>PPYF01188069.1_pt1 | contig 154594 bp, 124 predicted proteins | sample 1559871 | NCBI WGS metagenome assembly PPYF01 (sample SAMN08240021, study PRJNA423297) | Human gut metagenome, whole genome shotgun sequencing project. | reverse complement strand
GTCGGCACGAGAGGATTTGAACCTCCGACCCCCGACACCCCATGACGGTGCGCTACCAGGCTGCGCTACGTGCCGACGCGTGGGGAACAATATTACCCGTTCCCCAGGCGAATGCAAGCGGGTCGCGCGCGATTGATTCATAATTAATCAATCAGTTAGCGATAAAGCGTTTTTCGTCGGTCAGGACCTGCAGCAACAGGCTGAGCTGCGGTTTCTGATCTTTGATTTTCTCGCCGTCGCGGCTCCAGGTGGTGTAGGTGCCGTTATGGTTGAGGACCACGGTGATGGTCGGGGTGGTAATGGCCAGCGTATCGCCGTTGGCCGCGGTGACCCAGTTCCGACGCCGCGCGGCGCTGAACAGATCTTCACCCTGCGAATACTCATTGGCCGGCGTCGAAACGTGAAGCAGGCGCTGCATCAGCGTGGTCATCACATCTTTGTTATCGGTCAGGGTGGCAATTTCCTGGGCCGGCGTGCCCGGCCAGTGAATAACCAGCGGCACCTGCAGCTGCTCGCGCGACCAGTCGAATGAGTCGTGTTTGACGTTAAGCGGCTTGCCGTGGCCGCCGGTGATAATCACCACCGTATTATCGAGCTTGCCGGCTTCGCGCAGCGCGGTCAGCACCCGATCGATCTGGGCATCAACGTCGCCTGCCGCCTTGCTATAACGGCGGACAAAGTTCTGCTGCTGCGTGTCGTCGAGAGTGGTGCCATTCAGCGAGATCCACGAGAACCAGCGATTCTCATCCTGCGCGTAACGGTCCAGCCAACTGATCCACTGATTGGCGGTCTGTTCGTCGCTCTGGGTCTTCGCGCTCGGCAGCGAGAAGTCGGAGAGCAGCGCCTGGCGATACAGCGGGCTGCTAAACCCATCGGAAGAGAACAGCCCCAGCTGGTAGCCCTGCTGGTTGAGGGCGGTGATCAGCGCTGCGGGAATACGCGCCGAGAGGACACCGTCCATATAGGCTGGCGAAATGCCGTAGAACAGGCCAAACAGGCCGCTGTCGGCGGTATTGCCCGAGCTCATATGCTGGGTAAAGTTGACGTTTTCTTTGGCAAACGCCGCCAGCGCCGGCATCGTCTTTTCAAACCGCGAGTAGTTCAGGTTGTCGACGGTGATCAGCAACACGTTATAGCCCGCGCCGAGGTCGCGGTAGCGCAGGTTACTGAGCGGATACTGGACCGATACCGCCTCAGGTGCCCCTTGTTCCACCAGGCGACGCTGATAATCCTGGGCGTCGAGCAGGCCATGTTTCTCAAGGAAACGACGGGCGGTCATCGGATAGGAAAGCGGTAGATTCGCTCGCTGCATGGTGATCGGGCGATAGAAGTTGGCATCCGCCCAGATATAGACCAGGTGGCTGCTGACGAACGACAGAAAGAAGAACCAGGCGACCGGGCGGGCGTAATGGCGGCGGCGCGTCAGGCTGCGCAGCTTTTGCCAGCTCCAGGTGGCGAAGAGCATTTCAATCAAAAAGATGACCGGGACGCTGATAAACATCAGCTGCCAGTCGCGCGCCATCTCATTCTGGTCAGGGTTGATGACCAGCTCCCAGACCACCGGATTTAAATGAAGATGGAAGCGGGTAAAGACCTCGCTGTCTATCAGCAACAGCGTCATCCCGGCGGTGGCAAGGATCACCGACAGGAAGCGCATCAGGCGCTGCGAGACCACGATAAAGGTCAACGGAAAGAGGATCAGCACATAGCTGGTAAACACCAGGAAGCTGAAGTGCCCGACGAGACTGACGTACGAAAAGAGTCGTCCGGCAAGCGTCGTCGGCCAGTCGGCGACAAAAAGGTAGCGGCTGCCGAGCACCATGGCCAACAACATGTTGAACAGGGCGAACCAGTGCCCCCAGCTAACCATCTGGGAGACTTTTTCTCGGTAGGGCTGACGTAGAGTCACCATATACTGTTGCTGTTATCCTTAATGCGCTGGATCGTCGTTAATCGAAGATTGCAAAGCCTGCGCGAAAGAACGGGCGATGGCCTGACGCTGCGCCGGCGCGACGCTACTGTTGATCAGGTTGGTCACCATATTGCCTAACACCATCAGTGAAAGGTCAACCGGGGCTTTGTGTGATTCCAGGACGTTCGTCAGCTCGCTGAGCAACTGTTCGACCTGTTGATCGCTATAGCGGGAAATTTGCGGCATAAACTCAAAATCTGTTTGTTCGTGAAAGGGCAACATATTACCGTAGCAGCAGCTTTTTTTCCGCATTTTTTCGCCGCGGCGCAAAAGCGCACCGATCGTCAGTCATGACGTCGAAATGTGTGGCGCCAGTTGCGTCGGCTACCCGGCGGTGGTTGAATACCGCCCGGTCTAAAAGGAGAGTTTAACATGAGTCTGGATATCGACCAGATTGCCCTGCATCAGTTAATCAAACGTGATGAACAAAATCTGGAGCTGGTGCTGCGCGAGTCACTGCTGGAGCCGAACGCGACGGTCGTCGAGATGATGGCTGAACTGCACCGGGTTTATAGCGCCAAAAGCAAAGCCTATGGGCTGTTCAATGAAGAGAGCGAACTGGCGCAGGCGCTGCGCCTGCAGCGTCAGGGCGAAGAGGAGTTTCTGGCGTTCAGCCGCGCGGCGACCGGCCGCCTACGCGATGAGCTGGCGAAATACCCGTTCGCCGAAGGGGGCATTGTCCTCTTCTGCCAGTATCGTTACCTGGCGGTCGAGTATCTGCTGGTGGCGGTGCTCAATAACCTGAGCAGTATGCGCGTCAACGAAGAGCTGGATATCCGCTCGACCCATTATCTGGATATTAACCATGCCGATATCGTCGCGCGCATCGATCTGACCGAGTGGGAAACCAACCCGGAGTCGACTCGCTACTTAACCTTCCTGAAAGGGCGGGTGGGGCGCAAAGTGGCCGATTTCTTTATGGATTTCCTCGGCGCCAGCGAAGGCCTCAACGCCAAAGCGCAGAACCGCGGCCTGCTGCAGGCGGTGGATGACTTCGCCGCCGACGCGCAGCTTGATAAATCCGAGCGACAGAATGTGCGTCAGCAGGTCTATGCGTACTGCAACGAACAGCTGCAGGCCGGGGAAGAGATTGAGCTGGAATCGCTGTCCAAAGAGCTGGCCGGCGTCAGCGAAAAGAGCTTCCAGGAATTCACCGCCGAACAGGGTTACGAACTGGAAGAGAGCTTCCCGGCGGATCGCAGCACCTTACGCCAGCTGACCAAGTTTGCCGGCAGCGGCGGCGGTTTAACCATTAACTTCGACGCGATGCTGCTGGGCGAACGCGTATTCTGGGATCCCGCCACCGATACTCTGACCATTAAGGGCACCCCGCCGAACCTGCGCGACCAGCTGCAGCGCCGGACCTCCGGCGGCAACTAAGCGCCGCGCCCCGTTCAGCGCGACCGCTGAACGGGGACGATCTCCACGCCGCGCTGCACCAGCTGCTGGCGCAGCGCGGCGTCGGGATCCCCATCGACGATAAGCGTACTGGCGAGGTTCAGCTCGCCGATGGCAAAGGCCGACGCGGCGTTGAGCTTTTCCCGGGAGGCCATCACCACGGTTTCCGCGGCCCTGGCCGCCAGCGCGCGCTTGATGCCTGCCTCTTCATAATCACCGGTGGTAAAACCCGCTCGCGGGTGGACGCCGGTCACCCCCATAAAGAACACATCGGCGTTGATCCGCGCCATTCCTTCCAGCGTTTCGGGGCCGACGGCGACAACTGAATGCTTAAACACTTTGCCGCCAAGCAGGATCACCTCGATTCGCGGGTGATCGACCAGCGCCACGGCGATGCCGGGGCTGTGGGTGACCACCGTGCAGCTGAGGTCGGCGGGTAAGAAGCCGATCATCGCCGCGGTGGTGGTGCCGCCATCGACAATCACCACCTGTCCAGGTTGGATCAGGGCGGCGGCGGCGCGCGCTACCGCCTGCTTGGAGGCGATTTGCACGCTTTTGCGTGTTTCAATAGGGGCGATGGCAGCGGAGACCGGCAGCGCCCCGCCGTGGACCCGCTGCAGTTTTCCTTCCGCCGCCAGCTCGCGCAGGTCGCGGCGAATGGAGTCCTCTGAGACGTTAAACCGCTGGCTCAGCTCCCCGGACATCACCTGTTTTTCCTCCGCAAGAATCTGCAGGATTTGCTGTTTTCGTTGACTGGCGAGCATGAGTTTTCCTTCACGAGTGATCTTGTTTGTGCACGATTATGCATGTTATGGTGCCTGCTGTCATCTTAAAGGGGATATAACATGCAAACTCATGCACCGCACGTCCGCCACATTCGCGAGACGCTGCTCTCTGATAACTGGTACACGCTGAAAAAATATACCTTTGAACTGCAGCGCCGGGACGGACGCTGGCAGGAGCAGAGCCGCGAGGCCTACGATCGCGGCAACGGCGCGGTCATTTTACTCTACAACCGGGAAAAGCGGACGGTGGTCCTGACTCGTCAGTTCCGTTTTCCGGTGTTTACTCACGGTCACGACGGATATCTCATTGAAGCGGCGGCCGGGCTGTTGGATAACGCCTCGCCGGAGACGAGGATCGTTGCCGAAGCGGAAGAGGAGACCGGCTTTCGGGTGACGCGCATCGAGCCCGTCTTCACCGTCTTTATGAGCCCCGGATCTGTCACCGAAAAACTCTACTTTTTTATCGCCGAATATCAGGCCGATGACCGGCAGGGAGAGGGCGGCGGGCTGGCGGCGGAAGGTGAGGACATTGAAGTGCTGGAGTGGCCGCTGGCGCGGGCGCTGCAGGCCATTCGCGATGGCGAGATCATGGATGCCAAAACCATTATCCTGCTGCAGCACCTGGCGCTGAATGCCGACACGATCCTCGCCGGCTGAGCGGCAAGGAGCGGGGGGGTTAACGCAGCTCGCGGGCAATGGCGCTGTACATCAGCGCCGCTTCCAGCGGCTGGGCGTTAAAGGAGGGTTCCGCCTGCGGCCAGGTCGACCACTGGACGATCACCAGGTGTTCCGCGCGGTTCACCATGATCACCTGGCCGTAGATCCCCAGCGCCCACAGCGAGTCCTTCAGCCCTTCCTGCGGCGTCGGCTGGACGTTTTGCGCATTCGCCGGAATGGCGTTATTCCACCACTGATAACCGTAGATACCTTGCGGATGCGCCGCCGAGACCGAGTTCAGCGCTGTGGTCCAGCTTGCGGCCTGATCGAACCAGCCCGCAGGCACCAGCTGTTTGCCGTTGCTTAACCGACCATCGCGGGCGACGAATTCGCCGAAGCGGCCCCAGTCTTCAAGGGTGGCGTTAAAGCCATGGGCGCCAACATCATGCTTCCCTTGCTGATAAGCATGCCATACGCCGTCGTGGGCCATCCCGGCGGGCTGCCACAGCGACTGCTCAAGCCAGGCGGCCAGCGGCATACCGGTGGCGCGCTCCAGGATATCGCCCAGTAGCCAGGCGCCGCCGGAAGAGTAGGACCACTGCTCGCCCGCAGGATGCTGGCGCGCCAGGCCGGTGACGATCTTGCGCACGCAGGCATAGGCGCCGGGCTGCGCCTCGCACTGGGTCAGGCGGGCGAAGTGCGACTGCGGGTCGGTGTAGTCTTCATTCCATTCCACACCGCTGGTGTGCTGAATTAACTGCTTCAGCGTCACGCCGTCCCAGGCGGTGCCTTTCAGTTCGGGCTCATAAACGGTAATCAGATCATCGAGGGAGTGGATCTTACCCTGCTGAATGGCGATACCCACCAGCGTCGAGACCACCGATTTTCCCACCGAGCGTGAGGTCCACAGGGTGGTATCGGTGTTGCCGTCGCCAAGATATTTCCAGGCGACTTTGCCGTCTTTCAGCACCAGCATACCGCTGACGTTCTCGCGCTTCAGGTAATCCTGCAGGGTCCAGGTGTGGCCGTTAAGGGTATAGCGGGCATCGGTCAATTGTTTTTCAGCGCGTTCCAGCGGCACTGAGGCGCCGTGGCGGAAGACATCCCCGGCATAGTTGCGATAGTCATTGCGAAAGCCAATCACGCGTGAAGTCTGATCCCAGCTGAGCATGTCTTTGGCCGCGGGTAGCGTTTGATCGTAAGGCGTTGGGCAGACATCCAGCGTCAGGCCGCCGCAGTTTTGCGCCATTGCCGCCGCCGGCAGCGCCGCCAGGATTAACGCCAGGGCCAGTGGTTTTCTTATCATCTTCCTTTCCTCGTTTGCCATAGATTCGCTGCGCAGTATATAAATCGGCGCGCGCCGGCTAAAATCAGCACAGGGGGGATTTTCCCCCGTAAGGGAGAGAAGGATGAAAACCCTGCAATATTCTTTCGCGCAGATTGAAGCATTCGCCACCATCGCCGAGACCGGCAGCCTGTCGCGGGCGGCCATTCGGTTAGGTAAAGACCGAACCACGCTGCGCGATCTGCTGGACTATCTGGAAGACGCGCTGGGGTACCATCTGTTCAACCGGGAAGGGCGTACCCTGACCTTAACCGCCGAAGGCGAGCAGCTTTTTCGTCAGGCGCATCTGCTGTTGCGCCAGGCGCAGGCTTTCGAGTCTTTTGCGCAAACGCTGCCGCAAACCACCGGACAGGCGCTGCGTCTGGTGTACGATCCCTTTATCCCACGTGATTTTCTCTGCGCGCTGGCCGATACGCTGGCCCGGCGGCAGATCCGCCTGAGCTGCTGGAGCGCCTCGCGGCGCGAAGCCGAGCAGGCGCTGAGCGATGGCGTGGCGGATATGGCGCTGTGCCAGGCTAACAACCGCACGCTGGGGAGCGAAATGGAGTGGCGGGCGCTCGGCACCGTGGATCTGCGTTTCTACGCGGCGGACAGCCTGTTCCACGACGCTCCGCGGCCGCTGACGCTATTGAATCTTTCGTTGACGCCGCAGTTAGTGATGCACCGGCGCAGTGACGATCAGATTGCCCGCCGGCTGCAGATCTCCGGCCATACGCTGTATATGAACGAAATTACTCTGCTGCGCCATGCGCTGGAGCAGGGGAGGGGCTGGGGGTTTTTACCGGACCATTTGCGGCCAGGCGAGTGGCAGGGAGTCAGTGAAATCGCGACGGAGGTCGGCAGTCAGGGGCTGAACGTCACCATGGTGATGCTCTGGCTGCCCGGAATGAATAAGCACCGGATGCTTAGCGACATCGTGGACAAGGCGCCGGAGCTTTGGCGGCGCGGATAACAAAACGCCCCGGAGCCGAAGACCCCGGGGCGCTTGCCATACAACTTGCTATCGGCGATTACGCGCGAACGAAGTCGATGTGAGTCAGTTTCGGCTTGAACGCGTGGCGCTGAACAGCCTGAACTTTGACTTTTTCTTCTTTGCCATCAACCACGACGGTCAGAACTTCGCCGTAAAACTCAGCTTTGTCCTGCATGTTCCAAACTTTGTCGTGGTCCAGTTCGATAGCAACCGGAGCAGCTTCGCCACCGTAGATGATTGCCGGGAACTTGTTAGCTGCGCGCAGGCGGCGGCTCGCACCCTTACCCTGCTCTTTACGTACTTCTGCGTTGATAGTAAACATTGATGTCTCTCTATATATAAAGCCTGCTACAGGCGACCCAGCAACAGGCGGATTATCTGCTTTGCGAATGCAAAAGCGGGCGGCATTATAGCCGCCAAACGACACCCGGGCAATCAAAACCTCAGCTTTCGGGTGATTAACGCAGCTCGTTGGCGCGGCGAAAACGCCCCTGATAATCGAACACTTTTTCCCGCACCTGCCAGTACTGGCCTTTCATGCGGGCGACGACAAAGTCCGGATGGCGCAGCAGCGCCTGCTGGGCCACGATATCCGCCGGCGTTATCCAGCGCAGCGGCACCCCGGGGGTGCGGGTATGCGGGCGAATAAATAGTTGTTCGAAGGCGGTGCGCTGGGCGGGCGTCTGCAGACGGAAGCGCTCACTGACGTCGGCGCCGTCTTCATCGTAGTAGGTGATTTTCAGCCACGGGCCTTTCTCGTCGCCGCCGTGCTGCAGGGCCATGCCGCTGCAGCGTAGCACCAGCGCGTCCTTCAGCTTCAGCGCCGCCTTCAGCATATCGTCCGGGTCAACCAGAATGGTGTCGCACTCCCGGCAGCGGCGGGCGGCGATATCGTTTTCCGCGTTGCACTGCGGACAGTTTTTGAAGCGAAAGCGGAAGTCGCACTGTTCGCGGTGGCCGTCGTCATCTTCGAACCACCCCTGGCAGCGGCGGCCAAAGTGTTCAATCAAGGTGCCGTCGGCGGTGGTTTTGCCCCAGAAGGTATTGGCGAAGCCGCAGGCCGGGCAGAAGACCTGCACCGGCACGTTGTCGCTTTTACCCTTCGGCGTTCCCACTTCCGGGGCGTACAGGTCGTGCGGGTTGCCCGCGTAGTCGAGGATCAGGCAGTCGGTTTTTCCCGGCGCCAGGCGCAGGCCGCGGCCAACGATCTGTTGGTAAAGACTCACCGACTCGGTGGGGCGGAGGATGGCGATCAGGTCGACGTGCGGGGCGTCGAAGCCGGTGGTCAGCACCGCGACGTTCACCAGATAGCGATACTCCTGCGCTTTAAACGCCTCGATGATGCGATCCCGTTCCGGACCCGGGGTTTCCCCGGTGATCAGCGCCGCCTGGCCTGCCGGCAGCAGGCCGGTCACTTCCCGGGCGTGCTCCACGGTGGCGGCGAAGATCATCACCCCTTTGCGGCTTTCGGCGAACTCCACGATCTGGCTGACGATATGTGGGGTGATACGCTGCTGTTTTTTCAGCTCATGGTTAAGATCGGCTTCGCTGAACAGGCCGTTGCTTTGCGCCTGCAGGCGACTGAAATCGTACTGCACCACCGGCATATCGAGGCGCTCCGGCGGCGTCAGGTAGCCGTGTTTAATCATATAGCGCAGCGGTAGCTCATAGATGCAGTCGCGGAACAGGGCCTTTTCATCGCCGCGCACCATCCCGTGGTAGTGGAACTGATAGATCCAGCCCTTGCCAAGGCGGAACGGAGTGGCCGTCAGGCCGAGCAGCCGGATCTGCGGATTGACCTGCCGCAGGTGACCGATGATCTGCTGATACTGGCTGTCGTCATCATCGCTGATGCGGTGGCATTCATCGATGATGAGTAGCGAAAATTCGCTGCGAAACTGGTCGAGATTGCGCGCCACCGACTGTACGCTGCCGAACACCACTTTGCCGTGGCTCTCTTTTCGCTGCAGACCGGCGGCAAAGATATCCGCCTCAAGGCCAAGGGCGCAGTATTTGGCATGATTCTGCGCCACCAGCTCTTTGACGTGGGCCAGCACCAGCACGCGGCCGCGGGCCAGGCGGGCAAGCTCGGCGATCACCAGGCTTTTGCCCGCGCCGGTGGGCAGGACAATCGCCGCCGGCTCGGTATGGCGACGGAACCAGGCGAGGGTGGCATCGACGGCTTCTTGTTGGTAAGGACGTAATGTAAAAGTCATGAATTCACGGGGCTAATTAACTCGCGAATAGTATGCCATGAATCTTTTCCCTTGAGTGGTGTTAAGAGCCCGTTATACTAGCCAGTGAAATTCTTCTTTTTCGGGCGATTTGCCCGCTCCAGCACTTTGACAGGCTAAAAAAATCTCATGCGACTTGATAAGTTTATCGCTCAGCAGCTTGGCGTCAGCCGGGCTATTGCCGGGCGTGAAATCCGCGGCAGCCGCGTTACCGTGGACGGCGACATTGTAAAAGATGCTTCCTTTAAGCTTCAGCCGGAGCACGAGGTGGAGTATGACGGAAACACGCTGACCCAGCAGGACGGCCCGCGCTATTTTATGCTCAACAAGCCGCAAGGGTACGTCTGTTCCACCGACGATCCCGATCATCCGACTATCCTTTATTTCCTCGACGAGCCGGTGGCGCATAAGCTGCACGCCGCCGGACGGCTGGATATCGACACCACCGGACTGGTGCTGATGACCGATGACGGCCAGTGGTCGCACCGCATTACCTCGCCACGCCACCATTGTGAAAAAACCTATCTGGTGGCGCTGGAAAGCCCGCTGGCGGAAGGGACCGCGGAGCTGTTCGCCAAAGGGGTCCAGCTGCATAACGAAAAAGATCTCACCAAACCGGCGGTGCTGGAAATTATCACTCCGACCGAAGTGCGCCTCACCATCAGCGAAGGCCGCTACCATCAGGTGAAACGCATGTTCGCCGCCGTGGGTAACCACGTGGTTGGCCTGCATCGGGAACGCATCGGCGACATCCAGCTGGATGAATCGCTGGCGCCGGGTGAATATCGTCCGCTGACGGAAGCGGAAATCGCCAGCGTGGGCGCCCCGCAGCCACGGAGTAAAACGTGACGCTGAAGCAGAATTCTTCACTGGGGATTGTGTTTATCCTTGGCCTGCTGGCCATGCTGATGCCGCTGTCGATCGATATGTACCTCCCGGCCCTGCCGGTGATCGCTGCCCAGTACCACGTGCCGGACGGCAGCGCGCAGATGACCCTCAGCACCTATATCCTCGGCTTTGCGTTGGGTCAGCTGCTGTACGGTCCGATGGCTGACAGCCTCGGCCGCAAGCCGGTGATCCTCGGCGGAACGCTGGTCTTCGCGGCGGCCGCGGTGGCCTGCGCCCTGTCGCAGACCATCGAGATGCTGATCGCCATGCGCTTCTTCCACGGTCTGGCGGCCGCGGCGGCCAGCGTGGTGATTAACGCCCTGATGCGCGACATCTATCCGAAAGATGAGTTTTCGCGGATGATGTCGTTTGTCATGCTGGTGACGACCATTGCGCCGCTGGTGGCGCCGATGGTCGGCGGGGCGGTGCTGGTCTGGTTCAGCTGGCATGCCATTTTCTGGATCCTTGCCCTGGTGGCCCTGCTGGCCTCGCTGATGATCGGCCTGTTTATCCGCGAAACGCTACCGGCTGAAAGGCGTCAGCCGTTCCACCTGCGCACCACGCTGGGTAACTTTGCCACCCTGTTCCGCCATAAGCGGGTCCTGAGCTATATGCTGGCGAGCGGCTTTAGCTTCGCGGGCATGTTCTCTTTCCTAAGCGCCGGGCCTTTCGTCTATATCAATATTAACCACGTTGCGCCTCAGCACTTTGGCTACTATTTTGCGCTGAACATTGTCTTTTTGTTCCTGATGACCATGTTCAACAGCCGGTTTGTGCGGCGGGTAGGGGCGTTGCGCATGTTCCGCGCCGGGCTGTGGATCCAGTTTGCCATGGCGGTGTGGATGGTGGTTTGCGCGCTGCTCGACGTCGGTTTCTGGTCGCTGGTGATCGGCGTGGCGGCCTTCGTTGGCTGCGTATCGATGGTGTCGTCTAACGCTATGGCGGTGATCCTCGATGAGTTTCCGCATATGGCGGGCACCGCTTCGTCGCTGGCGGGGACTTTCCGCTTTGGTATCGGGGCGATTATCGGCGCGCTGCTGTCGATGGCGACCTTTACCACCGCCTGGCCGATGCTGATCTCTATCGCCTTCTGCGCCACCAGCTCTATTTTCTTCTCGCTTTACGCTTCCCGCCGGCGAAAAATCGCACGCTAGGTCACATTTTCAGGGGCGAAATTGCCCCTTTCTTGATGCATGTCAACCGCAATGGGCTTCAGGGTTCTGTGATTTGTTTCCTTTATGTAAAATCAATTAGTGTAAAAAGTCGCATTGTTGCGATAAAAAAGTTGTTTTGGATCACAGAAACGGGTACATATAGCGCCAATCGGCTTGCCGGGTTAAAAAATAACACGCTGGAATATAAGCGCTTAACCCTGGTCCGACGCGGCTGTAAACGTTTTCTGCGTCTGAGCAGGACTATTTGTCAACAGTGTGTTAATATTGATGTAAATTTATTGTGAAGCCTTTTGCTTCCGGGGAAACCACGTGAATACACAACAACTCTCTATCGTACACCGTCTGCCGCAGAGCTATCGCTGGCTGGCCGGTTTTGCGGGTTCCAGAGTTGAACCGATTCCGCAAAACGGCGCGCAGAACGAAAACAGTCTCGTCGCCCTGAAACTGCTGAGTCCGGACGGTGAAAAAGCCTGGCCGGTGATGCATAAGCTCAGCCAGGCGTTAAGCGACATCGAAGTCGACTGTTCCGTTCTTGAATGCGAAGGCGAACCCTGCCTGTTCGTTAATCTGCAGGATGAGTTTGCCGCCACCTGTCGTCTGAAAAATTTTGGCGTGGCGATCGCCGAGCCCTTCTCCGGCAATAACCCTTTCTGACCGTCAGCTTAGCGCCAGCAGCTGGCGGGTATACTCATGCCTGGGCGCGCTGAAGACGGACTGGCACTCGCCCTGTTCAACCACCACTCCCTGCCGCAGCACCATCACCTGGTGACACAGCGCGCGCACCACGCCTAAATCATGGCTGATAAAAATATAGGCCAGCTGATGCTTCAGCTGTAATGCTTTCAACAGATTCAGGATCTGCGCCTGAACGGTTTTATCCAGCGAGGAAGTCGGCTCGTCGAGGACGATCAGCTGTGGCTTGACGATTAACGCTCTGGCGATGGCGATACGCTGGCGCTGGCCGCCGGAGAATGCCGCCGGGTAGCGCTGGCGGCTGGCCGGATCGAGCCCGACCTCCTGCATGGCAAGGATCACCGCCTGTTCGCGTTCGACTGCCGTCAGCGTCGGCTGATGGACGCGCAATCCTTCTTCAATAATCTGCTGCGCCGTCAGGCGCGGATTGAGCGACGAGTTCGGATCCTGAAAAACCACCTGCATTTGTCGGCGCAGCGGCAGCAGCTGTCGACGGTTACGCCCCTGAATCGGCTGACCGGTAAAGGTTATCCTGCCCTCGGATGAGATCAGGCGCAGCAGCGCCAGACCGGTGGTGCTTTTCCCCGATCCCGATTCGCCCACCAGCCCCAGCGTCTCGCCGGCGCGCAGCTGAAAACTGAGGCTGTTGACCACCCGATGGTGATCGACAACCCGGCGCAGGATCCCTTTGCGAACAGGAAATGCCACGTTTAAATCGTCCACCTGCAGCAGCACCGGGGCATCGACGGCCAACGGCACCGGCTCACCGTCCGGTTCGCTATCCAGCAGGCGTTGGGTGTAGGGATGAGCCGGCGCGCTGAACAGCGCCCGACAGTGATTGTGCTCCACGCAGCGGCCGTTCTGCATTACCGCCACCCGGTCAGCCAGCTGGCGGACGATGCTCAGGTTATGGGTGATAAACAGCATCCCCATGTTCAGCTCCCGCTTCAGCTCGCGCAGCAGCTGCAGAATTTGCGCCTGCACTGACACATCGAGAGCGGTGGTCGGCTCGTCGGCGATCAGCAGCTCAGGGCGCGTCAGCAGCGCCATGGCGATCATCACCCGCTGGCGCTCGCCGCCGGAGAGCTGGTGCGGATAGTCCGCCAGCCGCCGCGGCGCCTGTCGGATCCCGACGCGCTCCAGACAGTCTAGGATCTCCCCGCGCGCCGCCTCTTTGCGCATTCCCCGGTGTAAAGACAGCACCTCGTAGAGCTGTTTTTCCAGGGTGTGCAGGGGATTGAGCGACACCATCGGCTCCTGAAAGATCATCGCGATCCGGTTGCCGCGCACGCCGCGCAGGGTCGCCTCATCAGCATGCAGCAGCGACTGGCCATGAAAACGGATATCGCCGCTGGGGTAGCTGGCCGGCGGGGTAGGGAGCAGCCGCAGCACCGACAGGGCGGAGATGCTCTTACCGGAGCCGGATTCACCCACCAGGGCCAGCGTTTCGCCGACCGCCACCTCGAGCGACAGATTATGCACGACGGTCTGCGTCTCGCCCTGCTGGCGAAAGGCGATAGAGAGATTGTCGATAGCTAACAGCGGGTGGGTCATATTACACCGCCTTACTGGGGTCAAAGGCGTCGCGAACCGCTTCACCGATGAAAATCAGCAGCGTCAGCAGCACGGCGACGGAAAGAAACGCGGCAATACCCAGCCAGGGCGCCTGCAGGTTGTTTTTGCCCTGCAGGAGCAGCTCGCCGAGTGAGGGCGAGCCAAGCGGCAGGCCGAAGCCGAGAAAATCCAGCGACGTCAGGGTGGTAATAGAGCTGCAGAGAATAAAAGGCAGGAAGGTGAGGGTCGCCACCATCGCGTTGGGCAGCATATGCCGCAGGATGATCTGCCGGTCGCTGACCCCTAACGCCTGCGCCGCCCGGATGTAGTCGTAGTTGCGGGTGCGGAGAAATTCAGCGCGCACCACGCCCACCAGTGTCATCCAGCCAAACAGGACGGTGATCGCCAACAGCCACCAGAAGCCCGGCTGCACCACGCTGGAGAGCAGAATGATCAGAAACAGCGTCGGCATGCCGGACCAGACTTCGATAAAACGCTGCCCCCAGAGGTCGATTTTACCGCCGTAATAACCCTGGATCGCCCCGGCCAGCACCCCCAGCACGCTGGAGAACAGCGTCAGCATCAGGCCAAAGAGTACCGAGATGCGCGTCCCATAGAGGATCCGCGCCAGCACATCGCCGCCGTTGGCGTCGGTGCCGAGCCAGTTGCTGGCTGAGGGCGGCGAGGGAAAAGGAACCGTGCTGGCAAAATTGATCGTCGTCGCGCCGAAGCGCACCGGCGGCCAAAGCGCCCAGCCGTGGCTGGCCAGCTGGTGCTGCAGCCACGGATCCTGATAGTCAGCGGCGGTGGCGAATGCGCCGCCGAAGGTCTGCTCGGTGTAGTTTTTTAATACCGGGACGTACAGCTGGCCCCGGTACTGCACCAGCAGCGGCCGATCGTTAGCCAGCAGCTCAGCCCCCAGGCTGCAGAGGAAGAGAATTAAAAACAGCCACAGCGACCAGTAACCGCGACGGTTGTGGCGAAAGCGCGCCCAGCGGGCCTGATTAACGGGACTGAAGAACGACATTAGCGGCCCTCAAAATCAATACGCGGGTCGACCAGCGTATAGCTAATATCGCTGACGATATTAAGCAGCAGGCCGATCAGGGTGAAAATATAGAGCGTCCCGAACATCACCGGATAGTCGCGGGAGACCGTCGCTTCATAGCCCAGCAGCCCCAGACCATTCAACGAGAACATCACTTCGATCAGCAGCGAGCCGGTAAAGAACATACTGATAAAGGTGGCCGGGAAACCAGCGATCACCAGCAGCATGGCGTTGCGGAACACGTGTCCCCAGAGGATCTGTTTTTCCCCGACGCCTTTGGCGCGGGCGGTAACCACATACTGTTTGCGGATCTCGTCGAGGAAGCTGTTTTTGGTCAGCATGGTCAGGGCGGCGAAGCCGCCGATCACCGTCGCCAGCACCGGCAGGGTGATGTGCCACAGATAGTCGAGGATCTTTTCATACCACGGCAGGGTGTCGAAGTTTGGCGAGACCAGACCGCGCAGCGGGAAAAGGTCGAAATAGCTGCCGCCGGCAAAAATCACGATCAGCAGGATGGCGAACAGAAAGGCGGGGATCGCATAGCCAATGATAATCAGCGTACTGCTCCAGATGTCAAAGCGGCTGCCGTTGCTGACGGCTTTGCGGATGCCCAGCGGAATGGAGACCAGATAGATGATCAGCGTGCTCCACAGCCCGAGGCTCACCGAGACCGGCAGGCTGTCTTTAATCAGCTGCAGCACGGAGGCGCTGCGAAACAGGCTGTCGCCAAAATCAAAGCGCAGATAATCGCCCAACATCTTCAGGTAGCGCTCATGCAGCGGTTTGTCGAAGCCGTAGCGGTGGGTGATCTCGGCGATGACTTCCGGATCGAGGCCGCGCCCGCCGCGATAGTGCCCCTCGCTGATATTGCCGGCGCCGGTGCGGGCATGGCTGGCGCCCATCCCACCGTCGCCGGCGCCTGGCATTCCGCCGTGCTGACCAAATTCGATGGCGGCGATGGCCTGGTCGACCGGGCCGCCGGGGGCGATCTGCACAATAAAAAAGTTAATGGTGATGATGGCCCACAGGGTGGGGATCACTAACAGCAAACGGCGGATCAGGTAACTGCCCATGGTATGTCCTTAGCGTCTGTCCGCGGGGAGGGTGGCCGCTTTGTTCGCGTCATACCACCAGATATCAAGGCCGGACGAATAAATGGGGCGGGTTTTCGGGAACGAGAATTTATTCCACCACGCGGTGCGGTCCTGCGCCATATACCACATCGGCAACATATAGTGGTTCCAGGTGAGGACGCGGTCCAGCGCCCGGCCGAGCGGGATCAGCTTCTGCTTATTACCCTGCCACTGCAGGATCTGCGCAATCAGTTTATCCACCACCGGACTTTGCACCCCCGGCGCGTTGTAGCTGGAGTGAATATAGTCCGACGCCCAGGAGATTTGCAGGTCAGTGCCCGGCCAGGGCATGGCGCGCCACAGGCTTGGCATCATGTCGTAATCGCGGCTGCGGCGGCGGTTGCTGTACTGCGAGTTATCCACCTGACGAATATCCATGACGATCCCCAGGCGCTGCAGGTTGTGCTGGAACGGCAGCACCCAGCGGTCATTGCTTCCGGCCGGCATCAGCAGCTCAAAGCGCAGCGGCTTGCCGGTGGCGGCGTTAACCCGGCGCTGGTTCTTCACCGTCCAGCCTGCCGCGTTGAGCAGGGCGTCGGCTTTGAGTAAGTTGGCGCGGTCAAAGCCATCGCCGCGGGAGACCGGCGGCTGGTAAACCTGACTGAAGAGCTCGGGGGGCAGTTCGTTTTTCATCGGCGTCAGCAGGGCCAGTTCGGCCGCGTCGGGCAGGCTGCGGGCGGCATATTCGGTGTTCTGGAAATAGCTATTGGCGCGCTGATAGGCGCTGTAGAACAGCGCTTTGTTCATCCATTCAAAATCAAACGCCAGGGTAATAGCCTCCCGCACCCGGTGATCGGCGAATACCGGGCGCTGGATATTGAACGCCAGCCACTGGGTATCCTGCGCCGAGGTGTTGGCATACTCCTCTTTGATGATGTAGCCGCGGCTGAAGTTGCGGCCGACGTAGCGGGTGGCCCAGTTTTTGGCGACCGTCTCTTCCCGGCGGTCGACGGCCCCGGCTTTAAAGGCTTCGAAAGCGACGTTGTCGTCAAGATAATAGTCATAGCGCAGCGTATCGAAGTTCCAGCGACCGCGGTTGACCGGCAGGTCGGCCGCCCAGTAGTCTGCGACCCGGGAATAGGTAATATACTGTCCCATCCGCCAGGCGCTGATGCGGTAGGGCCCGCTGGCCAGCGGCGGCTTTGACAGCGGGTCGCTGAGTTTGTGATGGCGCCAGAACGCCTCGGGCATCACCGGCAGGCTCAGCAGGCTCAGCATATTCTCTTTACCGGGCTGGCCGAGGTCGATACGCACAGTCAACGGCGCGATGGCCTTCACGGTGGTGCCTTTATAAAAGAGGCGGAACTGCGGCACCCCTTCGGTCATAAACTTCTTGAAGGTAAAAGCGACATCCTGGGCGGTGATTGGCGTGCCGTCGTGAAAACGGGCGCGGGGGTTGAGAGCGATCTCCATCCATGAATAGTCCCCGGCGTAGCGCGCCCGCTCGGCAATCAGCGGATAATAGCTTCCGGGCTCATCATCCGAAGTGGTGAACAGGGGATCGTAGAGCGCCTCAGTGCGTACCGCGGGATTGCCGCGCAGCGCGTAGCGGTTGAAGTTGTCGAAGGTGCCGATTGCCGCCAGGGTGAGGGTACCGCCTTTCGGCGCCTGTGGATTGACATAATCAAAATGGCTGAAACCGGCGGCGTACTTGGGCTCGCCGATAATCGCGAAGGCGACGCTTTCCTGAATGGATTGCGCGTTAGCGCTCAGGCTAAACAGAGCAAGCAGAAGCAGAAAAAGTCGCGCATACATAGGCGGCAGAATACCCCGTCATAGCCGGCCCCCATGGCCGACTTCTGTTCCCGCATCATAAGTGAGACTTAACGCGTTGTGAAATAGTTCGCGGGTTCATCGTGCGCGGCCACCAGCGCCGCCAGCGACAGCGGCCGGCTGATCCAGTACCCCTGCAGGAAATGAACCCCCTGAGCGCGGAGCCACTCCGCCTGCTCCTGGGTCTCCACCCCTTCGGCGACGGTCATTAATTTCAGCCGGCGGCTGAGGGTCAGTACCGCATCCAGCACCGGCGAGGTAACGGTTTCGGTGCCGATCGCCTGCACAAAACCGCGATCGATCTTCAGATAGTCGAAGTTATAGCGCTCAAGGTAGATCAGCGCGCTATGCCCGGTGCCAAAATCATCAATCGCGATTTCGAATCCCTGGCGGTGGAGCCAGGCGAAGTTAGCCATCGATTTTTCTTTATCAATCATCGCCCGCTCGGTCACCTCCAGCACCACGTGAAAATGGCCGGCGGGCAGCGCGGCGGCGAAGCGCAGCATATCGTCGCGGAAGCTGTCGGCCTGCAGATGGGCAGGGGATATATTCAGCCCCAGCTTGACGCCGCGCGGCAGAATACGCTTCAACACCGCAGCATCGCGGGCGATCAGCGCCAGCAGATGATGGGTCAGCGGCACGATCATCTGCTGGGTTTCGGCCAGGTTAATAAAGATGTCGGGCGGGATTTCGCCCACCACCGGATGGCGCCAGCGCATCAGGACCTCGACGCCGCTGATATGCAGAGTCTGGGCATTCACCACCGGCTGATAGACGACGTAGAACTGGTTGTTTTTGATCCCCAGGAGAATGGATTTTCGCGGATCGGATTTGATCGTCAGCACGTAATAGCAGAGTAGCCCCGCCAGCAGGCCGCACACCACCCCGAGCAGCAGAGCAAACTGCGTATTTTCCGCCAGCCAGCTGTTGGCATACAGGTAGACCTTCAGCGGTAAACCCTCGATCTGTGTCTGGCGGATCGGCGCGTTATGCAGCGTTTGCGGATCCACCAGCCGGTTACTGAAGGTGGAGATGGCGGTGTGATCGATGGCCAGCGCAATGCCGCTGAAATCATTCTGCCGTGCAGAATAGAGGATATACGGTGTGAGATTGGCGTTAATCGACACGAAAATGCCGCTGTTTTTATCACCAGGTTTTCCTACCCACAACGCCAGCGCCGCGCTCTTCGGCATCATCGGCGTGCCCGGCAAAATGGCCATATCAAGGGGTTTGCGGATATCAATGGCTGGGATCAGCTGGGTGAGGGGGGTATCCATGGCGCCGGTTGCCGAGGAGCAAAAGGCCACGCCGTTTTTGACCAGCAGAAAGGCGCGGACGTTAGGGCTGAAAGCGGCATGGGAGGTGAGCCCAGAGTCAATATTCTCGCAGGGCTGGTCCACCAGCGGCTGCAGGCCGTTGATGGTCTGCCGCAGGTCGTGAAAGTAGCTCTTCAGATAGGTATTAACGTTGTTGATAATGGCGTCGAAACGCTCCGCCCGGTTATGGTAAATCACCATAAACTGAATGCTGCCGGCCAGTAGCGCGACGATAATTCCCACGCACAGGCTGGTTAGCCAGGTTTTACGCTGGGGCGAAAAGTAGCGAGTCAGCATAGCTATAGTCTTTCCGTGTTATTGATGCGCAGCAACGGGTTGTCAGTCGTCGTTTTTCTCATTCCCACTTAAAAGACATAGCTTATTTTGCGTCGTTCAGAATCAGGTGGCAAAAAAAAACACTGCCGGGGCAGTGTTTTTTATCCCGCTTCCAGCCAAGGGATAACCGGCGGCGGTAGAGGACAGTTTACGAGCGGCTCAGGACTCGACGCGCTTCGTTGTAGCGCTTTTTCCAGTATGGCTCATCCATGCTGGAGATAGTCACCCCGCTGCTGGTAGAGGCGTGAACAAACTGGTTGTTGCCGAGGTAGATCCCTACATGGCGGCCGGTAGAACCGGCACGGAACAGAACCAGATCGCCGGTACGCAGCTGGGTACGGGAAATCGATTTTCCGGTTTCCTGCTGTTCAGAAGTTGAACGCGGCAGTTCCAGACCAAATTGTTCGCGGAAGGTGCGCTGCACGAACGCCGAGCAGTCGATACCTTTGCGGGTGCTGCCGCCGAGGCGGTAACGCACGCCTTTCCAGCTGGCATACTGATCCATTAAACGGGACTTCACGTCCAGGTTACGGACCATCGTTTCAAATTCATCCTGAGAGGCTTGCAGTGATGATAAATCGCCACTACCCACAGCATGCGTCTCAGAATGCATATTCCTGGCGGTACTTGTTGAACTACACGCGGAAAGCAGAACCGCTACTGCAATCGCGGGGGCTACCCGCAAGATGTATCTCAAAATCGGCTGAGATTTGACCATGCTGTTTATTTTCCCTTGTTGTCCTTAACGACAATGTCGTTATAAAAATGCCAAACGTGTTAGAGCCTAAATACCCATCCGCAATGAGACAATTCCTTAAGCTTAAATTTGTGCAGTCACGCACAATTTTATTCACGCCTTGAATTAATGTTGCGGAAAAGGCAAAACGAGAACGAGATTACCCTATCAAACGCCGCATGGCGAGCGGTTTTGCGCGATTTCTTATAAGTATTTTGGTGACAAAAAGTGAATCATCGGGAAAGGCCAAAATAGCGACAATATCGGGCAAAAAACAGACAATTCCTTCATTTGTCACGGGATTAATGTGACAAGAAGATGAACGTGATGTAGAAAAAAAGGACAATTGAAAAAAAGGGACCCAAAAGGTCCCCTTATAGATAATGAGTCTGGCGACTGCCGGAGACATTATTTGGCTGATATTCCACCGGGTAAGTAGCGATCGAAAAAGGCGATCAGTTTATCGCTCAGGGAAGTCATCAATACCCAGGGCGCGCCAATCAGCACGGCGGTCAGCGAGCCGACGGCAATATCGCTGAACCAGTGGGCGCCAATCATCACCCGCGGGAAAGCAAAGACCACAAATATTACCAGCGCCACGGCCAGCGCGCGGCGACCAAAATAGCGCCACATAAAGCTCGCGAAGATCAGCAGCATCATCCCATGATCGCCGGGGAAGCTGTCCTTGGAAGCATCCTTAGTGGGGAAGTTAACGACGTCGCTGACGCGGGTCACATCGCTGAAAAACAGCGACGGGCTGGCGCGCTGAACCGGCATCAGGTGCTGCGCCAGCTGGTTGATGATCACCGCCGCCAGCAGCATCACCAGGCCCATAATGGCGATCTGACGACGGCCTGCCGCCGGCGCCTTGAGCCAGTAGCTAAGCATCAGGCACCCCATCGCCAGCAGCGAGCAGGCGTCGAAGGCGCGATTGTTGATGATCGCCAGCAGCCAGGCGTAAGCGCGGCTGACGCTGACGCCATGGTTAAAGAAATGGAAGATCGCGGAGTCAACAGGCGCCCACGCGCCGTGGTTGGCTGGCAGATACCAGGAGCAAAATAGCGCCACACCCGCGATGTTTAGCAGCAAGATTAAAGGAATTCGGTTTTTCATCATAGCCATTGCGATTTTGTGACAGTCGGCGGCAACCTTAGCCGCCTTAACTTAAACGAAGCCTCAACAATGAGGTCTGGAGCGCATTCCAGTCGGCTTCATTAGCGGAGATAAGCTCGATGCGGCTATCGGGCGGGGCGACGCTGAGGGTCTCGATATGCAGATCCTCACCCTGGCGGTTGATCCGCACCGCCCCTTCGGCAATGCGCAGCACACCTTTGACGCGCGCCACCGGCGCCAGCCGGGCCCACTCCAGCAGGGCGATGGTGTCAAAGACCGTTTCCGCGTCGAAGATCCAACCGCAGGCCTGATAGCCCTGGCCGCTGTTAAGGTGGCGGCGCCAGCGCTGGTGTTCCGCCAGGCTAAGGGCGGCGAGACCGGCTGTTGGAGGATGGCGATGGGCGTGCTCCGCGCTCGCCGGCAGTGGGGCGGTGTTGCGCCGGGGTTCATCAAGCAGGGCGAGGTCGATATTCCCCTGGGTCGCCGACACCTGGCGGCGCTCGCCGCCCCAGCGTTGCCACCAGTCGGCAAACGCCTGAGCGCTTTCGGGCGTTTCCCGATCGCTTTTATTGGCCACGATGATATCCGCCGCCGCCAGCTGGTCGCGAAAGTTGTCGTTGTTGACCGCTTTCTCGTCCAGTAGCTGACGCGGATCGAGGATGCACAGGGTCGCGCGCAGATCGATCCAGGGTTCATACACCGCCGCGGTGAGAATATCGAGGATCTGCTTTGGATGGCCAAGTCCGGTAGGTTCGATCAACAGACGATCGGGTTTCCCCTGGCGCAGCAGGGTGTTCAGTCCGACCTGCATCGGCAGGCCATTGACACAGCACATGCAGCCGCCGGGGATCTCTTTGAGCAGGGCGCCGCTGTCGGCCAGCAGCGCGCCGTCTATCCCGACTTCGCCAAACTCGTTAACCAGTACGGCCCATTTTTCATCCGCAGGCTTCTGCGCCAGCAGATGAAGAATCGAGGTCGTCTTACCGCTGCCGAGAAAGCCGGTGATCAAATTGGTTCTGGTCACTCTTTTCTCCAGGATAAATGTAATGTTGTAACAGTTATGCCTATCCTGACGAAAAAAGAGGGAAAAGAGAAGTCCTGAGGCGGACAGAAGGGAATTCTGTCCGCATAAGCGCAAATATTGTTAAGAATCGAGCGCGCGGGCAACTGCCTCGCGGGCGCCGTGCATCGCCAGCTGCTGCCAGGCGGCGCGGATCCCGGTCACAAACAGGGCGTTGCGCGGCAGGTCGCGGCCAAATATTTCCTCCAGACCCAGCAGGGCGTCAACACGCTGCTGCTCATCGCTCTGCGCCACCCGCTGCTGGATCTTGTCCACCAGCGGATCGCGCACGTCGATGGCCTGACCGGCATCGTCCGTGCCGCTGACGTAGCGCATCCAGCCGGCCACGCCGAGGGCCAGCAGCGGCCAGCGGCTGCCGCGCTCAAGATGCACGCGAATACCGTCGAGCATGCGCTGGGGTAGCTTCTGGCTGCCGTCCATGGCGATTTGCCAGGTACGGTGTTTGAGCGCCGGGTTGCTGAAGCGCGCGATCAGGCTGTCGGCATAGGCCGCCAGGTCGACGCCGGTAATGGTCAGCGTCGGGGCCTGTTCGTCGAGCATCAGCTGGCGGGCGGCGCGGCGGAAGACCTCATCCTGCATGCAGTCGCTAACGTGCGCATGACCTGCCAGATAGCCAAGCCAGGCGAGGAAAGAGTGGCTGCCGTTGAGCATCCGCAGCTTCATCTGCTCCCAGGGCAGCACGTCGTCGGTCATCTGCACGCCTGCCGTCTCCCAGGCGGGGCGCCCGGCGACAAAGTGGTCTTCGACTACCCACTGAATGAAGGGTTCGCAGCTGATGGCGCAGGGATCTTCCACCCCCAGCACGGCGGCGATTTCCGCCAGCGATTCGGCGGTGGCGGCGGGAACAATGCGATCCACCATCGTGCCCGGGAAGCTAACGTTGTCGGCGATCCAGCTCGCCAGCGCCGGACTGCGTTTTTCCGCCATGCCGAGGACGGCATTTTTCACCACGTTGCCGTTATCGGGAATATTATCGCAGGAGAGCACGGTAAAGGGCGGCAGGCCGCGTTCCCGGCGGCGGGCCAGCGCTTCAACTAAAATACCGGGAGCCGACTGCGGGAGCGTCGGATTTTCCAGATCGTGAACGATGCGCGGATGCGTCGGATCCAGCTTGCCGGTCGCCGGATCGATGCAATAGCCTTTTTCCGTGATGGTCAGCGAGACAATCGCCACCTGCGGCTCGCAAAATTTCTCGATAATTGCCGCCAGCGAATCGAGCCTGGCGTTCAGGCATTCGTGCACTGCGCCGATAATAATGGGCTGATTACCGTCGGCGCCTTTTTCCAGTACGGTAAACAGGTGGTCCTGTTCGCGAAGCTGGCTCATCAGCGTATCGCCGCTGAACAGACTGATTTCGCAGATCCCCCAGTCGCCGCCGAAGTTATTCAGCACGCGATCGGTCAGCAGCGCCTGGTGCGCGCGATGAAACGCGCCAAAGCCGAAATGGACAATACGCGAGCGGAGCTGGCTGCGATCGTACTGAGGACGTTGCACGTTTTCCGGTAGCGTAGCGGTTGCAATTGTTGTCATTCTTTACACACCTGTTTAACTGCTTATTAACATTACCAGTCTAAAGTTATATGACAGGAAATTAAATTGGTAAGCCGAAATTATCCGCTGACTGTGAGCTGGATCAATCAATGCGCCGGCACTGTTTGCAGCCTGCTGAGAAACATGTATGGTAGTCGTCATGAGTGTCGCCATTATTGGTATAACAACTTTTGTGAGGGCATAGCGATGGAGCAAACCTGGCGGTGGTATGGGCCGAACGATCCGGTATCGCTTGATGATGTACGGCAGGCAGGGGCGACCGGGGTCGTCACTGCGCTGCACCATATTGCAAACGGTCAGGTCTGGCCGATCGACGAGATTAAAGAGCGTCAGGCGCTGTTAGCGGCGAAAGGGCTGACCTGGTCGGTGGTCGAAAGCATTCCGGTGCACGAGGATATTAAAACCCACAGCGGGCAGTATACGACCTGGATTGCCAACTATCAGCAGAGCATCCGCAACCTCGCGGCCTGCGGCATCGATACCGTATGCTACAACTTTATGCCGATCCTCGACTGGACGCGCACCGATCTGGAATATGAGCTGCCGGACGGCTCCCGGGCGCTGCGTTTCGATCAGATCGCCTTCGCCGCCTTTGAACTGCATATCCTCAAACGCCCGGGGGCGGAAGCGGATTACAGCGAAGAAGAGCAGCGCCAGGCCGAGGCGTATTACAAGGCGATGAGCGAAGCGGACATTGAGAAACTGACCCGCAATATCATCGCCGGCCTGCCGGGGGCGGAAGAGGGTTACACCCTCGACCAGTTCCGCGCGCGTCTGGCGGAATATGACCACATCGATAAAGCGCAGCTGCGCGAAAATATGGCCTATTTCCTGCGGGCCATCGTGCCGGTGTGCGAAGAGGTGGGGATCCGTCTGGCTGTGCATCCGGACGATCCGCCGCGGCCGATCCTTGGCCTGCCGCGTATCGTCTCGACCATTGAAGATATGCAGTGGCTGAAAGAGACAGTGGACAGCATTAATAATGGCTTTACCATGTGCACCGGATCCTATGGCGTCCGCGCCGATAACGATCTGGTGAAGATGGTGGAGACCTTTGGCGATCGCATTCACTTTACCCATCTGCGCTCCACCTGCCGTGAAGCGAACCCGAAAACCTTCCACGAGGCGGCGCACCTTAGCGGCGACGTTAATATGGTGGCGGTGGTGGATGCGATTCTGCGTGAAGAGCAGCGGCGTAAACAGGCCGGCGATCTGCGCCCGATCCCCTTCCGTCCGGATCATGGTCATCAGATGCTCGACGATCTGCGCAAGAAAACCAACCCAGGCTATTCGGCGATTGGCCGTCTCAAGGGGATGGCGGAAGTACGCGGCGTGGAGCTGGCGCTGAAGATGACCAAATACCCTGAACTGCTGTAATCGCGGCAATGGGGATAACAAAAAGGACAGCCAGCGGCTGTCCTTTTTTCTGGTCAACTCGTCACGGAAGATTAATCCGCGCGGCCCATATAGCGGCACTCTTCGATATGAATGCGGATTTTCTCACCGGTGGTCAGGTATTCCGGCACCTGAATCACCAGGCCAGTGCTCATGGTGGCGGGCTTGGTGCGGGAGCTGGCGGATGCCCCTTTAATCCCCGGCGCGGTTTCGATAATTTCCAGGTCCACGGTCTGCGGCAGCTCAAGCGCCAGCAGCTGCCCATCCCAGGTCAGCACCTGCATATCCGGCATGCCGCCTTCCGGAATAAACTGCAGCTCTTCTTCGATCTGCTCTTTTGTAAAGGTGTAAGGGGTGTAGTCTTCTTTATCCATGAACACGTATTCGTTGCCATCGACATAAGAGAAGTCAACGAAACGGCGGGTCAGGGTCACGGTATCGACGATATCGTCGCCTTTGAAGCGCTCTTCTACTTTCAGGCCGGTACGCACATCGGAGAAGCGCATTTTATACAGTGTCGCAGCACCGCGGGCGCTGGGTGACTGAATATCGATATTTTTCACAATCAGCAGCTTGCCGTTGTAATTCAGCACCATACCTTTTTTAATTTCATTCGCTCTTGGCATTGCAGTAATCCTGTCACTTAACGAGTCAAAAATATCGCGTAAAACTACTCGCGCCCGGGCGTTCAGGCAAGTGGAATTCGCGAGTTTTGCTATCTTCTGGCAAAACGTTTAGGCTGTGGCGCAAAATGAGCGTTCGGGAGCTGGGTTGTGGAATGTCGTACTGATTGTGGCGCATGTTGCATCGCCCCCTCTATATCATCGCCGATCCCCGGCATGCCGCAGGGCAAGCCGGCCAACACTCGCTGTATTCAGCTCTCCGAGCACAATCTGTGCCTCATTTTCGGTTCCCCACTGCGCCCGAAGGTGTGCGCCAGCCTGCAGCCCTCGCCGGAGATGTGCTTGACTCATCGTGATGAAGCCATTACCTGGCTGCTGGCGCTTGAGCTGGCCACCGCGCCCTGAGCTTAAAGCAGCAAATGAGACAGGTTTTTGATATGGACGCTGAGGCCGTCCAGCAGCGCCTGGACGCGCAGCGGAAGAATGTCCCGTCGCTGGTAGATAAGCCAGGCCTGCAGATCGATACAGCGCTCCTTTTTCAGACAGGGAACCAACTGTCCTGCCGCCAGCTCGGTGGCGAGTGAATAGTAGGGCGCATAAACGATCCCCATCCCCAGCTTCGCCAGCTCCACCGCCGGCAGCGTGTTATCGCACACGAATCCCCCCTTTACCGTGAGATTAAGCGGTTTGCCGTTTTTGCTTTTGAAGGTCCAGATATTGTCGCTGCCGCCCAGCATACGCAGGGTGATGCACTCATGATCCACCAGCGCCTCCGGTTCGGCGATAGGGTGTTGCGCGAGGTAATCCGGGGAGGCGAAGACGCCGGTACGAAAGCGGGTAAACGGGCGGGCGATGAGGTTTTCATTCTGTGGCTTAAAGGGGCTTATCAGCAGATCGCAGTCGCTATTGAAAATGGCGCCGTATTTCTGTTCCCGCTCGCTGGCGTTGCGGGTGACCAGATTGATCTGCAGCTCCGGCAGCGTTTTTCTTAGCGCTGGCAGAATATAGCGCCCGAGAAACTGGTGGATGCCGATGGGCGCCCCAAGGGTGACAACGCCCTGCAGTGTGTTCTTATAACGGTCGGCGAGGTTGATAAGCTGCTCATGCTGCGCAAGAACGGCGCTGCTGGCGTGAATAAACTGCTCGCCGAACTCGGTACGCACCAGTTCCCTGGCGGTGCGCAGAAAAATAGCCAGACCGACTTTCCGCTCCACGCTGGTCAGCGTCCGTGAGACGTTAGACTGGGGCATATTCAGGCGCTGGGCTGCCCGGCTTACGCTGGCGGTTTCGGCGATGGCGCAGAGGATCCTCAGCTCGTCCATTTTAAAGTCTTTCAACATCTTATCGCTGCCTGATATTAATGGTATATCAAAAATGATATACCAGTTTGGCTGAATTGCCATGTGATTTATTGATCCGCTGAACGTATGATGGCCTTTGCGTTGAACAGTCGTTTATTTAAGGAAATCTGTGCGTTTTATTGCTTCTTTTGTGGTTCTCGACGTGATTAAAAATAACGATCTTCCCGCTGGCTTACTGAGTGTATATGCACCATGCTGCTTAATTATTTTGCTTTGTTTGTATTAATACTGGTATTTCTCATATTGTTTTATGGAGTTATTATTATCCACGATATTCCCTATCACATCGCGCAAAAACGCCAGCATCCCCATCAGGACGCGATTCATGTAGCAGGCTGGATAAGCCTGTTTACCCTGCATGCTATCTGGCCTTTTCTGTGGATCTGGGCCACGTTGTACCGGCCTGATCGTGGCTGGGGGATGGCCTCACAGACCGAGGGACATCAGCAGCGAGCGGAGCTGGAGAAACGCATTGCGTTACTTGAAGCGGCATTAAAAAACAGCCAGCAGGCGTCGGTGGAGAATAGCGAGAAATAATATGGATCTGTTAATTATCCTTTGCTATGTCGCCATTGCCTGGGGCGTGTTTAAAATATTTCGCATTCCAGTAAATAAATGGACGATCCCCACCGCTATATTAGGCGGAATAGTGATCGTCGGTGCGCTAATATTAACGATGAACTATAACCACCCCTATACGATGCGAGCGCAAAAAATTGTCGTCTCCATTCCGATGGTGCCGCAGGTATCAGGCGAGGTGGTGGAGGTGACCAGTAAAACCAATGTGTTAATGAAGAAGGGCGAACTGCTGTTTCGCATCGACGATACCCGCTACCGCGCACGGCTGAACAAGCTGAAAGCCGATCTGGCGGCCGAGGAGGCCACGCTGCGGGCGAAGCAGGCAACCATTGACGATGCCAGCGCCAGAGTACAGCAGGCGCAGGCGGAGTACGACCGGGTCACCCGCGACTACCAGCGCTATGCCCAGGGAGCGGCCATGCCGGTGAATCCTTTTTCGGAACAGGATGTGACTCATGCCAGGCAGCAGGTGCAGATCCAGTCGGCGGTACTGCAGGCGGCGAAAGCGCAATTACAAAACGCCCGAGAGCAGGTATCCGGACGCTACCACGGGCTGGATGCCAATATTGCCAGCCTGAAATCGCAGATCCTTGAAGCGGAGTATAATCTGGCGCAAACCGTGATTCGCGCGCCGAGCGACGGCTACGTCACCCAGCTTCTGGCGCGGCCGGGGATGACCGCGGTGCGTCTGCCCTTCAAGCCGGTGCTGGTGTTTATTCCCCAGCAAAAGCGCCAGGTGGTGGCGGTATTCCGCCAGAATTCGGTCCTGCGTCTGACGGCCGGGGATAGCGCGGAGGTGGTGTTTAACGGTCTGCCGGGCAGCGTCTACAGCGGTAAGGTATCGCGGGTGTTGCCGACCGTCCCGGACGGCAGCTACCAGGCCAGCGGCGCGCTGCAAGGACTGAACGCCGGGGCAGGGAAAGAGGGCATTTACGTGCTGATCGACCTCGATCCCCATCCGGAAGTGGAACATTTACCGGACGGGGTCAGCGCCCAGGCGGCGGTGTATACCGATTATTTTGCCCATGTGTCGATTATGCGCAAAGTGCTGCTGCGCATGACCAGCTGGCTGCATTATCTCTATCTGGATCATTAATCCCCATTGCCCGGCTCCGGCCGGGCAGCCTTATCTAGACGTCCCTGATCCGCCACAGGCAGGCCTGCGTGGCGATCCCCATGACCAGCGCAATCCAGAACACCGCATGATAGCTCCAGATCTCTGCCACCACGCCCGCCAGTGAGCCGGCGATGATCCAACCGACGCGGGTGGTATTGGTGTAGAGGGTGGTGGCAGCGCCTGCCTGCCCGGGCATCAAATCCTGGAAATAAAGCATGCCAATCCCGGCGAGGATCCCAATATAGATGGCGTTCAGCACCTGCATCGCCAGCAGCAGCCCCGGCGTATGCACCGTCAGCATGCCCACATAAAACAGCACCCCAGCCACCGCGGAGAGGCGCATCAGAAAGCGTTTACCGAAGCGCCGGGCATAGTAACCGGCAATCAGCATGGTGGGGATTTCCAGCCCGGCGGCGGTACCCATCATCAGGCCGGCCAGCTTCTCCGGCAGATGCAGCTCGTTAATGATAAACAGCGGCATATTAATGATGTACAGGCTGTTCGTGCCCCACATCAGCGTGCAGATGCTGAACAGCAACAGCGCATCGCGGCGGTGCGTGCGCGGGGCTTCCAGCCGGCCGGTCGCCACCGCCTTCGCTTTGCGCATGCTGGGCAAGAACAGCCAGACCATTATCCCGCAGACGATAAACGCCGCCGCGGCGCTGAGGTACATCGCGGTAAAGCCAAACCCCATGGCCAGCGCATAGGCCAGCGGGGGACCAATCACCCATGCCAGGGAAACCTGGGCGCGCAAAATGGAGCTGAACATTACCGCTTCGCGGCCGGTTTTGTCGGCATGCTCGCGCGCGAGGGCGAACATCTGTGGGTTGGCGGTCGAACCAAAGCTGCTGAGGAAGACGCCGACGAACAGCAAAATGAAGTAGTTCCGGTTCCAGGCAAACAGCACGCAGGCCAGCACTCCCAGCAGGCAGCAGACGACAATCAGCTGCTTGCGGTCGCCCTGACGGTCAGAACGTCCGGCGAGGAACTGGCTGACCAGAATGCCTATGACGGCGCTGCCGGTAAAAAAGAAACCCACCATCGCCGGGCGGACGTGTACTTCATTGGTCAGAAACAGGCTCAGGGTCGGCGTCTGCAACGCCCCGGCAATGCCCGTCAGAAAGGCGACGATCAGGAAGGCGGAAGAGGTGACATCGAACCCGCGTCGGGGAAGGGCGGCGCTTCGGTTTTCCATGTGTTTGGTTTTCTGTAGTTTCAGGAGACGGCGCGGAGTTTACGCCTGCTGGCTGAAAATAAACAGTAGTATGGCACGAATAATTAAAAAGGCGTTTCAAAATACAAGGTTCAGCAAAAAGCTGACGCTTACCCCAGCCAGGCGCCAGGGCTTCAGCAAAAGTGTGCAGTACCTCTAAGTTCTGCAATCAAGTCGCTGACGTACCTTGCGCATTGAGCAAGAAAGGTACAAAATTCTTGAAACGTTTCAGCGTCATTCGACATATCGTTCACCGTCAGATGGCGCCTTTTTTCTCAAGTTAGCTGAAACGATTCAATTCAGCAGGAGAGGAGAACCATGTTCCAGTTATCTGTGCAGGATATTCATCCCGGCCAGCAGGCCGGTAATAAAGAAGAGGCCATCCGGCAGGTCGCCGCCGCGCTGGTCAGCGCCGGCAACGTGGCCGATGGCTACGTGAACGGCATGCTGGCACGCGAGCAGCAGACCTCGACCTTCCTCGGCAACGGGATCGCGATCCCGCACGGCACGACGGATACGCGTGATCAGGTGCTGAAGACCGGCGTTCAGGTGTTTCAGTTCCCGCAGGGCGTCACCTGGGGCGAAGGGCAGACCGCCTATGTGGCGATCGGGATTGCCGCCAGCTCAGATGAACACCTCGGCCTGCTGCGTCAGCTGACCCACGTGCTGAGCGATGACGCCGTCGCCGCCCAGCTGCAGTCCGCCACCACCGCGGAAGAGCTGCGTGCGCTGCTGATGGGAGAGAAACAGAGCGAAGCGCTGAAGCTGGATAACGAGACCCTCAGTCTCGACGTCGCGGCCAGCGATCTGCTGACCCTGCAGGCGCTGAACGCCGCGCGTCTGAAAGAAGCAGGCGCGGTGGATTCCGCCTTCGTTAGCCACGTCATTAACGATACGCCGCTGAACCTCGGTCAGGGCATCTGGCTGAACGACAGCGCTGAAGGCAATCTGCGCAGCGCCGTGGCGGTCAGCCGCGCCGCCACCGCCTTCACCCGCGACGATCAGCCGGTTTCCCTGCTGGTCACGGTGGCGATGACCGACGAGCAGCCAACCGCGGTGCTGAACCGCCTGAGCAAGCTGCTGCTGGACAAGAAAGCTGAGCATCTGCTGAAAGCCGACGCCGCCACCGTGCTGGCGCTGCTGACCAGCGACGACGCGATTGCCGAAGATGTGCTGAGCGCCGAATTTGTGGTGCGCAATGAGCATGGCCTGCATGCCCGTCCGGGCACCATGCTGGTCAACACCATTAAACAATTTTCCAGTGACGTCACCGTCACTAACCTCGACGGTTCCGGCAAGCCGGCCAACGGTCGTAGCCTGATGAAGGTCGTGGCGCTGGGTGTGAAAAAAGGTCACCGTCTGCGCTTTACCGCGCAGGGTGAAGATGCGCAACAAGCGCTGGATGCGATTGGCGAAGCGATCGCCGCAGGCCTTGGGGAGGGCGCATAAATGAGCAGACGTGTAGCAACCATTACTTTAAACCCGGCGTACGATCTGGTGGGCTTCACCCCGGAGATCGAGCGCGGTGAAGTGAACCTGGTGCGTACCACCGGCCTGCACGCCGCCGGGAAAGGCATCAACGTGGCGAAAGTGCTGAAAGATCTTGGCATTGACGTCACCGTCGGCGGCTTCCTGGGGAAAGACAACCAGGATGGCTTTCAGCAGCTGTTCAGCGAGCTGGGGATCGCCAACCGTTTCCAGGTGGTGCAGGGCCGGACCCGCATCAACGTTAAGCTGACGGAAAAAGATGGCGAAGTGACCGATTTCAACTTCTCCGGCTTTGAAGTGACCCCGGGCGACTGGGAACGCTTCGTCAACGACTCCCTGAGCTGGCTCGGGCAGTTCGATATGGTCTGCGTCAGCGGCAGTCTGCCGTCCGGCGTCAGCCCGGAGGCCTTTACCGACTGGATGACCCGTTTGCGCAGCCAGTGCCCGTGCATCATTTTCGACAGCAGCCGCGAAGCGCTGGTTGCCGGACTGAAAGCGGCGCCGTGGCTGGTGAAACCGAACCGTCGCGAGCTGGAAATCTGGGCTGGCCGTAAGCTGCCGGAGATGAAAGACGTTATCGACGCCGCCCATGCGCTGCGCGAGCAGGGGATCGCTCACGTAGTGATTTCCCTGGGCGAAGAGGGCGCGCTGTGGGTGAACGCCTCCGGCGAGTGGATTGCCAAGCCGCCTTCAGTCGAAGTGGTCAGCACCGTTGGCGCCGGCGATTCGATGGTCGGCGGCCTGATTTACGGCCTGCTGATGCGTGAATCCAGCGAACATACCCTGCGCCTGGCGACCGCTGTCGCTGCCCTGGCCGTCAGCCAGAGCAATGTAGGGATCACCGACCGTACCCAGTTGGCCGCGATGATGGCGCGCGTCGACTTACAACCCTTTAATTGACAGCAGGAGAGGCATAATGAAAACGCTGCTGATTATTGATGCCGGACTCGGACAGGCGCGCGCCTATATGGCGAAAACCCTGCTGGGCGCCGCCGCGCCAAAAGCGCACCTTGAACTGATTGATAACCCCAACGACGCCGAACTGGTGATTGTTCTCGGGTCGGCGCTGCCCACTGACAGCGCGCTGAACGGCAAACAGGTTTTCCTCGGCGATATTAATCGCGCCGTGGCGCACCCGGAGCTGTTCCTGAGCGAAGCCAAGGGCCATGCGACGCCGTACGCGGCGCCTGCCGCCGCGGCAGTCCCGGCGGCCACCAGCGGACCGAAACGTATTGTCGCGGTCACCGCCTGTCCGACCGGCGTTGCCCATACCTTTATGGCCGCTGAAGCCATTGAAACCGAAGCGAAAAAACGCGGATGGTGGGTGAAAGTGGAAACTCGCGGCTCCGTCGGCGCGGGCAATGCTATCACCCCGGAAGAGGTGGCCGAGGCGGATCTAGTGATCGTCGCCGCTGATATCGAAGTCGACCTGGCGAAATTCGCCGGCAAGCCGATGTATCGCACTACCACCGGTCTGGCGCTGAAGAAAACCGCCCAGGAGCTGGACAAAGCGGTGGTGGAAGCCAAACCGTACCAGCCTTCCGGGAAACCTCAGGCTGCTGGCGAAGGTAAAAAAGAGTCGGCGGGCGCCTACCGCCACCTGCTGACTGGCGTCTCCTACATGCTGCCGATGGTGGTGGCGGGCGGCCTGTGTATCGCGCTCTCCTTTGCCTTCGGGATCAAAGCGTTTGAAGTAAAAGACACCCTGGCGGCGGCGCTGATGCAAATCGGCGGCGGCTCGGCCTTCGCGCTGATGGTGCCGGTGCTGGCGGGCTTTATCGCCTTCTCTATTGCCGACCGTCCGGGTCTGACCCCGGGTCTTATCGGCGGTATGCTGGCGGTCAGCGGCGGCTCCGGCTTTATCGGCGGGATCATCGCCGGTTTCCTTGCCGGTTACGTGGCGAAAGCCATCAGCACTAAGCTGAAACTGCCGCAGAGTATGGAAGCGCTGAAGCCAATCCTGATCATTCCGCTGGTTTCCAGCCTGATCGTGGGCTTGGCGATGATCTACCTGATCGGTAAACCGGTCGCCGGTATCCTCGCCTGGCTGACCCACTGGCTGCAAACCATGGGCACCGCCAACGCGGTTCTGCTGGGCGCGATCCTCGGCGCGATGATGTGTACCGACATGGGCGGCCCGGTGAACAAAGCGGCCTATGCCTTCGGCGTTGGCCTGCTGAGTACCCAGACTTACGCGCCGATGGCGGCGATCATGGCGGCCGGTATGGTGCCTCCGCTGGCGATGGGTGTCGCGACGCTGGTTGCCCGCAATAAGTTCGACAAAGGGCAGCGGGAAGGGGGCAAAGCCGCGCTGGTTCTCGGCCTGTGCTTTATCTCTGAAGGGGCGATTCCTTTTGCCGCCCGTGACCCGATGCGCGTGCTGCCTTGCTGTATCGTCGGCGGCGCGGTAACCGGCGCTATCTCGATGGCAATTGGCGCAAAACTGATGGCGCCGCACGGCGGGCTGTTTGTTCTGCTGATCCCGGGGGCGATTACGCCAGTGCTGGGCTACCTGCTGGCGATTGTCGCCGGGACGCTGGTGGCGGGCCTCTCCTACGCGGTGCTGAAACGCCCGGAAGCGCAGGTAGCGGAAGTCGAAAAAGCGGCATAATCTCTCCGCAATAAAAAGGGCCGACTGTTCGGCCCTTTTTTTATGTCTCTGTTTACGCCACTTCGGCGATCTGCTGCGCCCGCAGCCAGGCTATCTCTTCCGCCCAGATATCCGGGTTGATGGTTTCCAGAATCAGCGGAATGCCGTCGAAGCGGCTGTCCTGCATGATCCAGCTGAAGCAGTCGTGGCCGATGTTGCCTTCCCCCAGACTATGGTGACGGTCAACCCGGCTGCCAAAGGCGCTCTTGGCATCGTTGAGGTGCATGCCGCGCAGATACTGAAAGCCGACGATACGCTCGAAGTCGGCAAAGGTCTTCTCGCAGGCTTCGGCGCTGCGCAGGTCGTAGCCGGCGGCGAAGGCGTGGCAGGTATCGATGCAGACGCCGACGCGGGTTTTATCTTCCACGCCATCGATGATGGCTGCGAGATGCTCGAACTTAAAGCCGAGGTTGCTGCCCTGGCCGGCGGTGTTTTCGATCACGGCGGTGACGCCTTCGGTCTTGGCCAGCGCGATATTGATCGATTCGGCGATGCGCGCCAGGCACTCCTCCTCCGGGATCTGCTGCAGATGGCTGCCGGGGTGGAAGTTGAGCAGCGTCAGCCCCAGCTGCTGGCAGCGGGTCATCTCATCGATGAAGGCATCACGGGATTTTTCCAGCGCTTCTTCCACCGGATGGCCGAGGTTAATCAGGTAGCTGTCGTGCGGCAGGATCTGCCCGGGCCCAAAGTGATACTTTTCACAGGCGGCTTTGAATTCGGCGATGGTCTCGTCGCTGAGCGGCGCGGCGCGCCACTGGCGCTGGTTTTTGGTGAAGAGGGCGAAGGCGGTTGCTTCGATTTCGGCGGCGCGAATGGCGGCATTGGCCAGTCCACCTGAGGCGCTCACGTGCGCTCCTACGTATTTCATAAAAAAACTCCAGTTAAAGCCGCTGGGGGGGGGGTAATGATAGCGGCTTAACTGGAGAAAGATGTAGTGCTTTATGCCATCAGGCTGTGGATCGCGACGTTAATGGCCCCGCCGCCGACAATCAACCAGACGAACAGCATCAGCGCCATCAGCAGCGGTTTCGCCCCGGCTTTTTTCAGCGCGCTGACGTGAGTGGTCACCCCAAGAGCGGCCATGGCCATCGCCAGCAGGACGGTATCCAGCGTCACCAGCATATCCACGACCGCTTTCGGCAGCAGATGGAAGGAGTTAAACACTGCCACCAGGATGAACATAATGGCAAACCACGGAATGGTGATTTTGCTTTTCTCGCCGTTACCCGCCGGGGTCAGCTGTTTAACACGCGCCGCCAGGAACAGCAGGAACGGGGCCAGCATCATCACGCGCAGCATTTTAGCGATAACCGCGGCATTCTCCGCATCCGGGCTGACCGCATGGCCGGCGGCGACGACCTGCGCCACTTCATGCATGGTGGAACCCATATAGATCCCGTAGGTCTCCGGGGTAAACCAGTGCGCCAGCAGCGGGTACATCGCCGGGTAGAGGAAGATGGCGATGGTACCGAAGATCACCACCGTGGCGACGGCGACGGTCACTTTACTGGCTTCGGCTTTGACCACCGGCTCGCTGGCGAGCACAGCCGCCGCGCCGCAGATGCTGCTGCCGGCGCCGATCAGCCAGCTGGTGTGCTTATCGAGCCCAAACACTTTCTGGCCCAGGAAGCAGGCGATGAAAAAGGTGCTGGAGAGCGTCAGAACGTCAATCAAAATACCGCTCACGCCGACGTCGGCAATCTGGGCGAACGTCAGGCGGAAGCCGTAGAGGATGATCCCCAGGCGCAGCAGATGCTGTTTGGCGAAGATCACCCCGCCGTCGCAGGGTTGCCAGATTTTCGGATAGACCGTATTACCGACGACCATCCCGAACAGGATAGCGAGGGTCAGGGCGCTGAAGCCCGCCCCGGCAATGGCCGGAAAGCTACCGGCCCACAGGGCGGCGCCGGTCAGGGCGGCGGTCAGCGCCAGGCCTGGGACAAAATGCCACAGGGAACGATGTTTGGTGGGTAAAGTGAGTGCTGTCATAACCTTCTCCTTTGTCTGCCTAAAGGTTACGCCGCGCGGGATTAAATATAAAATTGATTATATGTTTATAATCAATCGTAATAAGTGGTTAATGACCGCTTCGCCGGTGACAATGGGGCAGGGGAGTGAGGCGCGGAGCCGAGCTGTTCTTGTCAGCAAGACGATGATTTTGTGACGTAAGGGGATTTTCCTTCAATCAGCCGCCTCGATTTGTGTCACCATAGTAAGAAAGGTTATTCAGACTGGATTACTCAACGGGTGGGTTATGCATATTACGCTGCGGCAGCTGGAAGTGTTCGCCGAAGTCCACAAGAGTGGGTCGACCACTCAGGCGTCACAGATGCTGGCGCTTTCGCAATCTGCGGTCAGCGCCGCGCTGACCGATCTGGAAGGGCAGCTCGGCGTACAGCTGTTCGACCGCGTCGGCAAGCGGCTGGTGGTCAATGAGCATGGACGGCTGCTCTATCCGCGCGCCCTGGCGCTGCTGGAGCGGGCCCTGGAGATCGAGCAGCTGTTTCGCGGCGACAACGGGGCGATTCGGGTCTACGCCAGCAGCACCATCGGCAACTATATTATGCCGGAGATCATCGCCCGCTATCGCCATGACTTCCCGGATCTACCGGTTGAGCTGAGCGTGGGCAACAGCCTGGACGTGATCAACGCCGTTGCCGACCTGCGGGTGGATTTCGGTCTGATCGAGGGGCCGTGTCATGCCGCCGATATTATTGCCGAGCCGTGGCTGGAAGATGAGCTGGTGGTGTTTGCCGCGCCTGACTCGCCGCTGCTGGCGGGGGAGGTGACCCTGCAGCAACTGGCCGAGGCGCCGTGGATCCTGCGCGAGCATGGATCCGGCACCCGGGAGATTGTCGATTACGTTCTGCTGTCGCATCTGCCGGCGTTTCATCTGGGGATGGAGCTCGGCAACTCGGAGGCGATCAAACACGCGGTGCGCCATGGGCTGGGGATCAGCTGCTTATCGCGGCGGGTGATTGCCGAACAGCTGGCCTCCGGCACGCTGGCGGAGCTGAAAGTGCCGCTGCCCCGGCTGACGCGCACGCTGTGGCGGATCCACCACCGGCAGAAGCATATTTCCAAAGCATTACAACGTTTTCTGCAGTATTGCCAGGTGTAGCGATCCGGCTTTATCGCCTGATAATGGTGGGGGGAATTTGCTGGCAATTCCGCAGGTTAGTGCTTTACTAATAATTTGCGGTCGATCATGAAGCTCTCTTATAACTTTGCATTTGTACCGGATGGAACCCCGATCGTCTGCTACAATCGCGCCTCATTTTTTGGATGGATAGCATTATCACATGGTTTCGGAAACTAAAACCACAGAAGCGCCCACGCTACGTCGTGAACTGAAGGCGCGCCACTTGACCATGATCGCCATCGGCGGTTCCATCGGTACGGGTCTTTTTGTTGCCTCTGGCGCAACAATTTCGCAAGCAGGTCCCGGCGGGGCGCTGCTGTCTTATATTCTGATCGGTCTGATGGTCTATTTCCTGATGACCAGCCTGGGCGAACTGGCGGCGTTTATGCCGGTGTCCGGTTCCTTCGCCACCTACGGGCAGAATTATGTTGAAGAGGGCTTTGGCTTCGCGCTGGGCTGGAACTACTGGTACAACTGGGCGGTAACGATCGCCGTTGATCTGGTGGCCTCGCAGCTGGTGATGAGCTACTGGTTCCCTGACACCCCGGGCTGGATTTGGAGCGCCTTGTTCCTCGGCATTATGTTCCTGCTGAACTGGATCTCGGTGCGCGGCTTTGGCGAGGCGGAATACTGGTTCTCGCTGATCAAAGTGGCCACCGTCATTATCTTTATCATCGTCGGCGTGATGATGATTGTCGGCATCTTCAAAGGGGCGCAGCCTGCCGGCTGGAGCAACTGGGGGATCGCGGATGCGCCGTTTGCCGGCGGCTTCTCGGCGATGATCGGCGTGGCGATGATTGTCGGCTTCTCCTTCCAGGGCACCGAGCTTATCGGTATTGCCGCCGGTGAGTCTGAGAACCCGGAGAAGAACATTCCGCGCGCGGTGCGCCAGGTCTTCTGGCGTATCCTGCTGTTTTACGTCTTCGCGATCCTGATTATCAGCCTGATCATTCCATATACCGATCCGAGCCTGCTGCGCAACGACGTTAAAGATATCTCCGTCAGCCCGTTCACGCTGGTCTTCCAGCACGCCGGTCTGCTGTCGGCGGCGGCGATCATGAACGCCGTTATCCTGACGGCCGTTCTGTCGGCGGGTAACTCGGGGATGTACGCCTCTACGCGTATGCTGTATACCCTGGCCTGCGACGGCAAAGCGCCTCGCATCTTCTCGAAGCTGTCGCGTGGCGGCGTGCCGCGCAACGCCCTGTACGCGACCACCGTTATCGCGGCGCTGTGCTTCCTGACTTCGATGTTCGGTAACCAGACGGTGTACCTGTGGCTGCTGAACACCTCCGGGATGACGGGCTTTATCGCCTGGCTGGGGATTGCCATCAGCCACTACCGTTTCCGTCGCGGCTACGTCCTGCAGGGTAACGATCTCAATAACCTGCCGTATCGTTCCGGGTTCTTCCCGCTGGGGCCGATCTTCGCCTTCGTGCTGTGCCTCATCATCACCCTGGGACAGAACTATGAAGCGTTCCTCAAGGACACCATTGACTGGGGCGGTGTGGCGGCGACCTACATCGGTATTCCGCTGTTCCTCGTCATCTGGTTTGGCTACAAACTGGCGAAAGGCACCCGCTTCGTTCGTTACAGCGATATGACCTTCCCGGACCGCTTTAAGCGTTAATCCCGGCGGTGATACAGCATAAGCCCTCTGATACAGAGGGCTTTTTTTATGTCCGCGCAGTTACAGCCTGACACAATTCTTCATAATTATATTGATAATAGAAATCATTATCTTTATCATTTCCGACCATTACGGATGAAGCCACTCCCCCGTCTCTGCCATGTGTACAGACTGACATCGGGCGACCAGCCACATCGACAAGAAAACAGCGAGTCTACCGCCGACAGAGCGGCAGGCCGCCAGCGCGTGTGAGCAGCACCTTTTTTGTTTGTTTGGTTGTACACCTCATGGAGATTTGGAATGTTCAGGTTAAACCCTTTTATCCGGGCGGGATTGTCTGCGTCCGTCGTATCGTTGGCGTTTCCGGCCCTGGCCGACGTGAATGAAGAAACGCTGGTGGTGACCGCCTCGGCGACTGAACAGAGCGTCAAAGACGCGCCGGCGAGCATCAGCGTCATCACTCAGCAGGATTTGCAGCGCAAGCCGGTCCAGAACCTGAAAGACGTACTGCGCGATGTGCCCGGGGTCCAGCTCACCAACGAAGGGGATAACCGCAAAGGCGTCAGCATCCGCGGTCTGAGCAGCAGCTATACCCTGATCCTGGTTGACGGCAAGCGCGTCAACTCGCGGAACGCCGTCTTCCGCCACAACGACTTCGACCTTAACTGGATCCCGGTGGATGCCATCGAACGTATCGAAGTGGTGCGCGGCCCGATGTCTTCCCTGTACGGCTCCGATGCGCTCGGCGGCGTGGTCAACATTATTACCAAAAAAATCGGCCAGAAATGGACCGGGACGCTGAGTGCTGATACCACCATCCAGGAGCACCGCGACCGCGGGGATACCTGGAACGGCCAGTTCTTCACCAGCGGCCCGCTGATCGACGGCGTGCTCGGGATGAAGGCCTACGGCAGCCTGGCGAAACGCGCCAAGGACGATCCGCAGTCCTCCAGCAATGCCACCGGCGAAACGCCGCGCATCGAGGGCTTCACCAGCCGCGATGGCAATGTTGAATTCGCCTGGACGCCGAACGACAGCCACGATTTCACCGCGGGCTATGGCTTTGACCGCCAGGATCGCGACTCCGATTCCCTTGACCGCAACCGCCTTGAGCGTGAGAACTACTCCCTGAGCCATAACGGCCGCTGGGATATGGGCAACAGCGAGCTCAAGTTCTACGGCGAAAAGGTGGATAACAAAAATCCGGGGCAGAATGGGACCATCACTTCGGAAAGCAATGCCATCGACGGCAAGTACGTTCTGCCGCTGGACATGATTAACCAGCTGGTGACCTTCGGCGGCGAATGGCGCCACGACAAGCTGAAAGATCCGGTCAACCTGAGCAGCGGCGGTCAGTCAACGTCGGCCAGCCAGTACGCCCTGTTTATTGAAGACGAATGGCGCATCATCGAGCCGCTGGCGCTGACCACCGGCATTCGTATGGACGACCATCAGACCTATGGCGATCACTGGAGCCCGCGCGCCTATCTGGTGTATAACGCCACCGATACCGTCACCGTTAAAGGCGGCTGGGCGACGGCGTTTAAAGCCCCGTCCCTGCTGCAGCTTAATCCCGACTGGACCACCAACTCCTGCCGCGGCTCGTGCAGCATCGTTGGTAACCCGGATCTAAAACCGGAAACCAGCGAAAGCTTCGAGCTCGGTCTCTACTACCGCGGGGAAGAGGGCTGGCTTGAAAATGTCGAAGGCAGCATCACCACCTTCCAGAATAATGTCGACGACATGATCGATGTTCTGCGCACCTCCAGCGCCAGCGAAGCGCCGGGCTACCCGAACTTTGTCGGCTGGAAAACCGTCAACGGCAAGCGCGTGCCGATCTTCCGCTATTTCAACGTCAACAAAGCGCGCATCAAAGGGGTGGAGACCGAGGTGAAGATCCCGTTTGGCGATGAGTGGAAGCTGACGGTGAACTACACCTACAACGATGGTCGCGATCTGAGCAACGGCGGCGACAAACCGCTGCAGACGCTGCCGTTCCATACCGCCAACGGCACGCTCGACTGGAAACCGCTGGATGACTGGTCCTTCTACGTGACGGCCAACTATACTGGCCAGCAGCGCGCGGTGAGCGCCACCGGCAAAACGCCGGGCGGCTATACCCTGTTTGACGTCGGCGCGGCGTGGCAGGTCACCAAGAATGTGAAACTGCGCTCCGGTGTGCAGAACGTGGGCGATAAAGATCTTAGCCGGGACGACTACAGCTATACCGAAGAGGGCCGTCGCTACTTTATGGCGGTGGATTATCGCTTCTGATTGCCGGCGCTAAAACGCGTCCTGTAGGCCTGAACATGCGCCGCGAAGCAGCTTCGCGGCGCATTTGCGTTTAGCCAAAGAGATGCTGCGCATGGAAGCGCAAATGGTCTTCAATAAACGAGGCAATGAAGTAGTAGCTGTGGTCGTAACCGGGCTGGATGCGCAGCGTTAACGGCCAGGCCTTCTGCCGCGCGACCTCCGCCAGTACCGCCGGCTGCAACTGTCCGGCAAGGAATGGATCGCTGTCGCCCTGATCGATAAGCGTCGGCACAGCGTCCGCCGGCTGGCTGGCCTGCATCAGGGCGCAGCTGTCCCAGGCGTGCCATGTCGATTCATCGGCGCCGAGATAGGCGGTAAACGCTTTCTTACCCCACGGCACCTGGGAGGGATTGACGATCGGCGCGAAGGCGGAGACGCTGACGTAGCGGCCGGGATTGTTGAGCGCCATGATAAGCGCGCCGTGACCGCCCATCGAGTGGCCGCTGATGGCGCAGCGGTCGCCGATGCTAAACTCGCTGCGGATAATCGCGGGCAGTTCGTCGCGCAGGTAATCGTACATTCGGTAGTGCGCCGCCCAGGGCGCCTGGGTGGCGTTCAGGTAGAAGCCGGCGCCTTGCCCCAGATCGTAACTGTCGTCGTTGGCCACCTCGTCACCGCGCGGGCTGGTATCCGGCATCACCAGCGCGATGCCCAGCTCGGCGGCAATGCGCTGCGCGCCCGCCTTGGTGGTAAAGTTTTCATCGTTACAGGTCAGCCCGGACAGCCAGTACAGCACCGGCGGCGGCGTTTCGCGCTCAGGCGGTAAAAAAATGCTGAACGTCATGGCGCAGTTCAGGACAGGGGAGTGATGACGCCAGCGTTGTTGCCGGCCGTCAAAACAGCGATGCTCTTCAAGCAGTTCCATGCAAGGCTCCTCGGAAGGGGTGTGCGCGTAAACGTTCATAATACAGATATTTCATTAGCCGGTGAGCAACTTTCACTTTCTCCTTTTGAGAACTTACTGCATCATTAATGCAACTTATAGCCAACATGCCGGTGTAGCGATGGCGCTTATGGATGCGTACAGCGGTTGGATCATTCCGGATTCGGCGGTAGGGATTTGGCGCCGCGCTTGAGGCGAGACTTCGCGCCTTAATAAAAGGCAGCGCCAATTTCAATAATTATCGTTACGGCTACTGGATTCTGTGCGCCGCCTCACGCACAATGAATACAAACTTTGCCCCCAGAAAAAGCAAAGAGCGCCACACCTGCAGGAGAAACCCAAATGTCATCACTGAGTAAAGAAGCCGTCCTCGTTCATGAAGCGCTGGTCGCTCGTGGGCTGGAGACGCCGATGCGTGCGCCAGTACAAGAAATTGATAACGAAACACGCAAGCGTTTGATTACCGGTCATATGACCGAGATTATGCAACTGCTGAATCTGGATCTGAGTGATGACAGTCTGATGGAGACCCCGCATCGCATCGCCAAAATGTATGTCGATGAGATCTTCTCCGGACTGGATTATTCTCGCTTCCCGAAAATCACCGTCATTGAAAACAAAATGAAGGTCGATGAAATGGTCACTGTACGCGATATCACCCTGACCAGCACCTGTGAACACCATTTCGTCACCATCGATGGTAAAGCGACGGTAGCCTATATCCCGAAAGATTCGGTGATCGGCCTGTCGAAAATCAACCGTATCGTGCAGTTTTTCGCCCAGCGTCCGCAGGTCCAGGAGCGTCTGACGCAGCAGATCCTGATTGCGCTGCAGACGCTGCTCGGCACCAGCAACGTGGCGGTATCCATTGACGCGGTGCATTACTGCGTGAAAGCGCGCGGCATCCGCGACGCGACCAGCGCCACTACTACCACCTCCCTCGGTGGCCTGTTCAAATCCAGCCAGAATACCCGCCAGGAATTCCTGCGCGCAGTACGTCACCACAGCTAAAACGGAGCAGGGTACATGGAGAGAAATGTCACGCTGGACTTTGTCCGCGGCGTCGCCATCCTCGGTATCCTGCTTCTCAATATCAGCGCCTTCGGCTTGCCGAAGGCCGCTTACCTCAATCCGGCCTGGTCAGGAAGCGCGACCCTCGGCGATACCTGGACCTGGGCGCTTCTCGACCTGCTGGCGCAGGTGAAATTTCTCACCCTGTTCGCGCTGCTGTTTGGCGCCGGTCTGCAGCTTCTGCTCCCCCGCGGAAAACGCTGGATCCAGTCGCGCCTGACCCTGCTGGCGCTGCTTGGTTTCATTCACGGTCTTTTCTTCTGGGATGGCGATATTCTGCTGGCCTACGCCCTGGTGGGGCTGGTGAGCTGGCGCATGGTGCGCGAGGCGCAGCATGTCAAATCGCTGTTCAACACCGGGGTGGTGCTCTACCTCACCGGCATTGCGGTGCTGGTCCTGCTGGGGATGATCTCCGGACCCGCAGCCAATCGCTCCTGGGTCCCGGACGCGGCCAATCTGCAGTATGAGCAGTACTGGAAGCTGCACGGCGGCATGGAGGCGGTCAGCAACCGGGCGGATATGCTGTCGGACAATCTGCTGGCGCTCGGCGCGCAGTATGGCTGGCAGCTGGCGGGGATGATGCTGATAGGCGCGGCGCTGATGCGCAGCGGCTGGCTGAAAGGGCAGTTCAGCCAGCGTCACTATCGGCGCACCGGCGTGCTGCTGGTGGCGGCCGGGATGGCGGTGAATGTGCCGGCCATTGTCGCCCAGTGGTATCTGGCCTGGGACTATCGCTGGTGCGCGTTTTTACTGCAGGCGCCGCGTGAACTGAGCGCCCCGCTGCAGGCTATCGGCTATGCCTCGCTGGCCTGGGGCTACTGGCCGCAGCTCTGCCGTTTCCGCCTGGTGGGGGCTATCGCCTGCGTTGGACGCATGGCGCTGACCAACTATTTGCTGCAGACCCTGATCTGCACCACCCTGTTTTATCATCTCGGGCTGTTTATGCGCTTCGATCGTCTGCAGCTGCTGGCCTTTGTTCCCCCCATCTGGGCCGTAAACCTCCTTCTGTCATCACTCTGGCTGCGCCGCTTCCGCCAGGGGCCGGTGGAATGGCTGTGGCGTCAGTTAACCCTGCGTGCGTCAGGGACATCATTGAAAGACACATCCAGATAACGATCTCGATCACAATCATTAACAAAACGGATGTAAACGTTTCCAGCCGTGTGACCTCACTCACGTAGCGGACCGCGGGTCGCTGCCAGAATAGCCTCCTTGCTGAGCACAGGAGGTGAATGTGACGTGCTGTAATTCTCTTAAGGTCGCTGAGTATGATCACCATTCGTGATGTCGCCCGCCAGGCGGGCGTATCCGTGGCCACCGTGTCGCGGGTGCTGAACAACAGCGCGCTGGTGAGTCCGGATACGCGCGACGTCGTGATGAAAGCGGTGACCCAGCTGGGCTACCGGCCAAACGCCAATGCCCAGGCGCTGGCCACCCAGGTCAGCGATACCATCGGCGTGGTGGTGATGGACGTCTCCGATGCCTTCTTCGGCGCGCTGGTGAAAGCGGTGGATACCGTCGCCCAGCAGCATCAGAAGTATGTGCTGATCGGCAACAGCTATCACGAGGCGGAAAAAGAGCGCCACGCCATCGAGGTGCTGATCCGCCAGCGCTGCTCGGCGCTGATCGTCCATTCGAAAGCGCTCAGCGATGCTGAACTGAGCGACTTTATGCAACATATCCCGGGGATGGTGCTGATCAACCGCATCGTGCCGGGCTTTGCCCATCGCTGCGTGGGTCTCGACAACGTCAGCGGCGCGCTAATGGCTACCCGCATGCTGCTCAATCACGGCCACCAGCGCATCGGCTATCTCTCCTCAAATCACGGCATTGAAGACGACGATATGCGCCGGGAAGGGTGGAGCAAAGCGCTGCAGGAGCAGGGCATCATCGCCCCGGACAGCTGGGTCGGGTCCGGCTCCCCGGACATGCAGGGCGGCGAAGCGGCGATGGTCGAACTGCTGGGGCGGAATCTCGGCCTCACCGCCGTGTTCGCCTACAACGACAGCATGGCGGCCGGCGCGCTGACAACGCTAAAGGATAACGGCATTGTCGTGCCGCAGCATCTATCGCTGATTGGCTTTGATGATATTCCTATTTCCCGTTACACCGATCCTCAACTGACCACCGTGCGCTATCCGGTGATGTCGATGGCGAAGCTGGCCACCGAGCTGGCGCTGCTGAGGGCGGCCGGCAAGCTGGATCGCGAGGCGACGCACTGCTTTATGCCGACCCTGGTGCGCCGTCACTCCGTTGCCCAGCGGCAAACTGTGGGGCCGATCACTAACTGAAGCGGCAGCGGGATGTAACCGCTTTCAATTTGTGAGTAAATTCACAGTATATTAACATTCGCCTGATTATGATGGCAGCGTTTACCAGTCTGAACCACAAGGTGATGGGAAATCCTCACTTTTACTATTAGGAACAAGGCGTTAAACGAGTATTAGAGTCGTATTTTCCTGGAGCGTTACCCGACACGGAAGACCGAATTTTCGTCGTGAAATGCGTTGTGCGGTAACACTAATGCAACAAGTCCCGCCCGCACTTTTCACAAAAATGACCCTGCATAATAAAACCGGAGATTCCATGAATAAGAAGGTGTTTACCCTCTCTGCTGTAATGGCTGGTCTGTTATTTGGCGCCGCAGCACACGCAGCAGATACCCGTATCGGCGTGACGATTTATAAATATGACGACAACTTTATGTCGGTGGTGCGTAAGGCGATTGAAAAAGATGGCAAATCCGCGCCTGACGTCCAGCTGCTGATGAATGACTCGCAGAACGACCAGTCGAAACAAAACGATCAGATTGACGTGCTGCTGGCGAAAGGCGTGAAAGCCCTGGCGATCAACCTGGTTGACCCGGCTGCGGCGGGAACGGTCATCGAAAAAGCGCGCGGGCAGAATATTCCGGTGGTGTTCTTCAACAAAGAGCCTTCCCGTAAAGCGCTGGATAGTTATGACAAGGCTTACTACGTCGGTACCGACTCGAAAGAGTCCGGGATTATTCAGGGCGATCTGATCGCCAAGCACTGGAAAGCCAACCCGAACTGGGATCTGAATAAAGACGGCCAGATCCAGTACGTCCTGCTGAAAGGCGAGCCGGGCCATCCGGATGCGGAAGCGCGTACCACCTACGTTATCAAAGAGCTGAACGATAAAGGTCTGAAGACCCAGCAGCTGCAGATGGACACCGCTATGTGGGATACCGCCCAGGCGAAAGACAAAATGGACGCCTGGCTCTCCGGCCCGAATGCGAACAAGATTGAAGTGGTGATCGCCAACAATGACGCCATGGCGATGGGTGCGGTTGAAGCGCTGAAAGCGCACAACAAGAGCAGCATTCCGGTGTTCGGCGTTGACGCCCTGCCGGAAGCCCTGGCGCTGGTGAAATCCGGCGCGATGGCCGGTACCGTGCTGAACGATGCTAACAACCAGGCGAAAGCGACCTTCGAGCTGGCGAAAAACCTTGCCGACGGAAAAGAGGCGGCGGCAGGCACCAACTGGAAAATTGACAACAAGATTGTTCGCGTCCCCTACGTGGGGGTCGATAAAGACAACCTGAGCCAGTTTACCGGCAAATAATCGTGATGTGAGTTGCGGGCGTGGGTTATCCACGCCCGATTATTCCTGATACAGAACCAGACTCCTGCTGGCGTTATTGCGCCGGACGGGGCGTGCATGAACGCAGCCAGGTATAACTATGGTCAGCAATAATAGCGAACGGTCAGGCGAATATTTGTTGGAGATGACCAACATCAACAAATCGTTTCCTGGCGTCAAGGCTCTTGATAATGTCAACCTGAAGGTTCGTCCGCACTCCATTCATGCGTTAATGGGTGAGAACGGCGCCGGAAAATCGACATTATTAAAATGCCTTTTTGGGATCTATCAAAAAGATTCCGGCAGCATTCTTTTTCAGGGAAAAGAGATCGATTTCCATTCGGCGAAAGAAGCCCTGGAAAACGGTATTTCGATGGTGCATCAGGAATTAAACCTGGTCTTACAGCGTTCGGTCATGGACAACATGTGGCTCGGCCGCTATCCCACCAAAGGCATGTTTGTCGATCAGGACAAAATGTACCGGGATACCAAGGCTATTTTTGATGAGCTGGATATTGATATCGATCCGCGCGCCCGCGTCGGGACTTTATCGGTATCTCAGATGCAGATGATTGAGATCGCGAAGGCGTTTTCCTATGACGCCAAAATCGTCATCATGGACGAGCCGACGTCATCGCTGACGGAGAAAGAGGTCAACCATCTGTTCAAGATCATCCGCAAGCTGAAAGATCGCGGCTGCGGTATCGTCTATATCTCGCACAAAATGGAAGAGATTTTCCAGCTGTGCGATGAAATTACCATCCTGCGCGACGGCCAGTGGATCGCTACCCAGCCGCTGGAAGGGCTGGATATGGACAAGATCATCGCCATGATGGTCGGGCGTTCGCTCAATCAGCGCTTCCCGGATCGTGAAAACACCCCGGGGGAAGTCATCCTCCAGGTGCGCAATCTCACCTCCCTGCGCCAGCCCTCCATTCGCGATGTCTCCTTCGACCTGCATAAGGGCGAAATTCTCGGTATCGCCGGTCTGGTGGGCGCGAAGCGTACCGACATCGTGGAGACCCTGTTCGGGATCCGTGAGAAGGCCAGCGGCACCATCACCCTGCACGGGAAGAAGATCAACAACCACAGCGCCAATGAGGCGATTAACCACGGTTTTGCGCTGGTAACCGAGGAGCGGCGCTCCACCGGAATTTACGCCTATCTGGACATCGGTTTTAACTCGCTGATCTCCAATATTAAGAAATATAAAAACAGCGTCGGCTTGCTGGATAACTCGCGGATGAAGAGCGATACCCAATGGGTGATTGACTCCATGCGCGTTAAAACCCCCGGCCAGCATACGCAGATTGGTTCGCTTTCTGGTGGTAACCAGCAAAAGGTCATTATTGGCCGCTGGCTGCTGACCCAGCCGGAGATCCTGATGCTGGACGAGCCGACGCGCGGTATCGACGTCGGCGCCAAATTCGAGATCTATCAGCTGATTGCCGAGCTGGCTAAAAAAGATAAAGGGATCATTATTATTTCTTCCGAAATGCCGGAACTGCTGGGGATTACCGACCGCATTCTGGTAATGAGCAACGGCCTGGTCGCGGGCATTGTTGAGACTAAAACCACCACGCAAAACGAAATACTGCGTCTTGCGTCATTGCACCTTTAAGATCAGGGGCTTCACATGAGTGCGTTAAATAAAAAGAGTTTTCTCACTTACCTGAAAGAGGGTGGGATATACGTCGTCCTTCTGGTCCTGTTGGCCATTATTATTTTCCAGGATCCGACATTTTTAAGTCTGCTCAACCTGAGTAATATTCTGACCCAGTCCTCGGTGCGTATTATTATTGCCCTCGGCGTGGCCGGGCTTATCGTCACGCAGGGCACGGACCTCTCCGCCGGCCGTCAGGTGGGACTGGCGGCGGTGATTGCCGCGACCATGCTGCAGGCGGTGGATAATGCCAACAAGGTGTTCCCGGATATGGCGACCATGCCGATCCCACTGGTCATCCTGCTGGTATGCGCCATCGGGGCGGTCATCGGGCTGATTAACGGGATCGTCATTGCCTATCTGAACGTAACGCCGTTTATTACCACCCTCGGGACCATGATCATCGTCTACGGCATTAACTCGCTGTACTACGATTTCGTGGGCGCGTCGCCGATCTCCGGCTTCGACAGTCACTTCTCCCATTTCGCGCAGGGGTTTGTGGCGCTGGGCTCGTTCCGCCTGTCCTACATTACCTTCTACGCGCTGATTGCCGTCTTCTTTGTCTGGATCCTGTGGAACAAAACGCGCTTTGGCAAAAACATTTTCGCTATCGGCGGTAACCCGGAAGCGGCGAAAGTCTCCGGGGTTAACGTGGCATTGAACCTGCTGATGATCTATGCCCTCTCCGGGGTGTTCTACGCCTTCGGCGGCCTGCTGGAAGCCGGTCGTATCGGCTCGGCGACCAATAACCTCGGCTTTATGTACGAACTGGACGCCATCGCCGCCTGCGTGGTGGGCGGTGTATCGTTCAGCGGCGGGGTAGGGACCGTATTCGGCGTGGTGACAGGGGTAATTATCTTCACCGTGATCAACTATGGCCTAACCTACATTGGCGTCAACCCTTACTGGCAGTACATCATCAAGGGGGCGATCATTATCTTCGCCGTGGCTCTGGATTCCCTGAAATACGCCCGTAAGAAGTAATTTTTGCCTGAGTAAAAACCCGCGCCTGGCGCGGGTTTTTTTATACCTGAAACGGATGCGATGATGCAGGCTACTTTTCTTTCTGCAGCTCCAGCAGCTGCTCCGGCGTGACCGCCGGGTAGGACTGGGCGTCATCCGGCACGTCGTGCTGCTGCGCCGGAATCGGGATTAAAGGGCCAAGGAAGCGCGGTTCCCGTTTGAAGATGTAGAGGTCCGCCAGCGCGCCAAAGCGGGCACCGAATTCGCGCAGCCGCACGCTCCACATATCCTTCGGCGACGGCACCGCGTAGCACTGGGCCTGGATCCCCATATGCAGGGCGATAAACAACGCCCGTTCGCAGTGGAAGCGCTGGGTGATGATAATGAAGTCGTTGGTGTCGAACACTTTGCGGGTGCGGACGATCGAATCAAGCGTGCGGAAACCGGCATAGTCCAGCACGATATCCGCCGGATCGACGCCGCCTTTAATCAGGTCCCGGCGCATCGTCATCGGTTCATTGTAGCTTTGCAGAGCATTATCGCCGCTCAGCAGCAGATAGTTGACCTTGCCGCTGTTGTAGGCGTTGAGCGCGCCCTGGATGCGGTAGCGGTAATACTGATTGATGACGCCGGTGCGGTAGTATTTAGCAGTGCCCAGCACCACGCCGACCTGGCGGTAGGGGAGGTCCTGCAGCTCGTCATAGATATAGGGCGCGGTTTTCCAGCTCATCCAACGGTCAAGACCCAGCACGGTCAACAGCAGCAGGCCGAGCAGGACTAACAGGCTGTAGAACACACGCTTTAACATGAACTTGGCTCAATAATAGACAACGGAGTCTTCAGGCTACTTTACCCGCCGGGTAAGCGCAAGAAACCCGCGTTTGATTGCGGGGATTTTCAGCAATATAGACAGATCGCCGAACGCAGGCCGGGTAAGGCGTGAGCCGACACCCGGCATAGGGGTCTTCAGCTCGCCATGGCGTGAACCGTAGGTCGGGTAAGCGTAGCGCCACCCGACACCTAAGGGTATAAAAGGTAGGCCGGATAAGCCGAAGACGCCATCCGGCCGTCTGCGCAGGCGGATTAACCTAACAGCACGCGCTCGATATTGTGGCAGCCCAGCGCCTTCAGGGTGGCGACGGTGGCGTCCCACTGAATCAGCGCCGCATCGGCTTTCTCCGCCAGGATCGCCCGCTGGATGTCCGGATAATCATAGCCGTTGAGGCTGAGAAGATTCAGCGCCCCCTGCAGCGGCGGCAGCGTCGGGTTGAACGCCGCGTTTTCCGCATAGCTGCCGCTGAAAAGGGTGCCATCTTTCAGCTCCAGCGCCACGCCGGAAGGCGAATGGCTGTACGGCGCATGGCAGCGGTTAGCGGCCTCAATCGCCGCCTGCGTCAGGGCATCGCCGCTGACCGGGAAGCCGTGGTCCTGGTGGTCCATCAGCAGGGTTTTGATCTCCAGGTCTTTCGGGCCGAAGGCATCCGGCAGATAGTGCTGCAGAGCATGGGCTTCGCGACCGGGCAGATGAATGCGCAGCGCCAGTCCGCTGTTCAGTTCGTTCATAAACTGACGGCAATGGCCGCACGGCGTGTAGTTCACCGTGATAGCGCGCAGGGAGGTTTCACCGCGCAGCCAGGCGTGGCTGATGGCGCTCTGCTCCGCATGGACGGTCTGCTGCATGGTGGCGCCGAGAAACTCCATGTTGCCGCCAAAGTACCAGCGGCCGCTGACGCCGCGGGCGATAGCCCCGACGTTAAAGTGAGAAAGGTCGGCGCGCGCGCAGGCGGCGGCCAGCGGCAGTAGCGCAAAGGCCAGCGCGTCTTCGTCCAGACCTGTCGCCTGTTGCAGCGTCGCCACCTGATCGGCTTCGAGCAGCGCCGGGAAGTGCGGGTCGGCGAGCATCGGGGAGATGGTCGCCTGCAGGTCTGCTGCCAGGGTAGTCAAAGCAGCTTGAAAACGTGAGTGCATAGCGTTGCCTCATAACAGTGTAATGGGGAACCAGTGTACGGGCGTCAAGGGGTTTCAAATGTGATTTACATCCCATTACTAATGCAACTTTTCTTTGTTGCATTAATAAATGTGACTTGAATCACAATTCATCCCACCACCGCGAGGATCAGCGGGAATAAAAATGGCGCCATCAACGAGGTGATGATCCCGCACAGCACCAGCGCCAGCGAGCTGAACGCTCCTTCCTGATAGTCCAGTTCCGCACAGCGGGCGGTACCGAGGGCGTGCGAGGCGGTGCCCATCGACAGGCCACGTGATGCTTTGGTGCGAATACGCATCAGGTTGAGCAGCGTATGGCCGAATACCGCGCCAAGGATACCGACAAAAATCACGCACACGGCGCTGATGGCCGGGATGCCGCCGATACTGCCGCTCACCGCCATCGCAATCGGCGTGGTCACCGATTTGGGCAGAACAGAGGCGGCGATTTGCGGCGTGGCGCCCATCAGCAGGGCCACGGTGGTGCCGGTGATCATCGCCACACAGCTGCCGATAAAGCAGATGGTGATGATCGATTTCCAGCGCGCGCGGATCTGGTGCAGCTGTTCATATAGCGGGAAGGCCAGCGCGACCACCGCCGGCTGCAGCAGATCGTTCAGGATCTTGCTGCCGGCAAAATAACGTTCATAGGAGATCCCGGTCAGCAGCAGAAAGGGAATAATCACCACCATCGCCACCAGCAGCGGGTTGAGCAGCGGGAATTTGAAGCGGGCCGCCAGTTTGCGGGCGAGGAAAAAGACGATCAGGGTAAGCGGTAGCGACCACCAGATTTCATGCATCATTTTTCTTTTCCTTTTGCCCAATCACTTTACGTTCGCCATGCACCAGATGGGAACTCCAGCTCACCACCACAAACACCACCAGCGTGCTGATGGCGCAGGAGATAACGACAGGCCCAAGCTGGGCGCGTAGCAGATCCCAGTACTGCATCACGCCGACGCCGATCGGCACGAACAGGAGCGCCATATAGCGGATCAGGATATTGCAGCCGGGGTTGACCCACTGCGGCGGCATGATTTGCAGCGCCAGCAGCACGAAGAGGATCAGCATGCCAATGATGCTGCCGGGGATGGTGATGGGCAGCAGCCCGGCGATAAATATTCCGGCGTACAAGCAGGCGTAAATCAGGACGAAAGCCCGCAGGTACTGCCAGATAATAGTCAGCGATTTACTCATGGTAATAACCCTTGATGAAGTGCATTCATCATACAATTAATCCCTAAAATGTGCTACCGATCACATCATGAATTCTATGCATAGCGCTGATAGCTTACGGGAACCATCGTCTCGCCCGTCAGAGTCCGAAGCCTTGCGGCTTAGACGGTTTCTCTCCCCACGCTACCTTGTTGGACGAGGCGCGGCAAATAAAGGTAAATGAGACGCCACAGACCCCTGTAAAGCATAGAGATTATCTCGCCGTTTTGCCGCCTCGGGCGTCCGGGGACCGGAGTGCGCTGGGTCGGACGCATTGAGCGCTTTCAACCAACGCCCGGAGGCGCTACCATAGCGCCTCTTTTTTTTCCGGGTAACGATATGCGTGTACTACTGGCGCCGATGGAAGGCGTGCTCGATTCGCTGGTGCGCGAGCTGCTGACCGAGGTTAACGATTACGATCTGTGCATCACCGAATTTCTGCGCGTGGTGGACCAACTGCTGCCGGTTAAATCGTTCTACAGGCTGTGCCCGGAACTGCATCATCAAAGCCGCACCCCGTCCGGTACCCGCGTGCGCGTCCAGCTGCTGGGACAATATCCCGAGTGGCTGGCGGAAAACGCCGCCCGCGCGGTGGCGCTGGGTTCGTGGGGCGTTGATTTAAACTGCGGCTGTCCGTCGAAGCTGGTGAACGGCAGCGGCGGTGGGGCGACGCTACTGAAAGATCCAGAGCTGATCTATCGCGGCGCCAAAGCCATGCGCGAAGCGGTCCCTGCGGATTTACCGGTTACCGTCAAGGTGCGTCTCGGCTGGGATAGCGGCGAAAGGCGCTTTGAAATCGCCGACGCGGTGCAGCAGGCAGGGGCCAGCGAGCTGGTGGTCCATGGCCGCACCAAAGAAGATGGCTACAAAGCAGAGCGCATCAACTGGCAGGCCATCGGCGAGATCCGCCAGCGTCTGACTATTCCGGTGGTCGCCAACGGCGAGATCTGGGACTGGCAAAGCGCGCAGGACTGTATGGCCGTCACCGGCTGCGATTCGGTGATGATTGGCCGCGGGGCGCTCAACGTGCCGAACCTCAGCCGGGTGATCAAATACAACGAACCGCGCATGCCGTGGCCGCAGGTGGTTCAGCTGTTGCAAAAATATACCCGTCTGGAAAAGCAGGGCGATACCGGCCTGTATCATGTAGCGAGAATTAAGCAGTGGCTGGGCTATTTACGCAAGGAATATACCGAGGCGCTGACGCTGTTTAATGAAATTCGCGCCCTGCAAACCTCTGCTGAAATAGCGGCGGCGATCGCCCGCTATTAAGCGCTATATTGTTATTCGCTTCACATATTATTACTTGCATGCCTATTGATGATAGGCATGGGTTGAATAAAGTGATAATGTGCCGTCAATCAATTCAGGATTGCTACTGAACACAGGCAAAACCTAAGCACTTCCGTCATGCGTGGCGGCAAGTGCTTAGGTTTTTTTTTGGCAAAAATTTAACGGTGGGTAAATGATGACGTAAAACAAGAGTTTGTAATTAATCTTTTCTCTGGCTCGGTCGCGGTTTTATTACCAAAGGACGCCCCTTGCCATTCATTTTTTAAAAAAGAAAACAGGTAAATAAATAGCCTGGGGATCCCCTTTGTTTTTATTCAGTCACGGTGGAGATCACAATGTATAACAAAAAAATAAATCAGCTTTTTATCGGCGCGGCGCTGGCGACTATGGCGCCCGCCGTGAACGCGGCGCAAACCCCGGCGTGGAACGGCAGCGTGCTGGGGTTTGAAGCCGGACAGCCAGGGCTGCTGGGCGATATGCTGGGCATTCGTCCCATCCTTGAAGAGAACGGCTTTCATTATAATCTTGGCTATCTTAACGAGATGGCCTACAACGCCGGCGGCGGCTATAACCATGATAAACATCTGGCCTATATTGACCAGGTGTCATTGACCTTTACCCAGGATCTGGAGCGCTGGACCGGCATACCGGACGCGCGGCTTGAGGGCAATATCGTCAACCGCAACCATGATGATAACCTCACCACGAAACGGCTGCAGGATCCGCGGGTCAGCTTCAACGATCTGTCACAGGAGAGCTGGGGCGGCGGGTCGATCACCCGTCTCGGCTGGCTGACCTTCGCCCGCAGCTTTGACGACCGTCGCCTGACCTGGCGTATCGGCATGATGAACAAGGTGCAAACCTTCGACCAGATCATTCCCTGCGATTTCCAGCTGCTGACCCAGTGCGGTGGGAAATCGGCCAACTCGCTGACCTGGAATAACTGGAACATTCATACCTGGGGCACCACCCTGGAGTACAAGCTGACGCCGACCGTCACCCTCAAAGGCGGGGTGATGGAGCAGAACCCGCAGGCCGCCGCGCGCAGCCACGCGTGGAGCTGGTCGACGAAGGGCAGCAAAGGCATCTTACTGCCGATGGAGATCGAAACCCGTCCGCTGATTAATGGCCTGCCGGGAGCCTATAACCTTGGCGTGGTCTGGACTAACGCGCCGCAGAGCGACCTCTACAGCGGTAAATCCGGCGGCGCCGGGGCGACCGATCCGCAAGGTTACGCCGAGCACGACAGCACCTGGTTTATGTACGCCGGCCTGAACCAGCAGATCACCCGCCACGCCGACGACCCGCTGCGGGGGATGAGCGTCTCGCTGAGCGGCAGCCTCAGCGACCAGCGCAGCAACTATATCCACTCCGCCGTCGCCGCCTCCATGCGCTACCGCGGTCTGTTTGACGCCCGTCCGGAGGACTGGATCGGCTTCGGCCTGACGTGGATCGACATGAGCAGCCACTACGCACGTAATCAGCGCTATATGAATCAGATAAGCGGCGCCACCGACTATAACGATCCGGCTTACCAGCCGGTGGCCGGTCATTCGCTGAACGGTGAACTCTATTATCGCTTCCGCCCGGTCTCCTGGCTGGAGCTGCAGCCGGGCCTGCAGTACTGGCACCGTCCGGGCGGCGTCGCGCAGACCCAGGACGCGTGGGTAGTGGAGTGGAAAACCATCGTGACCTTCTGATAGTCGCGATCTTAATCACGTTTTTTCACTTGTCAGGTTGAGCGCGCAGCAGAAGTTGTTACAGTGCTGGCGTTGGATTGCAACTGCTGCGGCAGGCAAAACCTGATCACCTGGCGTTTCGTCGGGGGTCAGGTTTTTTTGTTTCTGGGGTCTATATGCAAATCGCCAAAGTACTCAATAACAATGTGGTGGTGGTTCTCGACGAGCACCGGCGCGAACAGGTGGTGATGGGGCGAGGGCTGGCCTTTCAGAAACGCCCGGGCGACGTGCTGGACGACAGTAAAATTGAAAAAGTTTTCGCCTTACAAAGCGATGAGCTGGTCGGCCGCTTAGGCGAGCTGCTCAGTCAGATTCCGTTAGAAGTGATGACCACCTGCGATCGCATTATCGACCTGGCACGCGGGCGGTTGGGCAAGTTACAGGAAAGTTTGTACATCACGTTAACGGATCACTGTCATTTTGCTATCGAGCGGCAGAAAAAGGGCATCGCACTGCGTAACGTGCTGCTGTGGGAGATTAAGCGGCTGTATCCGAAGGAGTTCGCGCTGGGCCAGGAGGCAAGGGCCATCATTGCCAAAAGGCTAGGCGTGGCGCTGGCGGAGGATGAAGCCGGATTTATCGCCCTGCATCTGGTGACGGCGCAGCTCAACAGCGAAATGCCGGAGGTCATGCACGTGACCCGGGTGATGCAGGAGATCCTGCAGCTGGTGAAGTATCAGCTGCAGCTGAACTACGACGAGGAGTCGCTGAGCTATCAGCGTTTCGTCACCCACCTGAAGTTTTTCGCTCAGCGGATGCTGACCCGCACGGTGGTGGAAGATGACGACGTCTCGCTGCACAGCGCGGTGAAAGACAACTACGCCAAAGCGTGGAAGTGTGCGGAAACGGTGGCGACGCATCTGCAAAAGCAGTATCAGCGTGCGCTGACCACCGAAGAAATTATGTTTCTTGCCATTCATATTGAACGGGTAAGAAAAGAGGGACGCTAAGTCTCCCGACAAACTGGATTGTTACTGCATGATGCAGGCAAAACCTGAGCGCGACGCCTACCGGCGTGGTTCTCGGGTTTTTTTTATTTTTACTACTCAGTCGCCGGTTGTCTGCGGGCAGCGGCAGTAAGGAAAAGAGCATGGAATATAAAGCACTCGCGCAGGATATTCTCAACCGCGTCGGCGGCAAAGAGAACATTGTGAGTCTGGTTCACTGTGCGACACGTCTGCGTTTTAAACTGAAGGATAACGGCAAAGCCGATGCCGAAGGGCTGAAGGCCAATCCGGGCGTGATTATGGTGGTGGAGAGCGGCGGCCAGTTTCAGGTGGTGATTGGCAACCACGTTCACGACGTCTGGCTGGCGGTGCGCCAGGAGGCGGGGTTAAGCGATGACAGCGAACCGGTTGCCGAGGAAAAAGCGGCCAAAGGATCGGTGTTAAGCCAGCTTATCGACATCATCTCCGGCATTTTTACACCGTTTATCGGCGTGATGGCGGCAACCGGTCTGCTGAAAGGCCTGCTGGCGCTGGCGGTGACCTGCGGCTGGCTTACGCCGGAGCAGGGGACTTATAAAATCTGGTTTGCTGCCAGCGACGCGCTGTTCTTTTTCTTCCCGCTGTTTCTTGGCTATACCGCCGGGAAGAAGTTTGGCGGCAACCCGTTTATCTCGATGGTGATTGGCGGGGCGTTAACCCACCCGCTGATGATTCAGGCCTTTGAGGCCAGCCAGGCGCCGGGCGCGGCGATGGAGCACTTTCTCGGCATTCCGGTGACCTTTATCAACTACAGCTCGTCAGTGATCCCGATTATTCTCGCCTCATGGGTCTCCTGCTGGCTGGAGCGCAAGAGCAACGCGCTGTTGCCGTCATCGATGAAAAACTTCTTCAGCCCGGCCATCTGCCTGGCGGTGGTGGTCCCGCTCACCTTCCTGGTGATTGGCCCGGTCGCCACCTGGCTGAGCCATCTGCTGGCCAACGGCTACCAGTTCATTTATGCGTTTGCGCCATGGCTGGCGGGCGCGGTACTGGGCGCCATGTGGCAGGTGTGCGTTATTTTCGGCCTGCACTGGGGGCTGGTGCCATTGATGATCAATAACATGACGGTGCTTGGTCACGACTCCATGCTGCCTATTATCCTCCCGGCGGTGATTGCCCAGGTGGGCGCCGTGCTCGGTATTTTCCTCGCCACCCGCGATGCGCGCCAGCGGGTGCTGGCCGGTTCCGCCTTCTCCGCCGGGCTGTTCGGCATCACCGAGCCGGCTATCTATGGCCTGACTCTGCCGCTGCGCCGTCCGTTTATCTTCGGCTGTGTCGCCGGGGCGATTGGCGGGGCGATCACTGCCTTTAGCAACAGTTATGCCTACTCGTTTGGCCTGCCAAACATCTTTTTCCCGGCGCAAATGATCCCGCCCGGCGGGATTGACGCCAGCGTCTGGGGCGGGCTTATCGGCACCGGCGTGGCTTTCGTGCTCGCCTGCGTGCTGACCTTCTTCGCCGGCCTGCCGCGCGCCAGCGCCGCGCCGGGCGCCGTGGCGGTAGCGCCGGTCTCGGCAAATGACATCCTTGCGCCGATGAGCGGCAGCGTCATCGCCCTCGATCAGGTGCCGGACAGCACCTTCGCCAGCGGCCTGCTGGGGAGAGGAGTCGCCATTATCCCGGCTGTGGGCAAAGTCATTGCCCCATTCCCGGGCGAAGTGGCTTCCCTGTTTCAGACTAAACACGCCATCGGCCTGCAGAGCGACAGCGGCATCGAGCTGCTGATCCACGTTGGCATCGACACGGTCAAACTCGACGGCGTGCCGTTTACCGCGCATGTGAAAGAGGGCGACAGGGTACAGGCCGGCGATCTGCTGATTGAGTTCGATCGTCAGGCGATTCTGGACGCCGGTTACGACCTGGCGACCCCGATTATTATCAGCAACAGCGATGACTATCGTGAGATCGACACGGTGGCGCCCAGCGCCGTCGAAGCCGGTCAGCCGTTGTTGTCAGTCAGCCATTAATCACAGGAGAGAGAGATGAAAACATTCCCGACAGATTTTTTATGGGGCGGCGCGACCGCGGCGAATCAGGTGGAAGGGGCGTACCTGGAAGATGGCAAAGGGTTATCCACCTCCGATGTGCAGCCGCACGGCGTCTTCGGCGAAGTGGTCGAGCGCGTACCCGGCGACAGCGGCATAAAGGATGTGGCGATCGATTTTTACCATCGCTACCCGGAAGATATCGCCCTGTTCGCTGAGATGGGCTTTAACTGCCTGCGGGTCTCCATCGCCTGGACGCGCATCTACCCCAACGGCGACGACGCCGAGCCGAACGAAGCCGGACTCGCCTTCTACGACAAATTGTTCGACGAGATGGCGAAGCACAACATCACTCCGCTGGTGACGCTGTCGCATTATGAAATGCCATGGGCGCTGGTGAAAAATTACGGCGGCTGGGGCAGCCGGCAGGTGATTGGCTTCTTTGAGCGCTACGCCCGGACGGTGTTCAGCCGTTATAAAAACAAAGTCAAACTGTGGCTGACCTTTAACGAAATCAATATGTCGCTGCATGCCCCGATGACCGGCGTCGGCTTGCCGGCCGGCAGCAGCAAAGGCGAGGTGTATCAGGCCATTCATCACCAGCTGGTGGCCAGCGCTCTGGCGGTCAAAGCCTGTCATGAGCTGGTGCCCGAGGGCAAAATCGGCAATATGCTGCTCGGCGGGCTGATGTATCCCCTGAGCTGCAAACCGGAAGATGTGTTTGCGACGCTGCAGGAGAACCGCAGCTGGCAGTTCTTCGGCGACGTGCAGGCGCGCGGGGCGTACCCGGGCTATATGCAGCGCTTTTTCCGCGACAACGGCATCACGCTCGACATCACCGAGGCCGATCGCGAAACGCTGAAAACCACCGTCGATTTTATCTCCTTCAGCTACTACATGACCGGGTGCGTCACCGCCGATGAGGCGCTGAACCAGCAGGCGCGCGGCAATATACTTAGCATGGTGCCGAACCCGCACCTGGCGAGCTCGGAGTGGGGCTGGCAGATAGACCCCCTCGGCCTGCGTACGCTGCTGAACGTGCTGTGGGATCGCTATCAGAAGCCGCTGTTTATCGTGGAAAACGGTCTGGGCGCCAAAGATAAGGTGGAAGCCGACGGCAGCATTAATGATGACTACCGCATCAGCTACCTGAACGACCACCTGGTGCAGGCGCGGGAAGCCATTGACGATGGCGTTGAGCTGATGGGCTTTACCAGCTGGGGGCCGATTGACCTGGTGAGCGCCTCGAAGGCGGAGCTGTCGAAGCGCTACGGCTTTATCTATGTTGACCGCCATGATGACGGCACCGGCACCCTGGCACGCAGTAAGAAGAAGAGCTTTGACTGGTATAAAGAGGTGATTGCCAGCCGCGGCGCCAGCCTGAAAGCGTAATGCTTCCCCGCCCGGCCATCGCCGGGCGAGGGATCAGCCCGGTTTACGCGCGCGCAGTAAAAAGATCATCGGACGCTCTTTCTCTTCATCCAGGGCGGGCTGTTGAGCAATCTGTTCGGCGCTCGGACCCCACTCATCCAGCTGCTCCAGCACAAAACCAGCGGCGATAAGCGCGTTTACCCAGCTTGAGAGTTTGCGGTGCTGTTTAATGACGCCCTCGGCAAACCAGTTGCTTACGCGCTCGCCCTCCTGCTGATAGTGGCTGACCGGCCAGCTTTTTTGCCCCTGCTCATTCACCTGCCATCCCTGATGCAGCGGCGCGGTATAGATGGGATGTTCCGCGGAAAAGACCAGGATGCCGCCAGGGACCAGCGCCTGCTGCAGGGCAGTGAAGAGCGGGGCGATGTCTGGTAAGTAATGGAGCGCCAGTGAGCTATAGACCAGATCGCAGCTGTTGGCGGGCAACGTCAGGGTTTGCAGATCGGCGCAGCGGTAGTCAATCTCATCCCCGCGGGTCATCTCTCGCGCCTGCGTCAGCATACGTCGGGAGATATCAAAACCAATTATCTGGCTGGCTCCCTGCTGCAGCGCCCAGCGGCAAAACCAGCCGTAGCCACAACCGAGATCCACCACCCGCAAACCGGTTACTGGCGGCAGCATTGCCTGCAGCGATGGCCACTCTGGTGCACCCTCCAGTCCCTTCACCGAGCGATCGAGGGTCGCATAGCCGGCAAAGAACTGCGGGTCGTCATAAATATTCTGACTCATATTCATCCCTTGAATTGATAAGGTTGTTTATTTTTAGCTAACTAATAATTTAGTCACACGCTTTACTAAACGCGTTTAATTCAATTAATTTATGATAACCAACCTGATTACGTTATCTGACCTGTTAAATGAAATTGATATTAAAAAATAGCGTGCTGGCGGCATTGCCCCTGGCCATCGCGCTGGCTGGCTGCGCGCCTTCTCATGAGGTCGCTAATCCGCCGCAGCAGCAAATTCCGGCTTCCCACGTTTCCATGGATCTTCCCGCCGCCGTCCAAAATGGCTGGCCACACACCGACTGGTGGAAAGACTACCACGATGCCCAACTGGATAATCTGATTCAGCGCGCACTCGCCAACGCGCCGGACATGCAGATTGCCGAACAGCGCATCAGGCTTGCTGAAGCGCAGGCGCGAATGTCGCAGGCGAATCTTGGCCCGGAGATGGATTTCTCCGCCGATATCGAACGGCAGAAAATGTCCGCTGAAGGCCTGATGGGGCCGTTCGCCACCGATACCGACGGCAATACCGGCCCGTGGTACACCAATGGCACCTTCGGCCTGACTGCCGGCTGGGATCTCGATCTGTGGGGCAAAAACCGCGCGCTGGTGAAAGCGCGCATCGGCGAGCTGAAAGCCCAGGTGGCCGAGCAGGCCCAGACCCGCGAGCTGCTCTCCGGCAGCGTGGCGCGCCTGTACTGGCAGTGGCAGACGGAAGCGGCGATCAAAGCGGTGCTGCAGCAGGTGAAAAACGAGCAAAATAATATCGTGACGGTCGACAAGGCCCTGTATCAGCGCGGGATCACCAACTCCGCCGAAGGGGCGGAGAACGATATTAACGTCAGCAAAACCGACCAGCAGCTGGCGGACGTGGCGGGCACGATGAAAGAGATTGAAGCGCGGCTGATGGCCCTGACCAACAGCCAGAGCCAGTCGCTGAACCTCAAACCCGCCAGCCTGCCGACGGTCAGCGCGCAGCTGCCGGATACCCTCGGCTATGAGCTGCTGGCGCGCCGCCCGGATCTGCAGGTCGCTCACTGGTATATCGAGGCGTCGCTGAGCGAAGTGGACGCGGCGAAGGCGGCGTTTTATCCGGACATCAACCTGATGGCTTTCCTGCAGCAGGATGCCCTGCACTTAAGCGATCTTTTCCGCCATTCGGCGCAGCAGATGGGCGTCACCGCCGGACTGACGCTGCCGATCTTCGACAGCGGTCGTCTCAATGCTAATCTGGATATCGCCAGCGCGCAGAACAGCCTGTCCATCGCCCAATACAACAAAGCGGTGGTGGACGCCGTCAACCAGGTGGCGAAAACCGCCAGCCAGGTTGAGACGCTGATGGCCAAAAGCCAACAGCAGCAGCAGGTTGAAAAAGACGCCCAGCGGGTGGTGGATCTGGCGCAGGCCCGAATGGCGGCGGGGATCCTGCCCGGCTCCAGGGTGAGCCTGGCGAAACTCCCGGCGCTGCAGGAGCGTATCACCGCCCTGCGCCTGCACGGCCAGTGGATTGACGCCAGCATTCAGCTGACCTCAGCCCTTGGCGGCGGCTACCATCAGACGGTGAAGTAACCGCCAACCACGGTGCGCCCGCGGGCGCGCCGCTCAGTCTTTCTTCTTACTCTCGCGCCGCCTGAGCCACCAGTGGGCGGCCACAACCACCAGCACCGCGAGGATCAGCCAGATCCAATGCTTCAGATGGGCGTCCAGATGGTGCAGCCACGGGCCGACCACCTCGCCGCCAAGATAGCCTATGGTGGTAAACAGCAGGGCCCACACCAGCGCTCCGACAATATTCAGCGGCAGGAAAATGCGCGGCGGCAGGCGGCTGGCGCCGATCAGCAGGGGGCCGATCACCCGGAAGCCGTACATAAAGCGGGTGCCGATGACAAACAGCCACGGCCGGTGCTGGATCATGCGCTGCGCTTTCCGGATCCGCGCCTTCTGGCTGGCGAAACGGCGCAGAATGCGCCCGCCGAAGCGGCGACCAAGCAGATAGAGCAGCTGATCGCCAATCATCCCGCCGAGGGCGACGGCGATCACCACCAGGGGAAACTTCAGTAGCCCCTGATGCGCTGCGACGCCGCCCAGCAGGGTAATGGTCTCACCTTCCGCCATGCTGCCGACGATCAGCGCCGCGTAGCCATACTGGGAAATCAGGTGATTGATATCCATAAACAGCTTTTCTCCTTACCTCTTCACCTCTTAATCATACACCCTGCTGACCAAAACGCGGCGAGGCAGATTTTTTGCGCTGTACACAAAATAATCTACAGGGTGAATTATACTTGGATCAGTGCAGTACGAAGCCGTGACAAGGGGGACGCTATGAACCATGTCTGGGGGCTCTTCGCTCATCCCAACCGGGAGATGAGCGTGATTAAGAGCGAGAATGAAACCATTTCTCATCACTATACGCACCATGTGCTGCTGATGGCGGCGGTTCCGGTGGTTTGCGCCTTTATCGGCACCACGCAGTTGGGCTGGAACTTCGGCGACGGCACTATTATTAAACTGTCGATGTTGACCGGGCTGGCGCTGGCGGTGCTGTTTTATGCCGTGATGCTCGCCGGGGTGGCGATCATGGGGCGGGTCATCTGGTGGATGGCCAGGCAGTATCCACAGCAGCCTTCCCTGAAACGCTGCATGGTATTTGCCGGCTATGTGGCCACACCGCTGTTCCTGAGCGGGATTGTGGCGCTCTATCCGCTGGTCTGGCTATGCGCGCTGATCGGTACCATTGCCCTGTTCTATACTGGCTATCTGCTCTATCTCGGGATCCCGACCTTCCTGAGCATTAACCGGGAAGAGGGGCTCAGTTTCGCCAGCTCAACCCTGGCCATCGGGGTGCTGGTGCTCGAAGTCCTGCTGGCGATCACCGTGGTGCTGTGGGGGTATGGCTACCGACTCTTCTGATCGGACGTAACGGGTCAATATGCATTGCCGGCAAATATGTATTTTATGTCGGCAATGCAGCATTTCTTCACGATTCTTATTAGGCACAGGGCCTTACAGCGCGGTATGATGGCGTTTGCCAGCGAAGTTGCCCACTTAACCTCGCGGCGTACGTTGCATAACGTGCAAAAATACTTTTCAGAATGCCCATGATGCCGAAATTTCGAGTCTCTTTGCTCAGCCTGACCTTGCTGCTGGCTGTGCCTTTTGCGCCCCAGGCGTTAGCAAAAACCCCGATGGCGGTGACCGCCTCGCAGCCGGACATCGCTTCCGGCAGCGCCATGATCGTCGATCTGGCCACCAAAAAAATCATCTACGCCAGCCAGCCGGATCTGGTGCGCCCGATGGCGTCGATCACCAAGGTGATGACCGCCATGGTGGTGCTCGATGCCCATCTGCCGCTGGATGAGATGCTGACGGTGGATATCAGCCATACCCCGGAAATGAAGGGGATTTACTCGCGCGTGCGTCTCAACAGCCAAATCAGCCGCCGCGATATGCTGCTGCTGGCGCTGATGTCTTCCGAGAACCGTGCGGCCGCCAGCCTGGCGCATCACTATCCGGGCGGCTACGACGCCTTTATTCGCGCGATGAACGCCAAAGCGCAGGCGCTGGGGATGACCCATACCCGCTACGTGGAGCCCACCGGACTGTCGGTGCATAACGTCTCCACCGCCCGCGATCTGACCAAACTGCTGATCGCCAGCGAGCAGTACCCGCTGATCGGCCAGCTGAGCACCACCAAAGAAGAGACCGCCACCTTTGCCCATCCGGCCTACAGCCTGCCGTTCCGCAACACTAACCATCTGGTGTATCGCGACAACTGGAACATCCAGCTGACCAAAACCGGCTTCACCAACGCCGCCGGCCACTGCCTGATTATGCGCACGGTGATCAACCAACGCCCGGTGGCGCTGGTGGTGATGGATGCCTTCGGCAAATATACCCACTTTGCCGACGCCAGCCGTTTGCGCACGTGGATCGAGACCGGGAAGGTGATGCCGGTGCCGGCTTCGGCGCTGAGCTATAAGAAGCAGCGCGAAGCGCAGATGGCGGAGGCGATGCTGAAAGGCGGCGCCCAGACCGCGCAGAACGATTAACCTGCACATCCCCCGGATGACGGCGCATTGCGCCTTATCCGGGCTACGTGATTTGGCGCCGGGTTCGCCCCCTTCGTAGGCCCGGCAAGCGCAGCGCCGCCGGGTAATCAGGCTGAGTGCCGGTGTTTGTGCCGGATGGCGGCTGACGTCTTATCCGGCCTGGGTGATTTGGCGCTGGGTTCGCCCCCTTCGTAGGCCCGGCAAGCGCAGCGCCGCCGGGCAATCAGGCCGAGTGGCGGATGGCGGCTGACGCCTTAGCCGGCCTGGGGAACCGCGCTGAACGGTAGCCCGGCTGAGGCGTTTACGCCGCGAGCCGGGGATTTGACGCCGAATATTACTCCGGGAGCGTCCAGTCGCCGTCACCCAGCGCGCGCTGCATAATCAACGTATCCCGCCAGTCGCCCATCTTATAGCCGACGCTGCGCAGCTGACCCGCCACGGTAAAACCGAACTTTTTATGGATCGCCAGCGAGCCGGCATTGTTATGGCCATCGCCGATGATCGCCAGCATCTGCCGCCACGGGCCTTTCTCGCATTCGGCGATCAGCCGCGACAGCAGCGCGCTGCCGATGCCGCGCCCGCCCATTCCGGATTCCACGTAGATCGATTCCTCGAGGGTATAGCGATAGGCCGGGCGCGGGCGATAGAAAGTGGCGTAGCAGTAGCCGACGATAGCCCCGCGCCACAGCGCGACCAGCCAGGGCAGCCCGTTATCGCGCACGGTCTGGATCCGTTTACGCATTTCGTCAACGGTGGGGGGGATCTCTTCGAAGGAGGCGCGGCCATTAAGCACGTGCCAGACATACAGCGCGGCGATGGCGTGCGCATCGTCGGGCAGCGCTTCACGAATTTCTAAATCACTGTCGAGTAACGGGGCCTCTGCGGGCATGGCGGCGCTCCTGAATCTGCCGGAGAGACATTCTCCGGCGTGCAGCGTAATACAGAAGCGCCAGGCTGAATAGTCCTGCCGCCGATTATTGCGGATCCGCCGGGGAGACCGGCGCCGGGGCCGCTTCACCCCAGTATTTTTGCTTGCTGGTTTTACCAATCCCCGGGTTCATGCTGTTGGTCGGATCGTTCTGGCGATAGAACTGCTGCAGGCTCTCCGGCGCTTCATACAGATGACCCACGTTATGCTCCGCCGGGTACTGGGCGCCGCGCGCTTTCAGCAACTCCAGCATCTGCTCCTTCAGCGCATGGGCATCGACTCCTTTCTTGACGATGTAATCCTGATGGAACACATGACACATAAAGTGGCCATAGTAGAGCTTGTGCACCAGCTGGCTGTCGATCTCCGGCGGCAGATGTTCGAACCACTCGGTATCGTTGCGGCGCAGGGCGATATCCAGCGCCAGAATATCTTCGACTTCGTCGGCATGCACCGCCTGATAGCGGATCGCCGCGCCGGCGGCGGCAAAGCGATGGAGAAACGCCTTACTGCCTTCCTCCGGCGTACAGGCGAAGAAATCTCCCTCGGCCTGCTGGAAGTATTCCGTCAGCCAGCGCTGTGCTTCTTCGATGCCGTCGCCGGCCATCTTCAGCAGCAGATGGTGTTCATATTTGTCGCGCCAGGTTTTCATCCGCTCCGGTAAATGCGCCGGGAAGACGTGGCCGAGCTTCTGCATAAAGCGGTCGGTAAAGTGCGGTTTAAACAGCGACACTTTCTCCAGCATCGCGTCGGTTCGCCCCTTCATGGTGAAGAAGAACGGCATTTTGTCGGTGCCGAGCTTGTCGATCATCAGGAAGGTGTCTTTGCCATACTTCTCGGCGATATCGTAAATATCGCGGTGCATATATTCCCCGGCCACCGGCAGATGCTGGAACTCGGCGAGGATATGGCGGCGGATCTCGGTCAATACCTGCGGCTGGTTGGTGCCAATGTAAAACACCTGCTGGCGCTTTTCCGCCGGGAAGGTATCGAGACGCACGGCGAAAACCGCCAGCTTGCCGGCGCAGCCGGAGGATTCGAACAGGCGGTCCGGGTCGGCGTTGTAGCGCGCCGGGGTGTCGGCATCGACATCGCGCACGCGGGTAACATAGTCGTGATCGTGGGCGTGGCGGCCATCGTGCAGCACATCGCTATCGCTGATCCGCTCGTCGTCGAGTCGGCTGAGGATCTGCTCCGGCGTACTGCCGAGATCGATGCCCAGATGGTTGACCAGCTTCAGCTTGCCGTCGGCGTCAATCTGTGCGAACAGCGACATCTCGGTGTAGGCCGGCCCGCGCTGCACCAGGGAACCGCCGGAGTTGTTGCAGATCCCGCCGATCACCGACGCGCCGATGCACGATGAGCCGATCACGGAGTGCGGCTCGCGCCCCAGCGGTTTCAGCGCTTTTTCCAGTGAGTAGAGCGTGGTGCCGGGCCAGGCCAGCACCTGCTCGCCTTTGTCCAGCAGATGCAGTTTATCCAGGCGCAGGGTGCTGATAATCACGATCTCGCGATCGTAATCATTGCCGTTGGGGGTGGAGCCTTCGGTCAGGCCGGTGTTGGCCGCCTGCATCAGAATGATTTTATCGGCGTCGACGCAGGCGTTGAGCACGCGCCAGAGTTCCAAAAGGGTGCCGGGAAAGACAACCGCCAGCGCCTCGCCCTGACCGGAGCGGAAGCCTTTGCGGTAGCGCTGGGTTTTTGCCGGGTCGGTCAGCAGATGCGAAGGGCCAACCAGGCGCGCGAGGTCAGCCAGAAACGTTTTATTGGTGTTAGTGGGTGCAGATGACATGTTCCACTCCTTGTGGTGGTGCGCGAAATATCGAGGATAAGCATAGCGCTTTGTATGACAATTTGATGCATGAATGTTTCGCAAAAATCAGAGAAGAACCTTAGCATTCTGCGGGCGCGTTGTTTATATATATGGCAAACTGCGGTTTTTATTATGTTTTACCGAGTCCCCGTCTGAGAAAAAGCGAGATAACAATGAAATGGCTCTGCACTGTAGGCGTCGCCGTGAGTCTGGCGCTGCAACCCGCGCTGGCGGATGAACTGTTTGGTAACCACCCCCTGACCCCGCAGGCGCGGGATGCTTTTGTCACCGACCTGCTGAAAAAAATGACCGTAGACGAGAAAATCGGCCAGCTGCGTCTGATAAGCGTCGGCCCGGATAACCCCAAAGAGGCGATCCGTGAAATGATCAAAAACGGTCAGGTGGGGGCGATTTTTAATACCGTTACCCGGCCGGATATCCGCGTGATGCAGGATCAGGTGATGCAGCTCAGCCGCCTGAAAATCCCGCTGTTCTTTGCCTACGATGTGCTGCACGGCCAGCGCACCGTCTTCCCGATAAGCCTCGGCCTGGCCTCGTCGTTTAACCTTGACGCGGTGAAGACCGTGGGCCGGGTGTCAGCTTATGAAGCCGCCGATGACGGGCTGAACATGACCTGGGCGCCGATGGTCGACGTCTCCCGCGACCCGCGCTGGGGACGCGCTTCCGAAGGGTTCGGGGAAGACACCTATCTGACCACGATGATGGGTCAGGCGATGGTGGAGTCGATGCAGGGCAAAAGCCCGGCGGACCGCTATTCGGTGATGACCAGCGTCAAGCACTTCGCCGCCTACGGCGCGGTGGAGGGCGGGAAAGAGTACAACACGGTCGACATGAGCCCGCAGCGCCTGTTCAACGACTATATGCCGCCGTATAAAGCCGGGCTGGATGCCGGCAGCGGCGCGGTGATGGTGGCCCTGAACTCGCTGAACGGCACCCCGGCGACCGCCGATTCCTGGCTGCTGAAAGATGTCCTGCGCGACCAGTGGGGCTTTAAAGGCATCACGGTCTCCGACCACGGCGCCATTAAAGAGCTGATCAAGCACGGCGTGGCCTCCGACCCGGAAGACGCGGTGCGCGTGGCGCTCAAGTCCGGCATCAACATGAGCATGAGCGACGAGTATTACAGCAAGTACCTGCCGGGGCTGGTGAAGTCCGGCAAGGTGACCATGGCCGAGCTGGATGACGCCACCCGTCACGTGCTTAACGTCAAATATGATATGGGGCTGTTCAACGATCCGTACAGCCACCTGGGGCCAAAAGATTCTGACCCGCAGGACACCAACGCAGAAAGCCGTCTGCATCGTAAAGAGGCGCGGGAAGTCGCCCGCGAGAGCCTGGTGCTGCTGAAAAACCGGCTTGATACGCTGCCGCTGAAAAAATCCGGCACTATCGCGGTGGTGGGCGCGCTGGCGGACAGCAAACGCGACATGATGGGCAGCTGGTCGGCGGCGGGCGTGGCCGACCAGTCGGTGACCGTCCTGACCGGCATCAAAGAAGCGCTGGGCGATAACGGCAAAGTGATTTACGCCAAAGGGGCGAACGTTACCGACGACAAAGGCATTGTCGATTTCCTCAACCTGTATGAGAACGCGGTGCAGGTTGACCCGCGCTCGCCGCAGGAAATGATCGACGAAGCCGTCGCGGCGGCGAAGCAATCCGACGTGGTGGTTGCCGTAGTGGGCGAGGCGCAGGGCATGGCCCATGAGGCCTCCAGCCGGACCGACATCACCCTGCCGCAGAGCCAGCGCAACCTGATTGCCGCCCTCAAGGCCACCGGCAAACCGCTGGTGCTGGTGCTGATGAACGGCCGTCCGCTGGCGCTGGTGAAAGAGGATCAGCAAGCCGATGCGCTGCTGGAGACCTGGTTTGCCGGCACCGAAGGCGGGCATGCCATCGCCGACGTGCTGTTTGGCGACTATAACCCGTCGGGCAAGCTGCCGATGTCCTTCCCGCGCTCGGTGGGGCAGATCCCAACCTACTACAGCCACCTGAATACCGGTCGTCCGTATAATCCTGAGAAGCCGAACAAGTACACCTCGCGCTACTTCGATGAAGCCAACGGCCCGCTGTACCCGTTTGGCTACGGCCTGAGCTATACCACCTTTAGCGTCTCCGATGTCACCATGTCGTCGGCCACCCTGCCGCGCGACGGCAGCGTGACCGCCAGCGTGCAGGTGACCAACACCGGCAAACGCGAAGGGGCGACGGTCATTCAGCTGTATCTGCAGGACGTCACCGCCTCCATGAGCCGGCCGGTAAAAATGCTGCGCGGCTTTAAAAAGGTCAACCTCAAGCCGGGCGAAACGCAAACCGTCAGCTTCCCGATCGACGTCGACGCGCTGAAGTTCTGGAACCAGCAGATGAAATACGTCGCTGAGCCGGGCAAATTCAATGTCTTTATCGGCGTGGACTCCGCCCGCGTGAAGCAGAGCGAGTTTGAGCTGTTGTAAGACATAACCCTTAAGCCCAACGTCACACTTAAAAGGCCGATTAATCGGCCTTTTCTTTTTCGTATCGCTGGCAAATGGACTACGCTTTTCTCTTAAGCTTCTGTAAGCGAAGCGCAAAAGAACTGAGGGATGCGGGATGAAGATGGCGACGAAATGGTCCGGCGCGCTGGCGCTGGCCGCCCTGATAAGTGTGCCGCTGCAGGCGGCGGAGCCGGTGAAGGTCGGCTCGAAAATTGATACCGAAGGGGCGCTGCTCGGTAATATGATCCAGCAGGTGCTGGAAAGCCACGGCGTCAAAACGATTAACAAAATCCAGCTCGGCACCACGCCGGTGGTGCGCGGGGCGATTGTCGCCGGCGAGCTGGATATCTACCCGGAATATACCGGCAATGGCGCTTTTTTCTTTAAAGATGAAAACGACCCGGCATGGAAGAATGCTCAGCAGGGCTATGAGAAGGTGAAGCGCCTGGATCAGGAGAAACATCAGCTGGTATGGCTTACCCCGGCGCCGGCTAACAACACCTGGACCATCGCCGTGCGTCAGGAGCTGGCGGAGAAAAATCACCTGACTTCGTTGGCCGACCTCAGCCGCTATCTGCAGCAGGGCGGCGAATTTAAGCTGGCGGCCTCGGCGGAGTTTATTGAACGCCCGGACGCGCTGCCGGCGTTTGAAAAAGCGTATGACTTCAAACTTAACCAGAACCAGCTGCTGTCGCTGGCCGGGGGCGATACGGCGGTGACCATCAAAGCGGCGGCGCAGCAGACCTCCGGCGTCAACGCGGCGATGGCCTACGGCACCGACGGCCCGGTGGCGGCCCTGGGATTACAGACGCTGAGCGACCCGCAGGGCGTGCAGCCGATTTACGCCCCAACGCCGGTGGTGCGCGAGACGGTGCTGAAAGCCTACCCGCAGATCGCCGACTGGCTGAAGCCGGTCTTCGCCAGCCTCGATGAAAAGACCCTGCAGCAGCTCAACGCCCGCATCGCAGTGGAAGGCCAGGATGCGAAGCGCGTGGCGGCAGATTATCTGCAGCAGAAAGGCCTGCTGAAGTAAGCCACCGGTGACCATTCGCTGTACTCACCGCGTCGGCCTGCTGCTGACAGGCCTGCTGCTGGTTACGCTGGCGCTGCCGTTTATCACTTACGCGCCGAATCGCTTACTCTCCGGGGAAGGGCGCGGGCTGTGGCAGGTGATGCCCTGGCTCGCCGGCGTTCAGCTGGCGGCAGCCCTCGCCGGGATGCTGCTCTGCTGGCTGCCGGGCAGGGTCGCGCCGCTTCTCCATCTGCTGCTGGCCGAACTGCTCTTCCCGCTGCTTATCTGGGGCAGCGGCCAGGCGGCGCTTGAGCTCTCCCGGCACGGCTCGCCGCTGGCGCGCACCTCGCCCGGCAGCGGCCTGTGGCTGTCGCTGGCGCTCTGCCTGCTGCTGGCCAGCGAGGCCATTCGTCATCTTACCGCCCGGCCGCTGTGGCGCTGGCTGCTCAATGCGCAAGTCTGGCTTCTGCCCATCATCCTGCTCGCCGCCGGGGCGCTCGATCAGCTCTCGCTGCTGAAAGAGTATGCCAACCGCCAGGAGGTGTTTGACGACGCTCTGCGCCAGCATCTGCTTCTGCTGTTTGGCACCCTGCTGCCGGGCCTGCTGATCGGCCTGCCGCTGGGGGTATGGCTCTGGCGGCGTCCGCGATGGCAGGCGCCGGCCTTCACCGTGCTCAATGTGATCCAGACTATCCCGTCGGTGGCGCTGTTCGGCCTGCTGATTGCCCCGCTTGCCGGTGTGGCGCGCTATTTTCCGGCGCTGGGCGAGCTGGGCGTCTCCGGGACCGGCGTGGCGCCGGCCCTGATTGCCCTGACGTTGTATGCGCTGTTGCCGCTGGTGCGCGGGGTGGTGACCGGCCTGCAGCAGGTGCCGCAGGATGCGCTGGAGAGCGCGACGGCGATGGGCATGAGCGCCGGGCAGCGCTTTCGTCAGGTGCAGCTCCCGCTGGCGATGCCGGTGCTGCTGCGCAGCCTGCGGGTGGTCAGCGTGCAAACCGTCGGCATGGCGGTGGTGGCGGCGCTGATCGGCGCCGGCGGCTTTGGCGCGCTGGTATTTCAGGGGCTGCTGAGCAGCGCGCTGGATCTGGTGCTGCTGGGCGTGATGCCGACCATTGCCCTGGCGGTGGTGGTGGATGCTCTGTTCGCCCTGTGGGGCGCCTGGCTAAAAGGAGAGGCCAATGATTGAGTTTCAAGGGGTCAGCAAAGCGTTTGCCGGCCACCCGGCGGTGAAGGACCTGACCCTGGAGCTGCGCGAAGGCGCATTTTCGGTGCTGGTGGGAACCTCCGGCTCGGGCAAGTCGACGACGCTGAAAATGATCAACCGCCTGCTGGAGCCGGACCGGGGCATGATTCGCTTTGCCGGCGAAGACATCCGCCAGCAGCCGCTCCTGACCCTGCGGCGACGGATGGGCTATGCCATCCAGTCTATCGGCCTGTTTCCCCACTGGACGGTGGCGCAGAATATCGCCACCGTGCCGCAGCTGCAAAAATGGCCGCGGGCGAGGATCGCCGACCGGGTCGACGAGCTGATGGCGCTGCTGGGGCTGGAGGCGACGCTGCGCGACCGCTACCCCCATCAGCTTTCCGGCGGCCAACAGCAGCGGGTCGGGGTGGCGCGGGCGCTGGCGGCAGACCCGGAGGTGCTGCTGATGGATGAACCCTTCGGCGCCCTCGACCCGGTGACCCGCGAGGCGCTGCAGCAGGAGATGCTGCGCATTCACCGCCTGCTGGGGCGGACGATTGTCCTGGTGACCCATGATATTGACGAAGCGCTGCGTCTGGCGGACCACCTGGTGCTGATGGACGGTGGCGAGGTGGTCCAGCAGGGGGCGCCGCTGGCGATGCTCCTGCGGCCAGAGAATAGCTTTGTGCAGACCTTTTTTGGCCGCAGCGAGCTGGGCGTGCGCCTGCTGTCGCTGCGTGAGGTGCGGGACTATCTGCGCCCCGACGAGCGGCTGGCGGGCGAGGGGCTGACCGTCACCATGACCCTGCGGGAAGCGCTATCGCAGTTTGTCGCCCGGCGCTGCGAGGCGCTGCCGGTGGTGGATGCCGAGGGGCAGCCCTGCGGCACGCTGCATTTTGCCGATCTGCTGCGCCAGGAGGCGAGCCATGAAGGCGCTTCGTGAGCCGTTGTGGTGGCTTATCGCGCTGTTCATCGGCCTGCTGATGGGGCTACCCTACAGCGCGCCGCTGTTCAGCCGGATGTTTCCGGAGCTGCCGCGGCCGGTTTACCAGCAGGAGAGCTTCTGGGCGCTCACTCTCGATCACGGCTGGCTGGTAGTGGTATCCAGCCTCGCGGCAACCGCCGTCGGGCTGGGGGCAGGGGTGGCGGTTACCCGGCCCGCGGGCAGCGCGTTTCGTCCGCTGGTGGAGACCATCGCCGCTATCGGGCAGACCTTTCCGCCGGTGGCGGTGCTGGCGATGGCGGTACCGGTGCTGGGCTTTGGCTGGCTGCCGGCGCTGATCGCCCTCGCGCTGTATGGCATACTGCCGGTGCTGCAGGGGACGCTGGCCGGGCTGGGATCGATACCGTCGGGCGTGTCAGATGTGGCAGAAGGGATGGGAATGACCGGCTGGCAGCGTCTGTATAAGGTGGAGCTGCCGCTGGCGGCCCCGGTGATCCTGGCGGGGATCCGCACCTCGGTCATCGTCAATATTGGTACCGCGACGATAGCCTCGACGGTGGGGGCCAATACGCTTGGGACGCCGATCATCATCGGCCTGAGCGGGTTTAATACCGCCTATATTGTGCAGGGGGCGCTACTGGTGGCGCTGGCGGCGATCATTGTCGACCGCGCGTTTGAGCGTCTGACCCGCTGGATCAGCCGACACCGCCACGCACAATAAAGGAATAGCCGGCCAGCATTACGCCGCTGATCCCGCCGATGGCCATAAGTAAGAAGAGAGTGACGACCGCGATTTTCGCTGGCTTCATAATAGGCTCCTGATGTTAACAGGGGGATTATACGGTGAAGCGCAGGTGTTAATGAAACATTAATTGCGGTTTAGCGCGCCGCGCCGGGCTTTTTGCCTATTTGGCTGAGCAACGCGCCGCAAAAAAGTGTGATCCTGCCCGTCATTTTTCATTTTTATGCAGGGCTTCAAAGAAAGTTTTCGCCAGTCAGGGTATGGTACGCGCTTTCTGAAATGTGTGGTTTGCGGGTATGTACGAGTTTGATCTGGTGTTGCTGCTGCTTCAGCAGATGTGCGTATTTTTGGTCATCGCGTGGTTGATGAGCAAAACCCGACTGTTTATCCCCCTGATGCAAGTCACCGTTCGCCTGCCGCACAAGCTGCTGTGCTACGTCACCTTCTCCATTTTCTGCATTATGGGGACCTATTTTGGTCTGCATATCGAAGACTCTATCGCCAACACCCGCGCCATCGGCGCCGTGATGGGCGGCCTGCTCGGCGGCCCGGTGGTCGGCGGGCTGGTGGGGCTGACCGGCGGACTGCACCGCTACTCGCTGGGGGGGATGACCGCCTTAAGCTGCATGGTCTCCACCATCGTCGAGGGGCTACTGGGCGGTCTGGTGCACAGCGTGCTGGTCAAACGCGGCCGGCCGGACAAAGTCTTTAGCCCGCTCACCGCCGGGGCGATCACCTTCGTGGCCGAGCTGGTGCAGATGATGATCATTCTGCTGATTGCCCGCCCGTTCCAGGACGCCCTGCATCTGGTGCAGAGCATTGCCGCGCCGATGATGGTGACCAATACCGTCGGTGCGGCGCTGTTTATGCGCATTCTGCTGGACAAGCGGGCGATGTTCGAGAAGTACACCTCCGCTTTTTCCGCCACGGCGCTGAAGGTGGCGGCGTCCACCGAGGGGATCCTGCGTCAGGGGTTCAACGAAGAGAACAGCATGAAGGTGGCCCAGGTGCTTATCCAGGAGCTGGATATCGGCGCGGTGGCGATCACCGATCGCGACAAGCTGCTGGCGTTTACCGGCATCGGCGACGACCACCATCTGCCGGGCAAACCTATCTCCTCGTCGTATACGCAACGGGCGATTGAGACCGGGGAGGTGGTGTATGCCGACGGCAACGAGGTGCCCTACCGCTGCTCGATTCATCCGCACTGTAAGCTGGGATCGACGCTGGTGATCCCCTTACGCGGTGAGAACCAGCGGGTGATCGGCACCATCAAACTGTATGAGGCGAAAAACCGTCTGTTCAGTTCGATCAACCGCACCCTCGGAGAGGGTATTGCTCAGCTGCTGTCGGCGCAGATCCTCGCCGGGCAGTACGAGCGGCAGAAGGCGCTGCTGACGCAATCCGAAATCAAGCTCCTGCATGCCCAGGTTAACCCGCACTTCCTGTTTAACGCGCTCAACACCCTGAAGGCGGTGATCCGTCGCGACAGCGAGCAGGCCGGCCAGCTAGTGCAGTATCTGTCGACCTTCTTTCGCAAGAACCTGAAGCGGCCGACGGAAATCGTCACCCTCGCCGATGAGATAGAGCATGTTAACGCCTATCTGCAGATTGAGAAGGCCCGCTTTCAGGCTAACCTGCAGATCCAGATGGCGGTGCCGGAAGGGCTGGCGCATCACCAGCTGCCGGCCTTTACCCTGCAGCCGATCGTGGAGAACGCCATTAAGCATGGCACATCGCAGCATCTAGGCGTCGGCGAAATTACCATTCGCGCCAGCCAGGACGATCGCTGGCTGCAGCTGGATATCGAAGATAACGCCGGGCTGTACCAGGCCAACCCTCAGGCCAGCGGGCTGGGGATGAATCTGGTGGACAGGCGGCTGCGGGCGCGTTTTGGCGCCGACTGCGGCATCAGCGTCACCTGCGAGCCGGAGCGCTTTACCCGTGTCACCCTACGTCTGCCCCTGGAGGAGAATGCATGCTGAGAGTATTGATCGTCGATGATGAGCCGCTGGCGCGGGAAAACCTGCGTATATTGCTGGAGACACAGCGCGATATCGAGATCGTCGGCGAGTGCGGCAACGCGGTGGAGGCGATTGGCGCGGTACATAAGCTGCGTCCCGACGTGTTGTTTCTCGACATCCAGATGCCGCGCATCAGCGGTCTGGAGATGGTCGGGATGCTCGACCCGGAGCACCGCCCCTATATTGTGTTTCTCACCGCCTTTGATGAATACGCGGTGAAAGCCTTTGAGGAGCACGCTTTTGATTATCTGCTTAAGCCGATTGAAGCTGCCCGGCTGGAGAAAACCCTCGCCCGCCTGCGCCAGGAACGTAATCTGCAGGATGTGTCGCTGCTGGATGATGCTCAGCAGACGCTGAAATACATACCCTGTACCGGTCACAGCCGTATCTGGCTGCTGCAGATGGAGGATGTAGCCTTCGTCAGCAGCCGGATGAGCGGCATCTACGTGACCGACCGCGAGGGCAAGGAAGGGTTTACCGAGCTGACCCTGCGCACCCTTGAGAGCCGCACGCCGCTGCTGCGCTGCCATCGCCAGTATCTGGTGAATATGGCGCACCTGAAGGAGATTCGCCTGGAGGAGAATGGTCAGGCGGAGCTGCTAATGCGCGCCGGGCAAACGGTGCCAGTGAGCCGACGCTATTTAAAAAGCCTGAAAGAGGCGATTGGCCTGTAAAGCTGCTACACTGCGCCCCATTGCATCATCGACAGTAAAAGGCACTCATGCTCAGTAATGATATTCTTCGTAGCCTGCGCTACACCCTGAAAGTCAATAATAACGATATGGTGCGCATTCTTGCGCTATCCGCTATGGAATCCACCTCCGCCAGCTTCGACACCTGGACCACGAAAGAGGATGAAGAGGGCTTTGTCCGCTGCCCGGACATTATTCTGTCGGGTTTCCTCAACGGCCTGATCTATGATAAGCGCGGCAAAGACGATTCGGCGCCGGAGTTAGCGCTGGAGCGTCGGGTGAATAACAACACGGTGCTGAAAAAGCTACGGATCGCCTTCTCGCTGAAAACGGACGATATTGTGGCGATCATGAGCGAGCAGAAATACCGCGTGTCAGTGCCGGAAGTGACCGCCATGATGCGATCGCCTGACCACAAAAACTACCGCGAGTGCGGCGACCAGTTTCTGCGCAATTTCCTGCGCGGGCTGACCCAGCGGGTGCATCACCCGAAACCGTGATTTTTGCCGGGTGGCGGTTTCGCCTTACCCGGTCTACATAACCCGTAGGCCCGTGCAAGCGCAGCGCCGCCGGGCAAAAAAAAGCCGGATGGTTAATCCGGCTTTTTTATTATTTCACCTGCTGACCCGGCCTGGCGCCGTCGTCAGGGCTTAACAGGAAGATATCCTTCCCGCCAGGGCCGGCGGCCATCACCATCCCTTCCGAGATACCGAAGCGCATTTTGCGCGGCGCCAGGTTGGCGACCATCACCGTCAGGCGGCCAATCAGCGGCTGCGGATCCGGATAAGCGGAGCGGATGCCGGAGAAGACGTTACGTTTCTCGCCGCCCAGATCCAGCGTCAGGCGCAGCAGCTTGTCGGAGCCTTCAACAAATTCCGCGTTCTCAATCAGCGCCACGCGCAGATCGACTTTGGCGAAATCATCAAAGGTGATGGTGTCCTGAATCGGATCGTCCGCCAGCGGGCCGGTCACTGGCGCAGCTGCGGCTTTCACCTCTTCTTTTGACGCTTCAACCAGGGCTTCCACCTGTTTCATCTCGATGCGGTTGTACAGCGCCTTAAACGGATTGACCTTGTGCGCCAGCAGCGGCTGCTGAATGGCGTCCCAGCTCAGCTCGCTGTTGAGGAACGCTTCCGCACGCGCGGCCAGCTGCGGCAGGACCGGTTTCAGCCAGGTCATCAGCACGCGGAACATGTTCAGACCCATGGTGCAGATGGCCTGCAGGTCGGCGTCGCGGCCTTCCTGTTTCGCCACCACCCACGGCGCCTGCTCATCGACATAGCGGTTGGCCACGTCGGCGAGCGCCATGATTTCGCGGATGGCCTTACCGAACTCGCGGCTGTCCCACGCTTCGCCGATGCTTTCCGCCGCGTCGGTGAAGGTTTTGTACAGCGCCGGGTCGGCCAGCTCAGCGGCCAGCACGCCGTCAAAACGCTTGCTGATAAAGCCGGCGTTGCGCGAGGCGAGGTTAACCACCTTGTTGACGATGTCGGCATTCACGCGCTGGATAAAGTCTTCCAGGTTGAGGTCGATGTCATCGATGCGCGAAGAGAGCTTGGCGGTGTAGTAGTAGCGCAGGCTGTCAGCGTCGAAATGATTTAACCAGGTGCTGGCCTTGATAAAGGTCCCGCGCGACTTGGACATCTTCGCGCCGTTGACCGTCACGTAGCCGTGCACGAACAGGTTAGTCGGCTTACGGAAGTTGCTGCCTTCCAGCATCGCCGGCCAGAACAGGCTGTGGAAGTAGACGATGTCCTTGCCGATAAAGTGATACAGCTCGGCCGTGGAGTCTTTCTTCCAGTATTCGTCGAAGCTGGTGGTGTCGCCGCGCTTGTCGCACAGGTTCTTGAAGGAGCCCATGTAGCCGATCGGCGCGTCCAGCCAGACGTAGAAGTATTTGCCCGGCGCGTTCGGAATTTCGAAGCCGAAGTACGGCGCATCGCGGGAGATGTCCCACTGCTGCAGGCCGGACTCAAACCACTCCTGCATTTTGTTCGCCACCTGCTCCTGCAGCGCGCCGCTGCGGGTCCACGCCTGCAGCATTTCGCTGAATGACGGCAGGTCGAAGAAGAAGTGTTCGGAGTCACGCATCACCGGCGTGGCGCCGGAGACCACCGATTTCGGGTCGATAAGCTCGGTAGGGCTGTAGGTCGCGCCGCACACTTCGCAGTTATCGCCGTACTGGTCCGGAGATTTACACTTCGGACAGGTGCCTTTCACAAAACGGTCCGGCAGGAACATGCCTTTTTCCGGATCGTAGAGCTGAGAGATGGTACGGTTTTTGATAAAACCGTTCTCTTTCAGACGAGTGTAGATCAGCTCCGACAGCTCGCGGTTCTCATCGCTGTGCGTCGAGTGATAGTTGTCGTAGCTGATGTCGAAGCCGGCAAAATCGGTCTGATGCTCCTGACTCATCTCGCCAATCATCTGCTCCGGAGTGATACCGAGCTGTTGCGCCTTGAGCATAATCGGCGTGCCGTGGGCGTCGTCGGCGCAGATGAAGTTGACTTCATGGCCGCGCATTCGCTGGTAACGGACCCAGACATCAGCCTGGATGTGCTCCAGCATGTGGCCGAGGTGGATGGAGCCGTTGGCGTACGGCAGGGCGCACGTTACCAGAATTTTCTTCGCGACTTGAGTCATAGTGAGCATTACATCTTCTGTTGTAAAAAGGGCTTCCGATATTACCAAAAGGGCTGTGGGTGCGCCATAAATGGCTGCCCATATATGGATAATCCTTACCTGTGATAAACTCTGTGATTACTGAAAGCATCTCAAAACAACAAAGGAGTCGGGATGAATTCGCAATCCCAGGCCAAATCCCCCGAGCGCCTACGTGCGATGGTCGCCGGGACGCTGGCCAATTTCCAGCACCCAACCCTGAAGCATAACCTCACCACCCTCAAGGCGCTGCACCATGTCGCCTGGCTGGATGATACCATTCATATTGAGCTGCAGATGCCGTTCGTCTGGAGCAGCGCCTTCGAAGCGCTGAAAGAGCAGTGCAGCGCCGAGCTGCTGCGCATCACTGGCGCGAAGGCTATCGACTGGAAGCTGACCCACAGCATCGCCACCCTCAAGCGCGTGAAAAACCAGCCCGGGATCAACGGCGTGAAGAACATTATCGCCATCAGCTCCGGGAAAGGCGGCGTCGGTAAATCCTCCACGGCGGTAAACCTGGCGCTGGCACTCGCCGCGGAAGGGGCGAAGGTGGGCATTCTGGATGCCGATATCTACGGCCCGTCGATTCCCACCATGCTTGGCGCGGAAGACAGCCGCCCGACCTCGCCGGACGGCACCCATATGGCGCCGATCATGAAGTACGGGCTGGCCACCAATTCCATCGGCTACCTGGTGACTGACGACAACGCCATGGTCTGGCGCGGCCCGATGGCCAGCAAGGCGCTGATGCAGATGCTGCAGGAGACCCTGTGGCCGGATCTGGATTACCTGGTGCTGGATATGCCGCCGGGCACTGGCGACATTCAGCTGACGCTGGCGCAGAACATTCCGGTGACTGGCGCGGTGGTGGTCACCACGCCGCAGGACATCGCGCTGATCGACGCCAAAAAGGGCATCGTGATGTTCGAGAAAGTGGAAGTGCCAGTGCTGGGGATCGTGGAAAACATGAGCATGCATATCTGCAGCAACTGCGGGCACCACGAGCCGATCTTCGGCACCGGCGGCGCGCAAAAACTGGCCGAGAAATACCACACCCAGCTGCTGGGCCAGCTGCCGCTGCATATTACGCTGCGGGAAGATCTGGATAACGGCACGCCGACGGTGGTGGCGCGTCCGGAAAGCGAATTTACCGACATTTACCGCCAGCTGGCGGGCCGGGTGGCGGCCCAGATGTACTGGCAGGGAGAAGTGATCCCGGGTGAGATTGCCTTCCGCGCCGTTTAAGGCCGCGGCGAGCGCATCAGCCAGTATCCGCCCTCGGGCGAGGCGCCCTGTGCTTCGATGGTCCAGCCGTGACGCTGGTAGAAGCGCAGGGCGTTTTTATTTTCCATCAGGCACTTCAGCGTCCCGCTGGCGGTAAAGGTCCGTTCGACCTGCGCCAGCAGCGCGCTGCCGATATGTTTGCCCTGCCAGTCCGGGTCGACGAACAGATGGTGAAGGAAATTATCGGCGGTCCATACGGCGGCAAAGCCCACCGGCAGGCCGTCGCATTCCGCGACCCACAGCTGTTCATCCGCGGTGGCGGCATCGAAATCTTCCAGCCGCCAGGTCGTGGAGGGAAGCCAGGTCCACGATACACTGCGCGCCCGCAGGAAGAGCTGGCGCAGCGCCGGAGAGTCCGCTGGTTCGCCGGGGCGGATGCGGATATTGAGCGGATCAGCGATGATAGAAGATCTCGCCATCGTACACCTTGAGGATTTTGCCTTCGGTGTCGGTGATCAGCACGTAGTTACCGCCCATATAGGTCCAGTGGCTGCCGGCGTCCGGCGCGGGAAGATTACGCTGCTGCCAGCCTTTGATGTTGTATTCCGGGGTAAGGTACATCGCCGGAACGGTGTCGCCAATGTGAAACTGGGTGAAGTCGGCGGTGAACTCTTTCAGCGCATACTGATCGATCCCCGCGGCAGAAGCCGTCCAGCTGGCGCCAGCGGTGGCAAGGAGTACGCCCAGAAGCATCATTTTTGTTTTACGCATAATTTCCTCAATATTACCTGGACTCAAAATAGCAGCCTCGTATCATTCCTGATGCGTTGCTGAAATGGCAAGCACTGGATTTTTAAAAAGTGTAAGCAAAACACGGCGCAAGTCCGGCGCCGCTTGCGTTGCAGCGACGGTGATGCGTATTTTGGGAGCAATCTGAAGCAGGGGAGAATCGGCATGTTCAGGCTGGAAGATCTGACCTTATTTGTCCGCGCCGCGGCACTGGGCAGTTTTAGCGACGCCGCGCGCGAGGCGGGGCAGCAGCCGGCGCAGGTGAGCGCGGCGATTAAACGTCTGGAGACGATCCTCAATATTCGCCTGTTCGCCCGCTCGACCCGCAGCCTGCGCCTGACGCCGGAGGGGGAGACCTGGCTGCCGTATGCCACCCAGATGCTCGATACCCTCGAGGCCGGCCTGCAGAAGATCCAGACCCCGGATGATGAAATTCGCGGCATGCTGCAGATTGCCGTGCCGTCAGACCTCGGGCGTAACCTGCTCCTGACCTTGTTCCGCGACTTTCGGCAACGCCATCCGGCGCTGCGCCTGCGGCTGCTCTTTTCCGACCAGCTGACCGACGTGTTTAAAGATCCGGTGGACGTCGCGTTTCGCTATGGCAATAACGATGACGCCTCGTTTATTTCGCTGCCGGTGGCGCCGGAAAATCGTCGGGTGCTGGTGGCCTCCCCAGAGTGGATCGCCCGCCACGGCGAGCCGCAGACCCTTCAGGAGCTCGGCCAGCACAATGCGTTGATCTACATTTTGCGCGGCCGCCCGTTCGACCGCTGGTCACTGAGCCTCGACGGAGAAGTTCAGCAGCAGAAGGTCTCCGGCACGGTGATGAGCGACGACGCGGAGGTGATCCGGCGGCTGGCGGTGGCCGGGGAGGGCATTGCCTATAAATCGATGCTCGACGTCAGCGACGATCTGCGGGCGGGCCGCCTGCGGCGCCTGCTACCGCGTTACCAGGGGGATATGGTGCCGTTGAACCTGATTTGTCCGCACCGCAAGCAGCTCTCTGCCGCGGTGCGTTTGTTATATGAAGAGGTGAAAGCACATTGTGAAGGGCTTAATGTCTGACTAAGGTCGCGAAGTAGTAGACCAGCGGGACGGCCAGCACCCACAGGCCAATCGGGATTTCCCGCCACTTGCCGGCGATGGCCTTGATCACAATGTAAAACAGCAGCCCGCCGGCGATACCGGTGCCGAAGCTGTTGGCGATGAGGGTGATCATCACCATCATCAGCACCGGCAGGCCGTCGGTGAAGTTGCCGAGATCCACTTTGCGCAGGCCGCTGAACATGTTCAGGCCGATCAGGATCAGCGCCGGGGCGGTGGCCTCCTTCGGGATCATCAGCGCCACCGGCGTGAACAGCAGCATCAGCAGGAACATCACCGCCGCCGACAGCGCGGTGAGGCCGGTTTTGCCGCCGGCTTCCGCTGCCGCAGATGACTCGATTAGCGCCGTTGCCGCCGGAATCCCCACCCACGGGCCGAGCGCCGCAGCAATCGAATCGACCATAAACGGGCGATTAATCTGCGGCATGTTGCCTTCTTCATCCAGCAGACCTGCCTCGCCGCCCACCGCCAGCGTCGTCCCCATGGTGGAGAAAAACTCAGAAGCGAAAAAGACGAACAGGAACGGCAGGAAGGCGATGTTTAACGCCCCCAGCAGGTCGACCTGTCCCAGCACCGGCGCCAGCGAGTGGGGGACATCGATAAAATGCGTCGGCAGTTTGGTCACGCCGAACGGGATCCCCACCAGGGTAGCGCACAGAATGGCCCACAAAATGGCGCCCGGCACCTTACGCGCCTGCAGGGCTATCGCCAGGAACAGGCCGCACAGCGCCACCAGCGCGCCGGGGGCGAGAAAGTCGCCGAGCATCAGGGCGTTGGTTTTCGCATTGGCGAGCACCAGCCCGGCGTTGCGAAAGCCGAGAACGGCGACAAACAGGCCGATGGAGGCCGTCAGCCCCAGCTTGATCGACTGTGGCACCGAGCGGGTGACCACTTCGCGCAGGCCAAAGCGGGTCAGCAGGAAGAAGAGAACCCCTGACCAGCAGGCGATCCCGAGGCCTGTCTGCCAGCCAATCCCCTCACTACCTGCCAGCGTGACCCCTACCAGCACCGAGCCGCCAATGCCCGGGCCGACGATAAACGGCAGGTTGGCGTAAAACGCCATCAGCAGCGAACCGACGACGAAGACCAGAATGGTGCCGGTGGTCGCGGCGCCTTTGTCCATCCCGCCGATCGCCAGCAGTCCCGGGATGACCACCAGTAAATAGGCGGCGGCGAGGAAACCGGTGATCCCGGCCAGGCATTCGGTGCGTAGCGTGCCGCCGCGCGAGCGCAGCGCAAAGCGGCGCTCCAGCCAGTTATCGCGGGCGGAAGAGTGAAGTGTGTTATCGGCCATGCTCAGGCTCCCTGAGGATTATTGTTGTGAGGCGTTGGCGCCGGGGTCTCCCGGCAGGCTATCAACGGGTCGACTATCTGGCGGCTGCTGCCGTCGGTGAGACCCAAATCGGTTAAATGCGGCCCGGCGTTACAGGCAAGACAGGTGCCTTCAATAGCCTTGAAGACCCGGTACGGCGGCTCCCAGTCAGCGACTCTGCTGCTCAGATCGCGCAGCTCGCGGAACTGACGCGCCAGCTCGACGGCCGGCAGATCCGACAGCATGCCGGCAATCGGCATCGCCACATGGGCGAGGATCTCGCCCTGTTGCGCCAGCGCCATCCCGCCGCCGGAGGCGATAAGCTGGTTGGCCGCCAGCGCCATATCTTCAGCATCGCGCCCGAGCACCACCAGATTATGTGAGTCGTGGGAGTAGCTGGTGGCGATGGCGCCGCGCAGCTCGCCCCAGCCTTCAAGCAGGGCGATTTGCGGCGTCGCCTGATGGCGGCCGTGGCGGTGCTTGACCCAGATCAGGCTGAAGCCGGCGGGCAGCTGGACCTGGCCGTCGCGGATCTGCACCTCGACCTCACCCCACTGGGTGAAGCGCGCGCCGCGGATATGGCGCAGGCGGGCGACGCCGTGGCGAATGCCCTTGATGCGCAGGATAAAGTCATCGGCGGCGAGGGGGGCTATCTGTAAGGTATCGCGCGGCGGCGTCACGCCCGGCGCCGGGGCGATCGGCTTCAGCAGGCGGCCGGCATGGGCCAGCCGTTCCCCGCCAACATAGACTTCGCGGGCCGCCAGTTTTTCCAGGGAATCAAACACCACCAGGTCGGCGCGTCGCCCGGCGGCAATCAGCCCGAGATCGTGGCGCTGCAGACGAATAGCGGCGTTGAGGGTGGCGAAACGCAGCGCGTCGACCGCCGGTAAACCGTGTTCGATCAGCAGGTTGAGCAGGGCGATGATCCCGCCTTTCTCCAGCAGCATATCCGGCGGCACGTCATCGGTGCAGACGGTGATCTGCGAGGAGAGGTGCGGCAGCGTTTTCAACGCCGCGACGATATCCGGCAGCAGATAGGGGTGCGAGCCGCGGATCTCGATCGTCAGTCCGGCGCGCAGTTTTTCCAGCGCGTCGTCCGCCGAGGTCAGTTCATGATCGGAGGTGACGCCGGCGGCGAGGTAGGCCTGCAGGTCGGCGCCGCTCAGGCCGCGGGCATGGCCTTCAATCAGTTTACCGCTGTTAAGACCGGCCTGGACAATCTCCTGCATCCGCTCGCTGCCGTGCAGCACGCCGTGCATATCCATCACTTCCGCCACACCGCGCACTTCCGGCCAGCCGAGCATGGTCTCCATTTCCGCGCCGGCGAAATCGGCGCCGGACATTTCGAGGCCGGGGGTGGAGGGCACGCTCGACGGCGCGGCGACCATCACCTGCAGCGGCAGGTGGCGGCTGGCGTCTACCGCGTAGCGCACGCCCTCGACGCCGAGCACATTGGCCAGCTCATGCGGATCCCAGAACACCGCGGTGGTGCCCTGGGTGAGGACGATTTCGGCGTAGCGCTCAGGTGGCAGATGCGAGCTTTCGAGGTGCACGTGGGTGTCCATCAGGCCGGGCGACAGGTAGCTACCGGCCAGGGAACGCACTTTATGGGCGTCGGCGCGGCTGCCGCGGGGGTGGACGCTGGCGATCATCTCGCCGACGATACCGACGTCAGCGGGGCGAATTTCGCCCGTGGCCATATCGACGATCTGCGCATCGACCAGCAGCAGATCAAACGGGGATTCGCCGCGCGCGGCCTGTACGGCGCGACGGCGGACTTGAGCATTGCTGGACATAACCACTCCGGCACAAGGATAATGCGGATACTCTAGAGGCACAGCAAACGTTTGCCCAGATGAATAAATTTATCACCCGATAAGCTCGGGTTATTGTGCAGGACCACCGTAGCGAACCCGATGATGAACGAACCCTGGCAGCGGCTGCCCGCGCTCTCCCTTAAACAGCTTCAGTATTTCGTCACCCTGGCCCAGCTGCGCCATTTTACCGATACCGCCAGTCGGCTGGCGATTAGCCAGCCGGCGCTGAGCAGCGCCCTGCGGCAGATTGAAACGGTACTCGGCGGCAAACTGGTCAACCGTACCGCTGCGACGGTCACTCTGACTGAACTGGGGGCGGCGATTTTACCCCACGCCCAGCGGATCCTCAGCGTGGCGCAGGCGGCCTTTTCCGATATGCAGCAGATTGTCGAGGCGGGTGGCGACGGGACGGTGCGTATCGGTCTGGTGCCGTCGGTCAGTTCGCTGCTGTTTCCGTTGCTGCCGCAGACCCTGGCTGAGGCCTTTCCGCGTCTGCGCATTGAATTTCACGATCAGACCAACGATGCGCTTATCCAGGCGCTGCAGCGCGGCGAGATTGATTTCGGCATCGGGGCGATCGACAGCTCACTGCCCGCAGAACTGCTGGTCTATCCGCTACGCGACGATCCCTTCGTGGCGGTGCTGCACCGCGACGATCCGCTGGCCGCGCAGGCGCATCTGCCGTGGAAACAGCTGGTGGGGCGGGATATTGCTGTGTTCTCGAAGGGCAATATCCAGCGGCTGGTGGCGGCATTAGTGGAGAGCCATCGCCTGACGCTGACCACCCGCTACCAGGTGGACTATATCGAAACCCTGTATGGCCTGGTGCGCTCGCGCTTAGCGGTGGCGATTCTGCCGGCGCTGTACACCACCCATCTGCAGGACCCGGCGCTCAGGGTCGCCCACCTGCAGCAGCCGGCGTTGACCCGCACGGTGGCCCTGATGCGCGGCCCGCAGGCGCTGCCCCCGCTTATTGAAGACTGTTTTTCCCTGCTGCAGGCCGCCTTGCGCTAGGGCAGGTGCTTGATCAGCACGTCTACGGTTAAGTGGTTGATGTACTCCAGCGAGTGTGAGGAGAGGACGCCCAGCAACCGGTTATGGTGCCCGGCAATAATTAAATCGATCTGCCGCTGCCGAACGCAGGTTTCTACGTCTTCAAACCGGCGGGTGGTCACCAGCGAGAGGGTATCCACCGGCAGGGAGACGGTGCAGGCCAGCTCGTTGAGCAGGGCTTTGGCCTGGATCACCTCCTGCGAGACCTGATCGTCGCGCAGGCTGTCGGAAACATAGTTCAGCGCCCGGTAGTCGGTGCTGATGTGGGCGATGGTGATGCGCATGCCGTTCTCTTCTGCCATTCTGGCGGCATGCTCGAGCAGCGGGACGCCGTCCTGACTGCTGTTGATCAGTACCAGCGCATGGTGATAAACGGCCATGGCGTATATCCTCGGTAGGCTAAATAGCGCGTGATGTCATCATTTTCCGCTCGCCAGCAGCGGAATGCAATCTTGCCCGGTCGCTTGATGAGCATGATAGCCGCGATGGTGTCGTTGCAGGGCTAAAGGCTTGTTGTATGAACCGGTGAGTTGCGGTAAATTCCACAACGCTTAACAATTTCACTATTTTGACTCGGGGTGCCCTTCTTCGTTGAAGGCTGAGAAATACCCGTACCACCTGATCTGGATAATGCCAGCGTAGGGAAGTCAGAGACCGCAGGGTCATTGCTTCTACCTCGTCTGGCGGGAGCAAACCATGCCTGAGCTGCTGAATCCCGCGCCTGTCGCGCACCTGCGCCATCTGCTGCGCGCCCATTCCCCCCTTGTGCACTGCATGACCAATGACGTGGTGCAGACCTTTACCGCCAATGTTCTGCTGGCTGTCGGCGCCTCGCCGGCGATGGTGATCGATCCCCGCGAAGCGGCGCAGTTCGCCGCCATCGCCGATGCGCTGTTAATCAACGTCGGCACCCTGACCGCAGACCGCGCCGTGGCCATGCGCGCCGCAGTGGAGCAGGCCCGCCAGGCCGGCAAGCCCTGGACGCTGGATCCGGTGGCGGTCGGCGCCCTGACCGTGCGCACGGCCTTTTGTCACGAGCTGTTGGCCCTGCAGCCGGCGGCCATTCGCGGCAATGCCTCTGAAATTCTGGCGCTGGCCGGGATGAGCGGTGGCGGGCGCGGGGTGGATACCACCGATACGGCCGCCGCAGCGCTGCCGGCGGCCCAGGCGCTGGCTCGTCAGCTGAGTACCGTAGTGGCGGTCACCGGCGAGGTGGACTACGTCACCGACGGCGAGCGGGTGCTCAGCGTGGCGGGCGGCAGTGCGCTGATGACCCGGGTGGTGGGCACCGGCTGCGCGCTGTCGGCGGTGGTGGCGGCGAGCGCGGCGCTGCCGGGCGACCGGCTGGAAAACGTGGCCGCCGCCTGCGGGCTAATGAAGCAGGCCGGGGAAATCGCCGCCCGTCAGGGAGGCCCAGGCAGCTTTATTCCGGCGTTTCTCGACGCGCTGTATCAGGAGGTGCAGGGATGAAACGCATCAACGCCCTGACCATCGCCGGCACCGATCCCAGCGGCGGGGCCGGTATCCAGGCCGATCTGAAAACCTTCTCCGCGCTGGGAGCCTATGGCTGCTCGGCGATCACCGCCCTGGTGGCGCAGAATACCCGCGGCGTGCAGTCGGTCTATCGTATTGAACCGGACTTTGTGGCGGCGCAGCTCGATTCGGTATTCAGCGATGTGCGCATCGATACCACCAAAATCGGCATGCTGGCGGAGACCGATATTGTGGAAGCCGTGGCCGAGCGGCTGGCGCGCTACCGGGTGGCCAATGTGGTGCTGGATACCGTCATGCTGGCGAAAAGCGGCGATCCGCTGCTGTCGGCCTCGGCGGTGGAGACCCTGCGTCAACGATTGTTGCCGCAGGTGTCGCTGATCACTCCAAACCTGCCGGAAGCGGCCGCTCTGCTTGACGCCCCCCATGCGCGCAACGAGCGCGAAATGCTGGAGCAGGGGCGGGCGTTGCTGGCGCTGGGCTGCGGCGCAGTATTAATGAAAGGCGGCCATCTCGACGATGCCGAAAGCCCGGACTGGCTCTTCACCCGCGAAGGGGAACAGCGATTTACCGCGCCGCGAGTGCAGACCAAAAACACCCACGGCACCGGCTGCACGCTCTCCGCCGCGCTGGCGGCGCTTCGCCCGCGTCACGCTGACTGGGCGGCCACCGTTACCGAGGCCAAGGCCTGGCTGTCGGCGGCCCTGGCCCAGGCCGACTCCCTGGAGGTGGGCCACGGCATCGGACCGGTACACCATTTCCACGCCTGGTGGTAAATGGCAGCGTAACGGGACAGCAGAATCTCCTGAAAAAATGCCCTCCCGGCTGGAAAATAGGCTAAGTCGGTACCAGGCTTAACCTGCCCAAAATAATTGGGTTGGGATAATGCATGCCGGCTCCGGCCGGCCTTACGGGAGATTGCTATGACTGATATTACGCAGTTGCTGGGCAAAGATGCCGAGAGCCTTTTGCAGCACCGTTGTATAACCATTCCGGCCGACCAGCTGTATCTGCCTGGCGCAGATTATGTTGATCGGGTGATGGTGGATAACAACCGGCCACCGGCGGTGCTACGCAATATGCAAACCCTGTACAACACCGGACGTCTGGGGGGGACCGGTTACCTTTCCATTCTGCCGGTCGACCAGGGCGTGGAGCACTCGGCGGGGGCTTCCTTCGCCGCCAACCCGCTGTACTTCGATCCGAAAAATATCGTCGAGCTGGCGATCGAAGCCGGCTGTAACTGCGTGGCGTCGACCTACGGCGTGCTGGCCTCGGTGTCGCGCCGTTACGCGCATCGCATTCCTTTCCTGGTGAAGCTCAACCATAACGAAACGCTGAGCTACCCCACCGAGTACGACCAGACCCTCTACGCCAGCGTTGAGCAGGCGTTCAATATGGGGGCGGTGGCCGTGGGCGCGACGATCTATTTCGGCTCGGAACAATCGCGTCGTCAGATAGAAGAGATCTCCGCTGCCTTTGAGCGGGCGCATGAGCTGGGCCTGGTCACCGTGCTGTGGGCCTATCTGCGCAATTCGGCTTTCAAGAAAGACGGTGTCGACTATCATGTTTCCGCTGACCTGACCGGTCAGGCCAACCACCTGGCGGCCACCATCGGCGCCGATATCGTTAAGCAGAAAATGGCGGAGAATAACGGCGGCTACAAAGCGGTTAACTTCGGCTATACCGACGACCGGGTGTACAGCAAACTGACCAGCGATAACCCTATCGATCTGGTGCGCTACCAGCTGGCCAACTGCTATATGGGCCGCGCCGGGCTGATTAACTCCGGCGGCGCAGCGGGCGGGGAGACCGACCTTGCCGACGCGGTGCGCACGGCGGTGATCAATAAACGCGCCGGCGGCATGGGGCTGATCCTCGGCCGTAAAGCGTTTAAGAAATCGATGGCCGACGGCGTGAAGCTGATCAATGCCGTGCAGGATGTCTACCTCGACGGCAAAGTCACCATCGCCTAAGGCGAAAATCCGGGCGTTACCGCCCGGATTGCTCGTTGTTCCTACCCGATGTCGGGTTTATTAAGACTCCGCCGCGTTGGCGGTAAACGGTTTTGCGCCCTGAGCACTGGTAAAGCCAGGCTGTTCAACGCGGATTAACGGGCACAGGAAGAAGGCCAGGATATATAAGGCGGTATAGGCAATCACCACCCCGATGGTGCTGAAATAGGGCAGCAGCACCACGGCGATCGCCGGCGCCAGAAAGTTCGACAGCCCGGCTGACAGGTTATAGACCGAAATCGCCGCGCCTTTATGGTTCGGCTCCAGCGCCGGGAACACCGCCGCCATCGGCACGAATGCGGCGACGAAAATACCCAGGGCAATAGCCGGCACCAGCGCCATCGCAAAGCTGTGGCCAAAGTGCTGAGGGATGTAGTAAAACGCCAGGCTGGAGAACGCCATCCCGATGCAGCCGAACCAGCGAATCACCTTCATCCAGCCCATTTTCTCCGCCACGATCCCCCAGAAAACGTTCGAAAAGATAGTGGTGAAGAAGAAGGCCGCCCACACCTGGAGCCACTCCGAGGTGGTAAAGCCCAGCTCATCAACGAACATCATCGGCATAATCACCGCAAAACCAAACAGCGACAGGGTGTTAATAATGCGCACAATGCTCGAGAACAGGATGCTGCGGTTGGTATAGAGCAGCGTCGCGGCGCGCCCCAGTTCGGCGAGTTTTTCGCGAGTGGTCAGGTTCTGCATATGGCGCGGCGTTTCGGTATGACGCATCGACACCAGCGCAATGATGCCGCCGGTGGCGCAAAAGACCAGCGCCAGCCACAGGGTGCCCATTTCGCCAATGTGAGGAATGGTGAAACTCGGAATATAGCTGCCGAACACGCCGATGCCCACGGAGTAGACCGCCCAGAACCAGCCCAGCGCAGAGCTGGAACTGTCGCTGCGAACGTTGTGGATAATGGCGACGATAAATGAGTAGAGGAACAGCGGGTAGGCCAGGCCGCGGATGCCATAAAACAGCAGGATCAGCGCATAGTTGGCGCGACCGAGGCCGAAGACGAGGAACAGTACATGGAATACGCACCACAGCACGAAGCCGATCATCATGGCCTTGCGTGGGGTGATGATCTCCGCCACCACGCCGGAGACCCACGCCGACAGGGCGGCGGCCAGACCGTATAGCGTAAAGGCAAAGGAAGCCTGCGCCGGGGTGAATCCGAGTGCTTTGATGTAGTGCGACAGAAAAGCCAGCTCAAAGCCGTCGCCGGTCATAAACACGGCGATGGCGACATATCCCCAGATGAGGTTGAGCGGTAGACCGTACCACTGTTTGTTATTAACGGACATGTTGACCTCGATTTCAGAGTGCAGATGAGTGTCTCCGCTGCACAGCAGCGGAGCATTATTGTTATTAAAAAAGAGGGATGTTATTCGCGAATCAGCCTGCCGGCCTGTTGTAGCGCCTTATAGGCCTCATACCTGCGCTGATGTAGCGAGCTAAACGCAGTCTCGCTGTGATAGGTGGCATCCACCTGAGTAAATTGCTTCATGGCCTCCGGCAGCGAAGCCGCGATTCCGCCCGCGACGGCGCCAAGGATGGCGGAGCCTAATAGCACCGGCTCGCTGCAGGCGGTGCTCACGACGCTAACGCCGCAGGCGTCGGCCAGCAGCTGCCGCACCAGCGGATGCTGTCCGGCCCCGCCGCTGATGACGATATTTTCACTCTCAATTCCGCAGGCGCGCTGGGCGTCGAGGATCTGTCGCAGGCCATAGCCAATCCCGCATAACCCGGCAACGTACAGCGCGGTCAGGTTATCCAGGTCCCGCTCCATCCCCAGCCCGGCAATCAGCGCTTTCGCGTGGGGGTCGGCAAGCGGCGCGCGGTTACCGAGAAACTCGGGCACCACGTGTAGACCGGCGGCCAGCGTGACAGCCTCAGAAGGCGAGGCAGCCTGCGCCAGTACGCGATCTGCCAGCCAGACCGGCAGAGGGACGCCCGCGGCTTTAGCCTGCTCGCAAGCCGCCGCCGCCGCCGGATGGAAGCTCAGCAGCTGGTCGATTGCTGCGCCGGCGGCGCTTTGTCCGCCTTCAATCAGCCAGTAGCCCGGGACCATCGCCGAATAGTAGGGGCCCCAGACGCCGGGGACGAACACCGCTTCCTCAGTGGTGGTCATGGTGCAGGAAGAAGTGCCGAAGACGTAGGCCATATTGTTGACCGCGCCGTTAAGCACCCCAACGGTGCCGATGCCGCCCGCGTGGGCGTCAATCATCCCCACCGCCACCGGCGTGCCGATCGGCAGGCCCATCTCTTCTGCCGCCGTGGCGCAAAGACCGTCGCCGCAGGGGGTTCCAGGGGCGACAATCCGCTGGCCGATGCGGACAAAATCTTCATCCGCCAGCTCGTCGAGGCCAATCTGGCGGAAGTAGCCGGCATCCCAGCGTTGTTCATGCGCCAGGTAGGTCCATTTACAGGTCACCGTGCAGACCGAGCGGGCGTCATCGCCGGTTGAGCGCCAGGTAAGGTAATCGGCGAGGTCGAAGAAGTGGCGCGCCTGCTGATAGATGTGCGGGCGATTCTCCTTCAGCCACAGAATTTTCGGCGTTTCCATCTCCGGCGAGATTTTGCCGCCAACGTACTGCAGTACCGGGTGGCCCGTCGCGTTGATCTTTTCCGCCTGCGCGGTGGCGCGATGATCCATCCAGACAATAATATTGCGGTCCGGATCGTCCGAAGGCCCGACCGCCAGCGGCGCGTCGTTATCGCCAATCACCACCAGCGAGCAGGTGGCATCGAAGCCGAGCCCGGCGATCGACGACGGCGGGACGCCGGCGCTGGCCACCGCGGTTTTAATGCAGTAGCACACCGCCTGCCAGATTTCACGGCTCGACTGCTCGACCTTGTTTCCGGCGCTGCGAAACAGGGTAATTTCCCGGGTCGCGTGGGCGAGAAGCTCGCCCCGCAGATTGAAGACCCCGGCGCGCACGCTGCCCGAACCGACATCCACACCAATAATGTTTTGCGTATCGTTTTGCATCACATCCTCTCACAGGCTAGTTACGGGTCAGAGATCCACGCTGTTCGGCAGGATCACAATGTCGCGTACGGTGACGTTTTTCGAACGCGTCACCATAAACAGCACCGACTCCGCCACTTCAATCGGCTGCATCAGACTGCCGTTGGCCAGCGCTTCATCCATTTTGGCTTTTGGCCAGTCGTCCAGCAGCGCGGTCACCACCGGGCCCGGCAGTACGGCGCCGACGCGCACGCCATACTGCGCCACCTGACGACGAGTGGTGTGGACAAACGCCTGCACGGCGAATTTCGACGCGGTATAGACAGGCTCCCAGATCACCGGCACCACGCCCGCGATGGAGCTGGTGAAAATAATATCCCCGGATTGTTGCGCGATCAGATGCGGCAGGACGCTGCGCACGCAGCGGAAGGCGGCGTTGATGTTGAGGTGCAGCACGCGGTCCCAGACGTCCGGGTCGCCCTCGGCCACCGGCCCGCCGATATAGGCGCCGGCGTTGGCGTGGAAGATATCGAGACGCCCGGTAAGCTGCAAAATGCCCTGCAGAAGATTATCGACCTGGTCCGCCTGCATCAGATCCACCTGCAGAGCGAAGGCGTTTTCGCCAAGTTCGGCGACCAGTTTGTTGAGCTTTTCGCCTTCGCGGTCGATTAGCACTACTTTTGCGCCAGCCCCCAGCAGGGTCTTCGCGCACTCGAGGCCGATACCGGACGCCGCGCCAGTGATCGCGGCGACTTTACCGCTGAGGGAAGTATTCATAGAGGAGACAGAGTGGTTCATTTTATAATCCTTTGCCGTGTCTGGTTAAAACTATCGAACCCGAGGGCATCGCGTTCGAGGTTATGGACAAAAACCTGGTAACATATTGAATATCAGCATCATTATTCAGGCTTGCTGGCATGTTAAGGCAGTATGCGCGCGTACTTCCTGGCGTGAAATGGATGCTCAATCGATGAAGCTATGTTGCGCTCGCTTCATCGATTGAGCAAGTGGGGAAATTAACAGCGACATGATTTTGTGACGCAAGTTGGAAAAATGAAGAAGATAACGATTTACGACCTGGCGGAGCTTTCCGGCGTTTCGGCGAGCGCGGTGAGCGCTATCCTCAACGGTAACTGGAAAAAACGCCGCATCAGCGCAAAGCTTGCCGAAAAGGTGACCCGGATTGCTGAGGAGCAGGGCTATGCGATTAACCGCCAGGCCAGCATGCTGCGCAGTAAAAAATCACACGTCATTGGCATGATTATCCCCAAATACGATAACCGCTACTTCGGTTCCGTCGCCGAACGCTTTGAGGAGATGGCCCGCGAGCGTGGCCTGCTGCCGATTATCACCTGTACGCGCCGAAGCCCGGAGCTGGAGCTCGAAGCGGTAAAAGCGATGCTCTCCTGGCAGGTTGACTGGGTGATCGCGACCGGGGCGACCAATCCGGATAAAATTTCCGCGCTCTGCCAGCAGGCGGGCGTGCCTACGGTCAATCTCGACCTGCCGGGGTCTCTCTCTCCGTCGGTGATTTCGGATAACTACGGCGGTGCGAAAGCGCTGACCCACAAGATCCTCGCTAACAGCGCCCGCCGTCGGGGATCGCTGGCGCCGCTGACCTTCATCGGCGGGCGCAGCAGCGACCATAACACCAGCGAGCGTTTACGCGGTTTCCACGATGCGCATCACGAGCAGGGGCTGAGCGTGCCGCAGGCGAATATTCTGGCTCCCGGCTATTCGAAAGGTCACGTTGAGGAATGCCTGCAGGAGCGGTTTGGCAGCGCGAAGACGCTATTGCAGGGGATATTTGTTAACTCGACGATATCCCTTGAAGGGGTTGTGCGCTGGCTGTCGCAGGTGGGGCTGACCGGCAGCGAGCAGCCGCCGATGGGCTGCTTCGACTGGGATCCGTTTGTCTATCTGCTGGGGCACGATATCGACATGGTGCAGCAGGACGTGCCGGCGATGCTGGACGCTGTTTTTTCGATTATTGACGCCGGCGAAGCCAGCCAGCAGCGGATTGAAATTCCGCCGCGACTGATGAGCAGCAGCTGAGTCGCTGTTTGCCGTTAGCGCGTCAGCAGCCAGCGAGCGGTATGTTCATCGGTCACCAGGCCGTTGATCCAGCCGCCTTTAAGGGCGGCCAGGATCGCCGGTCGTTTGTATTCTCCACAGGCCGCGGCAATCCGCGGGCAGTGGTTCTGGCGGATATCATAGCTGGTGATCATGCGGTTGATCTCGCTGTCGACCACCTCGCCTTCTGCATCAATAAACCGCCCGAGGATCTCCCCGATGCCGCCGCGGGCGGTCAGCTCATCCATCTGCGCCTGATTGATAAATCCGTCTTTAAAGATCGGGCTTTGCGTGCCCAGCGGACCAATACCGACAAAAATCACGTCCGCCTCCCGGGCGACGCCAGAGACGCTGCGGAATAAGCGATTGGTGCACCACATCTCATACTCATCCGCGGTCTGGGCGTAGCGCGGCGCCGGCCACTGATAGTACTTGGCTTTTATTTTGCTCGTCAGCAGCAGGGGCACGTCATCGTAATAGTTGCACTGCCCGTCGGCGTCCATGGCGCTGATCAGCGCCACGCAGCGGGTATTCAGGCTGTCGAAATCGATGCGCTGCAGCGCTTTTTTCAGGGTCAGGCCCGAGCCCAGACCGATGATTTTCTCTTTATCATCCTGCAGGTAGCGAGCCATCAGCTGATAGCAGCCAAACGATACGCTATCGAGGGTGCTTTCTTCGCTAAAGGCGGGGACCACATTGCACTCAAGAAGCCGATACTTTTCCTGCAACAACTGCGCATAATCGAGGCAGTTCGCCACTGGATGGTGCAGATTAATCGACACAATCCCTTCTTCTTTCGCGGCGGCGATCAGCCGTTGCACCACCGGTCTGGAGGTGCCCAGCTGGCTGGCAATCTCGCTCTGATTCTGGCCGGCGATGTAGTACATCCATGCGGCACGCACCTTCTGATCCAACCGGATATCGTCTTCTTTACTCATGGTTTCCCGCCCTAAGTTGCTGGCCTGGGCACGCAATTGGCCCGGCGAATACCCGCATTCTCGCCGTGGTTGGCATAACTGGCAAGCTTTTGCTCTCGACTGGTCATTTGTAATTTAATTGGGTAATTGTTCTTTTGTGATCTGTGGCTCTTATTTTGGTCAAATGATCAATTACAGTGGCGCCATCAACTCAAGGAGAGCAGAACATGAACAATCAATTCACATGGCTTCACATTGGTCTGGGTTCTTTTCATCGCGCGCATCAGGCGTGGTATCTGCATCGTCTGATGGCTTCCGGGGATAAGCGCTGGCGCATCGCGGCGGGCAATATCCGCAACGACGCCGAGCAGGTGGTGCAGGCGCTGGCGGCGCAGGGAGGACGTTACGTGCTGGAGACCGTCAGCCCGGAAGGGGAGCGCGAATATGAAGAAATCACCTCTATTCAGAAACTGCTGCCGTGGCAGGCAGGGCTGCAGCCGCTGATTAACGAAGGGGCCAATCCGCAAACAAAAGTTATCGCCTTTACCGTGACGGAAGGGGGGTACTACCTGAACACCCGCCATCAGCTGGAAACCAGCAACCCCGATCTGCAGGCCGACCTGAAAGGCGAATGCAAAACCATTTACGGCACCCTCGCACGAATTCTGGAAAAGCGCATGGCGGACAACGCCGGGCCGCTGACCCTGCTCAACTGCGACAACGTGCGGCATAACGGTGAGCGCTTCCACGACGGGATGGTGGAGTTCCTGCAGCTTACCGGCAAACAGGCGGTGATTGACTGGATGGCCGCGAATACCACCTGTCCGAATACCATGGTGGACCGCATCACCCCGCGTCCGGCGGCCGATCTGCCGGCCCGTATCAAAGCGCAAACCGGCATTGACGATAAGGCGCCGGTAATGGGCGAGACCTTTATCCAGTGGGTGGTGGAGAACAACTTCCGCGATGCCCGCCCAAATCTGGAAGCGGTCGGCGTGGAGATGGTCGAGTCGGTTATCCCCTATGAAGAGGCGAAAATCCGCATCCTGAACGCGTCCCACAACTGCATTGCCTGGGCGGGGACCTTAATCGGCCAGCAGTATATTCACGAAAGCACGCTCACCGATGCTATCTACGCCATTGCCGACCGCTACGTCACGGAGGATGTCATTCCTTGCCTCCGCGATAACGGCATTGATCTGCCGACCTACCGCGATGTGGTGCTCAAGCGCTTTACCAACCCGCATATCCAGGACACCAACCAGCGCGTTGCCGCCGATGGTTTCTCAAAGATTCCGGCGATGATCGCGCCAACCTTGCAGGAGTGCTATCAGCGCGGCGTCCGTCCGGAAGCGACCGCCATGCTGCCAGCGCTGTTCTTCGTCTTTATGGAGCAGTGGCATAAGGGAACCCTGCCGTATCAGTACCAGGACGGCATCCTGGATGAGCAGGCGGTGCATGAGATGTATGAGGCTCAGGATCCGGTGGCTGTCTTCGCCAGTGATAAAGCCCTGTTTGGCGACCTGGCCGACAACGCGGATTTCCTGGCGCTGATGCGCGAGAAAGTCGCCGCCGTTTACACGCTGATTAAATAAGAGGTGGCTATGTATCTGGGTATCGATCTTGGCACATCGGAAGTCAAAGCGCTGGTCATTGATGAGAACAATCAGGTTATCGCCAGCCATAGCGCGCCGCTGAGCATTCAGCGGCCTCATCCGCACTGGTCAGAACAATCGCCGGAGTTATGGTGGGAGGCGACGGAGTACCTGATGGCCACCCTACGGGAAAAATGCGCTCAGCACTGGTCGGCCGTCAAGGCGATTGGCCTCTCCGGACAGATGCACGGTGCGGTGCTGCTGGATGAAAAGGGGGAGACGATCCGTCCGGCCATTCTGTGGAACGACACCCGCTGCGCCGCAGAGTGCGCAGAGCTGGAGGAGATGGCGCCGGAGCTGCATCAGGTGGCGGGCAACCTGGCGATGCCGGGCTTTACCGCGCCGAAGCTGCTGTGGGTGCGTCGTCACGAGCCGCAAAACTTTCAGCGCACCGCCACGGTGCTGCTGCCGAAGGATTATCTGCGCTACCGGATGACCGGGAAGAAAGTCTCCGATATGTCGGACGCCGCCGGAACGCTGTGGCTGGACGTGGCGAAGCGCGACTGGTCCGACTCGCTGCTGGATAAATGCGGCCTGTCGCGCAGCCAGATGCCGATGCTGGTGGAAGGCTGTGAGGTTTCCGCCACCCTTGACCCGCAGGTGGCTGCACGCTGGGGGCTGAACGCCTCGGTGGTGGTGGCCGGGGGCGGCGGCGATAACGCAGTCAGCGCCATTGGCGTCGGCGCGGTCTCGCCGGGGGACGCGTTTATTTCGCTCGGTACCTCCGGGGTGCTGTTTGTGGTGACCGACGCCTATCGTCCGGCGCCGCAGTCGGCGGTCCATGCATTTTGTCACGTTCTGCCGAACCTGTGGCATCAGATGAGCGTGATGCTTAGCGCCGCCAGCTGTCTGCAGTGGTTCTGCCGCCTCACCGGTACCACGGAAGTGGCGCTGCTGGCGGAGATTGCCGAGCTAAGCGAGGAGGATAAAGCCAACGCGCCGTTCTTCCTGCCTTATCTCTCCGGGGAAAGAACCCCGCATAACGATCCTGACGCCCGCGGCATCTTCTGGGGCATGACCCACTCCAGCCTGCGTGCCCAGCTCGGCTACGCGGTGCTGGAAGGGGTGAGCTTTGGCATCAATGACGGTCTGCAGGTATTGAAAGAGAGCGGGACACCGATCGCGCAGTGCTCGCTGGTGGGCGGGGGCGCCCGCAGTCCGTTCTGGGCCCAGCTGCTGGCCGATATTCTCGCTATGCCGGTGGTGACCCACAAAGGCGGAGAGACCGGCGGCGCACTGGGTGCGGCGCGGCTGGCCTGCCTGGCGACGGGCAAACCCATTGACGCGGTGTGTGAAAAACCGGAAGTCTGGCAGACCTGGCGTGCGGATCCTGTTCGCCACCACACCCTGATGCAACGCTACGCGCAGTTTAAGGCCCTGTATTTAAACGATCTGCACTATCGGCAGCACTGATTTTACCACCACAGCCGCTTCGTTGAACGTCGCGGAGCGGCCACCCTGTACCCTGAAAACGAGGTCATTATGTCTATCAATAATAAACAGTGGCTCGGTTTACCCCTGAACCTGCTCTGGGGATACATCGCCATTGCCGTATTTATGACCGGCGACGGTTTCGAATTAGCTTTTCTCTCGCACTATATCAAAGCGCTCGGCTTCTCTCCGGCGGAGGCCTCCTTTGCCTTTACCCTCTACGGCCTGGCCGCCGCGCTGTCGGCGTGGATTTCCGGCGTGGTGGCGGAAATTATCACCCCGCTGAAAACGATGATGATTGGCTTCGTACTGTGGTGCGTGTTCCACGTGCTGTTCCTCGTTTTCGGCCTCGGTCACGCCAACTATGCGCTGATCCTGCTTTTCTACGGCATCCGCGGCTTCGCCTATCCGCTGTTCCTCTACTCGTTTATCGTGGCGATTGTCCATAACGTCAAAAGCGACAACGCCAGCTCGGCCATCGGTTGGTTCTGGGCGGTCTATTCCATCGGCATCGGGGTCTTCGGCAGCTATATTCCGAGTTTCACCATTCCGCATATTGGCGAAATGGGCACCCTGTGGCTGGCGCTGGCCTTCTGCCTTACCGGGGGGGGGATTGCTCTGGCTTCCCTGCGCCATATTCAAACGCCGCAGCATATGCAGAATCTCACCACCCGTGAGAAGTTTGCCGAGCTGGGACGCGCCGCGACGCTGCTCTATACCAACCGCAATATTCTGCTGTCGAGCATGGTCAGGATCATCAATACCCTCTCGCTGTTCGGGTTTGCGGTGATTATGCCGATGATGTTCGTTGATGAGCTGGGCTTTACCACTTCAGAATGGCTTCAGGTGTGGGCGGTCTTCTTCTTCACCACCATTTTCTCTAACGTGCTGTGGGGCATTTTGGGTGAAAAACTGGGCTGGATGAAGGTGGTGCGCTGGTTCGGCTGCATCGGGATGGCGCTTTCCAGCCTGGCGTTTTACTACATCCCTCAGCACTTTGGCCACAGCTTTGCGATGGCGCTGATCCCGGCCATCGCCCTGGGGATCTTTGTCGCCGCCTTTGTGCCGCTGGCCGCCGTGTTCCCTGCGCTGGAGCCGAAGCACAAAGGCGCGGCGATTTCGGTGTATAACCTGTCGGCGGGGATGTCTAACTTTCTCGCGCCGGCGATTGCCGTGGTGCTGCTGCCGTTCTTCAGCACCATTGGGGTAGTCATCGCCTATACCGCATTGTACGTGGTGGCCTTTTTCCTCTGTGCGTTTATCCGCGTGGAGCAGCCGGGATTTTCCCACAAGGAAGCGACTGCCCGTGAGCAGGTTGAATTCTCTTAAGGTGATGTGGCTGGCATGGGCTCCATGCCAGCCTTAATGAGGTGAACGAATGAGTATGCAGGCGGTTATTTTTGACATGGATGGCGTGATTATTGATTCCGAGGCGCTGTGGCGCCAGGCGCAGATTGACGCCCTCGCGCAGTGGGGAGCAACGGCGAGCGTGGCTGAGTGTGAAACCCTGACCAAGGGCAAGCGTCTCGACGAAATCGCCGACACCTGGTGCCGCTATTTTCAGCTTAACCTTGCCCCATCGCTGCTGGAAGAGGCCATATTGCAGCGCATCACCGGCCTGATTGCCGCCGAAGGCGTGCCGATGCGTGGGGTGCAGGAGGCGTTAGGCTATTTTCGCGCTGCCGGTTATAAAATTGCGCTCGCCACGTCATCATCCCGCCAGGTTATCGCCGCCGTGCTGAACAAGCTCTCGCTCTGGCACTTTTTTGACGCGATCTCCAGCGCAGATGATGAACCACGCGGCAAACCGCACCCGGCGGTGTACCTCACGACGCTGCGGAAGCTCAATCTCAACGCCAGCCAGTGTCTGGTGATTGAGGATAGCTTTACCGGCTTTTGCGCGGCCCAGTCGGCGGGGATTGCCACGATAGTGATTGCAGAAGATAGCCAGCACGCGCGTTTTCAGGCCGCCGCTGGCCGCTATCAAACCTTACCTGAACTGCTGGAAGCGCTTAGCGCGGAGCCAGCGGCGGCGGTTTAAGTCAGCCATTTGTGGGCGCAGACATTCCCGGGATGTAGCTGGTCGGTTAATCTCTTCTCTGCGCTCACGCCCTTTTTTCTCCTGGTCGATCTGCCTCACATTTCGCTCATCTTTTGTGAAAACAGTCACGTCTTGTTGTGCCAATGCCCAAATTTATGGCCTTGCTTAGCGGTGTTTGTCCGAGGCACTACTACGAAGTTGTGCTTAGATTATATATTGAAACGTATTTTCAATAATGTGAAACCGCTTTGCCGATTTGATTATGTCGATCGGATTTGGCCGTGATAAGGACCGAGCATGAAAATTGAATCTGTGAATGTCACCGTTTTCCAATATCCCACTCGTCGGGTTTCCGACAGCGCCGGGCACTCCCATCCGGGGGGTGAAAGCATGGCCAAAATGGCGATGCTGACCATCACCGCTGATGATGGGGCGCAGGGCTTTTCGTTTGCGCCTCCGGAAGTCGTGCGCCCGTTCGTGGTGAATACTTTTTTTCGCAAAGTGCTGGTGGGACAGGACCCGTTTAACCGTGAGCGTATCTGGCAGGATCTTAACCACTGGCAGCGCGGCAGCGCACATCAGCTAACGGAGCGCGCGCTGTCGTTTGTTGAACAGGCGCTGTGGGACCTGATCGGCCGCAGCCTTAAGATGCCGGTTTATAAGCTGCTCGGCGGCTATCGCGACACTGTCCCGGCTTACGGTAGCACCATGTGCGGCGACGATCTGCCGGGCGGCCTGTCGACCCCGGAAGAGTATGCCGCTTTTGCTGAGAAGCTGGTCGCCCGCGGCTACAAGGCCATCAAGCTGCACACCTGGATGCCGCCAATCTCTTTTGCGCCCAATCCCAAAATGGACATTAAAGCCTGCGCGGCGGTGCGCGAAGCCGTAGGGCCGGATATTGACCTGATGATTGATGGCTATCACTGGTACAGCCGCGCCGAGGCGCTGTGGATCGGCAAAGAGCTGGAAAAACTCAATTTCGCCTGGTTTGAAGAGCCGATGGAGGAGGATTCGATGTCCTCCTATGCGTGGCTGGCGGAAAACCTGTCGATTCCCATCGTCGGGCCGGAGAGCTTCGGCGGCAAGCACCACATGCGCGCCGAATGGGTGAAAGCCGGGGCCTGCGACATTCTGCGCGCCGGCGCTAACGGCGTGGGGGGGATTACACCGACCATGAAGGTGGCGGCGCTGGCGGAATCTTTCGGCATGGATTGCGAAGTCCACGGCAACGGAGCGGCAAGCCTGGCGGTGGTGGGCGCGATCCGCAACTGCCGCTGGTACGAGCGCGGCCTGCTGCATCCGTTCCTCGACTACGATGAACCGGCGGCCTATCTCAACAGCATTGTCGACCCGATGGATGACCAGGGATTTGTGCATTTGTCACAACGTCCGGGTCTCGGTGAAGACATTAATTTTGCGTATATCGAAGCCAATACCGTTAGCCACGACTGATTTAAAAAAATAAATACCCGATGGCGCTGCGCTTATCGAGCCTGCGGCCCGGTAGACCGGATAAGCCGAAAATGCCGCCATCCGGCAACATGTACCCTACAGTACAGGCAAACAGAGATATGAAAAAAAACTCCTTACTGGGAGCGTGTATTCTCGCGCTCGCCATGTCGATGGGGAGCGGGGAGGCGGTGGCGAAAACGCCGCCCGACCAGCTGATCATCGGCATGAATATGAATAACCTGCTCACCCTTGACCCGGCGGCGATGACCGGTAACGAAGTGGTGGGGATCGTGGTCAACCTCTACGACTCGCTGGTGGAGCTTGACCCTGAGCAGCTCACCACCGTCAGGCCCGCGCTGGCGAAATCCTGGGATATCAGCCCCGACGGCAAAACCCTGACCTTTCATCTGCGCGATGACGTTAAGTTTCACTCCGGCAACCCGCTGACCGCCGCCGACGTCGTGTGGTCAATGCGGCGCATCCTGCACCTCAACCTGGCCCAGGCCTCAGTATGGAAATCCTATGGCTTCAGTAAGAAAAATATCGACAGCCAGGTCAGCGCGCCGGACCGCTTCACGGTGCAAATCGTATTACCCAAAGATAACGATCCGCAGCTGGTGATTTACTCGCTGGCGGCGCTGGGCAACCTCGGAGTGCTGGACAGTAAAACGGTGCAAAGCCACCAGCAGGGTAACGACTGGGGTAACCGCTGGCTAACCACCCATGAAGCCGGTTCCGGGCCGTTTATCCTCGAAACCTGGCAGGCGAAAGATGTGCTGCGCATGAAGCGCAACCCTGACTACTGGCGCGGCGAGGCGAAAATGAGCCGCGTGGTACTGCGTCATTTCCAGGAGTCGCAAACTCTGCGCCTGATGATCGAAAAAGGCGACCTTGATATTGCCAACAATATGGCGGTTTCCGATATCAACGCCCTGCGCAGCGATCCGCAGCTGACCGTCGATGCGGTGCAGCGCGGCACCATGTACTACGTGGCGATGAGCATGAAAGAGGCGCACTTCGCCAATCCGAAAGTGCGCGAGGCGGTGCGCTATCTGATTGATTACCAGGGTATCAATAAAGCGCTGATGCCGGGCTACGGCGTGCTGCACCAGCGGCCTATCAAAGCGGGAATGCCGTCCACGCTACCCGATCCCGGCTACAGGCTGGATGTGGCGCGGGCGAAAAAGCTGCTGGCGGAAGCGGGATATCCCAACGGCTTTGATACCACGCTGCGGGTACTCTCCGATCAGCCATTTCTTAACATCGCTATCGCCGTGCAGTCGACGCTGATGCAGGCGGGGATTAACGCCAAAATCATCACCGGCACTGGTAACCAGATCTACGGCGCAATGCGCGAGCGTAAATTTGACCTGCTGGTGGGACGCGGCGGCAGCGGGATGGAGCCGCATCCGCACTCCAGCCTGCGCGCGCTGGTCTATAACCCGGATAACAGCGATAAGGCGCGCCTGACCAACTTCCAGGGCTGGCGTACCGGTTTTTACGACCCGCAACTGAATACGATGATTGACCAGGCCCTGCTGGAACGCGATCCGCAAAAACAGGTGGCTGACTACCAGGCCATCCAGACACGCTACGACCAGCTGGTTCCGGCTTTAATTCCGCTTTCGCAGATGGTTGATTCGGTCGTCGTGCGCAACGAGGTACGGGAGTATCAGCCGCACCCCTCCGCCACCACTTTTCTGCGTGACGTCTATAAAGTCCGCGAAGGAGAGAAAGGATGAGTACCGCAATCCTTGCGCCCGGCTCACGCGGCCGGCGCTTATCAAAACGGCTACTGCAGGTGGTGATTACACTGTTCGGCCTGCTGCTGCTGACCTTTACCATTGGCCGCGTCATGCCCATCGACCCGGTGCTGGCGATTGTCGGCCCGGATGCTGACCAGAGTACCTATCAGCAGGTTTACCAGCAGCTGGGGTTTGATAAATCGCTGACCACCCAGTTTGGCATCTATTTCGTCAACCTGTTGCACGGCGATCTGGGCAACGCGCTGCTGACCGGGAAACCGGTGGTGGACGATATTATCCGCGTCTTCCCGGCCACCATGGAGCTGGCAACGATGGCGATTATTGTCGGCGCGGGTCTTGGTATTCCGCTGGGCGTGTTGGCGGCGGCGCGGCGCAATAGCGTCTCCGATTATGTGGTACGCATTATCAGCCTGGCGGGCTACTCGATGCCGATCTTTTGGGTCGGGATGATGGGGCTGCTGGTGTTCTATGCCTGGCTTGGCTGGGTAGGCGGCGCCGGGAGGGTAGAGCTCGGGCTGGATGGTGTGGTGCCGCGCTGCACCGGGCTGATGACCGTTGATGCGCTGCTGGCCGGCAACGGCCAGGTGTTCTGGAACGCCATTAATCATCTGATTCTTCCCGCCTCGCTGCTGGGTTTTCACTCGCTGGCTTATATCAGCCGTATGACCCGCAGCTTTATGCTGGCCCAGCTGTCGCAGGAGTTCATTATTACCGCCCGGGTGAAAGGGCTGATCGAGCGCCAGGTTATCTGGAACCATGCGTTTCGTAACATCCTCGTGCAACTGCTGACGGTGGTGGCGCTGGCCTACGGCGCGCTGCTGGAAGGCGCGGTGCTGATTGAAACCGTCTTCTCATGGCCGGGGTTTGGCTCCTACCTTACCGGAAGCTTGCTGCTGGGCGATATGAATGCGGTGATGGGCTGCGTGCTGCTGGTGGGGGTGATCTTCGTGATGCTCAACCTGCTCTCCGACATGCTGTATCAATTCTTTGACCCGAGGACAAAATCATGACCGTTTCTCTGGATTCGCCGCTTTCGGGTGGTGCGGGCGAAGGCCGTCAGCGGCTGCAACGCGCGGCGGCGCGGGCCGTCGGGTTTATCGGCAAAATGGCGCGCAATCCGCTCACGGCCATCGGCGGAGGAATTATCTTTATGCTGCTGGTGGTGGCGATTTTCGCGCCGCTGATTGCGCCTTATAACCCGCTGGTACAGGACCTGAATAGTGCGCTGGTCGCGCCGAATGCGCAGCACTGGTTCGGCACCGATGAGTTTGGCCGAGATATCTTTAGTCGCCTGGTGTACGGCTCCCGCATCACGCTCTATATCGTGCTGCTGGTCTCAGTGACCGTCGGTCCGCTCGGACTGCTGCTGGGCGTCAGTGCCGGCTATTTCGGCGGTAAAGTCGATATGGTGCTGATGCGCGTCACCGATATTTTCATCTCCTTCCCGAGTCTGGTCCTGGCGCTGGCGTTTGTCGCCGCTTTAGGACCGGGGCTGGAGCACGTGGTTATCGCCATCACGCTGACCGCCTGGCCGCCGATTGCCCGTCTGGCGCGCGCCGAAACGCTCTCTCTGCGCCAGGCTGATTTTATCTCCGCCGTGCGTCTGCAGGGCGCTTCATCGGCCCGCGTCCTCTGGCGCCATATCGTGCCGCTGTGTCTGCCCTCGGTCATTATCCGTATCACCATGAATATGGCCGGGATCATTCTGACCGCGGCCGGCCTAGGCTTTCTCGGCCTCGGCGCGCAGCCGCCAGAGCCGGAGTGGGGAGCGATGATCTCCAGCGGGCGCACTTATATGATGGAGTGCTGGTGGGTCGTAACCATTCCGGGGCTGGCGATTTTGATCAATAGCTTAGCGTTCAACTTCTTAGGAGATGGCCTACGTGACATCCTCGATCCCCGTAGTGAATAATGCACCGCTACTCGACGTGCGCGATTTGTGCGTCGACTTTGTTAACGGTAGCGCGGTGACCCACGCCGTGCGCGGCGTCTCCTTCCAGCTGGGGCATGAGAAGCTGGCTATTGTCGGCGAGTCCGGTTCGGGTAAGTCCACCGTTGGGCGCGCGCTGCTGCAGCTGCATCCGAAAAAGGCCCGCGTCAGCGCCAGCCGGATGCAGTTTGCCGACCTCGATCTGCAGCATCTTAGCGAAGCGCAGATGCGCGGCGTACGCGGCAAACGTATCTCTATGATTATGCAGGACCCGAAATATTCGCTTAATCCGGTGGTCTGCGTGGGTAAGCAAATCGCCGAGGCCTGGCTTACTCATCATCCCGGGCGCAAAGATGAGGCGAAAGCCAGGGCGCTGGAGATGCTGGAGGTGGTGCGTATTCGCCAGCCGGAGCGCGTTTATCAGCTTTATCCGCATGAAATATCCGGCGGACAGGGGCAGCGCATCATGATCGCCATGATGCTGATTACCGACCCGGAGCTGATCATTGCCGATGAGCCCACCTCCGCGCTGGACGTGTCGGTGCGCCTGCAGGTGCTGGGCCTGCTGGATGACCTGGTTCAGTCGCGCGGGCTGGGGCTGATTTTTATCAGCCACGATATCAACCTGGTGCGCAGCTTCTGCGACCGGGTGCTGGTGATGTACGCCGGACGGGTAGTGGAGTCCATCGCCGCTAAAGATCTCGATCACGCCCGTCACCCCTACACTCAGGGATTGATTAACTCGCTGCCGGATATGCAGCATCGTCGCCCGATACTGCCGGTGCTGCAGCGTCAGGCCAGCTGGTTAACGGATTAAGGAGCGGATAATGATTGAAGTTCAACATCTCAACCTCGCGTTTGGCGAGGGGGAGAAGCGTAACCAGGTGCTGTATGACGTCAGTTTCCACGTTAAGCCCGGCGAGATCTACGGTCTGGTAGGAGAGTCCGGTTCCGGTAAAACGACGGTGCTCAAGTGCCTGGCGGGGCTGTTTACCCACTGGCAGGGGGAACTGACCATCGATGCTCAGCCCTTAGGGCATGAAATTAGCCGCGAGCGCTGCCGTCAGGTGCAGATGGTATTTCAGGACCCTTACGGATCACTGCATCCCCGTCACACCATTGGCGATATCCTCGAAGAGCCGCTGCAGATCCATCGTATCAACGACCGCGACCGGCGGATCAATGTGCTGCTGGATAAAGTTGGCCTCAACCGCGCCTTTCGCGAGCGCTATCCGCATCAGCTCTCCGGCGGGCAGCGGCAGCGCGTGGCGATAGCCAGAGCGCTGATTCTTGAGCCTCAGGTGCTGCTGCTGGATGAGCCGACGTCGGCGCTGGATGTGTCGGTGCAGGCTGAGATCCTTAACCTGCTGGCAGAATTGCAGCGGGAGGCTAAGCTCACTTACCTGATGGTCACCCACGATCTTGGGGTTATTGCCCACTTATGCCAGAAAGTGGCGGTGATGCAGTACGGGAAGATCCTCGAAACCCTGACGGTCGATGCGCTGGTCAGCGGCCAGGCGCAGACGGCCTATACGCAGATGCTGGTTAACGCCAGTCGGCAATATACGCGCGAAATGGCGCGTGAGGTGGCGGAATACTAAGCTTTATGGCGCATTGTCTCACGGAAGATGCGCCCATTTTAATAGGTAACTATTTGATGTTATAGGTTTTTTGTGGTTGTAGGTATCGTCTATTAATGTAAGCGCGTTGTTTGGATCGATATCCTGCCCAGGTTTTTCCTGCAGCCGCAGGTGCCGTTTTACCTTAACATTCAGAGGCTCAATCAACGAACCCGGCTGCTGTATACCAGCCGGGCACCGTCTTTGCTTTGCGAAGCCTGATCAGCGTAGCAGCGGGCAGTCGGGCGGCAGCCGGCAGCGCAGGGCCGCCGGTAACAGCTCCATACGGAAGGTTTTTCCGCTGAGCGGCTCGCCGTCGAGGTTAAACGTCATCTCATGGGGGGCGGTGATCTCAAACCAGGAGGAGACGCCGTCGACAATATTCGGCGAGTTTTCCGGATTCGCCAGGGTGCTGAAGAGGGCAGGGATCAGCTCTTCGCCGGTGAAAATGCGCAGATGCAGCAGACCATCGTTAATCAACGCCTCCGGACATAGCTGCTGGCCGCCGCCCGCCTGGCGGCCGTTGCCGATGCCGATGACCAGCGCATCGCCCTGCCAGTGAAAGTTCTCCCCGCGGATCTCGCAGCGGTCCGGCTTCAGGGTATCCATGCGCATCAGGCCATGGATTAAATAAGAGACACCGCCGAGCGCGGCTTTGAGCTTTTCCGGTGTTTCGGTGGTGATCCGGGTGCCGAACCCGCCGGTCGCCATATTAATAAAGCCGGTCTTATCATTAACCCGGGCGATATCTATCGGCACATCGCGACCGACGATCGCCAGCTTGAGGGCGCTGGCCAGATCCTGTGGAATACCGACGCTGGTGGCGAAGTCGTTGGCCGTGCCCAGCGGTAAAATCCCCAGCGCCATGTTGCTGCCGCGCTCCACCAGCGCGGTCGCCACTTCATTAATCGTGCCGTCGCCGCCGCCGGCGATCACCGTTTCAACGTTCAGCTGCAGGGCTTCATCGATAAACCGCGCGGCATCGCCCTTTTCCCAGGTCACGCGGACGTGAATATCAATCCCTTCATCGCGTAACAGGTTAACCGCTTCGCGTAGCTGCGGTTCATTGGCACCTTTGCCGTTAAGGATCAGTAAGCTGGCAGGAAACGTAGACATCATCAAGGGAACCTTTATTGCTCAATGTTGCATAAAGTGTACCGCATGACGCAAGTGAAGGCCGGAAGAGAGGCAAAAAAATAAGCCCGCGTAAGGGAGATTACGCAGGCTAAGGAGGTGGTTCCTGGTACAACTAGCATTTATGGGTTATGTTTTTCAGCGAAATGGATGATACCTGTTTCGATCGAAACGGTATGTGATCCGATTCTAATATCCTTACATCGTGAAAAAATAACGCAAATTAACTAGTTACCGTGCGGGTTTCTGGTTGTCTGACCAGTAAAGTTGCGCATCAGCAGCGCATACTGCAGGGGCAGGTCGTCCGGCACAGGCAACCATACGGTATAGCCGTCGCCCGGGGCCACCGGCATGGCTTCGCCTTTGCCATTTTCCATGTGCTCGAGGGTGAAGTTGACGTTACCCTGCGGAGTCATCAGTTCAAGGCTGTCGCCAACGCTGAACTTATTTTTGACCGCCACTGCCGCCAGCGGGCCGTTCCGCTCCCCGGTGAATTCGCCGACAAACTGCTGGCGTTCGGAGAGGGAGTAGCCATATTCGTAGTTCTGGTAATCGTCATGGGTATGGCGGCGCAGGAAGCCTTCGGTGTACCCGCGATGGGCCAGCCCCTCAAGGGTTTCCAGCAGGCTGGTATCGAACGGTTTGCCGGCGGCGGCATCATCGATCGCCTTGCGGTAAACCTGGGCGGTGCGCGCGCAGTAGTAGAAGGATTTGGTGCGGCCTTCGATCTTCAGCGAGTGAACGCCCATCTGGGTCAGACGCTCAACGTGGGCGATAGCCCGCAGATCTTTCGAGTTCATGATGTAGGTGCCGTGCTCATCTTCGAAGGCGGTCATGTACTCGCCCGGACGTTTGGCTTCCTCGATCATAAAGACTTTATCGGTCGGTGCGCCAATGCCGAGGGTTGGCTCCACGGTCTGCACCGGAATCGGCTCATATTTGTGAACGATATTGCCGACGTCGTCCTCTTTACCTTCCGCCACGTTGTATTCCCAGCGGCAGGCGTTGGTGCAGGTTCCCTGATTCGGGTCGCGCTTGTTGATATACCCGGAGAGCAGGCAGCGGCCGGAGTAGGCCATGCACAGCGCGCCGTGGACGAAAATCTCAATTTCCATCTCCGGCACCTGGCGGCGGATCTCTTCGATTTCATCCAGCGACAGTTCACGCGACAGGATCACGCGGGTGAGGCCCATCTGCTGCCAGAATTTTACCGTCGCCCAGTTGACGGCGTTGGCCTGCACCGAAAGATGGATCGGCATATCCGGAAAGTTTTCCCGCACCAGCATGATTAAACCCGGATCGGACATGATCAGCGCGTCCGGACCCATCTCCACCACCGGCTTCAGATCGCGAATAAACGTTTTCAGCTTGGCGTTATGCGGGGCGATGTTGACCACCACATAGAATTTTTTACCCAACGCGTGGGCTTCATTGATGCCGAGCTGCAGATTTTCGTGATTGAATTCGTTGTTACGCACGCGCAGCGAGTAGCGCGGCTGGCCGGCATAAACGGCATCGGCGCCATAGGCGAAAGCGTAACGCATATTCTTCAGCGTTCCCGCCGGGGAAAGGAGTTCTGGTTTAAACATGGTATTCTCGTTCTGATGACAGGTCAGATTCGCCGCACCGGGTGCGGCGAGTTGGGGAGTGTCCCCACATTAAGGGCGGGCATTGTAGCGCCGCGGCGAAGGGGAGTAAATATCAGATGGGTATCTTTCAGTATGGCTAATTTGTTTGCCATTTTGAACCTGGGCAGTGCTCACACTGACAGCACTCATAACGCCTGGTGGGATAGACGCTACGGAGTTTCCCGGGTTGCGGCGTAAACGCCTTACCCGGGTTACGGATTGCAGACGGCGGTGGACTTGTAGCCCGGCTAAGCGCAGCGCGAGCCGGGAAAGGCTCACTACGCCAGCCGGCAGGCGTCGGCTTCCCAGCGGTAGCCAACCCCGTACACGGCGCGGATGAACGACTGTTCGGCGTCCAGCGCCTCCAGCTTGCGCCGCAGGTTCTTGATGTGGCTGTCGATGGTGCGGTCGGTCACTACCCGATAGTCGTCATACAGATGGTTGAGTAGCTGTTCGCGGGAGAACACTTTGCCCGGCTCCTGGGAGAGGGTTTTCAGCAGCCGAAACTCGGCGGGGGTGAGGTCCAGCAGCTTGTCGCGCCACGAGGCCTGAAAACGGCCCTCGTCGACAATCAGCGGACTCTGCGCGTCCAGCGCCTGCAGGTCGCGCTGCGGCTTGCAGCGGCGGAGAATGGTTTTCACCCGGGCGACCACTTCCCGCGGGCTGTAAGGCTTGCAGATATAGTCGTCGGCGCCAATCTCCAGCCCCAGCAGGCGGTCGATCTCTTCGATTTTCGCCGTCACCATCACCACCGGAACGTCGGAGAAGCGGCGAATTTCGCGGCACAGCGTCAGGCCGTCGGTACCGGGCAGCATCAGATCCAGCAGGATCAGGTGCGGCGGAGTCTGGCGAACGTAGGGCAGGACCTTGTCGCCATGGTTAATCAGCGTAGGCGCATAGCCGGCGGCCTGCAGATAATCAATCAGCAGCTGGCCGAGCTTGGGTTCATCTTCCACGATAAGAATGCGCGGGGTGTTTTCATCTACAGGCAATTCAGTCATACGTCTCTCGGTAAATCATGTTCCAGAGGTAACTCAACTTTAATGCTAACCCCGCCAAAAGGCGAATGGTCGGCACGCAGGGTGCCGCCGTGGGCCGCTACGATATTGAGGCAAATCGCCAGCCCAAGGCCGGAGCCGCCGCTGGCGCGGTTGCGCGATCCTTCTGCCCGGTAAAAGCGCTCGCACAGGCGGGCCAGCTGCTCATCGCTGACCCCGGGGGCGCTGTCGGCGAAGTCGATCACCAGCATCCGTCCGCTGCGGCGGGCGGTGATGTGCAGGCTGCCGCCGCTGTCGGTATAGCGCAGGCTGTTTTCCAGCAGATTGTTGAAGAGCTGCATCAGGCGGTCGCGGTCGCCGAAGATCATCGCCTGCTCCGGGAGCGACACCTGGATGCTCAGCTGCCGGCCGGCGAAGCGCTCGCGAAAAGCGCCTGCGGCTACCTCCAGCAGGGTGATGATATCCAGCGAGGTTTTCTGGTAGGCCAGCGCTCCCTCATCGGACATCGACAGCTGATGGAGATCGTCTACCAGCTTGGTGAGGGTGGCCACTTCAGCCTGCAGAGAGGGAATGGATTCAGGGGTAAAACGCCGGACCCCGTCCTGAATCGCCTCCAGCTCGCCGCGCAGCACCGCCAGCGGGGTACGCAGTTCATGGGAGATATCGGCCATCAGATCGCGACGCATCTGCTGGTTGCGCTCCAGGGTGCTGGCGAGCTGGTTAAAATCCTGCGCCAGGCGGCCGAGCTCATCGCCGCCGGTCACCGTCACGCGGGTGGAAAAGTCGCCCGCCGCCAGCTTATGGGTACCTTCCACCAGCCGTTTCACCGGCGCCAGCAGGCCGCGGGCCAGCGGGAAGGTGGCCAGCGCGGCAAGCAGGGTGGCGAGGGCGACAATCAGCCAGCTGGTGCGCTTCTGCTGCCGGTCGAAGTTAATGTCGGTATTGCGGGTTAGCCGCTCCACCGGCGAGGCGATCACTCTGCCTACCTCCACGCCGTTGACCATAATGCTGCGCTGGCTGCCGTCCTCCGGCACACGCTCGCGGGGGCCCACCAGCACCCGGCCAGACTGATCAACCACCCAGAACATGGTGCGCCAGCCGTGGGGCGGCATTTCCGGCCTCGGGCGCGGGCCGTCAGGGGGACCATCCGGCGGCGGCCCATCGGGACCGGCGCCCGGCGCGTCCATCGCCCCCGGCTTCATGGCGTGCCCCGGCGGCGAGCGGTCGTCATTATCCCGTTCGAAGGTGCGCAGCAGCTGGAAGATAAAGCGGTCATTGTTGCGCAGAAACGCCCAACTGCCGTGCTGGGCATACTGCTCGCTCAGCGCGTCGCTAAGCATGGTTAACCGCTGCTCATTGCCGCGCTTGATGTAATCGATAAACCCGCGTTCGAAACTGATGCGCACCGCCCAGTGCATGCTGATCAGCAGCACGATGCAGGTGGCGAAAATAGCGAGGAACAGCTTGCCGGTAATACCCGGGCGCCAAAATTTCACGATCCACTCCTGTTGCGTCGACGGATGACGGTATTGCTGCCGACGTCATCCGGTACCCGGGAAAAGATGAGCGCCGGCAGGGCGATGATCGCCGCCATGCTCAGATAGGTATAGAGAAAGACCTGATGGGTGCCGGCGGCGTCGAGGCTCAGATGCTGCTGGCCGTACAGCCCCAGCAGCAGCCCGGCGATGGTCACGCCAATACTCATCGACAGCTGCATCACCATCGACAGCAGGCTGTTGCCGCTGCTGGCCAGATCGTCCGGGAGATCTTTCAGGGTCAGGGTATTCATCGACGAGAAGCGACTGGCGTTGATCATCCCCTGCAGAAACAGGATCAGCGGCAGCGCGTAATACCAGCCCGCCAGGGCGCAAAACATAAACAGCAGGCTGACTGCCGCCAGCCCCAGAGTGCTGGCGACCAGCACCCGACGGTAGCCGAAGCGGTTGACCACCTGGACCACGATCCGCTTCATCCCCATGCTGCCGAGCACCATCGGGATCATCATCAGCCCGGCGTGGAAGGGGCTAAAACCGAGGCCGATCTGCAGGAACACCGGGGTCATAAACGGCAGCATGCCGCTGCCGATGCGCCCGGCGAAGCTGCCGCCGAGGCCAAGGGAGAAGGTGCGGTTGCGAAACAGGTTAAGGCTGAACAGCGCCCGGGCGTTACCGCGGGCGTGCCACAGGTAGAGCAGCAGGGCGGCGAGGCCGACGGCCACCAGTCCCGCCAGCCAGGCGGGGGAAATGCCGAGCCCTTTCTGGCCATCCAGCGCCAGGGTCAGGGTCGCCATCCCGGCCGCCAGCAGCACAAAGCCGGCGAGATCGAAGCGTCGGGTCTGCATGGTGTAGTTGGGCATCAGGCAGAGGGTGGCGATGGCGCCGACGATCCCCACCGGGATGTTAATGAGGAAGATCCAGTGCCAGGAGGCGTACTCCACCAGTACCCCGCCCAGCGCCGGGCCGAGCAGCGGGCCGACCTGGCCCGGCAGGGTAACGAAGGTCATCGCCGCCATGTACTGATCGCGCGGGACGATCTTCATCACCGTCAGGCGACCGACCGGCACCATCATCGCGCCGCCGATACCCTGCAGCACCCGCGCCATCACCAGCTGGTCAAGGGTGCTGGCCTGGGCGCAAAACAGCGATCCAGCGGTAAACAGCACGATGGCGGTAAAGAAAATATTGCGCACCCCGACCCGGTCGGCCAGCCAGCCGCTGGCCGGCAGCATCACCGCCACCGTCAGGACATAGGAGACGATGATCATATGCATATGCAGCGGACTCTCCCCAAGGCTTTTGGCCATCGAGGGGAGGGCGGTGTTGACGATGGTGGTGTCCAGCGACTGCATAAAGAAGCCGAACGCCACTATCCATAGCTGCCAGCGCACGCTGGCCGGGAGGTCTGTCATCTTATTCGCTTACCGGTTGAGTGGAATGACGCGAAAAACGCAGCCGCAAACGGTCAAAGAAAAGATAGACCACCGGCGTGGTGTAGAGCGTTAACAGCTGGCTCATCACCAGACCGCCGACGATAGTGATCCCCAGCGGCTGGCGCAGTTCGGAGCCGTCGCCGCCGGAGAGCACCAGCGGCAGGGCGCCGAACAGCGCGGCGAGGGTGGTCATCATAATCGGCCGGAAACGCAGCAGGCAGGCCTGGAAAATCGCCTCTTCCGGCGTCAGGTTGCCGGTGCGCTGCGCCTCAAGGGCAAAATCAACCATCATGATGGCGTTTTTCTTCACGATGCCAATTAATAACATGATCCCGATAAGGGCGATTAGGCTGAACGGGGCATCGAATATCTCCAGCGCCAGCAGCGCGCCCACCCCGGCGGAGGGTAGCGTCGAAAGGATGGTCAACGGATGTACATAGCTCTCGTAGAGCATCCCCAGCACGATATAGACCGTGGCAATGGCCGCGAGGATCAGGATCACCTGTGCGTTCATGGTCTGCTGGAACACCTGAGCGGTACCGGCAAAGGAGCCACGTACGGTGGACGGCACCCCGAGCTGGGTCATCGCGCGGTTAATCGCCTCGCTGGCTTCCGACAGCGAGCGGCCGGTGGGCAGGTTAAAGGAGATTGTGGACGCCGCCGACAGCCCCTGGTGGTTCACCGACAGCGGGGCGTTGGCCGGCTGCCATTTGGCGAAGTAGGCCAGCGGGATCGGCTTACCCTCGCTGTTGATGACAAACATCTTATCCAGGGCGCTGACGTCCTGGGTGTAGGCCGGATCCACCTCCATCACCACCTTGTACTGGTTAAGCGGCTGGTAGATGGTGGAGATCTGCCGCTGGCCGAAGGCGTTGTTCAGCAGGTTGTTGGCGTCCTGAACGCTGATGCCGAGGCGCGACATGGTATCCCGGTCATAGACCAGGTCCATTTCGGCGCCATTGTCCTGCTGATCCGAGTTGACGTCCGCCAGCTCAGGCAGCGCCGCCAGCGCTTTGCGGATCTTCGGCTCCCACTCGCGCAGCGCCGACAGGTCATCGGACAGCAGGGTGTACTGATAGCTGGCGTTCGACTGCCGGCCACCGACGCGGATATCCTGCACCGCCATCAGGAACAGGTTAGCCCCGGGCTCGTTGGCCAGCTTTTTGCGCAGTCGGTCAATCACCTGCTGCGCCGTCTCGTGGCGCTGGTCGCGCGGCTTGAGGGTGATAAACATCATCCCGCTGTTGACCCGCGAGCCGCCGGTAAATCCGGTGACGTTATCCACCGCCGGATCTTCGCGAATGATTTTCATAAAGTCCTGCAGCTTGCCGCGCATCGCCTGGAAGGAGATGCTCTGGTCGGCCTGAATGCCGCCCATCAGCACGCCGGTGTCCTGCTCCGGGAAGAAGGTTTTCGGGATCGAGATATAGAGCCAGACGCTGAGGGCGATGGTGCCCAGCACCACCAGGCCGGTCAGGCGGCTGTGCTTCAGCACCCATTTTAACGATTTACCATAGCCGCCCTGTACGGCCACCAGCAGGCGGCCAAAGCCGCGGTTGCGCGTCGGCTGGTGGGGTTTGCCGCTTTTCAGCAGCCAGCCGCACATCATCGGCGTCAGGGTGAGGGAGACCGCCAGCGAGATGCCGATCGCCACCGACAGGGTAACGGCGAACTCGCGCAGCAGGCGGCCGGGCAGGCCGCCCATCAGCAGCAGCGGCAGAAACACCGCCACCAGCGACAGGCTCATCGACAGCACGGTAAAGCCGACCTCGCGGCTCCCCTGCAGCGCCGCCTGCAGCGGTTTCATCCCCGCTTCCAGATGGCGGGAGATATTCTCCAGCACCACGATAGCGTCATCGACCACGAAGCCGGTGGCGATAGTCAGGGCCATCAGCGACAGGTTATTGAGGCTGAAACCGCATAAGTACATCGCGGCGAAGGTGCCGATTAAGGAAACCGGGACGGCGACGGCGGGGATCAGCGTGGCGCGTCCGGAGCGCAGGAACAGGAACACCACCAGGATCACCAGCGCCACCGAAATCACCAGCGTCTGCTCCACCTCCTCCAGCGAGGCGCGGATGGTCGGCGAGCGGTCCTGGGCGATCTGCAGGTCGATGGCCGCCGGGATGGTCTGCTGTAGCTCCGGCAGGCGGGCGCGGATGCTGTCCACCGTCTGAATGATATTGGCTTCCGGCAGTTTGCGGATCATCAGCAGGATCGCCGGCTTGGCGTTGGTCATCCCGGCGTTGCGCACGTCCTGCACCGAATCTGAGACGGTGGCAACATCCCCCAGCCGCACCGCGGCGCCATTCTGGTAGTGGACGATCAGCGGCTGATAGTCGGCGGCGGTCTTCAGCTCATCGTTGGTATGCACCTGCCAGCGGTGGGCGCTGTCCTCCAGCGCCCCCTGCGGCTTGCGCACGTTGGCGTCGCTGATGGCGGTGCGCACCGCGTCCAGCGACACGCCCTGGTTGAACAGCGCCTGCGGGTTGAGGTCGACGCGCACCGCCGGCAGGGAGCTGCCGCCGACGTCGACATCGCCGACGCCGTCAATCTGCGCGATGGTCTGCGCCAGCTGGGTGGAGGCGAAATCATACAGCTCACCCTGGGAGTAGGTGTCGGAGGTCAGCGTCAGGATCATGATCGGCGCATCCGACGGGTTGGCTTTGCGGTAGGTCGGCCGGCTGGGCATCCCGCTCGGCAGCAGGCTTTGCGCGGCGTTGATCGCTGCCTGGACATCGCGCGCCGCGCCGTTGATATCGCGGTCGAAGTTAAACTCGAGAATGATGCGGGTGCTGCCGAGTGAACTGGAGGAGGTCATCTCATTGACCCCGGCAATCCGCCCCAGGGAGCGCTCCAGCGGGGTGGCCACCGACGAGGCCATGGTCTCCGGCGAGGCCCCCGGCAGCGAGGCGCTGACCATAATCACCGGGAAATCGACCTGCGGCAGCGGGGCCACCGGCAGCAGCCGGAAGCCGAGAATGCCGCACAGGGTGATGGCCAGCGAGATGAGGATCGTCGCCACCGGGCGGTAAATGAAGAGGGCGAAAAACTTCACTTACGCCTCCTCTTCCTGACGCGGGAAGCGGCGCTTCAGGTGCAGCGACAGGCGGTCGAACAGCAGATAGATCACCGGGGTGGTGAACAGGGTCAGCACCTGGCTGAGCATCAGGCCGCCAACCATGCCGATCCCCAACGGACGCCGCAGCTCCGCGCCGACGCCGGTGCTCAGCATCAGCGGCAGGGCGCCGAGCAGGGCGGCGAGGGTGGTCATCAGGATCGGTCGGAAGCGGAGCAGGCAGGCCTGGTAGATCGCCTCCCGCGGCGGCATGCCCTGCTCGCGCTCGGCGGCCAGCGCGAAGTCGATCATCATGATGGCGTTCTTCTTCACGATGCCGATCAGCAGAATGATGCCGATAATGGCGATCACGTCCAGCTCGCTGCCCGCCAGCCACAGCGCCAGCAGCGCCCCGACCCCGGCCGTGGGCAGGGTGGAGAGAATGGTGATCGGATGGATAAAGCTCTCATACAGCACCCCCAGGACGATATACATCGCCACTACCGCGGCCACGACCAGCCAGACGGTGCTGCCCAGCGCCGACTGGAAGGCCAGCGAGCTGCCCTGGAACTGAGTGCGAATATCGCTCGGGAAATCCAGCGACTGTTCGGCGGTGAGGATAGCCTCTACCGCTTCGCCCAGCGAGTAGTTGTCCGGAACGTTAAACGAGATGGTGGTCACCGGGAACTGATCGAGGTGGTTCACCGACAGTGGGGTAAAGCGCTGCTCCACCGTGGCGATGGCGGTCAGCGGCACGATGCCGCCGTCGCTGCTGGTCAGGCGGATATTATCCAGCGCCGCCAGGCCCGGGGTCGCCTCGGTATCCTGCTCAAGCACCACGCGATACTGATTCGCCTGGGTGTAAATGGTGGAGATCAGCCGCTGGCCGAAGGCGTTGTACAGCGCGTTATCGACATCGGCCATCGAGATGCCGAGGCGGCTGGCGCTGTCCCTGTCCACCTTGATATAGGCGGCCAGGCCTTTGTCCTGCCAGTCGCTGCTGACGTCGGCCAGCTGCGGCTGAGCCTGCAGGCGACTGAGCAGCGGCGGCACCCAGGTGCTCAGCGCCTCGAGGGAGTTCGCCTGCAGAGTGAACTGGTACTGGGTGCGGCTCACCGTGGTGTCGATGGTCAGATCCTGGGTCGGCTGCAGATAGAGCGCCACGCCCGGGACGCCGGCCACCGCCTGCTGCAGACGGCTAATCACCGTCTGGACGCGGTCGTCGCGTTCATCCAGCGGCTTGAGGTTGATCTGCAGGCGGGCGCTGTTCAGCGCCGGGTTGGTGCCGTCGACGCCGACGAACGAGGTCAGGCTCTCCACCGCCGGATCCTTGAGAATAATGTCGGAAACCTGCTGCTGGCGCTGGGCCATACTGGCGAAGGAGACCGACTGCGGCGCCTGGAGGGTGCCCTGGATAATGCCGTTATCCTGGATCGGGAAAAAGCCTTTCGGGATAAAGACCCACAGCAGAATCGACAGCGCCAGGGTGCTCAGGGCGACGCCGAGCGTCAGCCAAGGATGGTTCAGCACCCGGCTCAGCCAGCGGCCATAGACGGCGATCACCCGGTCGAAGAAGCGCTCGCTGGCCCGCGAGAAGCGGTTCTGCTTACGCAGCGATTCGTGGCTTAACATGCGGGCGCACATCATCGGCGTCAGGGTCAGGGAGACCACTGCCGAGATCAGGATGGCGACGGCGAGGGTAACGGCGAATTCGCGGAACAAGCGGCCGACGATATCGCCCATAAACAGCAGCGGGATCAGCACCGCGATCAGCGAGAAGGTGAGGGAGATGATGGTGAAGCCGATTTCTCCCGCGCCTTTCAGCGCAGCGGCCAGCGGCTTCTCGCCTTTCTCGATATAGCGCGAGATGTTCTCGATCACCACGATGGCGTCATCCACCACAAAGCCGGTGGCGATGGTCAGGGCCATCAGCGTCAGGTTGTTGATCGAGAAGTCGAGGAACACCATCACCGCGAAGGTACCCACCAGCGACAGCGGCACCGCGACGCCGGGAATAATGGTCGCCGGCACGTTGCGCAGGAACAGGTAGATGATCATCACCACCAGGGCGATGGCCAGCATCAGCTCAAACTGGGTGTCGCGCACCGAGGCGCGAATGTTGGTGGTCCGGTCGGAGAGAACCTGCACCTTGACCGATTTCGGCAGGCTCTCGGTGAGCTGCGGCAGCATCTGGCGAATGCTGTCGGCGGTGTCGATGATGTTGGCCCCCGGCTGGCGCTGGACGTTCATCACGATCGCCCGCTGCTGGTTGGCCCACGCCCCCAGCCAGCTGTTTTCGGCCCCTTGTTCGACGCTGGCGACATCGCCGAGCCGGATCGGCGCCCCGTTCTGATAAGCGATAATCAGGCGGCGGTAATCCTCAGCGGACTGCATCTGATCGTTAGCGGAAAGCGTTACCGCGCGGGCCGGGCCGTCGAGGCTGCCTTTCGCCGAGTTAACGTTGGCGCTGGTGATAGCGGTGCGCACGGTTTCGCTGGTCAGGCCGAGGGCGGCGATGGCCTGGGCGTTAAGCTTCACCCGCACCGCCGGGCGCTGGCCGCCGGCGAGGGTCACCAGACCGACGCCGGAAACCTGAGAGATCTTCTGCGCCACCCGCGTCTCCACCATATCCTCTACCTGGGTCATCGGGATCGCGGAGGAGGTAACGGCGAGGGTCATGATCGGCGGATCCGCCGGGTTCACCTTGCTGTAGACCGGCGGGTTGGGCAGATCGTTCGGCAGCAGGTTGGTGGCGGCGTTGATGGCCGCCTGCACTTCCTGCTCGGCAACGTCCAGCGGCAGGGTCAGCTGGAACTGGAGCGTGACGACCGAGGCGCCGCCGGAACTTTGCGATGACATCTGCTTAAGCCCGGACATCTGGCCGAACTGGCGTTCCAGCGGGGCGGTGATGGCGGAGGTCACCACGTCCGGGCTGGCGCCCGGATAGAGGGTGACTACCTGAATGGTCGGGTAATCCACCTCCGGTAACGCGGAGACCGGCAGAAAGCGGTAGCCGATGATCCCGGCTAACAGGATCGCCACCATCAGCAGAGTGGTGGCCACCGGACGCATAATAAACAGCCGGGACGGGCCGCCGGTGCGGCCTGGGGGTAACACCTGCATCAGGAACGCGCTCCGTGTTTACCGCTCTGGCGCGGGGCGGGCTGCGTTTGCTCGCTGCCGCTGGCGGTGACAACTTCCACTTTCGCCCCTTCGGTCAGGCGGTCAATCCCGTCGGTGACCACGCGATCCCCGGCGGAAAGCCCGGCGCTGATGACCACTTTCTGGCTGTCCTGGATCCCCGGGGTGACGCTGTGTTTGCTGACCTTATTCTCATCGTTCAGCACCCATACAAAATGCCCTTCGTTGCCCATCTGCAGAGCGGCGGCAGGGATGACTACCGCGTTCTGCTGGGTGTCCACCAGCAGGCGGGCGTTAACGAACTGGTTGGGGAACAGGGCGTCGTCCAGATTGCTGAAGCGCGCCTTCAGCTTGATGGTCCCGGTGGTCGCATCGATCTGGTTGTCGAGGCTCAGCAGCTCCCCGACGCTGATTTTCTGCTTATTGGTACGGTCCCAGGCTTCGACGCTGAGCGCTTTACCCGCTTTCTGCGCCTGCACCACCGTGGCGATGCTGTTTTCCGGCAGGGTAAAAACCACGTCGATCGGATGCGTCTGGGTGAGAACCACAATCCCGGTGGTATCCCCGCTGGAAATTTGGTTGCCGATATCCACCTGCTTTAACCCAACGCGGCCGTCGATCGGCGCGGTGATGCGCGTCCAGTCCAGCTGCAGCTGGGCGCTGGCGACGGCTGCTTCATCGGCTTTTACGGTGCCAGCGGATTCCACCACCAGCGACTGCTGGGTGTCGAGCTCCTGGCGGGAGACGAGATTGGTTTTCACCAGCTGCTGGTAACGGGCGAGATCGCGGCGGGCATTCGCCAGAGTGGCGTTATCTTTCGCCAGCTGACCCTGCGCCTGGGCGAGGGCGACTTTAAACTGGCTGGGGTCGATCTGCGCCAGCAGATCGCCGGCTTTAACCTGCTGACCCTCCTGGAAGTGAAGGCTAAGCAGCTGGCCGTCGACCCGGCTGCGGACGGTGACGGTATTGGCCGCCGTCACGGTACCCAGCCCGGTGAGATAGCGCGGGACCGCTTGTTCGGTCGCGGTGGCGGCCTGCACCGGCGCCAGCGCGCCGCCAAAGCGGCCATGGCGCGTGCCGCCCGGACCCTGCGGAGCCTGCCCGGCGGCGGGCGTCCCGCTGCCGCTCGTTCCACGATCGTGCCAGAACCAGTAGGCGGCCCCGGCGATAATCACTACCGCCAGCGCGGCGCCCCAACGACGTATGTTACTGCCTTTCATTAGTTTACGGTCTCATCCTGAAGCGTTTCGCTGAATGATACTAGTTTAGTGAGGGAAGGGGCCGTAAAAATGGAGGAATTATGAAAAGAAGGTTGAGAAATGTCTGGATAACGGCGGCGATGGCGGGCGGTCTCGTCGCTGATTTCCGGGGTGATATCAACTTTTAGTTTAAAAAAGCAAAAAATAGTTGTATCCGCGGGGGCTTTAATTAAATTTATGCGGTGAATAAATCCGTGCATTCCCATAATAATAAAATATGCACTTAAAAATCAACGTGTTAAATAATCAGGGGTCATTGCTGTGGCAAACGCAAACAAACTCACGCTCTTCATCGTCATTTTTATGCTGATGGGGATCCTCTCCGGCGCGGCTATCCATGCCTACGCGACGCCGACTACTATCTCCGCCTGGGCAGACAACATCACGCTGCTGACCGATCTGTTTCTGCGCTTAATCAAAATGGTTATCGCGCCCTTGGTGTTCAGCACCCTGACGGTCGGGATCATGCGCCTCGGCGAGACGGCGACCATCGGCCGGGTGGGCGGTAAGGCGATGGTGTGGTTTATCACTTCATCGGTATTATCCATTCTCGTCGGGCTGGTGATCGTCACCTTCCAGCACCCGGGCGCCGGGCTGAACCTGACGGTACCGAAAGAGGCGGTGGATACCGGCCTGGCGGTCAGCGGCATGACCCTGAAAGGGTTCCTGTCGCATACCATCCCTACCAGCATCACCGAGGCGATGGCCAACAACGAGATCCTGCAGATCGTGGTGTTCTCGATGTTCTTTGGCATCGCCGGCGCGTCGCTGGGCGAGAAGTTTAATGCTCCGCTGGTGGCGGCCCTAAACGTGGTGTCGCACATTATGCTGAAGGTGACCGGCTATGTGATGTACGTTGCGCCGCTGGCTATTTTCGCCGCCATCTCGTCGGTGATTGCCTCGCAGGGGTTGGGGATATTACTCAACTACGCTTCGTTCATCGGCGGTTATTACCTGGCGGTGCTGCTGACCAGCGCGGTGCTGATTGCCGTCGGCTATATGGTGCTGAAGAAAGAGGTCTTCCGTCTGCTGAACATGCTGAAAGATCCGGTGCTGGTAGCCTTTACCACCAGCAGCTCGGAAGCGGCCTATCCGAAGACCCTCGAACGGCTGGTGAAGTTTGGCTGTTCGCGCAATATCGTCTCGTTCGTTCTGCCGATTGGCTACTCGTTTAACCTCGTCGGCTCGATGGTCTACTGCTCCTTCGCTGCGATGTTTATCGCCCAGGCCTATAACGTCCCGCTGAGCTTTAGCGAGATTACGGTCATGATGTTGACCCTGATGCTGGCCTCGAAAGGCATCGCCGGGGTACCGCGCTCGGCGCTGGTGGTGCTGGCGGCCACTATCCCCAGCTTCCATATCCCGGTTGCCGGGATCCTGCTGCTGATGGGCATCGACCATTTCCTCGATATGGGGCGCTCCGCCATCAACGTACTGGGTAACGGCATCGCCACCGCTATGCTGTCGAAAAACGAAGGTCTGATGACCGACGAGGAAGCGCAGCCGGACTGGCAAGTGGAGAAAGTGGAAGCCTGATCCTGCCGCGCCCTCGCGCAGAGGGCGCCATTCCACACCGAAAAAAAGACCCCTGACAGGCACGTCAGGGGCAATGTGACGAAGTATCAGTTTTCCTCGTAAATAGTCTTTTTTCTTATATAAAGGCGCGCGGTAACGTCTTTATACCGAGGAAGCGTCAGAGTTTAACGTTATGTCTGGCAGCGCTGGCGCTTTTTTAGCATCCTGTGGCTATTTTCGGATTTACGACAATATCGCCAGGCGAATATCTTATTCTCTTCTGCTCGCTATTTACCTACCAGCGCTCTCGTAACAGATTCATAAACTGGAAAAAGTCATGGTTATTATTCAGACTGTATTTTTCCATAATCTTATTTTTATGATAGGCGGCGGTACGGGGACTGACGCGCTGCAGGGCGGCGATTTTACTCATATCCATCCCTTCGAGAATACCGTGCACCACGGCGGTCTGCGAGCGCGACAGCACGCGGTGCGGGCAGCTGGCGCAGCTGAGTTCCCGACCCGCGGCGTCGGTGGCTGACGGGCTCATACAATGCTGGAGCTCGCTTTTAATGATTGTCAGCAGTTGCGGAATACTGGCGGTTTTTAGCGAAACAAAAATAACCCCTTTCAGGCAGTTAATCATGAAATCATCTTCCGGCAACTGGTCGTAGCTGTGGAGGATAATCAGCGAACTGCCTTTTTTCCTGTTTTTAATCAGCGTATTGCACAGGTAGATTTCGCCGGGGATCACTTCGTAAATGATGATGTCTTCCCCTGACAGGTCATTATTACGCCAGGAAAAACGCGCCCGTATTTCGCCCTGCGTGAGGTCATTGACCATAGCCATCAGCGATTCACGGACAAAGGTATTGCGGGTGTTGATGGTGACATTAATGTTTCTCATGGCGTTATTTCCTTACGCAAAAACATAACGCCATGCTGTGACACATCCTCCGGGCGTATGCGGTGTGTTGACTGTATTAAAGTACCTACAATATGTTTTTATTATTCTACAGTGAATTATTTACGACGCATTGAACGCTTATCGTTAAAGGTAAATTTCTGCCGTCTCCTGTCTTTCAGATAGGAAATAAAACTGTATACAGAGATGCTGAAGAAAAAAATGCATAGCAATAAAACTAACCACGTTTGCATGGCCATTGTTTATACCTTGTTTGTGTTGCATGGTGTCAGAATTTGCCGCGAACGGCTAATACGTTTTGTTATATGCTTTTCTGTCCGATGAAAATCATACGACATCATCCTGATGTAGTAGCACTATAAGAAAGTTCTTAAGGTTATCGTCAGTCTCATTCCTCTCATTTCTCTCAGAAAATGAGAAAAATTAACACTTGCGAGTCATTCATATCCCGCGCGGCCGCCGACATGCCCCGTCGTTCAGGAGATAAAGGCCAGCCCCTTACCAAAGATTGCGCGTACGGGCAGGTGGATCCCCTGCTGGCGAGCCTTGTGGCGCAGGCGGCTAACCACCACGTCGATACGGTGCAGGTCAGGCTCGCTTTCATGGGCAAACAGGCAAGCATGAAGATCCAGTTTGCTACACACTTCGTTGCGATTGCGCATTAAGAGTTCCACCAGGCGATATTCCTGCTGGGTTAATTCCAGCGTCCGGGCGTCTGGGGAGATCAGTTTATCCTCATGCAGACGCCACAGTCCGGTAGCGGGAGCGGGAGCGGGAGCGGCGCTGGCCATCTCTGGCTGCTGAGGGGCCGGCCGATCCTGCTGCAGGCGGGCGCCGAGGGCGGTCAGGGTCTCCGCGAGATGGGCGAAGTTAACCGGCTTGATCAGATAGGCATCGGCCCCGAGGCTCAGCGCCTGCAGTTTATCCTGCTGTTGGCCGCGGGCGCTGACCACCACCAGACCGTAGTGCCCCAGCTCGTGCAGGTAGCTCAGCACGCTGAAGCCATCCTCGCCGGGCAGACCGATATCAATCAGCACGATGTCCACCGGATGGCTGTGCAGTTGCCGCCAGAAGGCCTCAGCGCTCCGCGTCCCCCATACCTCGAAGCCGCGATAGCCCAACCAGGCCAGCAGTTCATCCAGCAGATCGGGGTTATCTTCAATTATCGCCAGCCGTAAAGCCATGCGTCGTTCTCCTCTTAAGCAACCGTGGGGAGGGTGAGAATAAAGGTGCAGCCGTCCGGGCCATGCTCGGCCAGCCACAGTTTGCCATCATGAGCCTGCACGATCTGACGCGCAACATACAGTCCGAGACCGGTGCCGCCCGGCACCGGCGACGTATGTTCCCCGCGGCGATAGCGCTCAAAGATCAGTTCCGCCTGTCCGGCGGGGAGCCCAGGGCCGTAGTCGCGAATGCGCAGCTCTGTTTGCCCGGCATCAGCGTGAATATCGATGGTGATTTCGCCCGGCGGCGAATACTTGACCGCGTTATCCAGCAGGTTAGCGATGGCGATGCACAGCAGACCGGCATCGGCCTGCAGCTGGGGGCTTTCCACCGCGCCGTGATGGCGGATGTTCAGGTAGTGATCATGGGAGATGGCTACCACCGAGGCGGCCATGTTGATCACCGCCAGCAGGGCGGTCTGCTGGCGGTCGACGTGCAGATCGTGGGAGGCGAGGCGCGCGTCGGCGAGGCAGTTATCGGTGAGCTGTACCAGACGGGTGGCGGCGCGGCCGATGCGATCGAAGCGCGCCTCCTGGCTGGCGGAGGCCGCCGAGAGGCGGAGATTCTCCAGCGCAGCCTGGATCACCGCCAGCGGGGTGCGGAATTCGTGCGCCACCATGCCCATAAACTGCCGCTGGTGGAAGCTGGCCTCGCGCTCAATCTGCAGCTCGCGCGCCAGGCGCTGCTTCTGCTCCAGCTGGCGGTTTTCAGCCCGCACCCGCAGGATGGCAATGATCAGCACCGTAATGATGTGGACGATCAGCGCATACTGCCAGAGGGAATAGATCGCCATATGAAACGGGATAATACCGTGGATCGACAGCTGCACCAGCACCGCGGCGGCGACATAGAACGGCGGCAGGAGCCCCAGCAGGAGAGTGTTGCGGTCGATAGCTTTTTTGCGCCACAGCCACCAGGAGGTGAACAGCAGCACCGGAGTGATAATGATAAAGATCACTCCTTCAATCTGCATCGCGAGGCCGTAAAAACCCAGCGGAATACTGACCTGCAGCAGCAGGTTGAGCACCACGGCGGCGATCAGCAGCCGGTAAAGCCGCGGCATATTTTTCTTTAAATCGAATATCTCACTGTGCAGCCAGAGGGCGGTGGCATAGCTGAACAGCGAGAGGCTGCTGATCATAAAATCCTGGAAGGGCAGCGCGGCGTGGCCGAAGAACCACTCCGGGAAGCCGTGCAGGGCAGCCACCAGCGGATAATTGAGCGAGAAGAAGCAGATGCCCCATAGCAGACGCCGGCGCAGGGCCAGGGCCAGCCACAGCGCCACGCCGCTGGCGACCGCCGCGAGACCAAAATAGAAGCTCCAGAAGGCGGTGTCGGCGGCGGCCCGTTGCACATAGGCCTGCGGCGAAGAGAGCGAGGCCAGCAGGATCAGAGTGCTGGTGCTCTGCAGACGAAAGACTATCTCATAGCCGGCGGCGGTCGGCGGCGGAGGGAGGATCAGCACGCTTTCCCGATAGTGAAGATCGCTCTCGCGGGCCGGGTCGCGGTCGCCAAAGGTACGCGCTGTCCACGGCGCGTCGCTGCCCAACGGCCGGTAATAGAGAGTCAGGTGGTCGACGAAAGAGGGACCAATCTGCAGCCAGCGCGACTCGTCGGCAAACCAGCTGCCAGGCAGCTCGCTGCGCAGCCACAGGGTTTTGCGTGAATAGCCGAAGGAGGGGATCTGCCGGGTGGTGGCGAGCTGGTCCACGGGCAGGCCGGCAAAGCGATCGATGGTCATCTGGCCGCTGTCGTCCGCGTACCATTCGACGGGGATATCCGTCCCCAGTTGTCGGGGCGCCGCCTGCGCCTGTGGGGCGGCCAGCAGCAAGAGCAATCCGCAGCTGACCAGCCAGCCTGCCAGGAACTGCGGCCGGCAACGCCGGACCGCCGCGAAGATCGCAGACACCCTTTTCAATCACGCCCCCTTGCGGCATGCAAAGATTACTGACCGCAGACGACTGGCTACGGTATGGATAATACGCCCCCTGAATCGGAGGAAAGTGGACAGGCCTGTCCGGAAGAACAGGCCATTTTGCGTGGGAGACCAGGAATATTCCAGCGTAATCTGCAGCGCCACGATCAGGACAGACCTGCTGCGCGGCAGCGCCGGGGGGGACTAGCGGAAAACCACCTGCGCCCAGCGGGCCAGCCCGGCGGTTACCGAGCCAAAATCATCGCCACCGGCCAGCGGAATACCGGGCAGCCGGGCCGCCAGCGCCTTTTTGATCAGCGGCGAGCGGGCGCTACCGCCGGTAAGATAGATCACATCCGGGGTGGTCTGGCTGCTGTCGAGGGCGAGCTGCACCTGCTCCATAATGCGGGCCAGAGGCTGATCCAGCGCCGCTTCCAGACCCTGCTGAGCGATATCGGTAGCCAGCTCGTCCTGAATAAACGGCAGCGCGGTCTCAACGCGGGCGGCGCTGGAGAGGGCGATTTTGCTCTCTTCGGCGCTGCGCACCAGGCGATAGCTCAGACGCTGACGCCAGACCTTCAGCAGTAGGGCCACCTTATCGGCATCCCGGGCGCTGCGCAGCAGATCGTTCAGCAGTCGGCCATTGGCGGTACTGTAGAAATCGCTCTGCGCCGGGACGTCGTTGATCGCCACCGCATTCCACCACGGGAGGATCGGCAGCGCGGTGCCTTTCTCCGTTTCGCCGCCCATGCCGAGAAGGGGCATCAGGCATTTAAAGGCCAGGGCAATGTCGAGGTCGTTACCGCCGATGCGGCAGCCGCTGTGGCCGAGCAGGCTCTGCTGGCGGTCGGCGCGCTCCCGCCACTGCGGGCCCATCAGCAGCAGGGAACAGTCGGTGGTGCCGCCGCCGATATCGACGACCAGCACCCGCTTCTCTTCATTGAGGGTAGCTTCGAAATCCAGGCCGGCGGCCACCGGTTCAAACTGGAAGACCACGTCGCGAAAACCGGCGCGAAGGGCGGCCCGCTCAAGGATCCCCTGCGCCTGGGCGTTGGCGTCGTCGCCGCCGAGGCCCTGGAAGTTAATCGGTCGGCCAATCACCGCCTGGTCAATCTGCTCGGGCAGCTGGCTTTCCGCCTGCAGTTTGATGTGCAGCATCATGGCGCAGACCAGGTCTTCAAACAGGGCCACCTGCTGCGGCTTGAGGCCGCTGGCGCCGAGGAAGGACTTTGGCGATTTAACGAAGTAGACCTCTTGCGGATCTTCAACATATTGATGCAGTGAGGCGAGGCCGAACTGCACGCTGTTGCGCAGCACCTCGATGTCTTCGTCGCGGTTGGCGGCAATCGCCCGGCGCAGCAGCGCCTGGTTTTCATCGCTGTGGGTGGGGACGTCATGATGGCGATAGAGCCACTCGCTGACCGCTTCGCGCGTCGGCGCGCAGAGCATGGAGGGCAGCAGCGCGCTGCCGTTTTCCAGCGTCAACAGCTGGGGCTTGTTTTCCCGCATCACGGCCACCGAACAGTTGGCGGTGCCGTAGTCAAAACCAATAAACATCGTCTGCAAAATCCCCATGCCGGTGAAGAAGGGGGGCGACTTTAGCGGATCGCCGTCATGGCGACAACCGGAATTTAAAAGCAAGGCGCTGACGGTGAAGGGCGACTATCATTGAAACGCTATATAAAGGAGAGCTTATGGTGTTGTTACCCTGGACCCCGCCTTACGACTGGGCGTGGATGGTTGGTTTTCTGCAGGCGCGTGCGGTCGCTGGCGTCGAGCGTTTTCATGACGGCTGCTACAGCCGCAGCTTTCGCGTAGCAGGCCACGGCGGGCTGATTCATCTGGCGCCGGACGAGGAGGCGCAAGGCCTGCGGGTGACGTTCTCCCCGGGGCTGCAGCCGGTGGCTGAGATCTGCTATGCGCGAATTGGCCAGCTGTTCGATCTGGCCTGCGACCCGCAGCAGGTCGCTCGCACGCTGGGCGACCTGGCGCTGGCGCGACCGGGGCTGCGCCTGCCCGGGGCGCTGGACGCTTTCGAACAGGCGGTGCGCGCGGTGCTCGGCCAGCTGGTGAGCGTGGCGATGGCCGCCCGGCTCACCGCCAAAGTGGCGGCCGGCTGGGGCGAACCGCTGGCGGACGCCCCCGGCTATGTCTTATTCCCGACGCCGGAGGCGCTCTCCCGGGCCGATCCGCAGGGGCTGAAGGCGCTGGGGATGCCGCTTCGCCGTGCGGAGGCGCTGATCCACCTCGCCCGGGCGGCGCTCAGCGGCGAGCTGCCACTGACGGCGCCGGCGGATATCGACGCCGGGCTGCGTCAGCTGCAGACTCTGCCCGGGATTGGCCCCTGGACGGCAAACTACTTTGCCCTGCGCGGCTGGCAGGCGAAGGATATCTTTTTGCCGGACGACTACCTGATTAAACAGCGCTTTCCGGGAATGACGCCAGCCGCCATCGCCCGCTATGCCCGCCGCTGGCAGCCGATGCGATCTTATGCGCTGTTGCATATCTGGTATACCGATGACTGGGCGCCGGCGGCGGAATAGCCGTCCGGGGCGCATACCACTGGTATCGGGACGCTGAAATCCCTATAATTGCCGCGTTTGGCGGTCCGCCGCCACCCTCCATCTCTATCCAGGTTAATCAGGTCGCAAAAATTTATGACTGATATGTCCCATCAGTGCGTCATTGTAGGTATCGCCGGCGCATCGGCTTCTGGCAAAAGTCTTATTGCCAGTACTCTCTATCGCGAATTGCGTGAACAAGTTGGCGACGAACATATTGGCGTCATTCCGGAAGACAGCTATTACAAAGATCAAAGTCATCTGTCGATGGAAGAGCGCGTCAAAACCAACTATGACCACCCGAGCTCAATGGACCACAGTCTGTTGTTCCAGCACCTGCAGATGCTGAAAAGCGGCCAGCCGATTGAACTGCCGGTCTACAGCTACGTCGAGCATACCCGCACGCCGAACACCATTCACGTCGAGCCGAAGAAGGTGATTATTCTTGAAGGGATCCTGCTGCTGACCGACGCGCGTCTGCGTAACGAGCTCAACTTCTCTATTTTCGTCGACACCCCGCTCGATATTTGCCTGATGCGCCGCATTAAGCGCGACGTAAACGAGCGTGGCCGCTCCATGGACTCGGTGATGGCCCAGTATCAGAAAACCGTGCGCCCGATGTTCCTGCAGTTTATTGAGCCGTCGAAGCAGTATGCCGACATCATCGTGCCGCGCGGCGGCAAAAACCGCATCGCGATTGATATTCTGAAGGCCAAAATCAGTCAGTTCTTTGAATAACCTGGCCGAATTGTGTAACGTGCAAAGAGTAGCCCTGTTGCCCTCTCCGCCGCGAAGCGTGCGGGAAGCAGCCATATAAGGAGAAAGCCCATGCGTCTGTGTGACCGAGATATCGAAGCCTGGTTGGATGAAGGGCGACTGGCCATCAATCCGCGCCCGCCCGTTGAGCGTATTAATGGCGCGACGGTTGATGTACGGCTGGGTAATAAATTCCGCACCTTCCGTGGCCACACGGCGCCGTTTATCGATTTAAGCGGCCCGAAGGCCGAGGTCAGCGCCGCGCTGGACCGCGTGATGAGCGAAGAGATCGTTCTGCCGGAAGGGGAGGCCTTTTTCCTGCATCCGGGCGAACTGGCGCTGGCGGTGACCTACGAGTCGGTCACCCTGCCTGCCGACCTGGTGGGCTGGCTTGACGGACGCTCCTCGCTGGCGCGCCTGGGGCTGATGGTGCACGTGACTGCGCACCGCATCGACCCGGGCTGGTCTGGCTGCATCGTGCTTGAGTTCTACAACTCCGGCAAACTGCCGCTGGCGCTGCGCCCGGGGATGCCCATCGGCGCGCTGAGCTTTGAACCCTTATCGGGCCCGGCGGCGCGGCCATATAATCGCCGTGAAGACGCCAAATATCGCGACCAACAGGGCGCGGTGGCGAGCCGAATCGACAAGGATTGATAACGTCAACGGGGTGTTGCTGAGGGTGCCATGAGACGAATACTGACAACGCTGATGATCCTGCTGGCGGTCATTGTCGCCGGGCTTACCTCGTTGGTATTGCTGGTCAATCCCAACGATTTTCGCGCCTATATGGTGCATCAGGTGGCAGAGCGCAGCGGTTATCAGCTTGAACTCGATGGCCCGTTGCGCTGGCACGTCTGGCCGCAGCTCAGCATTCTCAGCGGACGCATGACGCTGACCGCCCGAGGCGCCGAAGAGCCGGTGATCCGCGCCGACAACATGCGCCTCGACGTGGCGCTGTTGCCGCTGCTTTCGCACCAGCTGCAGGTGAAGCAGGTGATGCTCAAGGGGGCGGTGATCCAGCTGACCCCGAAAACCGAGGCGGTTCGCGACAGCGCCGCGCCGGTGGTGCCGCATGACAACACCCTGCCGCTGGCACCGGAGGACCGCGGATGGTCCTACGACGTGCGCCAGCTGCAGGTGGCCGACAGCGTGCTCTTCTTCCAGCATGAGAACGGCGAGCAGGTGACCGTGCGCGACATCCGCCTGCAGATGGAGCAGGATGAGAACCACCGGGCCACCGTCGATTTCTCCGGCCGCGTCAACCGCGACCAGCGCGACCTGGCGCTGAGCTTCTCCGCCACCGTGCAGGGTGGCGACTATCCGCACTCGTTAAAAGCCGACTTTAGCCAGCTCAGCTGGCAGCTGCGCGGCGCCGGGCTGCCCCCCGACGGCATCAATGGTCAGGGGAGCCTGCAGGCCAGCTGGCAGGAAGATAGCAAGACCCTGCGCTTTGATAATCTGAACCTGATGGCCAGCGGCAGCACCCTCACCGGCAACGGCAGCGTGGTGCTGGGAGACCGCCCGGACTGGTCATTGGATCTGCATGCCACCACCCTGAATCTCGACAGTCTGCTGGCATCCTCTTCGCCGGCGACCGACAGCAGCGCCAGCCAGCAGGGCCAGAACCAGACGCGACCGCTGCGTCCGGTGATCGCCGACAGCGATGAGCGCGAAGATTACCAGAGCCTGCGCGGTTTTAACGGCCGGATGGCCCTGAGCGCCGACCAGCTGCAGTGGCGCGGCCTGAACTTCACCCAGGTGCAGAGCGAAATCAGCAATCAGCAGGGGCTGCTGACGGTCAGCAAAATGGAGGGCAACCTCGACGGTGGCCAGCTCTCCCTCCCCGGCACTCTGGATGCCCGCGGCGACACGCCGCAGGCGACGTTCCAGCCGGCGCTGCAGAACGTGGAGATTGGTTCGCTGATCAAAGCCTTCAACTATTCATTAAGCCTGACCGGCAAGCTGTCGCTGACCGGCGAGTTTTCCGGAACGCGCATTGACGCGGATGATTTCCGCCGTCACTGGCAGGGCCAGGCGCAGCTCCAGATGACCGATACCCGAACCGAAGGACTTAACTTCCAGCAGCTGGTGCAACAGGCCGTGGAGCGCAGCACCAACGTGCGGGCGCAGGAAAACTATGACAATGCCACCCGCCTGGATGCCGTGAGCAGCCAGCTGACGCTGGATAACGGGCTGGTGACGCTGAACCGCCTGCAGGGGCACTCCGATGTGATGGCGATGACCGGCGAAGGTCAGCTTGATTTGCAGAAAGAGAACTGCGATATGCGCTTTAACGTGCGCGTGCTCGGCGGCTGGAAAGGCGAGGGCAAACTTATCGACCGCCTGAAACAGACCGCTATCCCGCTGCGCATCTATGGCGACTGGCAGTCGCTGAGCTACAGCCTGCAGGTCGACCAGATCCTGCGCAAACAGCTGCAGGATGAAGCGAAGCAGCGCCTCAACGACTGGGTCGAACGTAATAAAGGCAGCAAAGAGAGCAAAGACGCCAAAAAGCTGCTCGATAAGCTGTAATCCCCGCCACCGCGGCCCGGGCGTGCCGGGCTGTGAGATTGTCGTCAGAGGGTGATGGCAAGATGATGCCGGGTGGCGGCTACGCCTGACCCGGCCTGGGTAGTGCGTTGGGGGTAATCCCCCGGTTTACGTCGCTATCCCGTAGGCCTGATAAGCGAAGCGCCGTCAGGCAGTGTGGCGGCTGTAGAGCATCAATTCCCCGTGATGAGAGAATATCGTCAAAGTGTGATGTCACCTTAATGCCGGGCGGCGGCTACGCCTGACGCGGCCTGGGTTGTGCGTCAGGGGGTAATTCCCCGGTTTGTGTCGCCATTCCGTAGGCCTGATAAGCGAAGCGCCATCAGGCAATAAACAGGGTCCCTGGCTATCAATTTTACGGCCCGGGATACCCCGGGCCGTTATTTATCCCTTAGGATTATACCTCATAATCCAGCTCATCCTGCTTTACCGGCGGGACGATCTGTACCTTTTGCACCCGATGGCTGTCGACCTGCAGCGTGCGCAGGGTATAACCGTCAATCTCAATGGTTTCCCCCACCTGCGGCACATGCTGCAGATATTCCATCAGCAGACCGGCAACGGTGTGGTACTCACGTTTATCATCCAGCGGCAGCGGAACGTACTGCACCAGGTCCTCCAGCGGCATATGGCCGTTGACCGTCCATGAACCGTCCTGATGATGCTGAATATCGTGCCGGGCGTCGATCTCCTCCACCTCGTTGGGCAGGTTGCCGGCGATGGTCTCCATCACGTCGCTCAGGGTCACAATCCCCTCGACGGAGCCAAACTCATCGACCACAAAGGCAAAGTGGGTCCGGGCCTGACGGAACTGCTCGAGCGCGGAGAGGAGCGGCAGCCCCTCAGGAAAGACCAGCGGTTGGCGCACCAGCGCCTGCAGATCCAGCGGCTCCTGGCGCAGGGACTGCTGGAGCAGGTCGATAACATGCACCACTCCCAGCAGGTCTTCATTATCTTTCCCGCCGGTCACCACCAGGCGGGTATGCTGATTTTTTTCCACCAGGCTGCGGATCTCTTCCTCCGGCGCACTGAGGTTGATGCGCTCGATATCATGGCGGGAGGTCATAATACTGCTGACGCTGCGCTGATTCAGGTTCAGCACCCGCTCAATCATCAAGCGTTCCTGCGGATTAAACAGCGGATGATGATCCTGATCGGCGACCAGCGACGCCGTGTCAGCATCCAGTTCAGCTTTTTCTTTCTGACCGCTCAGCAGGCTCATCACCGCCTCGGTGGTGCGTTGACGCAGCGTCATATTGGCGGAAAGAAAGCGACGACGGTTAAACAACGCCAGCTGATTAAGCGCTTCAATCATCACCGAGAAGCCAATTGCCGCATATAAATAGCCTTTCGGAATAATAAAGCTGAAGCCCTCAGCAATCAGGCTGAAGCCGATCATCAGCAGGAAGCTCAGACAGAGGATTACGATGGTCGGATGGCTGTTAACAAAGCGCGTCAGCGCCTTGCTGGCCATCAGCATCAGGCTGATGGCGATAACCACGGCGGCCATCATCACCGCCAGGTGATCGACCATGCCGACGGCGGTGATCACCGAGTCGAGCGAAAAGATGGCGTCGAGCACCACGATCTGCGCCACCACGGCCCAGAATTTCGCCCCTTTGCGCTGGGTGGGGTTATCGCTGTCTTTCCCCTCCAGTCGCTCATTAAGCTCAACGGTCGCTTTGAACAGCAGGAATAAGCCGCCAAACAGCATAATTAAATCGCGGGCGCTGAAGCTGAAGTCGCGAAAAGCAATTAACGGTTTGGTCAGGGTGACCAGCCAGGAGATAGAGGCCAGCAGCAGGAGACGCATGACCATCGCCAGCATCAGACCAGTGATCCGCGCGCGGTCGCGCTGGGCGGGCGGGAGCTTCTCGGCGAGGATAGCGATAAAGACCAGGTTATCGATGCCCAACACCAGTTCGATAACCACCAGCGTGACGAGACCTGCCCAGATTGACGGATCGGCAATCCATTCCATATGTATTAAAACCTGTACGACTGCGGTATGTGTTACCACGATCATGGATAAGATGAGTCTAAAATGCAATAACGACGCGGATATCGCCCTGCCATGGATGGATATATTTCCAGCACATAAAGCGAACCGATAAGAATTATGTTCCGGTAAAGAACAGTGAAAAAATAACACCATGGCGACTGCTCTGGAATAAGCGAGCCGGTATCAGAACTTTTTCGGCTGCGTATCAGCGAGGGCGGTACAAGGGCTTCATCCCACGGTTCGTTACGGCGAGCATTGATGCGCACAGGAGAAACGAAGCGCGAAGCCCGCTCACAAAACCGGCAAAATTCATATTATGAAGTGAGCGCAGAATAGGGCAGATCGCAGCTCATAGACGCGGAATTGCGGTAATATGTCACCATATCTGGCTGTTTATGCTGAAATATATTGTCTGGCGAAATTTATTATCTATATCTATTCTTTGCGGGCACAGGCGCGGCGTGGCGGGCACGGCGCCCCGGAAAGCCCGCCTGGCGTGCCTCTCCGCCACATGGCGCGGTGCAGGAAACGAGCCGCTGAATAACCTGAACGAAAATAAGATTATTCTCAGCTCTAACTGTTGGTAAATGGAAGTTGTGTGTATTCTTTTAGGTGACAGTGAATTTAAGAATTTGGCGGGCAGATGCCCGGGCAGTATCCGTGTATTATCAGTTTCAATGGATTTGTGACATGTACAATTTTGCATAACTGCGTGTTTTGCAACCAAACAGGTGAAGATGAATATGGCGAATTTGAAAGCGGTTATTCCGGTCGCAGGACTAGGCATGCATATGCTGCCGGCCACAAAGGCAATTCCAAAGGAGATGCTGCCGATCGTTGATAAGCCAATGATTCAGTACATCGTTGATGAAATCGTCGCCGCCGGGATCAAAGAGATTGTCCTGGTGACGCACTCCTCGAAGAACGCGGTGGAAAACCACTTCGACACCTCCTACGAGCTGGAAGCCCTGCTTGAGCAGCGCGTGAAGCGCCAGCTGCTGGCGGAAGTCCAGGCCATTTGCCCGCCGGGCGTAACTATCATGAACGTGCGCCAGGCGCAGCCGCTAGGTCTCGGCCACTCCATCCTCTGCGCCCGCCCGGTAGTCGGAGACAACCCGTTTGTCGTGGTGCTGCCAGATATCATCCTCGACGGCGGCACTGCGGACCCGCTGCGCTATAACCTCGCCGCCATGGTCGCCCGCTTTAACGAGACCGGCCGCAGCCAGGTGCTGGCGAAACGCATGCCGGGGGATCTCTCCGAATATTCCGTGATTCAGACCAAAGAGCCGATGGTGGCGGAAGGGCAGGTTGCGCGTATCGTTGAGTTTATTGAAAAACCGGACGAGCCGCAGACTCTGGACTCCGACCTGATGGCGGTGGGCCGCTATGTGCTGTCGGCGGATATCTGGGCCGAACTGGAGCGTACCGAACCGGGTGCCTGGGGCCGTATCCAGCTGACCGACGCCATTGCCGAACTGGCGAAGAAGCAGTCCGTTGACGCGATGCTGATGACCGGCGAAAGCTATGACTGCGGTAAGAAAATGGGCTATATGCAGGCCTTCGTCACCTACGGAATGCGTAACCTGAAAGAAGGTGCCAAATTCCGCGAAAGCATTAAAAAACTGCTGGCCTGACCGCTGGCGTAAAGATGAGCGGCAGGGCAGAACCTTTCGCCACGCCGCTCATAACGTTATGCAGAAATTATTCATAACGTGAATGTTATAACGATTGTAAAGAAACGTATGGCTTCGGAGACTTCTGGTAGTTTGTCTCTGGCCTCTGTGGTGCAATGGTCGGAGTAGCGGCAATAATGCTTTGCGAATAGTCACTTAGTGCGACAATTCTTAAAGCGCAGGGTAAGCGGTCAACGTCAGCCAAAAATAAAACTTGACTGCGATCATGTTTCCGCTTTAAACATCTCACTTGCATGCATAAAAATGTGAAATGAATTGGCATGCGAGCTGGTACAGACATTACGGATAATCCCTGAGCACGGCAGTGGACATCATCGAAGGATCACAGGTATATGAACTGGCAACTCATCTCATTTTTTGGCGATAGCACCGTTTTGCTGCCCAGCGCAGCGGCGCTGTTTATTGTCCTGATGCTGCGTAAAACGTCGCGGTTGCTGGCGTGGCAGTGGAGTTTGCTGTTCGGCATCACCGGCGCCATTGTCTGCGCCTCCAAACTGGCCTTTATGGGCTGGGGACTGGGTATTCGCGAGCTGGATTACACCGGCTTCAGCGGCCACTCAGCGCTCTCCGCGGCCTTCTGGCCTATCTTCTTATGGCTGCTCAGCGCTCGTTTTTCGGCGGGTGTGCAAAAAGCAGCCGTCGTCACCGGCTATGTTTTGGCCGCAGTGGTGGGCTATTCACGGCTGGTCATTCATGCGCATTCCGTCTCGGAAGTGATTGCTGGCCTGCTGCTCGGTGCTGCTGGCAGCGCTTTGTTCCTGTTGCTGCAAAAACGTACCACCCATTCGGAAAGCGTGAGTATTTCCTGGGGCGGCGTCGCGTGCCTGGTGATGGTCCCCCTTATCCTGTTGCATAGCGGCAATAAAGCGCCGACTCAGTCCCTGCTGGGGCAAATCGCCACTGCAATTGGGCCGCTGGATAAACCCTTTACTCGAACTGAACTACATAAGCAGGTCTGGTAATCGCCATTTGTTTTACAGGGGAAATTAAGTTTTCGCCGGTTAATTAGACAAATAAGAAAATAATCTACTATATGACAGGCAATTGATAATTCATATTTATGAAATAATGAAGTGCTACTACATTGCTATTGCATATTTGCCTGGATATAGCAGGTATGAGACGTTTCTTAAATGCACTGAGAAAGGAGCTGGAGCACGTCTGCTGAATATTCTGATGCCAGGAAACTATTAGAAATTGTAGTTGACTTAGACGCCATCATCTGATTTTTGAATGACGCGACCTTTCCGTAAAATATCTTGTTTTACAGATGGTTAGCTTCATGCTTGATAGTGTGGCAACAACGCTTCACTGTATGGCCGATTAGCGTAGTGAATAATCTTAAGCGTTGACCCGCTTATTTTCGCCAATAAAAGGGCAAGCGGCATTAATTGGCAGATATTCGGCAGCAAGACTCCCAATTGTGACCGAAATCCCGTAGACTTAACGCCGCAAAAATAAAGGCCTGACCAATTTATCACCCACAGGCCGATAAATACGCCGTTCAGGTAGTCAGTGCGCTGGTAGCTGTTAAGCCAGGGGCGGTAGCGTCGCTGAAACCACCTGCTGCAACACAAAACACCTTCTTTGAGCGGCTATAAAAATCGACACTCTCTGGGTGATTAACGCGATGAGATATCTATGATGCTTATCAGATATCCTCAAAAAGGGTCAGGAGCGGCTGCTGATATCACCTTTAAAACAACTTTCCCGTCTCATCGATAGCCTGTAGGGTAAAATTCGCCTACATTGTGAGCTGGGTGGAAGTTATAAGGCTAACAAGCAGCTTAGGGTAACTGTACTTGCCTCGCCGGTGTTGCACAGTGAAGTCAGCTGGTGCCGCGAGCGCTTTCTATCTTGGTATTCCCCTCATTCTCATTGAGATACGACAGCGGGGCTGAAAATGGATCTTGTACAATGATAAAAATTGCGCGCATTGCCGTGACGCTGGGCTTGTTTTCCTCACTGGGAGTCCAGGCTTACGCGGCCGGGTTAGTAGTAAATGATAATGATCTGCGAAACGACCTTGCCTGGCTTTCCGATCGCGGGGTCATCCATCTGAGCCTGTCGACCTGGCCGCTGAGCCAGGAAGAGATTGCCCGGGCGTTAAAAAAGGCCAAACCGTCCTATTCTTCTGAACAAGTGGTGCTGGCCCGTATCAACCAGCGACTGTCTGCCCTAAAAGCCGATTTCCGGGTCACCGGCTACACCTCAACCGACCAACCTGGCACTCCGCAGGGGTTTGGTCAGACGCAGTCGGCAGATAACTCGTTAGGCCTGGCGTTTAACAACAGCGGCGAATGGTGGGATATCCACCTCCAGGGCAATGTCGAAGGGGGAGAGCGGATCAGCAACGGATCGCGCTTCAACGCCAACGGCGCCTATGGCGCAGTGAAGTTCTGGAACCAGTGGCTCTCCTTTGGTCAGGTTCCGCAGTGGTGGGGGCCGGGCTATGAAGGCAGCCTGATCCGCGGGGATGCGATGCGGCCGATGACCGGCTTCCTGATGCAGCGAGCCGAGCAGGCGGCACCAGAGACCTGGTGGCTGCGCTGGGTAGGCCCATGGCAGTACCAGATCTCTGCCAGCCAGATGAATCAATATACCGCTGTGCCTCATGCCAAAATTATTGGCGGACGTTTTACCTTCACGCCGTTTCAGTCATTAGAATTAGGCGCGTCGCGCATTATGCAGTGGGGTGGGGAAGGCCGACCGGAATCCTTCAGCAGCTTCTGGGATGGCTTCACTGGCCATGATAATACCGGGACAGATAATGAACCGGGGAACCAGTTGGCCGGCTTTGACTTTAAGTTCAAACTCGAGCCAACTCTCGGCTGGCCGGTGAGCTTCTACGGACAGATGATCGGCGAGGATGAGTCAGGTTATCTGCCTTCGGCCAATATGTATCTGGGCGGTGTGGAAGGCCACCACGGCTGGGGTAAGGATGCGGTAAACTGGTACATTGAAGCGCATGATACGCGTAGCAATATGAGCCGAACCAATTACAGTTATACCCATCATATCTATAAGGATGGCTACTATCAGCAGGGGTATCCCCTTGGTGACGCAATGGGTGGTGATGGCCAGCTTATCGCAGGAAAAGTTGAGCTTATTACGGAGGATAACCAGCGCTGGAGCACGCGTTTGGTATATGCAAAGGTTAACCCAGAGAATCAGTCGATCAATAAAGCATTCCCTCATGCTGATACCTTGAAAGGAGTACAGCTCGGCTGGAGCGGGGATGTTTATCAGTCGGTCCGTTTGAATACTTCACTGTGGTACACCAACGCTAACAATAGCGACAGCGACGACGTTGGGGCTAGCGCAGGGATAGAAATACCGTTTAGTTTATAAGGCTGAATGCTGAAAATAGGGGAGAGAGGGTGTTAGCGCTGCAGGACGCAGTCAGCTTTTTTCTCTCCATACGCCGGTAGGGAAGCAATGGCTATGACAGCTGCTCAGGAATTGGCAAATTTTGATTTACTGATGATGTGACATTATGAAGAAAAAAATTGTTAGATTTTCGGCATTAGCATTGGCAATTGGGTTTTTATCGGGTTGTACGGTTATACCAGGTCAAGGGTTAAATAGTCTGCGTAAGAATGTGGTTGAACTACCAGACAGCGACTACGATCTGGATAAGCTGGTTAATGTTTACCCTATGACTCCCGGGCTAATCGATCAACTGCGTCCGGAGACCGTTCTTGCTCGTCCAAACCCACAGTTGGATAATTTACTGCGTAGTTATGAATATCGTATCGGGGTTGGCGATGTATTGATGGTTACTGTTTGGGATCACCCGGAGCTGACAACGCCTGCAGGCCAGTATCGTAGCGCCAGCGACACCGGTAACTGGGTTAATTCCGACGGTACGATATTCTACCCATATATTGGAAAAGTTCAGGTTGCAGGAAAAACAATCAGTCAGGTACGCCAGGATATTGCCAGTCGTTTGACAACATATATCGAAAGTCCCCAGGTTGATGTCAGTATTGCTGCCTTTAGATCGCAGAAAACTTACGTTACAGGCGAAGTTATGAAGTCAGGCCAGCAGCCAATTACGAATATTCCTCTAACTGTAATGGATGCGATTAATAATGCAGGTGGACTTGCTCCTGATGCAGACTGGCGCAATGTTGTGTTAACGCATAACGGTAAAGATACAAAAATATCACTGTATGCATTAATGCAAAAAGGAGATCTATCACAGAATCACCTTTTATATCCTGGTGATATTTTATTTGTACCGCGCAATGATGATCTGAAAGTGTTTGTTATGGGTGAGGTCGGCAAACAAGCAACTATGAAGATGGATCGTAGTGGTATGACCTTAGCTGAAGCAATTGGTAATGCAGAGGGGGTATCGCAGGCATTTAGTGATGCGACTGGGGTGTTTGTGATCAGACAATTAAAAGATGACAAACAAGGTAAGATTGCGAATGTTTACCAACTAAATGCACAAGATGCTTCCGCGATGGTATTAGGAACTGAATTTCAACTACAACCATACGATATTGTATATGTCACTACAGCACCATTGGTCCGTTGGAATCGTGTAATATCACAGCTTGTCCCAACAATCACAGGTGTACATGATATGACCGAGACTGGTAAATTTATTAGGACTTGGTGATTACTATGTTTGATTCAATACTTGTTATTTGCACGGGAAATATTTGTCGCTCACCAATTGGTGAAAGAATCCTACGTAACACTTTACCATCCATGTTAATCGATTCTGCGGGGACGGGGGCTTTAATAGACCGTCCTGCCGATGAGTCAGCTATACAAATAGCACAAAAATACAACATAAATTTAGATGGCCATAAAGCTAGACAATTTACTGCTGAAATGGGACGCCAATATGATTTGCTTCTGGTTATGGAACAATATCATATAGAAAAAGTAAGTCGAATAGCACCTGAAGTCCGTGGGAAAACAATGTTACTAGGCCATTGGATGGGCGGTCGTGAAATACCAGATCCCTACCGTAAAAGCAATGAAGCATTCGATTCTGTTTTTAGGTTGATTGATCAGTGCTGCAAACATTGGGCAGATAAGTTGGGACGATAAATTCAGGAAAATTTTATGAAAGCAGAATTAAAAAATCAAACTAACTCTTCTGAAAATGAAGATATTGATATTGGGCGGTTATTCGGTGAGTTAATTGATCATCGGAAATTAATAATTGCAGTTACGACTGGTTTTACTGTTATTGCTGTAATGTATACGTTATTAGCTACACCGATATACCAGGCGGATGCGTTAATTCAAGTAGAGCAAAAACAAGGAAATGCAATTCTAAGTAATTTGACTCAAATGCTGCCCGATGCTCAACCTCAATCAGCACCAGAAATTGCGTTGTTACAGTCCAGGATGATATTAGGGAAAACAGTCGATGATTTGAATCTTCAAGCAGAAATTAAACCTAAATACATTCCTTTAATCGGACGTGGTCTGGCAAGAATTTTTGGTGAGAAACAAGGTACCATCGATGTAGGACATATATATCTCCCTGGAGGGGATGAGGACAATCCACCAGAAGTTACTTTAACTGTTATTGATAATAAACATTATCAAATTGAAAGTGAAGATTTTACTTTAAAGGGTACTGTTGGTGATGTATTAGATGACAAAGGAATTAGTTTATTAATAAAGAATATTGATGCAGAAAACGGTGAGAGGTTTTCTATTAAATATTTAACACGAGTGAAAGCTATTAGTAATCTGCAAGAAAGTTTTAATGTTGTGGATCAAGGTAAAGATACTGGGATGCTGAATCTTACTTTGATTGGTGATAATCCGATATTGATATCAAACATACTGGATAATATAAGTCAAAACTATCTTTCACAAAATGTAGCCCGACAAGCTGCACAAGATGCAAAAAGCCTCGAGTTTCTAAATCAGCAGCTACCGAAAGTAAGAGCAGAGCTCGATCAAGCTGAAGATAAACTTAATGTATATCGTAAACAGAAAGACTCAGTTGATTTATCAATGGAGGCAAAAACAGTTCTTGATCAAATTGTTAATGTTGATAATCAACTCAATGAATTAACATTTAGAGAAGCAGAGGTATCGCAGCTATACACGAAAGAGCATCCAACCTATAAAGCATTGATGGAGAAGCAACAAACGCTTCAGACTGAGAAAATTAAGCTCAATAAGAAAGTTAGTGCAATGCCATCAACACAGCAAGAAGTACTCCGCTTAAGTCGCGATGTTGAATCAGGAAGAGCTGTATATTTACAGTTATTGAATAGGCAGCAAGAATTAAATATTGCTAAGTCCAGCGCTATAGGTAATGTACGCATTATAGATACAGCAATTACAGAGCATAAACCTGTAAAACCAAAAAAAATCTTAGTCATCGGTTTAGGTTTTGTTTTAGGTTTTCTTTTGTCTATTGGTTTAGTGTTTTTAAGAATATTCCTGAGGAGAGGGATTGAGTCGCCTGAACAGCTTGAGGAAATGGGAATTAATGTTTATGCAAGCGTACCTGTATCGGAATGGCTAGCGAAACAATCAGCTAAAAATAAACTTCGCAAGAATGAATCAGATAAATTGCTTGCGATTGAAAATCCTGCAGATTTAGCTTTAGAAGCTATACGAAGCCTCCGTACAAGTTTACATTTTGCAATGATGGAGGCTAAAAATAATATATTGATGATATCTGGAGCCAGTCCTAGCGTTGGTAAAACATTTATAAGTACTAACTTGGCTGCTACTATAGCGCTGACTGGTAAAAAGGTGCTTTTTATTGATGCTGATTTACGCAAAGGATATGTGCATAAAATGTTTGGACATCAGAATAATAAGGGGCTTTCAGATATTTTGTCAGGTCAGCAGGATATGAAAAATGTTATTTCAAAACTATCAGGAGGGGAGTTTGACTATATTAGCAGAGGTCAAGTTCCGCCTAATCCTGCTGAGCTACTAATGCATCCTCGTTTCGAGCAATTATTAAACTGGGCCTCAAAGAATTACGACTTAGTAATACTTGATACACCACCAATTCTTGCTGTTACGGATGCAGCTATTATTGGCCAATATGCGGGTACAACATTATTAGTAGCACGCTTTGAGAACAATACCGCAAAAGAGGTTGCTGTAAGTATTAAACGTTTCGAGCAAAGTGGTGTTCAAATAAAGGGATGTATACTTAATGGAATTGTAAAAAAAGCAAGTAGTTACTATGGATATGGCTATAATCATTATGGCTATTCTTATGACGAGAAAAATAAGAATTAAACATCTTCTTTTGACGTATATTGATATTAAATCCCCTTTAACAAAGGGGGTTGTTCCTTCATATAGAGGTTTATATGTCGCAGTTTTCAAAAAATATGTGGTGTAGTACCTTACTTGCATTTAGCGATTTTTTTACTTTTGTGATATCACTTTATTTATCTCTCGGCATGCTGTCATTTACTTTAGATAGGTTTAATGCCAGAGTCCCTGATGATCAAATTGAAAGCTGGATTGCATTACATTGGTTACTAGGAGTATGCTGTGTTGCATGGTATGGGGTGAGGTTAAGACATTATTTTTATAGAAAAACATTCTGGTTTGAATTAAAAGAAATATTAAGAACATTGGTTATATTTGCAATTATTGAAGTTGCAATAATGGCCTTTGCAAAATGGTATTTCTCAAGATATGTGTGGTTGCTTACTTGGTTGTTAGCATTTTTGCTTGTTCCATTAGGCAGAATAGCAACTAAATGGCTTCTCAATAAATTAGGTTTTTGGCTTCGAGATACATGGATAATAGGTAATGGAAAAAATGCGATCGATGCATTTAAAGCTATAAATGGAGAGCGCAGTCTCGGGTTAAATGTAATTGGATTTGTTGCATGTGATAAAAATCAACACGAAAGAATTGAGCAAGTACCTGTTCTCTTTATAGATGATCAACTTTGGTTGGATAAAATAGATAAACGAACGCAATTTATTTTAGCAGTGGAGTCAAATCAAGGAGATATCCGTAATGGTTGGCTTCGTGAGTTTATGATTAAAGGCTATCGTTACGTGTCTATTATTCCAACATTAAGGGGCGTACCTTTAGATAGTACGGACATGTCTTTTATATTTAGTCATGAAGTGATGATATTTAGAGTTCAGCAAAACTTGGCAAAACTATCATCGAGGATATTAAAGCGTGCTTTTGATATTATTGCATCTTTAGCTATAATATTAATATTGTCACCGTTGCTATTATATATTAGCAAAAGAGTTAAAGAAGATGGTGGGCCTGCAATATATGGACATGAGAGAGTAGGGAAAAATGGAAGGCCATTCAAATGTCTAAAATTCCGTTCGATGGTTATCAATTCAAAAGAAGTTCTTGAAGAATTATTAAAAAATGATGTTGAAGCAAAAGCTGAATGGGATTTAACTTTTAAACTTAAAAACGATCCACGAATCACTAAAATCGGGCATTTTTTAAGACGAACAAGTTTAGATGAATTACCGCAATTGTTTAATGTGCTGAGAGGTGAGATGAGTCTGGTTGGCCCAAGGCCAATTATTACAGCAGAGTTAGAAAGATATAATGAAGAAGTGGAATATTATCTTCTGAGTAAACCGGGGATGACGGGACTTTGGCAAGTCAGCGGACGAAGTGATGTTGATTATGATACGCGTGTATATCTGGATGCTTGGTATGTAAAAAATTGGTCAATGTGGAATGATATTGCAATCTTATTCAAAACAGTTAGTGTGGTTCTCAAAAGAGACGGTGCTTACTGATTCAATATAAAACGATATTGAGATTTTACAAAATGACTAAATGTGTTATTGCGATACCAACATATAATGGAAATGAATTATGGAAGGAGGTAGTTTCTAATTTAAAGAAGTACGTACCGTCCAATATACCAATCCAAATAGTTGACTCAGGCAGTACTGATGGAACAGTAGAACTTGCATCCGAAGCCGGTTTTAAAGTGATGAAGATTAAAAGTGAGGATTTTAATCATGGAGGTACCAGGAATCTCGCAGTCAGTGAGTATTTAAATGAGTTTGATATTGCAATTTTTCTCACCCAAGATGCAATTCCAGAAAAAGGATTTATCGAGGAGATTATTAGGTCATTTAATGACCCTCTTGTTGTCTGTGCATATGGAAGGCAATTACCTCATGAAGATGCAAATCCTATTGCTCAACATGCACGTTTTTTTAGTTATCCGTCAACGAGTAAAATAAATGATATGACAACTGTTTCGAACAACGGTATCAAAACAGTATTTATGTCTAATTCTTTTTCTGCATATAGGTTATCTGTATTTAAAGAGCTTGGTGGTTTTCCTTCAAATACTATCCTTTGTGAGGATATGTTTTTCACGGCTAAAGCAATACTCTCTGGTTATAAATCAGCATATGTTGCCGAGGCAATAGTTCGTCATTCACACAACTATACACCTCTTCAGGAGTTTCGCCGGTATTTTGATATTGGTGTTTTTCATAAAGATTGTTCTTGGATACAACAGAAGTTTGGTGGAACAGGAGGTGAAGGTAAAAAATATATTTTATCTGAATTAAAATATTTGTTGAAAAATGGCGCTTTTTGGATTCCTGTTTCGGTATTAAATAACTTCATGAAGATTATTGGGTATAAACTCGGTAAAAACTATCACAAAATTAGTAAATCATTAATATTGAATTTTAGTATGCATAAAAAATATTGGCGTTGATTTTAAACTAATGGAGAGTATATGGAATTAAGTGTAATAATTCCTTGCTACAATCGCGAGGATACTATCCGTGGTGCTGTTTTATCTGTGCTTAATCAATTAGGTGAGCATTCAGTTGAAGTGATCGTGGTTGATGATGGTTCTACAGACTCATCAATCGAAAAAATTAGTGATCTGAATGTTAAGATATTTAAAACACAAGGAAGAACTGGTGCATGTAACGCAAGAAATTTAGGTGTTCAAAATGCACGACATGACATTATAGCTTTCAATGATAGCGATGATTATTGGGTAATCAATAAATTAGAACAAGTTGAAAAAGTATTCACTCAATATAATATAGACTATCTTTTTCATAGCTTTATCAGAGTTAAAGGAAATCAATCTAACTTAGGTGGGGGATACTTACAACAAAGCTCATTAATCGATAAAAATCAATTGTCTAAAAAAATGCTCACTGACAACCAAGTTAGTACTCAGTGTTTAGTAATTAAAAAAAATATTTTAAATCAAATAGGAGGGTTCGATATTGATTTAGGGCGATTTCAAGATTGGGAGTTAGCCCTGCGGATATGCAACCATTATAAAGGATATTATATTGCCAAACCTTTAGCTCTTTGTATTGAGTCTACAGATTCCATATCTAAAAGTAAGCTTAAAGGTATTATCGCAAGGCGATACATACTGAAGAAGCATTTATCTCTTTTTAAGCAACACCCTGCACAATTATTAATTTTCCGCCTTCAGTTATTTATAAGAACTCTTTTTTCAATGATCTTTGACAGGAAATAATAAAATCTTAGTAGCGGTTTATTTTTTTGTTTTTTTTGAGAATGTAATAATGAAAACTTGTATATGTATTATATTATATAATAAATTACCTAGTGAGAGTGTTACACTAAACTGTTTGTTAGATATTCAATATGTTGATGATTCCAAAGCCGATATTTTTATATTTAATAATGGTCCATATTCTGTTGCCAATGATAAGGTTTTGAATAATGATATATTACATCTTGTTGAGTATTTAAATAATAGGCCTTTGAGTCATATTTATAATGATTTTTTATTAAAAAACCCCGAATATGATAGGTATATCATTCTCGATGATGATACACCAATTGATGATGAATTTTTCCACGGAATTAATAAATATTATGTTAGTAAAATAGATCTCCAGGTTCCTGTTATTTTTGATAGTAAAGGCGAACAAAGATATTATCCATTAATGAATAAAAAAATTTATCAAGGAAGTACTTCTGAGGTGATTTATAACAATCAAGATTTTCTTACAATTGGATCTGGTTTGGTTGTCTATAAATCATTATTGGATAAATTCAATGTAATCGGGGAGGATTTATTTGATAATCGTTTTGCTTTTTATGGTGTTGACTTTAGTTTATTTAGACGCATAAAATGGTTGGAAAAGAAAAATATACAAGTCAATATTCAGATACCTGTGAGTCTAAAGCATTCATTATCTCGTGTCGAAAATAATTTTTCATCATGGCGTCATTTAGAAAGAATACATGATTATGCATTATCTGCAAGATATTACTCTGGCAATAAATTAAAAACTTTTTGTGGTGTCATTTTATTTTTATCTAAAGAGTGTGTGCATCTTAGATTGAAGAATATATTAGTATTCTTCAAAACTTTTATTAATGGTAAGCATCCCAGATGTTAATTTTAAAATGTTAGTGATTGATACATGTATTTATTTAAAACCCTTTGTTCATTTGTTTACCAATTTTAAGCTTATTTTGCTGAGAAATAATTCTGTGAAACTCTGCTTAATACTATAAAAAGGAACGAAACTGAATGACATTGCGTTCTAATGCTAAATGGAATATGTTTTCTCAGACATTCAAAGTCTTAGTCCAGGTCGTTAATATTGTTTATTTAGCTAAGATAATACCTCCAGCCGAATATGGCCTGATGGCTATGGCACTTGTTATTTTTAATTTTGGTATTCTTCTAAGAGATCTAGGAACGTCCGCAGCTATTATACAAAGAAAAGAGCTAACGCATCCTTTAATTAATACTGTTTTTTGGTTAAACACTATAATGGGGATTGCATTAGCTATTATTGTTTTCAGTTCATCACCTCTGATTGCAAATTTTTATCAACAACCACAGCTAATCCCTATTTTAATGATGCTGAGTATAACTTTTCCATTATCTAGTTGTGCTGCAGCTCATTTGGCATTACTTGAACGAGACTCAAAATTTAAAATTGTGTCTATAATTGAGGTGACATCTGCTACTGTATCTGTTGTCTGCGCAGTTGTACTTGCGAATCTTGGTTATGGCGTATATAGCTTAGTTGTTCAGGCTATAATACTAAATTTAATGTCTGCAATTCAGTTTTGGCTTGCATCTAATTGGCGTCCAACAGTACGTTCATTTATTGATTTACAAGTTTTGAAAGATGTTTTTGGTTTTAGTGCCAATTTATCATTGTTCAATTTTGTAAACTATTTCTCTCGAAATGCAGATAGTTTTATAATAGGTAAATTTATGTCTGCGTCAGTGCTCGGTAGCTATAATTTGGCATATAGGATAATGTTGTTTCCATTGCAGAGTCTTACTTTTGTAACTACACGATCCCTTTACCCTATTCTAAGTAAAAGTCAAGATGATAACAAGAGCATTTCTAGCTTATATCTTAAGTGCGTATTTGTCATTTTATTTATTACTATGCCCCTTATGGTTGGTTTAGCATATTTCAGTGAGCCTTTTGTAAGATTGGTTTTTGGTGCTCAGTGGTATTTAACTGCAGATGTGTTAAAATGGCTTGCCCCTACTGCAATTATCCAGTCTGTATTGAGTACTACTGGTTCAGTATTTATGGCAAAGGGCCGTACAAATACATTACTCCGTTTAGGGATCATTGGTGCAATATTACAGGTCTCATCTTTTATTATAGGTGTCAAATATTCGATCACAGTCTTCGCTATGTGCTACTTTATTGCAAATATTTTAAATGCTATACCAGTGATGTATTGTTTGTTTAAGTTGATTGATATTAACTTTATATGTTTTTTTACAAAAATAATTCCTATAATTTCAGGTACTGGGTGTATGTGGCTTTCGCTTAATATTCTAAATTTATATGTTCCTATGATTTCTATTAATAGTGTTTTAAAGTTATGTAGTCTTTCAGTAACTGGCGCGCTTTTATATATCATTTTTATGGTTGTGTTCTCGCGTTTTATTCGTAATAATATCCTCGGCATTCTGAGAAAAGTATTTTAGTGTTCTCTTATATATCCAAACATATTCAGATAATGGTGGAAACTTGTAATTTTAAGGAGGAGGTGTGAATTCTAATTTATCTATCAGTTTTGCATCATATAATACCAAAATGGCGAAAGCAGGCTTACAGTTTTTTAGATATATTGTAGTCTGTCTAATCGCAGTCTTTGGCTACATATTAATCCTGAACCAATACTTTGGTGAGAATAAAGACTGGAGTGTCTATTCACGTTATTATGATTATTTTATTAGTGGTTGGGGAGGATTATTAACGCAGGTTGAACCAGTTTTTCACTTGATTTTTAGTATCACGTCGTCGCTACATATTGATTTATTAAATGTGTTAGGCGGCATTGCGTTAGTTTCTTTATTAATAAAATTTTTTGTAATTACTAAGATCTCACGGTCCATAATCCCTGTTATCTTATACAGTGCAGCTATGTACCCTCTTCACGAATATACACAAATCCGTGTTGCATTAGCTATTGCACTTTGTTACTTATATTTGATTCTATGTACTAAATATAAGAAAACATCTTTTGTATTGTTATGTATTATCCCTTTCACTCATACATCATGCTTATTGTTTGTTCTATGCTGTATAGCTTCAAAGAAATTATATAAATTCACTTTTGCCAAGTCTTTTTTGTTATCACTGTTTGCCTTGATTCTTATAAGTATAAGTATACAATTCGTAGCAATTGTTTTAGGTTCGTCAAACTTAGTGAATTACCTAGCCGGTGATATTGTTGATAAAAAACCCGTTGTATTATCTATAACTAATATTATATTCTTTTTATATAGTGTCTCTTTTATTTTAACAGGTATTCAATATAAGGATCGCGGTATTTATATTGCTTCGTTGCTTTCTATTATAGCGGTGCCGCTTGCCATAATTTTTTATGCGTACCCGGTTCTTGCTGATAGATTTAAGGAACTTTTTTTTGCATTTGGAGTTATTACTTTTGCTTATTTACTTAGGTTTTTTAAATTTACACCAAAATATTTATTCGCATTTTTTTTGTATTTGCTATTCTGTGCATCCTCTGTTTTTGTCTATTTAAATAATGGGTTGTTGTTTCGCTGAGTTTTCAACAATACAAATTAGATTAAAAAAATGGAGAGTATATGAACCGACGAGATTTTTTATCTATAGGTCTTGGTGCAGCCACTATTGCTTTTCCCTACTCAGTCATTGCTAACCAAGGAAAAGACTCCTTAAATGGTTATGATATTGATCTAACTGGTCAAAAAGATAGTACGAATGAGTTTCAGCGCTTGCTTAATGATGCTGCTGTTTCGGCTCAGCCTGTACCAAATGGCATGCAAAAAGCACTTGTAATAATTCATGGAATAATTCGCGTTTCAAAAACATTAATTATAGATGCTTCAAGAGTAAATATATTAGGGCCCGCCACAATTTATTTTTCAAAGCAAGCGCTTGGTATAAATTATGGTATCGTTCTCAATAACAATAGTTTGAAGAATGTTTCTTTTACAAATGGAGTTGGCTCTTTGTTTGACTCGGTTAATTTTTTTAGTGAAATTAAAATTAATTTGTTCTTTGCTTCAAATTTAAAAACATCTGATACCAATCCATCATGTCTAATAAATATTAGTCAATGCAGATTCACTGGTTTTGATAAAATATTTACGAATGGAGCTGGAGGATGGGGATGGAACTGGGATAGATGTGGTTTTGATGAATGTAGTTGGTTGCTTTACATCACTCAGCAAATGGATTCATACGAGCGATTTAGCTTTACATCTTGTATTTGGCAGAATGGTGGTACAGCATTTTATGTAGATAACCCTTTTGGTAAAATCTACTGGACTGCAGGCAGTTTTGATTATTGTGATGCGATCGCTTATATAAAAAGAGGTTACGTTTCCGTAAGTGGTCATCTTGAATTTAAAAAAAGAGAAAAACCTGCTGTAACATTATTAAGTGATGACTGTCATTTTTACTTCTTAGGAGGAAGTATTTACGCTATAAACTGTAGTGAGCCTTTTACTCTCTTTAAGCAATATTCAAACGATCAAATTACCATTCGCGATGTTAATTTTATGTATGATAAAGTCAATGATGGGGTTGTTACACTATCAAATATGAATTTAGAAACTAATAGTATTCTTTTCAAGAAAAGACAGCGATAAAATTATTGTTTTATTTCATATAAATATTGCTGTTTTTCCTAGGTTGAGCCTATGCCTTTTTCATTGTTTAGGTTAATATAAAAAGAAACATAAGCTGCGAACATGTCGCAGTGACCACACCTGACAGGAGTATGTAATGTCCAAGCAACAGATCGGAGTTGTCGGTATGGCTGTGATGGGGCGTAACCTAGCGCTGAACATTGAAAGCCGTGGTTATACCGTCTCCGTTTTCAACCGCTCCCGTGAAAAGACCGAAGAAGTGATTGCCGAAAACCCAGGCAAGAAACTGGTCCCTTACTACACCGTACAAGAGTTTGTTGAATCCCTCGAAACACCTCGTCGTATCCTGTTGATGGTGAAGGCCGGGGCTGGCACCGACAGCGCCATTGATTCCCTGAAGCCTTACCTCGATAAAGGCGACATCATCATTGATGGCGGCAACACCTTCTTCCAGGACACTATTCGTCGTAACCGTGAACTGTCTGCTGAAGGTTTCAATTTTATCGGTACCGGTGTCTCCGGCGGTGAAGAGGGGGCTCTGAAAGGGCCTTCCATCATGCCTGGTGGGCAGAAAGAAGCCTATGAGCTGGTAGCTCCGATTCTGAAGCAGATTGCTGCAGTTGCTGAAGACGGTGAGCCCTGTGTGACCTATATCGGTGCTGATGGCGCAGGCCATTATGTGAAGATGGTACATAACGGCATCGAGTATGGCGACATGCAGCTGATTGCTGAAGCTTATGCGCTGTTGAAAGGCGGTCTGGCTCTTTCCAACGAAGAGCTGGCGCAAACCTTCACCGAATGGAACGAAGGCGAGCTGAGTAGCTACCTGATCGACATTACTAAAGATATCTTCACCAAAAAGGATGAAGAGGGTAAATACCTCGTTGATGTTATTCTTGATGAAGCAGCAAACAAAGGTACCGGCAAGTGGACCAGCCAAAGCTCACTGGATCTCGGCGAACCTCTGTCTCTGATCACAGAGTCCGTGTTTGCTCGTTATATCTCTTCTCTGAAAGACCAGCGTGTAGCCGCTTCGAAAGTGCTGAGTGGTCCGCAGGCTCAACCGGCCGGTGATAAAGCTGAATTTATCGAAAAAGTTCGTCGCGCCTTGTACCTCGGTAAAATCGTTTCCTATGCCCAGGGCTTCTCACAACTGCGTGCTGCTTCTGATGAATACAACTGGGATCTGAACTATGGCGAGATCGCTAAGATTTTCCGCGCGGGCTGCATCATTCGTGCACAGTTCCTGCAGAAGATCACCGATGCTTATGCGCAAAACGCTGGCATTGCTAACCTCCTGCTGGCGCCGTACTTCAAACAGATCGCTGATGACTATCAGCAAGCGCTGCGTGATGTCGTGGCTTATGCCGTACAGAATGGTATTCCGGTACCGACGTTCTCTGCGGCAATTGCTTACTACGACAGCTACCGTTCCGCAGTTCTGCCAGCTAACCTGATTCAGGCTCAGCGTGATTACTTTGGTGCGCACACCTATAAGCGTACTGATAAGGAAGGCGTTTTCCATACTGAGTGGTTAGATTAATATTTCTCTTATTAGACCTCCTGCAATTTAATGGAGGTCTAATGTTAAAGTACATATATAATCAAGCTCTACTCTGAAAAATAGCGGAAAATTAAGAATTTCGCTATTTGTTTTTAAAGTGTTCCTTCGATATTATCCCCATTAAATTACATCTCCAGCATTTTAATATATAGATTTATGCAATTATTTTCTTTTTGCATGAGTAATCAAAGGTAAATAAAATATGAAGATTCTTGTCACCGGTGGCGCGGGCTTTATTGGCTCTGCCGTAGTTCGTCATATCATTGAAAATACCCGGGATGAAGTCCGCGTGGTGGACAGCCTGACCTATGCCGGCAACCTCGAATCCCTGGCGCCGGTGGCCGGGAGCGAACGCTACTCGTTTTCCCAGACCGATATCACCGATGCCGCTGCCGTGGCGGCCCAGTTCAGCGAGTTCCGCCCGGATATCGTGATGCACCTGGCGGCGGAAAGCCATGTGGACCGTTCCATTGATGGCCCGGCCGCGTTTATCCAGACCAACGTGATCGGCACCTTCACTCTGCTGGAGGCAGCCCGCCACTACTGGTCCGGGCTTGGTGAGGAACAGAAGCAGGCCTTCCGCTTCCATCATATCTCCACCGATGAAGTGT
>PPYF01098714.1_pt1 | contig 154732 bp, 150 predicted proteins | sample 1559871 | NCBI WGS metagenome assembly PPYF01 (sample SAMN08240021, study PRJNA423297) | Human gut metagenome, whole genome shotgun sequencing project. | reverse complement strand
TACGCCATGAGGGTTCTGCTGCATTTTCTCAAGCCCTACAAATGTCTCTGCTTTTTCACCGTACTGGTGACTTTGATAGATGTGGCAGGCACCCTGTATATTCCCACCCTGGCAGCGGAAATGATCAACATTGGCCTGGAAACAGGCAATTGGCCGGAAGTGGTCCATAAAGGTGTCTGTATGCTGGGAGCGGTACTGCTCTCTGCCCTAGGAACGCTGGTGGGCAGTTTTCTCTGCGCCCGGCTGTCGGCCAGGCTGGGACGGGACCTGCGCAATGCTCTGTACGACCACGTCCTTGCCTTTTCGGAGACCGATTTTGACCAGTTTGGCACCGGTTCCCTGATTACCCGTACCCTGACAGATGTCAGCGTGGTCCAACAGGCTTTTACCTGGTCCATTCAGATGATTTTGCCAGTACCTGCCCTGTGCCTCATGGGGATGGGGCTGGCCTACTCCCTGAACCCGGAAATGGGAAAGCTGATGATTGGGGTCACCACGGTAATTTTGGGCGGGGCCGTGCTGATTACCCGGAAAGCGGCAGTCATTTTTGAAAAGCTGCAAACCCTGCTGGATAAAATCAATGTGCTGATTCGGGAAAATCTCACCGGGGTGCGGGTTATCCGTGCCTTCAACAAGGAAGCCTACGAAGAAAAACGGCTGCACCGGTCCTTTGCAGACTATGCAGAATCAGCCATTCATGCCAATGGACTGTTTTTCGGCCTGGAAAGCCTGGCCATCTTTGTCATGAACCTATGCATCTGTACCATTTTGTGGCTGGGAGCGGACCAGATTGGCGCAAGGCAGCTGGAGATTGGGGACCTGACTGCTCTCACGGAATACGCCATTCTGATTTTGTTCTACGTGATTTTGGCCCAAATGGTGGTGATTCTCCTGCCCCGGGCCAAAGTATGCCTAAACCGGATTGGTGCTGTTTTGGCAAAGCAGCCGGAAATTACTGATGGGAAGGCAAAAGCACTGCCTGCGGCTGCACCCGAAGTGTTCCGGCTGCATAACGTTACTTTCCGTTTTGCCAACGCGGCGGAGGCTGCTCTGCAAAACCTGGACTTTGCCCTGTGCCGGGGAAAAACCACCGCCATTATTGGCAGCACCGGCAGCGGAAAATCCACCCTGGCCAAGCTCCTGCTCCGCTTTCACGATGTAACGGAAGGAGCCATTACCCTGGAGGGAATGGATATTCGCCAGCTGACCCAGGAACAGCTGCGCAAACATATTTCCTATGTACCCCAAAAGGCTTGGCTGTTTTCCGGCACCCTGGCCGAAAACCTGCGGGTGGGCTGGAAAGAAGCTTCCCAGGAGGACCTGAAAAAGGCCCTTTCCATTGCCCAGGCGGACTTTGTGAAGGACCTGCCGGAAGGACTGGAAACCCAGGTATCCCAAGGGGGAACCAATTTTTCTGGTGGGCAGCGGCAGCGGCTGGCCATTGCTCGGGCGCTGCTCAAAAAAGCAGATTTGTACATTTTTGATGACAGCTTTTCTGCCTTGGATTTCAAAACGGATGCGGCCCTGCGGCGGGCCCTTAAAAACACCCTGGCAGGGAGTTCGGTTCTGATTATTGCCCAACGGGTCAGCACCATTGAAACAGCGGACCAGATTATTGTGCTGGAAGACGGCCGGACCGTGGGGGTGGGCACCCATCAGGAATTGCTGAAAGGCTGCCCAGCATACCAACAGATTGTGGAATCCCAAACGAAAGGAGGCAGCTGCCATGGCACAGGACAACCGGCAAACTGAACACCAACAGGACACTTCCCTGGCCTATGAACTGTCCTTTGAAAAGCCCCAGGCTGCCTGGAAAACCCTGAAACGACTGTGGCAAACAGCCCGGGCCTTCCACCAAAGGCTTATTCTGGTGCTGCTGTCCGTAACCTTCTACACCATTTTGATGATTGCAGCACCCTGGTACAGTGCCGGGGTCATTGACCATCTGTGGAACGACATTCAGATAAGCCAAACCCTGGGACAGGCATTTCACGTAACCTGGCAGCAGGGCGGCCGGGAAATCGGAATTTTGTTTCTGCTATATCTGGGAGCCTGGCTGTTCTATAGTCTGCAAAGCTATGCCATGCTCTCCTTTGCGGAGACCCTGTCCCTGCACTTGCGGACAGAACTAAGCCAGAAATTAAACCGGCTGCCCCTGTCGTATTTTGACCATCAGCCCACGGGAGACAGCCTCAGCCGCTTTACCAACGACCTGGACAAAATGTCCGAAGCCCTGCAAAATGGGGTGCTAGAGCTGTTTACTTCGGTCGGCATGGTGCTGGGGGCACTGGTTATGATGTTCCATTTCCAGCCCCGGCTGACCCTGCTGTTCGGGCTCTTTACCCTGCTGGCGCTGGGAGTTACCAAACTGTTTTCCCAGGCCACCCTGAACCAAGCCTCCGCCCGGCAGCAAGCTATGGGCAGGGTCACCAGCCTGATAGAGGAATACTACAGCGGCCGGGTAATTCTCAAAGCCTTCAGCCGGGAAGCGGACAGTTCCCAGCATATTCATACTGCCAACGAAGCCTTGGCCCGGTCTTCTGAAAAGGTAGATTTTCTCATTAATGTAGTGAATCCAGCCATCCGTCTGGTAAATCGGCTTGGACAAGTGGGCATCGCCCTTTGGGCCAGCAGTCTGCTGATTCAGGGACGCCTCAGTGTGGGGGCCTTCCAGGCCTTTCTCCAGTATATGAACCAGGCTGCGGAGCCGCTGACAGATGCTTCCTACGTAATTACCTCCATGCAGTCTGCCCTGGCCTCTGCGGAGCGAGTCTACCAACTGCTGGACGAGCCGGAACTGAGCCCGGAGCCGGCGCAGCCCCCGGTGCTTCCTACTATACGGGGCAAAGTGGAATTTCGTCAGGTACGGTTTGGCTACAGTCCGGACAAGGAAATTATGAAAGGAGTCAGCTTTACCGTACAGCCCGGCCAAAAGGTGGCCATTGTAGGGGAAACCGGTGCCGGGAAGACCACCCTGATCAATCTCTTGATGCGCTTCTACGAAGTTCAGGGCGGGAAGATTCTCCTGGACGATGTGGATATTGCCGACCTGTCCCGGCAGCAGCTCCGTTCCTATTTTGGCATGGTACTCCAGGATACCTGGCTGTTTGAAGGCACCATTGGTGAAAACATTGCCTATGGCAGGCCGGACGCTTCCCCAGAAGAAATCCGCAAGGCAGCACAGGCAGCCCGGGTGGACTTCTTTGTACGAACCCTGCCCCAGGGCTATGATACCCGGCTGGAAAATGACAGCGAAGCCATTTCCGTAGGCCAGCGCCAGCTGCTGACCATTGCCCGGGTCATTCTCTGCAACCCTCCCCTTTTGATTTTGGACGAGGCCACCTCCAGCGTGGATACCCAGACGGAAATGGAAATCAACCGGGCTATGAAGACCCTGATGCAGGACAGGACTAGCTTTGTCATTGCCCACCGGCTGTCCACCATTGTGGACGCAGACCTGATTCTGGTTATGGCCGGCGGCAATATTGTGGAACAGGGCACCCATCAGGAACTGCTGCAGCAGGGCGGCGCCTATGCGGACCTATACAACAGCCAGTTTGCCGGGGCATAATTTCGTTGGTACAGCAAAAAAGTCAGTTTCCCTTGTTTCGGTTTTGGGAAACTGACCTTTCTTTTTATCTGTAATTTGTGCAGCGGCTTGGCAAAAGCCTGCCCTACCATACCTCCGGGTAGTTGGTGGGGTCCAAGGGATCCGGGCCGTACCGGTTGTTCCCTTTGTCTCCTGGAATCAGTGCCAAACCGGCAAAGATAATCAGGTTCAAAGCATCTTTCATGTCCGGCCCGCTGGGCAGCAGGCGAAACATCACAAAAAGGGCCAAACACCACCAGGCAGATTGGCCAAAGTCGTGCAGCCGTCTGGCAGCCAGGGAGTAGAAAAAAATAAAACTGACCACGGCAAGAATCAGTCCCACATCCATAACGGCGGACATGCTCTGCGCTTCTCCCCAAAAGGCCAGGAGCATACCCACCATCAGCAGGGCAAAATCCCCCAAACCATAGAGAAAATATTTTTTCCGGCTTAACCTGCCGCTAAAGGACAGGATGCTCCCCGGGGCAAAGGCCGAAACAATAAGAACAAGGATTCCCACCAGAATTGGCAGTCCGAATTGAAAAAATAGCCCCAACTTGATTAAACCCATAAAAAAATCACCCATTTGCAAAACCTCCTCTGCTGGCTTGCCGGGTACCAGGGCACACCGGCTGACGGGCAGGACAGCTTGCCTCAACGCAGACTGCTAGGGCATTTGCTAGGCTAATCCTTCCGCTAACCTTAGTATAGCAAAAGGGTTGGGTGATAAAACTCCCACAAAAAGCAAGACACCCTGCGCTTTTGCAGAGTGTCTCTTTTTACGCGGTTTATTCCACCACGTGGATTCTCTTGGGATCCCAACGGTCCCGCTGCTGCCGTTCCTTGTCCGGATAGCCATAGGCCAAAATGGCAAAGGGCTGCAGGGTATCGGGAAGGTTCAGGATTTCCTTTACCTTGGCAATGCGGTCTTCAAAGGGAGCTACCCCAATCCAAACGCCGCCCAAACCTACTTCACTGCAAGCCAGCCACATATTTTCCATGCAGATGCTCATATCCACAGGAGCAACCGGCTGGAAGGGCAGTCCTTCGGTGCGCATTACGCTCAAAATGGCAATGGGTGCACGGCCTACGGCGCCGGAATATTCGCTGATTCGGGCCAGTTTGGCCAAAATAATGGGGTTCTTGATTACGTAAAATTCCCAGGGCTGCTGGTCCCCGGCGGAAGGTGCCTGCATGGCGGCCTTCAATAAGTAATCGGTTTTTTCCTGTTCTACAGGACGGTCCTCATACCGTCTTACGCTGACACGGGTAAAAATACTGCTAGTCATACAATTCCCTCCTAATACTGGCAAACGCCTGAAGCGCGGACTCCCCGGGGGGTACTCCAAACCGTGCTTCCTATATTTTGTCTCAATTGTAACACGAACGTACACAGTTATCAATACCTAATATATACAATTTATCGTTAACTTTTTACCGTTAACCTTGATTGTAATTTTGGTTTACGTTATCATAAATAAAGTTAACCGCGGCTCAACTAGAGCCGCACCAATCTGTTTAGGGGGAATATATGATGTCAAACGGACTTTTCATTACCGGTACAGACACGGATATCGGCAAAACGTATGTTACAGCGCTGCTGATCAAGACCCTGCGTCAGGGCGGTTATGACACGGGCTACTACAAGGCGGCTATCAGCGGAGCGGACTCGGTGGCGGAGTCGGATGCGGGTTTCGTCAACCGTTTTGCCCAAATTGGGGAACCGGAAGACCTGTTGCTTTCCTATCTGTACAAAACAGCGGTATCCCCGCACCTGGCGGCCCAGCTGGAGGGCAATCCGGTGGACCTTGCGGTGATTCACCGGGATTTTCAAAAGGCTGCGGCCCACTATCCCTATCTGGTAATGGAAGGTTCCGGGGGCATCGCCTGCCCCCTCCGCCGGGATGCAAAGGCCCATATCGACCTAACGGATATTATCCGGCTGCTGGAGCTGCCGGTCCTGCTTGTGGCCAAGGCCGGCCTGGGCACCCTGAACCATATTGTCACCACTGCTGCCTACTGTGAAAAGCTGGGGATTCCCGTAAAGGGCGTGCTGCTGAACCATTGGCAGGGTGGTGTCCTGGAAGATGATAACCTCAAAATGATTCCCGCAATGACCGGGGTACCGGTGCTGGCCAAAATTTTTACAGGAGCTGCATCGCTGGACTGCGACCCCAAAACCCTGGCAGCCTGCTTTGCGTCTTTGGAGGTGAAGAACTAATGGAAAAATCCTGGGAACAACTGGACAAGGAGCTCATCTGGCACCCTGCCCAGCAAATGAAGGACAATGAGATTTTCCCGCCGGTGGTCATCGACCATGCCAAGGGCGTATACCTGTACGACAGCCAGGGCAAGGCTTATTTGGACATTATTTCTTCCTGGTGGTGCAATCTGCTGGGCCACTGCAATCCAGAACTTAACGCAGCGGTCAAGGAGCAGGTGGACACCCTGGAGCACGTGATTTTCACCAATTTCACCCATAAGCCGGCTATTGAACTGGCCCAGCGGCTCCAGCCCCTGCTGCCCAAAGGGCTCACCAAATTTACCTTCCACGACAACGGTTCTTCTGCTGTAGAAGCGGCCATGAAAATGGCCTTTCAATACCAGGTGCAGACGGGACACCCGGAACGAAAGCGCTTTATGTGCCTGCCCTGCTCCTACCACGGAGAGACCATCGGCGCCCTTTCCGTAGGTTCCCTGGACCACTATGCAGCCCTGTTCCACCCCATGCTCATGGATAATATACATTTTGAAGGGCTGGACTGCTTCCGCTGCCCTTACGGGGAAAACCGGCAAACCTGTCACACGGACTGCTTCGAAGCAGCGGAGCGGGCCTTTGCCCAGTACGGGCACGAAACGGCGGCCTGTCTGGTGGAGCCCATTCTCCAGGGAGCAGCCGGTATGCGGATCTATCCCCCGGCCTACCTGATCAAGCTGCGTAAATTGTGCGATGCCTACGGAGTCCTGCTGATCGACGACGAAATCGCCGCCGGTTTTGGCCGGACGGGAAAGCTCTTTGCCATTGAGCATGCCGGGGTCAGCCCGGACCTGCTGTGCACCTCCAAAGGTCTGACTGCCGGGTATCTGCCCATGTCCCTTACCATTACCACGGACCAGGTGTACAACGCTTTCTATGATGACTACGGCACCCAAAAGGCCTTTGTCCACAGCCACACCTATGCGGGCAATCCTCTGGCCTGCTCCATTGCCCTGAAGGTACTGGACATTTTGGAACGGGACAACCTGCTGGAGCGGGTCCGGGAAAATGGGGCCTACCTCCACGCCAGACTCCAGGAAGCGGTGGGCAATCACCCCAACGTAGGGGAAATCCGCCATATTGGCCTGATCAACGCCCTGGAACTGGTTCTCAATAAACAAACCAAGGAGCCCTTCCCCAGCAAATGCCGGCTGGGCTGGCAAATTTTCCGCAAAGCCATGGACAAGGGCCTGGTGCTGCGAAACATGGGGGACGTACTGTACTTTAACCCGCCCCTTACCATTGAGCGAAAGGATCTGGACAAGGCGGTGGCCATTCTCCGGGACGCCCTGTACGACCAGCTGCCGGTCAGCTAACCGGACCTGACGCCAAGTGCCGGGTTGTGCTATAATAGCCCTACACGCTAACGGAAGAAGGGTCTTTATGTATATCTGCAATTTATGTCCCCACAACTGCGGGGTCAACCGTCCGGAATATGAAGGAGCACCGGGACAGCTGGGCTACTGCCGCTGCGCCCTGCGGCCTAAGGCAGCCCGAGCCGCCCTCCACCTGTGGGAGGAGCCGTGCCTCAGCGGTACCCGGGGCAGCGGTGCAGTATTTTTCTCCGGCTGCACCCTCCAGTGCGAGTTCTGCCAGAACAGTGAAATCAGCCGGGAGGGCAAGGGCTGGGAGGTTACCCCGGAGGACCTGCGGAAAATCTACAGTTCTCTCATTGACCAAGGGGCCCACAACATTGATTTGATTACAGCCACCCAGTTTGTGCCGCTGCTTTTGGAATCTTTGGAGCCCAAACTGCCAGTGCCGGTGGTCTTTAACTGCGGCGGCTACGAAAAGGTGGAAACCCTGCGGCTGCTGGAAGGCAAGATCCAGATCTACCTGCCGGACCTGAAGTATTACCGGGAAGCAACAGCCATCCGCTACAGCAACGCTCCGCAGTATTTCCAATTTGCCACCCAGGCCATTCAAGAAATGTACCGCCAGGTAGGCCCCTATCAGCTGGATGAGGACGGCATTTTACAGCAAGGGGTGGTGATCCGCCACCTGATCCTGCCAGGCCAGACGGAAGACAGCAAGCGGATTATTGACTGGGTTACGGACACCTTTGGGCCGGGACAGGTGCTGTTTAGCCTGATGCGACAGTACGTGCCCTGCGGTCAGGCAGACCAGTTCCCGGAAATCAACCGGACCCTGACGGATGAAGAATACGCAGACGTGGAGAATTATCTGATGGACAGTCCCCTGGAAGACGGGTACGTCCAGGAAGCGGCCTCCGCCGATGAAAACTTCATTCCCCTGTTTGACGGCACGGGAATTCGCAGCCACAAATAAAAGACAAAATAAAAGGGACCTTCTGCACCAAGCCCTCAGGTTTGGCACAGAAGGTTCCTTTTTTGCTTTATAACAGTACTTCGTGAAGGTCAGCCACGCTGGCAAATTGGTCCGGGGACAGAACCCGGCCATAGGCACCGGCGTTGGTGATGCCCACCACATCCCCAATTTCCAGCCGGGGCAGTTCCAAATCCTCAGCCACCACATCGGCCGCCGTGCACAGGTTCCCAACCAGGGTAACCGTTTCCAGGGCACCCGGCTTCTCCCGCAGGGTAAAGAACTGGAAGGCGCCGGCCTCGCTGTAGAGAGGTTCGCAGGCTGCCGGTTCCGGATTGGGGGAATAGTTCTGGACCAATTGGCCCAAGGACGGCCGGATAAAGCCGTTTAAGGTATTGCTGAGAATCAGGAAGGTTTTCCCGTGGGATTCCTTCCGATCCAGCACCCGGGTCAGATACACCCCGGCCTGGCCTACGGCGTAACGGCCGGTTTCAATGAGCACCTTGGTCTGGGGCATAGCCTTGGCAAAGGCTTCTTCCTGGGGTGCCAGCCCCTTGGCCAAGGCGTCCAGGTCCAGGGGCTTTTCCGACAGGTTATAGGGAATGCCAATGCCGGACCCCAGATTCACAAAAGCCAGGGGGCGACCCAGCGTTTTGGCGGTCTCCTGGGCCAATTCCAGTACGTGGCCATAGTAGGCTGCCAACAGCTTCGGATCCAGTTCCTGGCTACGAAGATGGACGTGGATGCCTTGAACGGAAATCCGGCCGGGCTTCCGATTTTTCAGGTATGCCAAAGCTTGGTCCTGATCCACCCCAAACTTGGAGGCCACCCCAGGGCCTCCGGTAAAAGCAAAGTTGGGGTTGATGCGGAGCCCCACTTCATAGGTGGTGCTGCGCTCTGCGGCCACTGCTTCCAAAAGCTCCAGCTCGTGCAGACTGTCTGCGATGATGACGGCCTTGCCCAGGGTCCGTTCCAAATCCTCCCAGGTTTTTCCCGGGGCGGAATAATAGATTTGGGAAGGCGGCATTCCCGCTGCTGCGGCCAGTTCCACTTCCCGGGCGCTGGCAGCGTCTGCTCCCACCCCTTGGCTGGCAATGGCCTTCACCAGGGGCGGAAAGGGGTTGGCCTTCAGGGAATACAGAAAGCCAAAACGGGGAAAATGCTGCTGCAGGTTATCCAGTTGGGTCAAGATGGTATCCCGGTGGTACACATAGACGCTGGGATACTTCTTGCCAATATCCCGCAGTTTTTCTCTTTGTTCCATAATCCAAAATGGTTCCATAAGGATTTTCCCTCTTTCTCGATAAGCCTAAAGAAACAGGTGCGATTTTCCCTTCAGCCTGCTACAATAAAAGAAATACCGCCTGCTTTAGGCTTGCGTTTCTAGGATGATTCCCCCTAAGGGGCTATATACTCTATTATAAGATAAAATAATCAAAATTGCATGAAGGGAAGCTAAAATTATGTCCACACTTACGGCGGCAGCACCGCCCTCCTCTGCTGAGAACCCCACCTCCAAGGCCCGCTACGTACTGGCCCTGGGGCATCTTTGTTCCGATATCAACCAGGGCTCCCTGGCAGCCCTGCTGCCCTTTCTCATTGCCGCCCACCATTACAGCTACACCACGGCAGCCACCCTGGTCATGGTTTCCAACCTGGCCGGCTCCATTATCCAGCCGGTGTTTGGCCATATGTCTGACAAGAAGAACCGGCCAGGCTTTATGCTGCTGGGAGTCTCCCTGGCAGCAGGCGGCATGGCCCTGACCGGTTACGTTACCAATTTTGCCGGCCTGTGCCTGGCGGTAATGGTCAGCGGTATTGGGGTAGCCCTGTTCCATCCCCAGGCGGCCAAGCTGGTAAACGCCACCAGCCGCACCGGCAAAAAGGGCGTCAGCATGGGCATCTTTTCCTTTGGGGGCAATTTGGGCTTTACCCTGGGCCCCATTCTCACCACCCTGGCCATGTCCCTGTGGGGACTGAAGGGAACCCTGCTCTACCTGCTGGGTCCCCTCCTTTTCGGCACGGCCCTGCACCTGTTCTTCCCCAAAGAAGCCGCAGACGCCAGAACCGGGACGGCTGCAGCCCGGGGACAGGACCAGGCACCCCAGCAGGACGATGTGAAGAGCTTTGCCAAACTCAGCGTGCTGGTAACCCTGCGCTCCATCGTGTACAGCGGGGTCAGCACCTTCCTGGTGCTGTATTTCATCCACGTGCTGGGCCAGACAGACACCTTCAGCAGCACCCTGCTAAGCATCTACTACGCCGTGACTGCTGCCTCTTCCCTCCTGGGAGGCAAATTGGCGGACCTGTGGGGCGAAAAGAAAACCATTGTGTTTTCCTGCACCCTGCTGGCACTGGGGCTGATGCTGTTTCCCCGGGTACACAGCGTTCTCGCCGCAGGGCTGCTGCTGGTACCCATGGGCATGGGCATCAGCCTGTGCTACAGCTCCCTGGTGCTCTCCGGCCAGCGTTACCTGCCCAACCATATGGGTCTGGCTTCCGGCGTAACCCTAGGCCTGGCGGTCAGCATCGGCGGCATTGTAGCACCGCTTTTGGGTAAAATCGCCGATACACGGGGCCTGACGGACACCTACTCCATTATCGGCCTTCTGGCCGTCGTCATCTGGGTCCTGGCCCTGTGGCAGACGCCGCTGAAAAAAGCCTGAAAAAACTCCCTTCCCCAGTCCTATTGTGCAGGAACTGACGGAAGGGAGCATTTTTATTTACTGGCCCTTTTACAGCCCTTTGGCCGTAAAGGCGTTTTTCAGCTGGGTAAAAGCCTGTTCCACCACCACTTTGGGGCAAGCCAGGTTGAACCGTTCAAACTGGGCAGTTGCAGGTCCGAAGATTTTCCCGGAGTCCAGCCACAGTTTGGCATCGTCCACCACCAGCTGTTCCAGTTCCTCATCGGTAAGGCCATAGCCAGAGAAATCAATCCAAACCAAGTAGGTGCCTTCGGGCTCCACAAAGGTGGCCTTGGGGAAGTTTTCTTGCACAAAGTTCCGGACAAATACCATGTTCTGGTAAATGTACTGGTTCAGTTCCCGCACCCACTGGGCGCCTTTGGTATAGCAGGCTTTCACGGCTACCTGACCCATGATGCTGCCCTGGCTGTAGCCGGCAGCAGCGTTGGCCTTTTTGTAGGCCTGCCGCAGGGTTTCATCGGGAATGATGATATTGGCAGGCTGGAAACCGGCCACGTTGAAGGTTTTGCTGGGAGAAGTAAAGACCACCAGGTTCTTGTGGAATTTTTTGTCCAGGGTAAAAAAGCTGGTGAAATGGAAACCCGGATAAATAAAATCGCAATGGATTTCGTCATCCAGGATAATCACGTGATGGGCCAGGCAGATTTCTCCCAGGCGCTGGAGTTCTTCCGCAGACCACACCCGGCCTACCGGGTTATGGGGATTGCACAGCAGGAATACCTTTACGTTGTGGTCAATAATTTTCTGTTCAAAATCCGCAAAGTCTATGGTGTAGCGGCCGTTCTCATAATGAAGCTGGTTGTTCACAAACACCCGGCCATTGTCCTCAATGACTTCTTTAAAGGGATAGTACACCGGCTGCTGGATCAGGATGGCGTCCCCGGGCTGGGAAAAGGCCTTCACCGCCGTAGCCAGGCCGTACACCACCCCGCAGCCCAGGGTCACCCACTGGGGTTCAACGGTGTAGCCGTGCTGGGTGGAGAACCAATGGTTCAGGGCTGCAAAGTATTCTGCGTCCGGGTCCGTATAACCAAAAATTCCATGGTCAATCCGTTGGTGGAAGTTTGCCAGAATTTCCTCAGGCAGGGCGAAGTCCATATCTGCCACCCACATGGGCAGCAGGTCCGTGCGGCCCTTGCGCTGCAGGCCAAAGTCGTATTTCAGGCAGCTGGTGCCTTTGCGGTCAATGATCTGGTCAAAATTATATTTGTTTGCCATAACAAGCCCTCTTTTCCCAGTAAATCCTAGAATTTCAATATAATATAGGTATTCTAACATAAAAAGTCCGGCTGATGCAAAATGATTTTGCATCGCCGGACCATTTCTTACCACAAAGACAATTGTTCTTCTTCCGCATGATACCCGGCCCGGCAGACTTCCTTGAAAAAGGCTTCTTCCGTGCCAAATTTGGCCAGGGCTTCCGCCCGCAGGCGGCCATACACCAGCCGGGTGGCATCTACGTCGCTAAGGGCCCGGTGGGCATTCTCGTTGGTGAGCCCATAGAGCCGGACCATGTCGGCCAGCCTGTGCCCCTGCTCCTCCGGGTGAAGGGTCTGGGCATAAATCAGGATATCCACGTAGTCATTTAAAATGGGCGTTCCCAAAAGGGCCTGGGACCGGGCTGCCAGGAATTGGGCGTCAAAGCCCACATTGTAGCCGAGAAGCAGCCCGTCTCCGACAAACTGGGTGAACTGCCCAAGCACGTCCTGGGCAGCCGGAGCCTCCTGGAGCATGGCGTTGGTAATCCCCGTAAGCCGGGTAATAAAGGGGGAAACGAACTGGCCTGTAAAATGGGCCTTAGGCTGGAGCAGGGAAGAAAAGGTATCCACCACTTCTCCCTGAACCACCTTCTCCGCCCCTATTTCAATAAGCCGGTCCCGGTCAGGGTAAAGACCGGTAGTTTCCACGTCCACTACAATATAATTGTCAGGAAAGGCCAATTGGCTTTTGCCCGTGCTGACAGCAGGCGCCCTGCGGCGTTCTTTGTACATACTGCACCTCTTTCTGACCAACGGGCAGCGGGCAGGGATTATCCGAACAAACGAGCCAGGAATCCCTTCTTTTGTTCATACGGTACGGTCTTGATGTCCGTCACCTGATACCCGGTAGCGTCGATAACCTTACGGACCGCTGCCTCGTCCAGTGCTTGTTCTGAGACGATTTCTGTCTGTTTCTTCGTGTGGGAAGACGAAACGCTTTTAACCTTAAAGTGATTGCGAATGGCGTCGTTGATATGGCTTTCGCACATACTGCAAGCCATACCCTCCACACCTACGATACATTTTACCATGGGAAATCCTCCTTGTGTGACCCAAAGGCCAAACTATTTGGTACCCTATACCATCCCGGGGTATCTGTATTTATTATAGTAGGTTCCTGGGAAATGTCAACGAAAAAGTTAGTTTTAGATAACTCAATAATAATTTCCGCCGGAGCTTGTTCATTTGCCCAGGCTGGCTTATACTTAACCTAGATATTTTCCCTAGGAGGCTATTTTTTCATGAAACCCGAAGTATTATTGGAGATTCTTGCCCAGGCAGGCAAATTGAAAACCACCACCCGCCACTGCTTTACAGCACCTGGCCGCAAGGAAAGCGTGGCGGACCACAGCTGGCGCATGGCGCTGATGGCTCTTTTGCTGGCCCAGGACCCGCCGTATAGCTCACTCAATATGAACAAAGTCATAGCCATGTGCCTGATCCACGACCTGGGAGAAAGTTTTACCGGAGATATTCCCACCTTTGTAAAGACAGAGCAGGACCGGACCGAGGAAACCTTTGCCCTGACTAACTGGGTGCAGGAACTGCCTCAGGCCCAGCGCCTCCTATTTACGGAACTCTTTGCAGAAATGGAGCAGAAACAAACGCAGGAAGCCAAAATTTATAAGGCCCTGGACCGGCTGGAGGCGGTAATCAGCCACAACGAGTCGGACCTGGATACCTGGCTTCCCCAGGAATATGACCTGCAATACACCTATGGGGCCGAAGACGTAAAGTTTTCCCCCCAGCTGACCCAGCTCAAAAAAGCCATCGATGCCCAGACCACCGCAAAGATTCAAGCCCAGCGCCAGGGAAAAGATAAAATTTGATTATAATGTTCGGAAAAAAATTGAAAATCAATCGTAGAAGCCCTATACCAGGGCTCCTTTTGTATTAATTTTAGTTATGTAAACTACAACTGCATGGTTAACCCGAACTACTGTCTTGACAACCTGTTTTTTTGTTGTACAATAGCACCCGTGAATGTGTATTTCTAAAGCAGCGTTCCCGAAATGCACAAATAAAACTGAGGCCTGGACCGGCAGCCACAATGACTCTGATCGGCAGGCTCGCCCCCAGGCCGTCCCAACCAGAAAGGATGTTTGAAATGCAGCTGATTCGAACGGTAAAGGAAATTCAGGAATTCGTCAAGACCTGTAAGGCAGAGGGGAAATCCATTGGCCTGGTACCCACCATGGGTGCCCTCCACGAAGGCCATGCATCTCTGATTGCAGCGGCCCACAAGGAAAACCAGGTGGTTATCGTCAGTGACTTCGTAAATCCCACCCAGTTTGGGCCCAACGAAGACTACGATGCCTATCCTCGGAAACTGGAAGCGGACAGCAAGGTTGCAGAAGCAGCCGGTGCCACGGTGCTGTTTGCTCCCTCCCCCGCTGAAATGTACCCCCATAAGGATATGACCTGGGTAGAGGTCACCGGCAATGTCACCAAGGTGCTGTGCGGCCGTACCCGTCCCATCCATTTCCGGGGCGTTACCACGGTGGTTTCCAAACTGATGCATCTGTCCCAGGCAGACCGGGCTTACTTCGGCCTGAAAGACGCCCAGCAGACGGAAGTGCTGCGGCGCATGGTAGAAGATTTGTTTATGCCGGTAGAACTGCGGATTATGCCCATTATCCGGGAAGCCGACGGACTGGCCAAGAGCTCCCGGAACGTGTACCTGTCTCCGGAAGAACGGAAGGCCGCTTTGGTGTTGTCCCGGAGCCTGAAACACGCCAAAGAAGCCTTTGACAAGGGAGAACGCAGCAGCGCTGCTCTCCTAAAGCAGGTAAAAGACGAAATCTCCGCTGAACCCCTGAGCAATATTGACTATGTGGAAATGTACGGTATGCCCGGCCTGACCGAAGTGGAAGAAACCATTTCCGGCCGTGTGCTGCTGGCTGTTGCCGTGAAATTTGGCACCACCCGTCTGATTGATAACGTAGTATTGGAGGCCTAAGTCATGCTGCATCAAATGTTCCATGGCAAAATCCACCGTGCTACCGTGACGGAGGCCAACCTGAACTATATGGGCAGCATTACCATTGACCATAATCTCCTGGACGCTGCCGGCATTCTCCCCGGAGAACGGGTGCAGATTGTCAACAACAACAATGGGGCCCGTCTGGAAACCTACACCATCCCCGGCGCCCGGGGCACCGGCGTCATCTGCCTGAATGGGGCTGCGGCCCGGCTGACCCAGGTAGGTGATACGGTAATCATTATCGCCTATGCCCAAATGGAAGAAGCCGAAGCTCGGAGCTTTGTGCCCAAAGTGGTGATGGTGGACGAAAACAATCACCCGGTAAAGGTCCGGGGCCAGGAAGCCGAACGGGAAATCGGCTGAGCCCGGAAGGAGGACCCCTATGCTGGATAAACTCGTTCATTTTTGTACCCGTTATATGTCCGCTGGCGTTATCCTCATTGGGATCTTGGGCATTGTAGAGCCGGCTTTGCTGAAGCCTTTGGCTCCCCGGATTCCCCTGTTCCTGGGCATTATCATGTTCGGTATGGGCATGAGCCTGACCCCCAGCGACTTTAAGGCAGTGCTGTCCCGGCCCAAAAGCGTGGCCATCGGCTCCCTGCTGCAATTTACCATTATGCCCCTGGTAGCCTATGTCCTGATTCACCTGTTCCAGCTGCCCCCAGCCATTGCCATTGGCGTGGTACTGGTCGGCTGCTGCCCCGGCGGTACAGCTTCCAACGTAATCAGCTACATTGCCCATGCAGATGTGGCCCTGTCCGTATCCATGACCATGGTCAATACCCTGCTGGCTCCTGTGGTAACGCCCTTTTTGGTGTGGCTGATAGCCGGCACCTGGGTGCAGATCAGCTTTGTCTCCATGATGCTTTCCATCGTGCAGATGGTGCTGCTGCCCTTAATTCTGGGGGTAGCCCTGAATACCCTGTTCCCTGCCAAGGTCCAGAAGGTCATCCGGATTATGCCCATGCTGTCCGCGCTGGTGGTTATTCTCACCGTGGGCTGCGTGGTATCCCTGTCCGGCAAAGCCATTGTAGAAAATGGCCTGGTAATCCTGGCAGTGGTAATTCTCCACAACCTGTGCGGGATGCTGCTGGGCGGTTTCTTCGCCAAGCGCTTTGGTCTGAATACGGCCCAATGCCGGGCTATGACCATTGAAGTTGGCATGCAGAATTCTGGTCTGGCCTCCACCCTGGCCCTGATGTATTTCACCGCAGTGGGCGGTATTGCCGGTGCCATCTTCTCGGTGTGGCACAATGTCAGCGGTTCCCTGTATGCTTCCTACTGTATTGGCAAGGACGAAGAAGAAGACCTGGCCTACCAGGAAGCAGACGCTGAAGTCAATAAATAAGTTTTTGCCAAAAGGCTTTGGAGGCTTTTCTCCAGCCCCTTTTCCAGGCAGCTGGCCTTGTGCCGCTGCCTGTTTTTTTGTCTCCTTTTGTTCATTTTGTGACAATTTGGGGAGAACTTTGCTTTTTCCCGGTAAATTTCCTACAATATATTAAGCAGTACTTGACGCACACGTCTTACAAACACTGCCCGCAATTTCTAAAAAAGTTGAGGTATAAGATACTATGACCTATCATAAACGAAAATTGATTCCCACGCTTGTACTGGCTTCTCTGCTCCAAACAGGATTCCTTCTGCCCTCCATTGTCCACGCAGCGGTAACGGATGCACCGTCCCAAGCGGCAGACGGGGTGCTGCCCCCTGCCAAGGAAAAACCGGGGGAGGTTCAGCCAGAAGCTGCCAGTACCTCCAAAGAACAGCCCAAGGCTAACCCAAAGACGGCTCCAGAAGCGGCTGCGGCGCCAACTGACACTCAGGCTGCCCCGCAGACAGCTGTTGCCCCCTTACAGCCTGCTGGAGATTCTGACAATAATGAGGACGTGCCCACGGACGCGGACAGCACCCTGCAGCCCGCTGCCAAAGTGGACCCGGCTACGGGTCTGCCCATTCCCGCCATCCTGTCCCACTACACCCAGACGGATCCCGCCTCCCTGCGGCCCTTCCTGACCTGGAACAAGGTAGTTGGCGCCGTTTACTACGACCTTACCATTACCCTGCCCAACAACACCCAAATGCCCACCCAAAGGGCCTACGTGGAAGGCCTGAACGTAATCCTGCCCCCGGGTACCCAAGGGAATATCCGCTGGACCGTACAGGGCTTTGACCTGGATGACAACCCGGTATCCGCCCCGTCCAAAACAGAGGTTTCCTTTGTAAATCCCAAGGAGGAGCCGGACCTGACCCCGGTGCCCCTGACCCGTTTCAACACCGGCAACGGCACCACCCTGCTCTACCCGGTATACAACTGGATTCCCGTGGACGGCGCTGACCACTACCAGATTGAAGTTCTGAAAACCAACAAAGTAAGCCCTACCTTGCCGGCTTTGGACAAGCAGCTGCTTGAGCGGGGCCGCTCCACCGGCTTTGACTGGTACGATGACAGCTCCCACTACGCCCCCTATACCATGTACTGGCGGGTCCGGGCCATGGACGACAACGACAAGCCCCTGGGGCCCTTTACCGACCCTCTCCCCCTGCGCACCAATCCCAATGACAATTGGGAAATCGGTACCCTGGGCGACAGTATCTCCCACGGGGGCGGCGACCTGTCCTACTCCCCTTCCGACTGGGAATACAGCTACCAGTACTACCTGGACTTTGACTCCATCAATCTGTCGGAAAGCGGCGATACCAGCGCAGCTACCCTGGACCGTTTTGACAAGGACGTACTGCCCTTCCACGTAAAATACCTGATTATCATGACCGGCAGCAACAGCCTTCGGGGCTGGGTCAGCGGCAATTCCGTGATCAGCGACCTGGATGCCCTCCGGCAAAAATGTGCGGATAATGGGATTGTTCCCATCTTCATGACCTTGCCGCCCATCAACCCGGCCAATATCAAGCAGGCCTTTGATGAGCCTACGGCGGACAACTGGCAAAGCCAATTCAAGCTTGTTAACGACTGGATCCGCAGCCAGCCCTACCACATTGACCTGTCCGGAGTTATCGACGAAAATCAGGAGCTGCCCACCAGTCTGGCTGCCGATGGGCTGCATCTGAACTTCCGGGGCAAGCAGCTGATGGCCCAAGCCATCAACAGCCAATGGCCCGGCATCATGGCCGCCCTCCAGCAAAACCATAACTAAACTGCATAGTGACTAGCAAAAAACCAGAAGGTGTAGGGAAATACAAGATAATTTCCCTACACCCTTGTTTTTTATAAATATACCCTATATAATTAAAGAAGGATAATTATTAACTACGAAAGGTGGAATATATATGAGAAACTTTGTAGAGGCCATTGCCAATCGCCGTACCAATTACGCGCTGGGCAAAAATATCCCTGTCAGCAAGGAACAAGTTGTAGAAACCGTGCAGAAACTGGTCCATGAAGTACCTTCTGCCTTCAATATGCAGTCCGGCCGGATTATCATTGCCACCGGCGAAAATCACGACAAAATCTGGAACATTACAATGGAAACCCTGCGGAAAATCGTGCCGGCAGAAGCTTTTGGCCGCACAGAAGACAAAATCAAAGGCTTTGCCGCTGCCTATGGTACCATTCTGTACTTTGACGAAACAGCTACCGTAAAGAATATGCAGGAACAATTCCCTGCCTATGCAGACAACTTCCCCATCTGGGCCCAACAAGCCAACGGGATGATGCAGTTCGCCATTTGGACGGCCCTGACCGATTTGGGCTTGGGTGTCAACATCCAGCATTACAATCCTCTGATTGATGAAGAAGTGAAAAAGACCTTTGGGGTTCCCGATTCCTGGCAGCTGATTGCCGAAATGCCCTTTGGGGAAGCCCTGCAGGCCCCCAATGCCATTACCAAATTGCCCATTGATGAACGGGTAAAGGTATTCTAATTCCAGGCACCTCCTAACCATGGCCTCCAGTCCCTACGGGGATCTGGGGGCCGTTTTTTTTGCGTCCCCAGCGCTTCTGCCCCTTTCTCCGACTTTTTGGGCATAAAAAAAGATACTGTAGGATTTCCCACAGTATCTTGTGTGTCTTACAGGGCAGCTTTAGCAGTTTCAACCAGCTTTGCGAAAGCAGCAGCATCGTTGACAGCCAGGTCAGCCAGAACTTTACGATCCAGTTCAACCCCAGCTTTGGTCAGGCCGCAGATGAAACGGCTGTAGCTCAGGCCGTTGGCACGAGTAGCAGCATTGATACGAGCGATCCACAATTGACGGAATTCGCGTTTCTTTGCTCTTCTGTCCCGACGAGCGTACATCAGGCCTTTCATTACGGTTTCATTAGCTTTTCTGAACAGCTTGCTCTTGGAACCTCTGTAGCCTTTAGCCAGCTTCAGAATGTGTTTATGACGTCTATGAGCAGTTACACCAACTTTAATTCTTGCCATTCTCTTACTCCTCCTTGGATTCTAATCGTGCTTATGCGTAAGGCAGCATTCTTGCTACGCGTTCATGGTCAGTCTTATGAACCAGCGCGGCTTTACGCAGATTTCTCTTCCGGGCAGGAGATTTGTGCTCCAGAATGTGGCTCTTGAAGGCTTTTGCGCGTTTGAATTCACCGGAACCAGTGACTTTAAAACGTTTCGCAGCGGATCTGCGGGTTTTCATTTTCGGCATAATTGACTTCCTCCTTGTTATTTGGCGCTTTTAGGTGCCACAATCATAATCATGTTGCGGCCCTCGAGTTTGGGTTTTCTTTCAACCACAGCAATTTCCTGCAGTTTATCCGCCATTTTATTCAGTAATTCTTCACCCAGTTCAGGGTGGGTCAATTCCCGGCCTCTGAACATAATGGTCACTTTTACCTTGTCACCGCTTTCCAGGAAGCGGACGGCGTTTTTGGTTTTAACGTCAAAATCGTGGTCTTCGATGCGGATACGCAGTTTAACTTCCTTTACATCGATCACTCTCTGGCGCTTACGGGCTTCTTTTTCCCGTTTTTGCTGTTCATACTGGTACTTACCATAATCCATAATCCGGCATACCGGCGGTTTTGCTTTCGGAGCAATTTCCACCAGGTCCAGATGCCGTTGTTCAGCCAGATTCAGGGCCTCACTCAAGGACATAATACCCAGCTGTTCACCATCAGCAGAGTTCACGCGGACTTCTCTAGCACGAATCTCTTCATTAATTCGCAGTTCTTCTTTCGCTATGACTGCTCACCTCCATCAGTTAATCACAACTTCTCAAATTCTCAAAAATAAAAAACGGGCGAACCAAAGTCCACCCGTTCAAAATACGTATCAATGACCCTGTCGAGCGTTGCCGCAAGGTGAGAAGCAGGTGGCCTCTACTTGGTTACTTGATTATAATACCACAGAGGCCCCCCACTGTCAACCGTATTTCTTATTTTTTGTTTTTGATTTCATCCAACAGTTTGGCCGTGAAAGCATCTACGTCCATAGCCCCTTGGTCCCCTTCGCTGCGGCTGCGGACGGAAACCGTGTTGCTTTCCACTTCCTTCTCGCCGATAACCAGCATATAAGGAACCTTCTTGACCTGGGCTTCCCGGATCTTGTAGCCAATCTTTTCATTCCGGTCATCCAGATGTACCCGTACGTTCAGGGCCAGCAGCTTGTCCGTTACCTTCTTGGCGTAGTCATTGTACTTGTCCGTAATGGGCATTACCCGAACCTGTTCCGGAGCCAGCCAAGCCGGGAAAGCACCGGCATAGTTTTCAATCAGGATACCAATGAAGCGTTCAATGGACCCATACACCACTCTGTGGATCATAACCGGACGATGTTTTTGCCCGTCTTCGCCAGTATAGGTCAGATCGAATTTTTCCGGCAGCAGCATATCCAGCTGGATGGTGCCGCACTGCCAGGTCCGGCCAATGGAATCCTTCAGATGGAAGTCGATCTTGGGGCCGTAGAAAGCGCCGTCGCCTTCATTGATGGTGTACTTCAGGCCGAAGTCGTCCATGGCTTTTTTCAGGGCGCCGGTGGTCATTTCCCAGGTAGCGTCGTCACCCATGGAGTTGTCCGGACGGGTGGACAGTTCTGCATGGTAGGTCAGGCCGAAGGTAGCGTATACTTCGTCAAACAGCCGGATGGTTTCTTGGATAACGCTTTCAATCTGGCTGGGCATCATGAAGATATGGGCATCATCCTGGGTGAAGCAGCGTACCCGGAACAGGCCGTGCAGGGCACCGGACAGTTCATGGCGGTGTACCAGGCCCAATTCGCCCACCCGCAGGGGCAGTTCCTTGTAGGAGTGGGGCGTGTTGGCGTAAACCAGCATGCCGCCGGGGCAGTTCATGGGTTTAATGGCGTAATCCTGGTCATCAATCTTGGTGAAATACATATTTTCCTTGTAATGATCCCAGTGACCGGAGGTTTCCCACAGCTGCCGGTTCATGATCATAGGAGTCATAACTTCCTGATAGCCATATTTTCTATGAACTTCTCTCCAGTAATCAATCAGCGTATTGCGGATGATCATGCCGTTGGGCAGGAAGAACGGGAAGCCGGGGCCGTAATCGCTGAGCATGAAGATACCCAGTTCCTTGCCCAGTTTCCGGTGGTCGCGCTTGGCAGCTTCTTCCATCATATGCAGGTATTCTTCCAGTTCTTCTTTGGTGGCAAAAGCCGTACCATAAATACGCTGGAGCATCTTGTTGTGTTCATCGCCGCGCCAGTAGGCACCAGCAATGCTCATAAGCTTGAACGCCTTTACACGGCCCGTGGAGGGGCAATGCGGGCCGGCACACAGGTCGGTGAAGTCGCCCTGGGTATAGGTGCTGATAACGGCATCTTTCGGCAGGTCTTCAATCAGTTCCACCTTGTAGGGTTCATCTTTTGCCTTGAATTTGGCCAAAGCTTCTTCCCGGGGCAATTCATTGCGCACCAGAGGATAGTTGGCTTTGATGATTTTGCCCATTTCTTTTTCAATGGCAGCCAAATCTTCCGGCGTAAAAACGTGTTCACTGTCCAGGTCATAGTAGAAGCCTTTGTCAATGGCAGGGCCAATGGCAAACTTCGTGCCCGGGAACAGATGCTGAATGGCCTGGGCCATGACATGGGAAGCCGTATGGCGAATGGCATGGAGGCCTTCTTCAGAATCCGGAGTAACGAATTCCACCTGGGCATCGTGGTCCAGGGTATCGCTCAAATCTTTGTTGACACCGTCAACCTTGGCCAGCAGGGCTTGTTTGCCCAGTTTCTGGGACAGGCTCTTGGCAATGGACAGCAAGCTGCTGCCTACTTCAACTTCTTTTACACTGCCATCCAGCAGTTTTACTTGAATCATTGACATGATAGTTCCTCCTCTATTCTTAGCCAGGCAAAACAAAAAACCCGTCCCTGTAATAGGGACGGGCCTAAGCTCGCGGTTCCACCCTGATTGGTTCGACAATACGAACCCTCTCGGACCCTTTAACGCAGGATTACGATCTGGCTTACTATTGGTTCAGCAGATGGTTTGAAGGTGGTTACCTGCCACTTATCCGGGTCGGTTCTCAGCATTCCGACTTCTCTGTACAGCATCTATGACAGCTTGTCCTTCGCATTACCTTTGGCTTTTGAAATTGGCTTAATTATACCACGGGAGAAAATATTGTCAACCCCGGAGAACCATTTTCCAAAAATAATCCCCTACGGGAAGCTTTTTGGAATAAAATGTAACATTTCATACATAGAAAGTACAATCTAAAAAAATGCTGAAAATTCTACTGCCTTCCAGTTTCCCCTACGCCCCCCACTCTGCTACAATCCATCTTATAAAGGGGGAGTTCAAATGGATCGTTCTGATACTATGCATACCATGTATGACAAAAAGGGCCCTGTGGTGGCCAAGAATTTTGAAAAACGGGGCTTTGCAGCCTATTACTGTCCCACCCAGGAAGAAGCTCTGTCCAAGGCCATTTCTCTGATTCCAGCCACGGATGTGGTTTCCTGGGGCGGCACCGTTTCTGCCACCCAAATCGGCCTGCTTGACTACGTAAAGGCCCACAACAAGGTGATTGACCGGGATACCGCCAAAAATCCTGCGGAAAAATGGGAGCTGATGCGCCAGGCCCTGCTCTGCGACACCTACATTATGGGCAGCAACGCCGCCACCGAAGACGGCCAGCTGTTTAACGTGGACAACAACGGCAACCGGGTAGCCGCCCTGTGTTTTGGTCCCAACCAGGTTCTGGTCATTTTGGGCATGAATAAATTTGCCCCCACCCTGGAAGCCGCCATTGCCCGGGCCCGTTCTGTGGCTGCCCCCATCAACACCCAGCGCTTTGCCATCAAAACACCCTGTCTGGTCAATGGCATGTGTGCCGATTGCCTGAGCCCCGACAGCATCTGCAACCAGTTGGTCCACACCCGCCGCAACGGCGGCCCCAAAGGCCGGATCAAAGTGATTCTGGTAGGAGAAAATCTGGGCTATTGAAGCCAAAATCCTATAAAAGGCTGTCCGTACTTGGGCAGCCTTTTTTGATTTTCCAGCTTGGTGAATTGGAGACTTCCTGATTTTCCGCTTTTTCCCGGGGTCTCACAAGGCGCCGGCTTTTACCCAAAATTAGCCCCTCAGAAGGCTGTTTATCTCTTCGTTGGCCAGTTCTTGCGCCTGCTGCCGTCTCCAATTCAGTTCCCGCGCATACTCCTGCTCGTCCAGCCCTTCCGGAATGTCCCGTTTCAGGATTTCCAGGGTCTCCTGTTCCCGTTCTTCCACATCGTCAAGGAATTTCTCCAGACTGGCCTGGGGATGTTTCAGCTCTTTTAAGAGTCTCGGATTATAATCCTTCAGGTCCTCAATCAACGCTTTCGCTCTGCTGCTGTTTTTACCCATTTCTCTCGCCTCCAAATTGTCTAAAATACCATTTCGTTTATTTCAAGCCTGGAAATTTCAGGTTTAAAATAAATTTTTATAGAAAAAGCCGATTCCCCAATCCCCATACCTACCCTACATCCACATTTCTTTTTGAAGCAATCACATGTTCCACCTTATGTAGAGCAGCCATTAAGACACTCATATAGCGTCTTGTAATATGTTTCATAGTCTACAGAATCCGGTAGTCCGGAAACGCCGCCGTCCCCAGTCTCAAGAATTTTCCAATTTCCATCTTCTAACTCGGCATAATCCACGGTGTAGTAATTGCTGCCCAGCCTGCGATAGTGGTCAATCAGCTTCTGCGGAGGCCTTGGGGTAGCTGTTCCTTGGCCCGAATTGCGACTGATTGATGCCGGTATATGGTTGATGTAAAACACTCGATATTCGTTTGTATGATTTTCATACCGTTTTAGCGGGAGGTACTCTTTAATACAGATACCGCCTGTCAGCAGGTCTCCCCGGTACTTGTAAAATTCTCCCATCCAATAATCAAACTCCTGCTGAGTTACCGCTGCATCAAAATATTTGGGGAACTTTGTTCCCTTAACTGACTTCACATAGTCTTTCACCATGAAGCGGGAGAACTGTTTCTGAAGCTCAGCCACTGGAATCTCCGCATGAAGTGGATAAATCAGCATTTTCGCTGTATCTGCCTCCACGTATGGATACACATTGGGAAAAGTATGCAGCAACTTATATTGTTCCGGACTGGTAATTAATTGGATATTCTCCTTCAGCAGCAGGTTATAAAATTTTTCATATTGCTCCGGTTTCATCATCCACCCCCTGTAAACCGCCCTTGTAAGCTCTGCGGGAGCAGTGGATAGAATCAGTCTGCCTTCCTCAAACCAGGCATCATACCCAAATAAAGTCGCTCGAAACAATCCAGTACCCAATGCTGCCAGGTACTCCTCTCGCAATTCCTCATCTACTTTCTTAGGGTCAAAATAACTGGAAGGAAAAATAAGCATACTCACCAACGCCATCACTACCTTTTTTCTTATATAAAACCTCCTGCATTCGGTGCCTGCGCTATACAGATTTTGTCGCTTCTTGGCAAAGTATCAAATCCCTCCTGTCTTTACTTCAAAATTGCCAAAGCCAGTGCAATCAGAGATATTGCCAGTGCCAGATAAGAAATATATTTGTCCATGTTTCTCCCCCCCTCCTCATACGATTCATACCACAGCCCGTAATCACCCTAAGCCCTATTGCCATTACGCTTTTGCCGTGTATATTCATAAGCAGCATCATACCGCAAGCCATTATCACCAGGATACGGCTTATCGTGCTTTATTTCTTCCCACCAAATTTTCTTAGGGATTCCCTCAGGAAAAGCATCACAATAAGGACGGCCTATCATGTCTTCCCTTGGATAAACAGCATAATGTTTGCACGTCATACATTTACATATTGGAAACATAAACAAGACCTTGCCTCTTGAATAAGATCTGATTCTTTCACAGCTAGCCACACTGTAAAACGTTTGCAGTTTTTAAAATCCCTCCAGTTTTTCTTCTCCCTTCAGTATAGCAGATGTCCTGGTCAAAAAAGCTCCCAGAAGTTTTGCTGTCGTTTTCTTCCCGGCTGCCCAGTACAATTTGAACCAAACAAAAAAGGAGCCCCTCGCAGGGACTCCCTTCTTGTTGCTTATTTCTTCGGTTCACCATACAGCCGGTTCATTCCTTCCCGGGTCACCAGCCAAATCCGGCCAGCCTTTCTGGCTTCGGTTGGCAAAAACCGGGGAGCATTTCCTTTATACCCCGTACATGCCTGCTGCACCGTAACAGGAGATTTTCCCCAAATTTCCGCTGCTTCCGCAGCTGTCATCACCTCATCCAGCAACATTCCATTCACCCCCAAAATGTATCTATGCTCTTATTATGCCCGTTTGCAGGCATATCGTCAAATGGTTCCCGCGCAGTATAAGCAACAACAGCTACTGCAACAATTACCCGAAATAGGGGCTTAATCAAGCTCTCTTATTGATTTTATTTCAGAAGGGTAAAAAGTGAATCCCTTATTTTCAATTCCTGGTACGTCTAAAACTATAAATTCATCTTCATCATCTTCTATTTCACCAGCTGGATAGTAACCGGACACGTGACCTTTCCAACTCTTTTCGTCCACGTCGATTATTTCCACGTTTCGGCCTAAATATTCATATATGTTTTTCATTATCGTTCCACCCGCCTTGATACGACATGAGTTTCTGTCTTTGGGTAGTAAATTGTAAACCCTTTTGTTCCTGCTTCTCGTTGTTATGTAAGGCAAACTACCTACTACCGTGTCTTCTATAACCTCTTCGATTCTATCCTCCGTTATTACTATGCAAAATTTATTCAATTCCATGGAAATTATTAACTAATTTTTATACTTCATCTATAAAAATCGTCAGCTTATTTTTCTTCTCTCACTAAAGGCGGGTGCGTTTTCAAATACTCTTTTTTTATTTCTTCTTGTCTAGCCATTGCCTCTGCAAGTAGTCCGTCTTCATCTTCCACGATTTCAAATTTCCCGTACAGTCCTTCTTTATCAAGGGATTGCGGCCTTAACATGTAGTAAAGATAATCTTCCTCTGACTCATCAATTACGCGAATGAAAGGTGGTTCAATGCCTACCACATCATAAATCACATTAGATTTTAATAAAGTAACACCTAAATCCGGACCTACATAACGCACTTTTCCAACAATTTTTTTCTTCACGGCACATCACCTTCTCTTAATACTTTTGATTTAAATCAAACATTGAATTTCATATTAGCATTTCTGTACCAATGAAGGGCAAATAAATAGGCATCAGATTTTATTACTCCAATACATGCAGAATCAATGAAACACAATCTTTTTCGCCTGCGGTATTAAAAAGTACTCTGCCAAAACAGAAGAGCTTTTAGCTGCCTGGCAACAACGCTGCCGCCGAGATAACGATTATGGCACACGTTAAATCCGTTCTTAGTCTTCATCGTCATAGCCCAAAGTTTTCTGCGTATACTCGGTCTGCTCAAAAGTCAACGCATCACCCTGACTTATAACAATCAAGGCAATAGGCAGGGGGGCATTCAGATCGTAATTTGGAGGGGTATCAGCAAGAACGAAATAATCATCTGGTCCAAAACTCTTTCTTGCTGCTCTAAATTTTTTGACGGAAAGATGATGTTCGGCACAATATTTTTCAATCTCCGGTATTCGTTTTTCCCAATACTTAACATCTGACATCGAAATCATCCCTTCTCATAAATTTTATACAGGCATAAAGCGTACCCTGCCAAAACAGAAGTGCTTTTACCTGCCCAGCAGCGACGCTGCCGCCGAAATAATGGTTGCAGCACCCTTCACTCCATTTTTAGTCTTCATCATCATTGCCCAAAGTTTTCTGCGTATACTCGGTCTGCTCAAAAGTCAACGCATCACCTTGACTTCTAACAATCAATGCAGGAGGCAGGGGAGCATTCACATCGTAATTGGGAGGAGTATCAGCAAGAACGCAATAATCATCTGGCCCAAAACACTTTCTTGCGGCTCTAAATTTTTTGACGGAAAGATGATGTTCGGCACAATATTTTTCAATCTCCGGTATTCGTTTATTCCAATACTTCAGTACAGACATCGAAATCCCTCCTTCCAATAAAGATTATATCGGCCTTGTGAACTATAGCTGATGCCACTTCATTGATAAATCGAGTTCTAATATGTAAAACAGCCCCTGCTGGTCAACTACTGACTGAACTATAGTGCTATTATTGATAAACACTGGAAACCTTATGGGTACGAATTGGCCCCTTCAGTATTTCGCTCACATCCTAGAGCATAACAGGGGACTACAAGGCTCTTGTCTAATGTGAGCCATACAACAGCCGTCCAAAGAGAAATTACCTTGGTGCGTAGCTGCTTTGGATACGGTGAACTGCTAAGGAGTTATCAGCCAGCACGGCTGACTGAGGAAGTTTATTTTCATTTTTTCACAGCCTCTATAACTCAACATTTTCTATTTCTGAAGATATTTCCGACAGGCTTTTACCATCAAAAAAAGGTTTGTTCATAACTTCCTCAATGCTTTTCATTGTTTCGTATTTATCACCATACCACACGTCGAATTCATGTGCTGAAAATGGGTCTACCCCACAATGAATACCCTTGTAATCAAAGAGTACGTGTGTAAATAAAGAACTGATTCTATCTTTTAAGATTTGGCTGTTCATAATATATCCACACCCTCCTTTCTTTCCTCATCGGCCAATTATCTTGTTGTTTTTCCAACAATTTCTTTATTCTCATTGCCGATATATCTCACCCTTTTGGAAGCAGTCTTTCTTGTGTTGTTCTATTGTCACTTTTATGGTCTTCAATTTCTTCTTTAGTATATTCATCTCTTGAATTCAAAAAACCGTGTTCCTAAACATCGACTCCTGTCGATCTTTTAAATTTTTCCAGTTGGCATCAGCTCCTTTACAGAGATTATATTCTGCCTTTGACTGCTCCTCAGTTGATTGCTGTGCCCTGGTTGTTGCAGTGCTAGTGAACTTATAAACTTTCTTCTCTTTGCTCTTCTAATATCAGTATAGCAGAAAGTATGGGTAAAAGAACGGTCAGTTCCTGCAGCAAGCTGTGTGCAATTCCACTTTTTGAGGGAAACCTGAAATGGCCTGTGTGCAAAATATGTGCACTTTTGGCAGGATACTCCTCCGCGCCCCTTTTCCGCAAACAAAAAAGAACCGCAGCCAGCCTTATTCAGGCTTGCTGCGGTTCTTGCTAAACCGTCACGGTTTCAATCCGAAAGATGGTGGAGATGAGGGGAGTCGAACCCCTGTCCGAAAGCATTGTCATGCAACTTTCTCCGAGCGCATCCGTCATACTTTATTTCGCAGCCTCATCGCCTAACGGCGGGCTAATCAGCTGCTATCTCGATGGGTTTCCCCACAGGCCTCCGAGAATTGGTCCATGGGTATCCTGCAAGTGTCGTCTGCTCTTCTTCAGCAGGAATGAAGAAGGGAGACGTTAGCATTTAAGCTGCTAAAGCGTAAGAATCGTCTGCGTTTATAACGCGTTTCCACCGTTTAATGGGGTTGATGGAATCCCAGCTCGCTTATCACACCACATCTACCCCCGTCGAAACCGGTACATCCCCAAGGGTATTTGTAACAATTTATTATAGCATGGAATTTCCTATTTTGTAAAGCTGATAAAATTCCCTGCCCAGTCTAAAAGAAGACCTGCCGCAGCAGGTCTTCTTCCATTCCTAGTTAAGTTTACTGGCTTTGTTTTTGCAGGAATGCCCGAATGGGGCCAAAGCCTTCAATCTTGGACAGTTCCTCGCCGCTCTTTACCAGCAAGGTGGGTGCGCTTTGCACCTGGTATTTCTCTGCCAGTTCAGGATGTTCTTCCGCGAAGATTTCCCGGAAATCAGCTCCCTTGGCTTTCAGTTCCTGTACCGCCCGCTTGCAGTTGGGGCAGGTATGGGTACCAAAGAGAATCCAGTTGCTTTGGGCCGTGCTGGGAGCCTGTTCTTCCTTTACCATAAATACAGGGCGTTCTGCCTTACTGGGTTCTGCTTTGTGCAGGTAGGAATGGGCCAGGTCATAAACCTTCCGGTCCTTGAATTCCTGTACCTTGCCGTCGTTCCAGTTCTGAATCGGCCGATAGTACCCGGTGATCCGGCTGTAGACTTCGGTTTTTCCGCCGCAGTACGGGCAGGTGTATTGCTCGCCGTCCAAATAGCCGTGCTCCTTGCAGATGGAATAGGTAGGAGACAGGGTGAAATAGGGCAGCTTGTAGTTTTCGGCAATCTTCTTCACAAGGGCGGCAGAGGATTTCCAATCCGGCAGTTTCTCGCCCAAGAAGGCGTGGAAAACGGTACCGGAAGTGTACAGGGTCTGCAGTTCATCCTGGACGTCCAGGGCGGAGAAGATATCTTCGGTGTAGCCCACAGGCAGGTGGGAAGAGTTGGTATAGTACGGGGTACCGTGTTCGTTGGCGGTAATGATGTCAGGATATTGTTCCTTGTCATGCTTGGCCAGCCGATAGGTGGTGGATTCTGCCGGGGTTGCTTCCAGGTTGTACAGGTCGCCGTACTGTTCCTGGTAGTCTCTCAGGCGCTCCCGCATGTGCAGCAGCACTTCCTTGGCAAACTTCTGGGTTTCCGGATGGGTCAGGTCTTTCCGGAGCCAGTTGGCGTTCAGGCCTACTTCGTTCATACCAATCAGGCCAATGGTGGAGAAGTGGTTGTTGAAGGTGCCCAGGTACCGTTTGGTATAGGGGTACAGGCCGGCCTCCAGGAGTTTGGTGATGACCGTTCTCTTGGTTTTCAGGCTCCGGGCGGCAATATCCATCATATGGTCCAGACGGCCATAGAAGTCCTTTTCGTCCTTGGCCAGGTAGGCAATCCGGGGCAGGTTGATGGTGACAACCCCTACGGAACCGGTGGATTCCCCGGAACCGAAGAAGCCGCCGGACTTCTTTCTCAGTTCCCGCAGGTCCAGGCGCAGACGGCAGCACATGCTGCGGACGTCGCTGGGTTTCATGTCGGAGTTGATATAGTTGGAGAAGTACGGGGTACCGTATTTGGCGGTCATTTCAAACAGCAGCCGGTTGTTTTCCGTGTCGCTCCAGTCAAAGTCCTTGGTGATGGAGTACGTGGGAATGGGATACTGGAAGCCGCGGCCGTTGGCGTCCCCTTCAATCATGTTTTCGATAAAGGCCTTGTTGACCATATCCATTTCGGCTTTGCAGTCGCCGTAGGTAAAGTCGCATTCTTTGCCGCCTACAATGGCCGGCACGTCCTTCAGGTCCTCGGGAACCGTCCAGTCCAGAGTAATGTTGGAGAACGGTGACTGGGTGCCCCACCGGGAGGGAGTGTTCACGCCGTAAATAAAGGATTGGATGCATTGCTTCACTTCTTTGTAGGACAGGTGGTCCACTTTTACAAAGGGTGCCAGGTAGGTGTCAAAGGAAGAGAACGCCTGGGCTCCTGCCCATTCATTCTGCATAATCCCCAGGAAGTTTACCATCTGGTTGCACAGGGTGGACAGGTGGCTGGCCGGGGAAGAAGTAATCTTGCCGGGGATGCCGCCCAGGCCTTCCTGGATCAGCTGTTTCAGGCTCCAGCCGGCGCAGTAGCCGGTGAGCATGGACAGGTCGTGGATGTGCATGGCAGCGCTCTTGTGGGCATCCGCCACTTCCTTGTCATAAATTTCGTTGAGCCAATAGTTGGCTGTAATGGCACCGGAGTTGGACAGGATCAGACCGCCTACAGAATAGGTCACAGTGGAATTTTCCTTTACCCGCCAGTCGTTGACTTTCAGGTAGTTGTCCACCAGGTCCTTGTAGTTCAGCAAAGCGGAGTTCACGTTGCGAACCTGTTCTCTTTGTTTCCGGTACAGGATATACGCCTTGGCCACATCAGCATAGCCCGCATCGGACAGGATTTTTTCCACGCTGTCCTGGATGCTTTCCACACCAATCAGGTCGTTTTTGATCTTAGGGTCAAAGTCAGCTGTCACCTGCAGAGCCATCATATTGATAATACTGGGATGATAGTTCTTATGCAGTGCCTCAAAGGCCTTTGTAATTGCCTTACTGATTTTGGCAATTTCGAAGTCTACGATTTTGCCATCCCTTTTTACCACCGAATACATGGCTGATTCCCTCTTTCATTTCGATTTCGCAATTTCTGTGTGCTTGTTTATTCTACCCCGTTTCCCGGGTGTTGTCAATATGATGTATTGTTTATTTTAATAAATACTATATATAGTATGTTTACGCTTTTTAACAATTTTTCACGGAAATCTCCCAAAGCCCCAGTACATGGGTTCTCTCCCGTTCTGAGTGTAAGGTCAGGTCCCTGGAAAAAAGAAATTTTGCGTTCCTCTTGACCTGTATCTTGTGTCAAGAGGAAAATTTTCCGAATTTTTTCAAAAACACCTGTCCAAGCAGCATAAACAAATATTCGCTGTCTAAAAATAATTTCACAAAAGTCAAGCAGCCAGCGGTTGTCCGCCAGCTGCTCCGCCAGGTTCCTGCTAAACGCCCCGGAGTGCCACCTTGTCCGCCACCGGCCGCAGCAATTGCGCATAGGCTTCCAGTTCTTCTTTGGTGGGAGCAGAAAGGCCGGCAAAGGGTACCGTATCCCGGTCCTGGAAGGCCTGGAGGTAGTAGGCGGGAATCTTCCTGCCGTAGGCCTCTACCAGGGGCAAAAACGCCTTCTGCAGTTCCTGAAACCGTTCCTTGGTATGCAGCTGTGCCACAGTGGTGGTACGCAGCTCAAAGGCCGTTTTATGAGAAAAGAGCAGCCGCAGGCTCTGCAAAATCAGGTCCAAGGGCACCTGCTCCACCCCACTGGCTGCAGCATAGCCCTGGGGAGAATTCTTGATGTCCATGGCCACGTAGTCTACCAGCTTTTTGTCCAGCAGTTCCTGCAGCACCGCTGGATAGCAGCCATTGGTATCCAGTTTGGTCAGATACCCCAGTTGTTTCAGCTCTCCCAAAAAATCTGCCAGGTCCGGCTGCATACAGGGTTCTCCCCCGGAAACCACCACACCGTCCAAAGTGCCCTGTCGCTTTCTTAAATACTCCAGGATATCTGGGATATGAAGGGCCGGGATTTGGGCGTCCAGAAGCTCACTATTGTGGCAATAGGGGCATCTCAGGTTGCAGCCGCCGGTAAACAGGGTGCAAGCCACCTTATCCGGATAATCCACCAGACTGAGTTTTTGCCAGCCCGCAATGAACATATGCCATGCCTCCTTCAAAATTTCCTGCTGCGTGTCAGACGGGCCTAAGCCCAGCCCAGCCTGCCGCGCTGCTTTGGCAAAAGGCTCCTGCCCAGACAGGAAAGCCCTTCGCCCGTTGTTTAATACTGTGCCGGACCACATTGCCAGTTCCGGCACATAACCTTCCCTATGATACCACAAATCGGACCCTTTGCTGCAGCTTTTCCGAAATCCTCAGTTTTTCTTATAGTTCTACAAGCTAGCAATCTTGTGTACATAATACAATATGCATAATTATTTTTCTATGTCGGTATTTTTGGAATATTCATTCATTAAGTAATTCAATCATAATTTGTGGTTTGCAAAAAAGCCGCGCGGGTCACCTGCCAGGCACTCCCGCAGCCCAGCCAAACGTCTCCCATTCCCGGCCCCGCGAAAGTACCTGGCGCGCCCCCGGGGAACCCTCCAGACAAATACCCAGCCTGTGCAGTTTACTGCCGGCTTCCCCTTCTCCCCAGGTTCCAACGTAAAAAAGCAGCCATTCCGGAAAACCGGAATAGCTGCTTGGCAGGCCTTCTGGAGCAAACCCAAGACTGCGAAACTGGCCAGATTACATCAGGCCGTGAGCAAAGTTCAGGAACCAGGTGATGATCACTGCGTTGGTGATATTGCTCAAGAAACCGCCGATAACGGGCACTACGAAGAATGCCAGTTTGGAGTATCTGTAGGTATCGCAGACGGTGGTCATGGTGGTCATGGATACAGGCACAGCGCCCAGACCGAAACCAGTATGGCCAACGGAGATGATAGCTGCATCGTAATCCTTGCCCATCAGCGGGAAGTCTACCAGGTAGCAGTAGAAGATGATGAACACAGCTTGTGCCATGCACAGGATGAACAGCTGCAGGCCCAAACCGGACAGCTGCCACAGTTTCATGGAGATGATGGACATAGCTACGAACAGACCCAGGGAGAAGTCGCTGACGGTGTCAATGCCTTCGTACAGACGGTCATGGTTGCCAGGTTTGGAATCGTAGTACAGACGTACCAGAATACCACCCAACATGCAGCATACGTGAATCGGGAAGTTGATGGAGAAGTGTTTCAGGATTACCATGAAAACGTCACCAACGCCCAGAGCCAGCATCATCAGGAACATAGCTTGAATAACGTCCCCTTTGTAGATGGCTAAACCAGTAGCATTACCAGTTTCTTCAGCAGACAGGCCCTTACCATCTTGGGAAGGATCTTCCAGGTGATGTCTTCTGATAATGAAACGGCCGAACGGACCACCGATGATGGAACCGGAAATCAGGCCGAAGGTAGCAGCTGCAATAGCTACTTCCAGGGCAGCCGGAGCGCCCATGTTAACAGCTACCGGAGCAAAAGCAGCAGCGTTGCCGTGACCACCGGTCATAGGAATGGAACCGGTCATCATAGAAATCAGCGGCGGAACGTGCAGAACTTGGCCCAGGCCAATGGCCAGAGCGTTCTGCAGGGCTGCCAGGACGGCTGCGGAAATGCAGAACAGGACAACATACTTACCACCGGTTTTCAGCAGGGACAAGCTTGCTCCAGCACCGGAAGCCGCGAAGAAGATACAGTAGAACAGGTTGTTGGCTACTTTGTAATCGAAGTTCAGTTCACAAACGCCAAATTCATACAGTGCCAAAGAAATGATTGCAAAAATCGTACCGCCTACTACAGCACCGGGCAGACAATATTTCTTCAGGATGGAGAACTTGCTTCTCAGCCAGTTACCAAACCAGATAGACAATACAGCCAAAGCCAGTGTGTGGAACATGGATAATTTGATTACCATAGGTCCCATAAAATAATACCCCCTCTAATAATAAAAACCCTCTTTGGAAAATCATGTAGCGCTCCAGTTGCATGACTTTCTCTTGAGGGTTATTGTATCATGTTGCATATGAAATTTCAATGCAATTATCAGAAGATTTGCACCTATAATTTTTTCTTAATGATTCTGTAATGGTGTACTTTTCAAACAATGGGATCAATCTGGCCCTTTTGTTTCATTTCTTCCGCTTCTGCCCGCAGCCGCTGGATTCTTTGCTCCGTGGACGGATGGGTGCTGAACAGGGCCTTAGCATCCCGGGCACTAAAAGGCGAGATAATAAACATATGGGCTGTAGCTTCCGTAGCCCGGGGCATGGTACGCATATGGGCGTAGCCGTCAATCTTTTCCAGGGCGTCCGCCAGGGCGTCAGGATCTCCGCAGAGCTCACCCCCGGTATGGTCCGCCATATATTCCCGGGTCCGGGAAATGGCCAGTTGGATAATGGCTGCTGCCAAAGGTGTCAGCACCAGAATCAGGATGGCCCCCAGCGGGTTTCTCCGGTCATCGTCCCGGCTGCCGCCGAACCAATAGGCAAAACGGGCCAGCAGGGAAATCACCCCGGCCATGCCGGCCGCAATGGTGCTGATCAGGATATCGTTGTGTTTGACATGGCTCATTTCGTGGCCCAGAACGCCGGCGATTTCCCGGGGTTCCAGGGTTTCCATTAGGCCCGTGGTCACGCAGACCGCTGCGTGTTCCGGGTTTCGGCCGGTAGCAAAGGCGTTGGGCAGAGCCGTATCCACCACGTACACTTTGGGCATGGGCAGTCCAGCCCGCTCAGCCAAACGGGCTACAATGCCGTAGAGCATGGGGGCACTTTGGGCGTCCACCGGTTTGGCCCGATACTGGGCAATGACCATTTTGTCACTGAACCAATACATCAGTACGTTGGACAACAGGGAAAAAGCCAGCATAAAGGTCATGCCGCTGGTTCCTCCCACATAATCACCAATCAAAAGCATCAGGGCTGTCAGAAAGCCCATGAGCAGGGTCGTTTTCAGCATTGCAGATTCCTCCTATTGCAAAAGGTCCGTTACCGGGACCAGGGTAATGCCGGAAGTCTTTACTGCGGCTTCGCTGCGCCGCCAGGCCTCCGCCGTGTTGGGGCGGGCGTGGCAGATGACAATCATGGCTCCGTAGCGGTCCGCGTCTTTGATGGCTTCCGCAATTCGCTCCTGAATGGCCGCAATATCGCTGCTGTTATCCAGGAACATACTATTATGCCCCGTAAGAATCCCTTCCTGCCGGGCAATTTTTTCTGCCACCGAAGTACTGATGGTCCGGCTGTCCACAAAGAACAGGCCGTCCCCGCCAATAACCTTCAGCGCCGCCCGAATGGTAGGCCCATCGGAGGTGGCTTTGGAACCCTGGTGGTTGTTGACCCCCTGGATTCCTGGCAGGCTGTCGATGGCTTCGCGGGTATAATTTTGGATTTGTTCAGCGGTCATCCCCACCCGTACAGCCCGGGTCTCAGAACTGCCGCCGCTGACAGGTTCCATGGGCAGGTGCAGCATGGCAATGTGCCCGCTGCCCTTAATGATGGACAGGGCCTCACTGCTGTTGGGTTTAAAGGGAATCACGGCATAACTAAACGGAAAAGGCAGGCTGGTCAGGGTCCGTACCGGATCCAGGGCGTAGCCGCAGTCGTCGATAATGACGGCCAGTTTCCCGTGATATTTTTGACCGGACAGCGCTGCCAGGGGACCTTCCTCCCTTGTAGCGGAAGAAGGCGAAGCCTTTTGCTGGGGCTCCGTCTTCTTGGCCGGTGGTTTTTCGGTTTTGGTTTCCGGGGTTTTCTCTGACGGGTGCAGATTCTTTTTCACGGTATCGGTAATGGTTTTGGCCGCAGAGCCAGGAACCGTCTCCGTTCCTCGCCCTGTGGCTGCATACACCATTCCCACCAGGACGGCACATACGGCCAGTCCCAGCAGCCAGCGGAAGGGACCCCGTTTCCCCCGCTGGCTTCTTCTGGTGGCTCTTTTTTTCATAATCTGTCCTTTACGCTCTGGGGTGTGCCTTGTCGTACACAGCCTTCAGGCGGTTGTTGGTCAAATGGGTATAAATCTGGGTAGTGGAAATATCCGCATGTCCCAGAAGTTCCTGCACCGTACGCAGATCCGCTCCGTTGTCCAGCATATGGGTGGCAAAGGAGTGGCGCAGGATATGGGGCGTCAGGGACTTGTTGATGCCAGCCTGCTGCCCGTAGGTTTTGATGATCTGCCAGAAACGCTGCCGCGTCATGCCGGTACCCCGCACCGTCAGAAACAGCAGATCACATTCCCGGCCCGCCTTCAGAAAATGAGGACGCACCCGGTTGATGTACTCTTCCAAATAGGACACAGCATATTTCCCCAAAGGAATAAGCCGTTCCTTAGAGCCCTTGCCATAGGCAATGACGTAATGGGTCTGCAGATTTACGCTGGAGACCGTCAGGCTCAGCAATTCTGTGACCCGCATGCCGGTGGCGTACATGACCTCCAGCATGGTCCGGTCCCGAAAGCCCTCGTTTTGGCTCAGGTTGGGCTGGGCAAACAAACGCTTTACTTCGTCCAGGCTCAGGACCTTGGGCAGCAACATACCGCGGCTGCCAGCCTCTACCACTTCCGACGGGTCATCCTTGATGTAGCCTTCCGTTACCATAAAACGGAAAAACGACTTCAGGGCGGCCAGTTTCCGGGCGGAAGAAGTAGCTGCATAGTTTTCAGCTTTCAGCACCTGCAAATATTGGACGATATCATCCCGGGTAATTTCCGAGAGGCTTTTCTTGGTCCAGGTTGCAAACAGGCGCAAATCTCTGCCGTAGGACTCTCTGGTATTTACCGAGAGCCCCAACTCTACGGTCAGATAGTCCAGAAAGGTTTCGATCTCTTTTTCCAGCTTGTTTTTTAGTGTCACCCTAATCATTCCCTTTTTTTAGGACTAAGACAGGTTCTGCCTCCAAGGGTGCGATGGTAGAAATAGCGTGCTTATAGATCAGCTGCTGTTTTCCCTCGGACTCCATGATGACAGTAAAGTTGTCAAATCCCCATACTTTTCCTCTTACTTGAAAGCCGTTCAGCAGATAGATCACAATGGACCGTTTCTCACTTCTGACTTTGTTCAAAAAGCTGTCCTGTAAATTTAGCGGTTTGCTGGTGGTTGTTGTCATAATTCTTTACTCCCCTTAGTAAAAGTTCTTTTGGTGCAAGTCCTCCATCATTTCTTTGATGCAAGCCTCATAACAGGGTGGTTCTGTCAGTTCAAACCAATGGATATAGGGCATTTTCTTGTACCAGGTAATCTGCCGTTTGGCAAAGTTGCGGGTGGCCTGCTTGATTTTGTCAATGCATTCCTGCCTGCTCCACTCCCCATCAAAATAGCGCAGGACCTGTCTGTAGCCAATGCTCTTCATAGATTGGGCATCCCCCTCGACGCCTTCCTCCAGAAGTGCCTTGGTTTCCTCAAACAAACCCTGTTCCACCATGATGTCAACCCGGCGGTTAATCCGCTGGTACAAAATTTCCCTGGGCATAATCAAGCCATAGACAGCGGCTTCATAGGGGCTTTCCGGGGCCCTTTCCACCGAAACCCTGTCTCCGCCCAGTATGGTTTCTACACTTCTTATTATACGCCTTCTGTCGTTAATCTTCAATTGTGCAGCGGCTTGTGGATCAAGTTCTTTTAAGCGCTGGTAAAGGGCTGCATTGCCGTTATGTTCGGCAAACTCCTCTAATTCCCGGCGTAGCTTGGCAGATTCATCCACCGAAGAAAATTCGTACTTCTCCAGCAGTGCCTTGATGTAGAGCCCAGTTCCCCCTACAATAATGGGCATCTTGCCCCTGGCCTGGCAATCTCTAATCAGGGCATCGGCCTGCTGCTGAAAATCCACCACCGAATATTTTTCATTGGGTTCCAAAATATCAATAAGATGGTGGGGCACCAGGGCCAGTTCTTCCGGCGTAGGCTTAGCCGTAGCTACATTCATCCGGCGGAAAACGCACATGGAATCCCCGGAAATGATTTCTCCATCCAGCTCCTGGGCTAAACGGATGCCACAGTGGCTTTTGCCGGTAGCCGTAGGGCCGGTGATAACAATCACCTTAGGTTTAGTTTCCATGATTCCTCCTGACAATTCCGTATTTTACCTTGCTGTAGCGGCCGCCCTGGATTTCCTGGGCACCCAGGTTTTCCAATACTTCCCGGAAGCGCTCCTTGATCACTACCCGAGGTGCCACCCGCAGAGCCTCCTCCACGGTTTCCCGGTCCAAAGGGTGCTTGTAGGAAGCTGGCCGCAGGGAAGTCATGCTGGAGGAACCCTCCACCGGCCGCTGGAACATGGGGTCCAGGTACACCACCGTAAAAGAATTGTCCGGCAGCTGCCGCAAAAGGTCTTTCGTAATACCGTGACGTACCTCTATCCGCCGCAGGGCTGCCAAAAAGTCAGATTCTCCTTCACTGTAGTTTTTAAGACCCAGGGAGGTCATTTTGTAGATAACCGGGGAAGCCTCCGTTCCCAGCACATACCCGGTAGGTCCTACCAAAAAGGACGCCACCGCTGCGTCCGCCCCCAGGCCCAGAGTCCCATCAAAGAACCGATCTCCGGGCTTTAACTGGCAGGCTCGCGCCAGATGGTCCGGCTCCCCTCTTTTAATCACTTTGATGCGGAGCATGGCCATGCCGGGATGGTAGCGCATAACCCCCTGCTCCGTATACACCTGGGGTCCCAGCCGGGTGGCTGCCAATAAGGCCTTCAGCCCGTACCGGCGGAGCATTTTTTCCAGGCCCCCTTCCCTCTCCAGGAAGGGCAGGTGCAGCTCTTTGGCCCAGGCCTGGGCTTCCAGCACCTGGTCCGTGCCGCCTTTGCGGCCCACTGTTACTGCATAGTCCACAGCTGCCTCCTTACGTCCGTTTGAACATATGGTACAGCTCCTGGCTGGTCAGTTTGATCATGCAGGGCCGTCCATGGGGACAGGTAAAGGGGTGCTCCGTATTGAGCAGTTCCAGGATTACCTGGCGCATCTGCCGGATATTCAGGATTTCTCCCGCCCGGATGGCGCTGTGGCAGGCGGCGTAATGCAGCACTTCCTCCCGCAGGTCGCTGGGCCGGATGGTTTTGTTTTCCGACAGAAGCTTCAAAATATCGTCGATAAAGCCCTCCGCCTGGCTGCCTTCCACATCGGCGGGCAGGGCGGACACCCGGAGTACCGTTTCCCCAGCGGGCTCCGCATCCACCCCCAGCTTCAGAAATTCTTCCCGGTATTCTTCCACTGCATCCACATCCTGTTTGGTAACGTTGAGAAACAGGGGAATCAGGAGCTGCTGGCTGGGAATTTCCTGCTGCTGCCGAATAAACCGGTCGTACATAATCCGCTCATGGGCAGCGTGCTGGTCAATCAGGTACAAAGCCGTTTCCGACTGGGCGATGATAAATACCCGGTCCACCTGGCCCAGGGGCCAGATGACGTCCACGCCGGAAGTCCCTTGGGGCAGTGCTTCCCCGGGCTCTCCCTGGCTTTGGGCCAAAGGTGCTTCGTAGGCGCTGGGAAGGGGCTGGCTGCTATTGGGTGCATACTCGTCCCGACGCTGGGCCGCATAAAGATTTTCCCGTTCCTCCTGGGTCACGTCCGGCGTTTTCCACACCTGCTGGCCAAAAGCCGGGTTCTTGGGGAAGGAACTAGAAGCAAAGGTGCTGCTGCCAAAGGACTGGTTTCGGCCTTCCCGTCCCCGGTCTCCCCCGGTAAACAGCGGAGCTTCTTCCTTCACCAGGCCCACATGGGCTGGCTGGGGTTCCTCGGCTAACGCCGGCATGGCTGCCGCCAGGGTATTTCCTGCTTCCGGCCGTCCGGCCATGGGCTGGGTCAGCGCCTTGCACAGGGCATGGTATACGGCCCGGTACACCGCCGACTCGTCCCCAAACTTGATTTCACTTTTTTGGGGATGGACGTTGATATCGATACTATGGGTATCCACCAGGATATTCAGCACGGCAAACGGAAAGCCTGCCTTGGGAATTTGGGACTGGTAGGCGTGGTCCATGGCCTTGCTGACCATCCGGTTGTTGATGGAGCGGCCGTTGACAAACAGGGTCTGCCAGGTCCGGGTTCCTTTAAGCAGCGTAGGCCGGCTGATATAGCCCTTTACCTGGATGCCGTCCTGCTCATGGTCCACGGTCAGCAGCTGCTTGGTCACTTCCCCACCGTACAGGGCACTGATGGTATCTGCCACGTCCCCGCTGCCCGGGGTGTTGATCACTTCCTTGTCATTATGGGTCAAGGTAAAATGCACATCCGGCCGGGACAGGGCCATGTGGGTAATCACTTCGGAGATATAGCGGCCTTCGGTGTTTACCGTCCGGAGGAATTTCCGCCGAGCGGGCACATTGTAGAACAGGTCCTTTACCGTTATGGTGGTGCCCACATCACAGCCCATGGGCTCTACCTCCATATTTTCTCCTCCGTCCAGGGTCAGCGAGGTGCCAAATTCGGCACCGGGCTCCCGGGTGAGCAGAGAAAAATGGGAAACGGACGCAATGCTGGGCAGGGCTTCCCCCCGAAAGCCCAAGGTATGCAGGGTCAGCAAATCATCCGCTTTGAGAATTTTACTGGTAGCATGACGCAACACAGCCATCCGGGCATTTTCCTCGTCCATGCCGGAGCCATTGTCCTTGACCCGGATAAATTCCGTGCCGCCAGCAAATATGGTCACGTCAATCTGGTCCGCCCCAGCGTCCAGTGCGTTTTCCACCAGTTCCTTTACTACCGAAGCCGGCTTTTCTACTACTTCACCGGCAGCAATCTGGTTGGAAGTGGTTTGGTCCAACAGATTTATTTTTTTGCTCAATAGGTTTTACCTCCCTCCCGTTTGGCTTCTTCCTGAAGCTTATAGAGTGTATTAAGCGCCTCCAGGGGCGTCATGGTCATTACATCCAGGCTGCACAGGGTTTCCCGCAGGGCGTCCCCAAACAAACTGGGCTCCGCCGCCTGCTGGGCAGGGGCAGGCTCAGGGGCTGCTTTGGTCTTACTGGGAGCAGGCGCCGCCGTGGGCAGCCCGCTCTTGGCGTATTCTGCCAGCAGTTCATCCGCCCGCTTTACCACCGCATCCGGCAGCCCTGCCAGCTTGGCTACATGAATCCCGTAGCTCCGGTCCGTGCCCCCCGGCACAATCCGGCGCAGGAACAGGACCTCCCGGCCCTTTTCCTTTACCGCTACGGAGTAGTTCTTGATGCCCGCTTCCTGGTCTTCCAGTTCAATCAGTTCGTGGTAATGGGTGGCGAACAAGGTTTTGGCCTTAATCTTTTCGTTAATGAATTCCACCACCGCCCGGGCAATGCTCATGCCGTCGTAGGTGCTGGTACCCCGGCCTACTTCGTCCAGGATAATCAGGCTGCGGCTGGTAGCGTACTTCAGAATATTGGCCACTTCGTTCATTTCCACCATAAAGGTGCTCTGGCCGGTGGCCAGGTCGTCGCTGGCCCCTACCCGGGTAAAGATACGGTCCACCGGGCAGATATCCGCCTCCCGGGCGGGAATAAAGCTGCCCATTTGGGCCATCAAAGTCAGCAGTGCCACCTGGCGCATATAGGTGGATTTACCGGCCATGTTGGGGCCCGTCAGGATAATCAGCCGCTCATCGGTGTTGTTCAGGTGCACGTCGTTGGGCACAAACAGCTCCCGTTCCAGCAGTTTTTCCACCACCGGATGCCGGCCGTCCTTAATCTGGATTTCCTGCCGTTCGTTGAGCCGGGGGCACACATAGCTGCCCTTAAAGGCTGCCATGGCAAGGGAATACAGCACGTCCAGTTCCCCAATGGCCCGGGCCGTTTCCTGGATTTCCACCAGGTGGTCCCGAATCTCCTGGCGAATCTCGTTGAACAGGTAGTATTCCAGCTGCTGGATTTTTTCCTTGGCGCTGAGAATCTTGTTTTCAAATTCCTTCAGCTCCGGCACAATGTACCGTTCCCCGTTGACCAGGGTCTGCTTCCGGACGAAGTTGTCCGGCACCTGGGAAACCATGCCCTTGGACACTTCGATATAGTAGCCGAACACCTTGTTGAACCCTACCTTCAGTGTCCGGATGCCGGTTTCTTCCTTGATTTTCTGCTCGAAATTCTGCATCCAGGCATTGTTGTTTTCCGCAATGTCGTGGAGTTCGTCCAGCTCAGCATTAAAACCCGTACGGATCATGCCGCCGTCCCGCAGGGAAAAAGGCGGCTCGTCCACAATGCCCCGTTCCAGTACGTCCAGAATATCGCTGTGGAGAGCAATGCGCCGGTTCAGGACCCTCAAAAGGCCGTCCGGGTGGGTTCCCAGCCATTTTTTAATTTGGGGCAATTCCCTAAGGGCCGCTCTCAGCGCCGCCATATCCCGGGCATTGGCAGAACCCACTTCCAGCCGGGAAAGAATCCGTTCCAGGTCGGTGATTTCCTTCAGGCTATCCCCCAACCCGTTCCGGAACTTCACATCTTCCACCAGGGTGCCGATGGCCTGCTGGCGCTGGCGGATTTTTGCCACGTCAAGAAGGGGAGCTTCCACCCACTGGCGCAGCTGCCGGGCTCCCATGGCAGTCTGGGTATAGTCCAGCACATCCAAAAGGGTCCCATGCCGGGAGCCGTCCCGCATATTCTTCACCAGTTCCAGGTTACGGATGGCAGTGGCATCAAGCGCCATCACCTGGTCCGTGGTAATCTCCTGAAGCTGGTTGATTTGGGCCAGGTCGCTTTTTACATTTTCGTGGATATATTGCAGCATGGCTTCCACGGTCCGGTGCACCAAGGGGCGCTTCAGGGCCGGGTTGTCGCTGCCGAAATGCTGACTGAAATAATCCAGCCCCGGCGCCGGGTCAAAATGGTTCAGCATACAGTCCGGCAGCTTCTGCTGGAGCTTGTCCAGCAGGGACTGGAAGGCTTCATTGTCTTCCGTCAGCACCAGTTCAGCCGGCTGCAGCCGGTACAGCTGGTCCAGCACCGCTTCCTCCCGGTTCTTGCCCCCGGCAATATACCAGGCACATTCCCCAGTGGAAACGTCTGCAAAGGCCAAACAATAGTTGTCCTGGTCCTGGGTCAGGCAGGCCAGGTATTGGTTATGATTTTCTTCCAGCACCGCATCACTGAGCACCGTTCCCGGTGTCAGAATCTTGGTGACCTCCCGTTTTACAATGCCAACGGCTTTTTTCGGGTCTTCCATCTGGTCGCAAATGGCAATCTTGTAGCCTTTTTTGATCAATTTGGCCAGGTAGCTGTCCACGGAATGGAAAGGCACGCCGCACATGGGCATGGCATCACTGCCCCCGGCCCGTTTGGTCAGGGTCAGGTTCAGTTCCCGGGACGCCGTAATGGCATCGTCAAAAAACAGTTCGTAAAAGTCACCCAGGCGGAAGAACAGCAGCTCGCCCTGATGTTCTTCCTTGATTTTCAGATACTGCTGGACCATGGGTGTATAAGTGGTCATAATTCTGCACGTCCTTTGAGCAGCCAGGTTTGGGCTTTTTCAATGGTCACCGGCACCACGTCCCCGGGGTTGAAAATTCTATCCCCTACGGGCCACAGCACCAGCTTGTTGCCGTCCGTACGGCCGCTCCACATTTGTTTGTTGTTATGGCTTAGACCCTCCACCATAATGGGCAGGGTCTTCCCCACCAGTTCTTGGTTGTGTTTCAGTCTGTGTTTGTTTTGCAGCTCCATCAGCCGGTTCATCCGGTCCTTCTTCACCGCTTCCGGCACCTGGTCTTCCATGGCAGCAGCCGGCGTTCCGGACCGCTTGGAATAGATGAAGGTGTAGGCTGCATCGTAGCGGACTTCGTCAAAGAGGCTCATAGTCTGGGCAAAGTCCTCTTCCGTTTCCCCGGGGAACCCCACAATAATGTCCGTGGTCAGCACCGCATTGGGTACATAGCTGCGGATGCGCCGCACCAGTTCCAGGTAGGATTCCCGGGTATAGCCCCGGTTCATGGCCTGCATAATCCGGGTGCTGCCGCTTTGCACGGGAATATGGAAATGCTTGCACACGTGGCGGCTTTCGGCCACAGCCTTGATCAGTTCCTCGCTCATATCACGGGGATGGCTGGTCATATAGCGGACCCGTTCCACTCCGGGAATCCGGTCCACCTGGCGCAGCAGCTGGGCAAAGGCATTGGCCTCACCCCGGTCCTTGCCATAGGAGTTTACGTTCTGGCCCAAAAGGGTAAATTCCCTGTAGCCCAGGGCTACGGCCTTTCTGATTTCCTCACAGATGGCTTCCGCACTGCGGCTCCGTTCCCGGCCCCGAACATAAGGTACGATGCAGTAGGTGCAGAAGTTGTTGCAGCCGTACATAATGGGCACCCAGGCCGCGTATTCGCTTTTCCGGACAAAATGGCCTTCAAACTCCTGGGGCATAATAGTCAGGTCGTTGTAGATACCTGCTTTCCGGTTCTTTTCCGCCAGATATTCCTGCAAAATGGCCTTGAAGTTGTTCACATGGGCCGTGCCGATGAGCAGGTCCACCTGGGGATAGGTCTTGAGAAAGTCTTCCCCATCCTTTTGGGCCATGCAGCCTGTGACGCAGAGCACCTTGTGGGGATCCTTGGCCTTTACGGCCTTCATCTCGCCGATTTTTCCCAGGATCTTCTTCTCTGCACTTTCCCGGACACAGCAGGTGTTGATCAGAATCACGTCTGCTTCATGAAAGTCTTCTGTATAATGATAGCCCAGGTCGGACAATTGCCCGGCGTAATGCTCAGAATCGCTTTCATTCATCTGGCAGCCGTAATTGAGAATGGTATACGTTTTATTCATGGTCATGCAGGTTCTCCTCTAATTTAATCGTGATATTCTATTGTACCATGTTTGCTGGTTCCGGGGCAAACGGTTGACCCTGCCGTCCCAACGGAAAAAGGACCGACTGGAACCAATTTTGTTCCAGCGATCCTTTGTTTTTGCGTATTGCTCGCAGCATATTATTGTACTCCCGGGAAAGCAGTCACGTACTGGATCCGGATGTCCGGAAAACTGGTAACGAACTGAACGGTAAAATCCTCCCCGTATTCCACAAACTGCCATTCTCCAACTTCCGAAGGAAAATGGTCCACTACTTTTACTTTCAGGTCCGGGAAACTGGTAACCACCTGGACTTTTACATCCGGGTTGTATTCCACAATCCGCACCTTGCCCATCAGTTTAATGCCATTGAAATAGCCGCCTGCATTAATGGGTGACGATGCCAGCGCAGAAGCAAAAGGCACCAGCACCAGCAAAAGAATCAGCCAAACACGCCCCAAGGTTTTCTTCACGGTACATCCCTCCCTTTCCTCTATTATAACAGAATTCCTGTATTTTTTCAGTTAGGGGAGTCGGGAAAATCCCGGGGAAAGTCTTTATGCCGGTGGGCAATGGGAATCCAGGCCCGCTGGGGCTTAAACAGGGAATATACAGCCACCAGGCTGATCAAAAGGCAGTACAGCCCGCTGGTCAGAATCCCCGGCAGCATCTTGGTCAGGCTCAGCCCACCCTTTGCTGCAGAGTAGGTGCCAATGCCCAGGCTCAGCAGGTAGAGAAAAATCCACCACAGTACGTCCTTGGGAGCAAACAGCGGCAGCCCCGAAACAGCGTTGTACAGCAGCCAAAACACATTGGAAATGAAATAGAAGCCGAACACCGTGCACATCAGCATGGGCACAAAGTTATCAATCAGCCGGGCATCCGGTTTGGCCCGAAAATGCCGGAACCAGACAGTACGATAGTGCTGGGCAATCTCAAAATTTCCCGTGCACCACCGGCGCAGCTGCTTGATCATGGTGCCAAAGCCTGTAGGCTGCTCGTCATAGAACCGGGCCTCCTCCTGATAATCGGAAAAAACGCCCTTAAAGTTCTGCTGCATGGAAAATTCCATGTCCTCGGTAATGGTCACCGTATGCCACCCCTCCGGCTCCAACAGGGACAGGTCAAAGCCAAACCCCGTACCGGAAATAATGGCGGATAGGTTCATGCTGTGGTGGGGCTTGCAAAGCAGGTTATCCACCGTCAGCCAGTACATGCTGTACCATTCACTGATGATATTATCATAGGGATTGAGCGGGAGCCGGTTGCCCATAATCAGGCGGCCGCCCCGGTCAAAGCTCTGGTTCAAGGCGGACAAAAAGCCCGTATCCGCCACATTATCCGCATCAAAAATAACCATATGGGTAAAACGCCCGGGATTTTTCTCCAGGATCAGCGGAATGCCCCAGGTGAGTACGGCGCCCTTCCCCGTCCGGGGGCCGCTGCTCCGTTCATACACTGTCACCTGTTCAAAGGTCCGGCCCACCGCTGCGGTGCGGTCAGAACAATGATCCGCCAGCAAAAACACGTGGAATTTATCCCGGGGATAATCCTGCTCCGCCAAACTCTGGAGCAGTTTCCCCACCACTGCTTCCTCATTATGTGCGCAGACAACTACTGCCATAGAGCAATAGGCTCCGCTTCCTGGTTTGTCTTTTTTGGGGTGCAGCAGGCCCATGAGGGTGGTGCCTGCAACCCAGAGAAAGGTAATCAGCAGCAGAAGCTGCACAAGTACGGTGATCGTGTACATGGTAACCATCCTTTTAGAAACCGGTCATGACCAATAGCAGGAGGGCAAAAACCCCCATGGTATATTCCACCACCTTGGAATGGAATTCCGGCGGCACCATCAGTGCCAGGCCTGCTGCCAGAAACAACCCGGTAAGAGTAATCCGCAGCATAGCCACCGCCATATTCCGGGTAGTGGTTTTCTTATCTTCCAGGCGTCGCCACAGGGCTTCGCCCTTTCCTGCAAAGAAATAGGCCGAGGCCTTTCTGTACAGGAGGAAACCGCCTGCCAGGGTAAAAAGCAAGGTAGGCAGCAGAATTTTGAAAAAGGAGGCTGAAAAAGGAACCACTTGGTAGATTTCCGCACCCACCGCCGGATAAACCGCCATGGGAGCCACGGCCAAAAGGCCCAAAATCACAAACATGGTAACGGTCCGCTGGTCATACAGTGCCAGCCGGGGTTCCTGGGGACTTTTCATTCCCTGCCAGACCCGGAAGGGCAGATAAGCAGAAATCAGGGCTGCCAGAAATTCCAAAGGAATCTGGTTTAGATTGGCTCCCACAAGAAAAAGCGCCAGGGCACTGCCAAAGGCTGCACTAATAGCGCCCAGCCGGCCAAAAATCAGGCCGTAGGGCAGCGACAGCATGGCTTCCAGCCGCAGCCCGGACACCTGGGGCACCACCCTTACCGCACTGGAGATCAGTGTAAATACTGCATAAAGAAGAACCAGGCAGCAGCCTGTTTTCAATCGTTTCTGCATGAAAATCCCTGCTTTCCGTCTGATTCAGAATTTGTCGTTTTTTGGGCCCTGGCCCGGAGTTCCTGTTTCAGGGCGCCAATGGTTTTGTGCAGCACCGGGTGCACCACGTCCCCGGCAATATCCGCTAAAGGATCCAGCACAAAAGCCCGGTTCTGCATATCCGGGTGGGGCAGCACCAGGTCATCCGAATGGACCACTTCCTGGTCAAAAAGCAGCAGATCCAGGTCAATGTTCCTCTCCCCCCAGTGCCGCTTCCGCTCCCGGCCCATATCCAGCTCAATGGAGAGCAGGGTGTGAAGCAAGGCCTCACAATCCCCCTGCCACTCCACCTTGGCGGCTCCGTTTAAGAATACCGGCTGGTCCGTTACCCCGTAGGGCTCCGTCTGGTAAAAAGGAGAAACGGCCAAGACCTTGATGCCCTGCTCTTCCATCCGCCGGAGCGCTTCCCGCAGGTTTCCTTCCTTGTCCCCCAGGTTGCTGCCCAGGGCCACGTAGGCTATTGACATGCGCGAATCGCCTCCAGCATCCGGATCAGCCGGACATTTTCTTTCACATCGTGGACCCGCACCAGGTTGGTACCGGCGTACACGGCCGCAGCCGTTACCGCCAGGGTCCCTTCCAGCCGTTCTTCTGCCGGCAGGTCTCCCAGTGCCTTGCCGATAAAGCCCTTCCGGGAGGCGGCCACCAGCACCGGCAGGCCGTGACCCGTCAGTTCTTCCAGGGAATTGCACACTTCCAGGGATTGGGGGGGATTCTTGGCAAAGCCCAGACCCGGGTCCAGAATGACTTTATCCCGGCCCAAACCGGCTTCGGCGCAGACCTTGGCCCGTTCCAGCAGGTACTGGGTCACATCGGAAGTGATATTTTCATAGACTTTGTTGCTTTGGAGCACCATGGTCTTGGGGGTGCCCCGCATATGCATAAGAATCAGCGGGGCCTTGGCAGCCGCTGCCACCTCCACCATAGCAGGGTCTCCAGTGCCGGCGGTCACGTCGTTAATCATATCCGCACCAGCTTCCAGGGCCGCCTTGGCCGTGGGCGCATGGTAGGTATCCACGCTGAGAATGGCCCCGGGATAGGCTTTCCGCAGCTGGCCAAGGGCCGTGGTCACCCGGCGGATTTCCTCCTCCGGGGGCACGGTTTCCGCCCCAGGCCGGGTGGATTCCCCGCCGATATCCAAAATATCCGCTCCGTCCTCCAGCATTTTGCCGGCCGTGTGAAGCAGGGTTTCCTCCTGGATTACCCGGGACCCGGCATAAAAGGAGTCAGGGGTTACGTTGAGAATCCCCATCACCCGCATTTTTTCGTAGGTCAGCTGCCGGCCGTCCACCAAGGTGGTCACAAGCGGCGTTTCGTCCAAATAGGCTTTCAGGTCAGCAATAACCTCTGCAAAGCCAAACCAGGCCCGCATGGTTTCCAGTTTTTCCACCAGATGGCGGTACTGGTTCTTATTGCCCAGGAGCAGCACATCCCCCACGGGCACGCTGCAATTGATGGCCCCCTTTACGGTGACGCATTCGCAGCCCATGGACAGCATTTCCTGCTTGATAATATTGGCCGCCGGGGACTTTACCTGGAACAATTTCACTGGGCAAAGCTCCGCCTTGGGGGCCATAATCTGGATGCCCACTGGGTGGACAGCCATTTTCTCCATTTCGTGGAGCACCAGCCGGGAAGGCACAGGAATAAACATATTATTCCTCCCCCTTCTCCACGGTGGCAAAGGCGTTGTGGTTGTGAATGCTTTCCTGGCTTTCCACGGTGACGCTGTACCAGTCAATCCGGCTGTCGGCGTTCAGCTGCAGGGCAATATCCCGCACTGCATCTTCCACAAAGCGGGGATTTTCGTAGGCTTCTTCCGTAACAAATTTTTCGTCCGGCCGCTTCAGCAGGGAGAACAACGGCGAAGAAGCGCCTTTTTCTGCCATTTCCACCAATTCTTCAATCCAGATGGGTTTTTGGCTCCGGACCGTCATTCTGGCCCAGGCCCGCTGGTTGTGGGCGCCGTATTTGCTGATTTCCTTGGAGCAGGGGCACAGGGTGTGCACGGGCACATCCACGCCCAGGTCCAGGACGAATTTTTCGCCTTTTTCCGCCCGGAAATGGCATTCCACGTCCAGGTAGCTTTCAATGCCGCTGACCGGGGCCTTTTTCGTTACAAAGTACGGGAAATCCAGCTTCACCATGGCGGAGCGGGCTCCCAATTTCTCTTTCAGGTTATCCAGGAATTTCTCCAGGTCGCTGGGACGCACGCCCCCCAGCTCCTTCAGGCATTCCACAAACCGGCTCATATGGGTGCCCCGCTGTTCCTTAGGCAGATCTACGGACAGCTGCACCACGGCCACGGAGTGCTGCTCGCCCCGTTTGGGGTCCTTCAGCACCAGGGGCCACTTCAGGTCTTTGATTCCCACGTGTTTCAGGGGAATATGACGCACATCCTGCTGTGCCTGTACATCTTTTAACATGTTTCACCTCTGTAGACTATACCGCTGGTTTTGGTTTCCCAAACTTCCACTTCTGCCAAATGGTAGTTGGGGCCCGTCAGAGGCTTCTCCAGCTGCTGCCAAACCCATACCGAAATATGTTCGGCGGAAGGCTGGGGCAGCAGGTCGTTCAGGCAGGTGTGGTCCAGTTTGTCCACCACCAGTTCCTTGACCGTTCTCTTAAACTGGACGAAATCCAGGACCATGCCTTCCTGATCCGGGGTGCCTTCTACTTTTACCACCAGCTTATACGTATGTCCGTGAAGATGCTCGCACTTACCATGATAATTGGGCAGATAATGGGCTGCGTCAAACTCAAATTCTTTTATGCAAATCATATGGTTCCCTCCTGAAGGTCAAAATCATTTTGGCGTAAGGCTTCATACAAAACGACGGCCACGGAGTTGGCCAGATTCAGGGAGCGGGCTTCACTCACCATAGGAATCCGGACGCACTCACTTGCATGGGCTTCACGGAAGCTTTTCGGCAGACCTGCGGACTCTTTTCCAAAAATCAGCAGGGAATCCGGAGCGTAATGGACCCTGGTATAGGACTGATGGGCATGGGTGGTCAGTAAAAAGCGGGGGCTGTCAGGATAGGCTGCCAACACCTCCTCCACGCTGTCGTAGTAGTGGATGTCCACCAGATGCCAATAATCCAGTCCTGCCCGTTTCAAGTACTTATCGTCCACGGAGAACCCCAAAGGGCGCACCAGATGCAGGGATGCCCCTGTAGCGGCGCACAGCCGGGCGATGTTGCCCGTATTGCCCGGGATTTCCGGTTCTACCAGAACAATATGCATAGGCAATTTGCTCACCTCGTTTCCTTGGGCCAGTCAGCACCAGAGACGGTAATCAAGGATTTCATCTGTTCGTGGATGTTCATGATTTTCTCTGCATAATTGCTGCCTGTAGCCCATTTTCCATTTAGCTGGGACCAGCGATCGAAAAACCCGTTTCGTACCTTACCATCATAAACCAACTGATAGCGTGGGTCAACAATGGGCGTGGAAGGTTTCCGGCTGGTGCTGTAGGCCATCAAATGCTGGATGTGGGCCCGCACCCCCAGGTCCGGGGTAGCAAAATAGGCGCCCCGCACCTGGCTGCTGGTGGTTCCCAGGCCGCAGAAGTTATTCTGGGCCGGCACCACCGTGCCTCCAAAGTGGAAGAAACCTGTTTCCAAAAGTGCTTGGCAGAAGGCCAAATCCCAACGGATGCCCTCTTTTCCTGCCTCATTGTAATACATTTCCACCAGTTGTTCCGGGGTAGCCTTAATGGGCAGCCGGTTATTGTACAGCTTCAGCAAAGCCACAGCCTGGTCCCGGGTGGCTTCTGCCTCCCCGGCAATGGTCACCTGGTCATAGTCCTTGGGAATGTTCCACAGCTGGGATTTGGTCATCACCCGGTTGAGAATCAGCTGCAGGCTGGGGTCCTTTACCGCCCGGTCCTTAAAGGAACGCTGGCGGCTTTCTTCAAAATTGATGGGCTCGGTCAGAACCAGCTTTTTGCCCTCAATTTCCAGGGACGGCCGCAGGGTAAGTCCAGCCAGCTCGGAAGCGCTGAAATGGCCCGGATTCACCGGGGTGTTGTCCTCAGCCTGTGTTTCAGCCTCTGCCGCTTGGTTCCGCGGAGAAGTTTTGGCTTCCTTTTGGGGCTTTTCCGGTTTTTGCCGTTTGGCCTCTTTAGCCGATTTCGTTTCCTTTTGGGAAGCGTCCTCTTTAGGCGTTTCTTTTTTTACCGCTGTTTTATTTTTTTCTTCCTCAGGCTGCTGTTTCTCCTCTGCCTGGGTTTGGGGCTTATCCCCCCGGCGCTTTGCCCGGATTTCCTCGCTTTTTAGGGCAAAATCCTCTTTCCGGGCGTTGGCAATCGCCTGCACCCGTTCCTTAAAAGACAGCTGCTTTGTTTCTTCTGCAGCCTGTACCGGCCGGCTTAGGGGCAAAACGCCCAGCACCATAGCCGCAAGACCGATTTGCACCGCTTGTTTCAGCTTATATTTGTTCACGCAGGATTTCCTTTCTCTAACAATGATATTAGACCTTCTTCTTTTGGGGAAACAGCCACAGGCTCAGGAGCATTACCACCGCAGCCGTAAGAATTCCCAGGGAAGTGGCATTCAAGATACCAAAGCCCTTGCCCCCATGAAACAGCTGGAGTCCCAGTACCAGGGCCACCCCAAGGCCTGCGGACAGGAAAGCGCCCTTGGTGGAAGCCCGTTGGGTAAACAGGCCAAACAGGAAGGGGGCTGCCAGGCTTACAGTCATTAGGCTATAGAAAATAGCCAGAGCCGTAATGATGTTGGCCATAAAGAGAGCCACAAAAATTCCCACAATGCCGCAGAGCACGGAGATTTTCCGGCTGACGCTAAGCAGTTGCTGGTCGGTAGCCTGGGGCCGGAAGAAGGTCTTGTACAGGTCCTTGCTTAAAGACGTGGCCAGCATATACAGCACCGTGTCGCAGGTGCTGACTTCTGCGGCAAAAATAGCCGACAGGGCCAGGGCCGAAATGCCAAAGGGCAGCATTTCCTTCATAACCTTGGGCAAAGCCAGTTCCTGGTTGCCCAAATTGGGGAACGCCGCATAGGCGCACATCCCAATCAGCATGGGCAGGAAAGCAAAAAGCAGCTGGACAATGCCGTTCAGCAGCGTGCCCACCTTTACGGCGTGTTCGTCCCTAGCACTGTACACCTTGCCAATAAGGCCCGGAGAAATACAGAAGGCCGGGGTCAGCATCAAAAAGTATCCCAAAATGGCCTGGTTCCCCATCCCGTTCCAGCTAAAGTAGGAGGCCGTTTTGGCCGCACTGCCGGTATTTTGGCTGACGGCCTGGACCAGGCCCTGCCAGCCCCCTACGTAAGCCAGGGCATAGGGTACCGCAATGCAGAAGCCCAAAAGGATTACCGCCAGCTCAATGATATTCACGATGGCTGCGGATTTCAGGCCTCCGGCGGAGAAGTACAGGGTCACCACCACGGACGCGATGATAATACCCAGGGTCCGGTCCACGCCGGCTGCCACGTTGAGAATCCAGGCGATGCCCAGCAGCTGGCCGGAAAACAGGGCCAGGGTGCCAATGGCCATCAGGGTGGAGGTTACCCCCCGGAAAGCCGGAGAATACCGCAGGTCCAGGTAATCCCCCATGGTAAACAGATTGTGCTTTTTGGCCTGCCGCCACACCGCAGGGCCCACCACGTAGGCCAGAATCAGGGACCCCAGGCCGCTGCAGCCAATCCACCACCAGCTGGAGGCGCCAAAATGGTAAGCCAGGCCCGTCACCCCTACGGTGGAACCGGCGCCAATATTGGCCGCAATCAGCGTAGTAAAAAGCAGCCCGGAGCCAAAGTTTCGGCCGCCTACAAAAAAGTCGGAAGCACCTTTTACGTGCTTGCCAATCCAATACCCCAACAAAATCAATAGTGCAGCATACCCAACGATTACTGCCAAATACCAATTCACTGTAGCCACCTCACCAAATTCTGGAATATTCCCAGTCCATCTTTCACAGCTTCAAAATTCAACAAACTTCATTGTACTTTACTTGCCGGAAGTTGTAAAGAAAGGTTACCCAGCGAAAGCCAGTTTTCCCGGCAAAATTCGAATATTTTTCAGAAATTTTGATTTTTCCCCGCACGGGACTAGTTGTCAAAACGCACACTTTGGTTGATAATAAAGAAGACGAATACTTTAAAGGAGGCAAATTTTATGCTGCAATTTCATTATATCCACCATTCCTGCTTTACCCTGTCCGATGGTACCACCACCCTGCTGTTCGACCCCTATCTGGAAGGCAACCCCGAAGGCCTGACCCCCAAGGACATCAAGGCTGACTACATTCTAGTAAGCCACGCCCACGGGGACCATCTGGGCTCCGCCTACGAAATCGCCAAGAACAAAGATGCCCTGATTATCTCCACCGCTGAAATCGCCCACGCTGCGGCGGACCAGGGCTGCCGTTCCCACGGTATGCATATTGGCGGCACTCATGAATTTCCTTTTGGCCACGTACGGATTACCCCTGCTTTCCACGGCAGCGGCATTGCCGGCGGCCACGCTGCGGGCTTTATCGTCACCTTCGGCGGCAAGACCGTCTACTTTGCCGGAGATACCGGGGTCTTCTCCGATATGCAGCTGCTGGCCCGGCTGGAGCAAATCGACTACGCCCTGCTGCCCATCGGTGACAATTTCACCATGGGACCCCGAGATGCCCGGGTAGCTGCCCAGTTCCTGGAAGTCCCCTATGTCATTCCCATCCACTATAACACCTGGCCCCTGATTGCCCAGGACCCTGAAAAGTTCAAGAAATCCGTAGAACTGAAGACCGAAGGCAAAACCCAGGTCATCATTGTTCCCTTTGGCACCACCCGGGAACTGGACTAAGAAAACAGGAACCATACAAAGCTAAACATTCAAAAAAAACGACCTGCGAATCAACCTGATTCGCAAGTCGTTTTTTTATGGCACTTTAGGCTTTGGTGCAAAAATACTGATAGGGACAATAGGAGCAGGCCTCGGTCCGCACCGGGAACGCCGTCTCCTCATCCCATTCACTGAGGTTCTTCAGGAGAGCCCGAAGTTTTTCCGTCTCGGCTTCCCTATCCTTCAATTCCCAAATACTGTTGTTTTGGAGAAAATGGAGCTGGGCCCAGGCCACGGTATAACCTTTGTACAGGGTTTCTGCCGCCAGGGCGTAGATGGCCAGCTGACGGGTATACCCCTGCCGTTCCTCCCCGTCCACTGGGGGATGGCCGGTCTTGTAGTCCACAATCCCCAGCTTTTGGTCCGGCAGGAATACCAGCTTGTCGATGCTTCCCTGGAACCAGATTTCTGTCTGCCCCAGCGTAAACAGGTTCAGGTCGAAATCCCGTTCTGCCTGAGCTTCATAACCTTCCAGATTGGTATACAGCGGACTGGCGCAGTAGCTGCCAAGCAGTGCTCCTCCGTCTTCCCGCATATACCGGCGCTTTTCTTCCGACCAGTTCTCGTTTTCTGCCAGAGCCAGTTCCAAAGCTTCTTCCTGGGGCAGGGTATTCATCAGCTGGAGCACCCGGTGGACAAAGGTCCCCAGATCCATAACGGACACCCGGTGCTTGCCGGTTCCCGTCATTTCCACTTCCACCGGGGGCATATGCCGCTGGTAGTGATAGTAATAGCTTCTGGGACAGGTATCATACTCCAAAAGGGCCGAAGCACTGAGCCGCAGGGCCTTGGGAAAGGCCACCGGGGCAGCCTGCTGGTAAACCTTGGCGGGCACCTGAGGCGCAGAATGCGGCACCTGCCGCTTTGCCAAAATGCCTTCCTCCGTGAGGATACCCACGGACTCCACCGGGCATTCATCATAGGCGACCTTGCCGGCTGCAGGCCCCTGGGGGCCAAATACCCGGAGTAGGGCACTTCCCCATTTTTCCTGGGTGGCTTCCTTTACAGGCTTTTTCTTTATTTCTTCAATACTTACCATATACAGGTATTTTTCTGCCCGGGTCATGGCCACATACAGCTGGCGTTTCTTTTCATTGAATTCCAGGGCTGATTTTTCCCTGCTCAGCAGGGTATAGATACCGGTATTCTCCAGCACTCCTTCTGCATTGGGTACCCGCACCCCAAAGGCCGCCTGGGGAATGAACTGGATTCCCAGCTTATCTGCCGGTGCATTCTGATCCAGGTCCGGCAGGATAACCGCCGGGAATTCCAGGCCTTTGGACTTGTGTATGGTCATAATCTTCACGGCCTCCGGATCCGCTTCCTGGTTGGCATCACTTTCCCGTGCCCCCAGCGCCCGCATCAGCTGCAGCCGCTGGAGGAAATCCTGGACACTGCTGCCCTGGTTCATGGCTGCTTCCGTGCCCAGGGTCCGCAGCTTACGGTAGTTGGCCAGCTTTTCCCGGCCCCCCCGCTGGGAAAGCAGCAGGGGTTCCGCCTGAAACTCCTGATTCAGGCAGTCAAAGAATTCCGGCAGGGACTGGTACAGCGCCATTTGCCGCAGGGTGTGCAAGCTAGCGGCCAGTTTTACCTGCCGGGGTTCCAGGGCTTGCTGGAGAGCTTCCCACAGGGTTAACTCCGGGTAATCCTTTACCAGTTCCCCGATTTCCGGGTCGGACAAGCCGCCCCAGGGGGAACGCAGGAATCCCGCCAGGGCCCAGTCCTTCCGAGGATTGAGCAGACAGGTCAGCAAATTGATGACGTCCACAATTTCCTGCCGGTCGTAGAAGCCCTTGCCGTCGCTGACCTGGCTTTTGATACCCAGAGCATCCAGCGCTTCTTCATACTGCCGGGACAAACGGATTGCCGGCAGCAAAATGGCCACGTCCCCATACTTTAATTCCGGGTGGGAAGCCACCAGCTCCTGGATGGCGGCTGCCACCCACTGGGCTTTGACCCGCTGGGCAGCCCCCTTGTCCGTTTCGGATTGCTTCTTCAGTACCATAAAGCGGGGCAGCTCTGTAGGAGCCTGGTGGGGCGTCAGGGACTGGGCCTGGACGTCCGCCGTCTCGTCGGTACCCAAAAGGTCCTCAAACAACACATTGCAGGCTTGGATAATCTCTGGAGCTGAACGGAAATTGTCGTCCATAATGATGTCTTTGCCGCCGGAAGCCACAATGGCATCCCGCACCTGCTTAAAGACGCTGACATCGGCACCCCGGAACCGGTAGATGGACTGCTTGGCATCCCCTACCACAAACAGATTGTTTCCCCGCAGCACCTTGGCGTCCCCACCGGACACCAGGTAAACCAGACGCTTTTGTTCCTCGTTGGTATCCTGGAACTCGTCCACCATCAGAAACTTGAATTTATTCCGGTAGGTGCGCAATAGTTCCGGATCTGTGCCCAGCAGCTTCACTGCCTTGGCGGAAATATAGGAAAAGCTGTACATCTCCTGCTGCTCCGCTGCAGTAAACAGGTACTGGTCCAGCCGCTCCAGTACGGTCTGCCACTGGGCCGCTTGGGCAAGGCCCGCCCGGTTCAGGTCCAGGTCCAACAGGGTACTCACCGTCTCTTTCAGCTTTGCGGCAAAGTCTTTGATTGCGCCTGCCGCCCGAAGACCTCCCACAGCCTCTGCCAGCGTTTCGTAATCGCCTTTGGCAATGGCCTCATGAAGGGAGTCCCGCTGTTCTTCCAGCCGCAGGATAAGTTCCTTGCCCTTGGGGCCTGCTGTGTCCTTGACGGCAATAAGGTCGTCCAAGGCAGACTCCGCCTCAAGCTTCAGGTCTTCTTCCTTGTCCAATTCTTCCTGATAGGGCCGGGACAGGTCTCCCAGCGCCAGAATATCCGGCAGCGCGTCAATCAGCAGCACCAGCATTTCTTCCAGCCGCCGGGGACCATATATATCCAATAGGCCGAAAAAGTCTTCGTTTTCCCCTTTCAGCTCCTGATCCATAAAGGTATGGACGGCCTCTTGCCTAAAATCTGCAATTTCATATTCTTCCCGCACGGCAAAGCCAGGGTCCATTCCCGCTTCCACCGGATTTTCCCGGATAATCCGGGCACAGAAACTGTCGATGGTGGTAATGGACGCATGGTCCAGCTGATTCAGCTGCTCCTGCCAGTACTGCTGCCGCTGGGGGTCTGTGGCTTCCGCCAACCGGTCCAAAATTCCCTTCTGTACCCGCTCCCGCATTTCCCGGGCGGCCTTCCGGGTAAATGTAATGGCCAAAATTTCCTGGGCAGAGGCTTTCTCCTCCTCCAATATTTTCAAAAACCGTTCCACCAGCACCCGGGTCTTTCCGGAGCCGGCCCCGGCAGAAACGGATACGTTCCGGTCCAGGGTGGAAATGGCTTCCTGTTGTTGTCTGGTAAAATCTGCCATGGTTTTCACTCCTGTTCCTGTTCACTGCTTTTGGGATTTTCCGAAATCCGGCACACATCCTTGGCCGGACAATAGGGCGGACAGCTGCCGTAAGGGGCTGCCGGGAAAGCTCCCTGCCGCAGGGCCCGCACAGCCTTGTCGATTTCTGCAAAAGCCTTTTCCATACTTTCCTCCAGCTTGGGAGCCCGGGACCTGGCCAGATAGTCCAGGTACTTCTTGGCCTCTGGCGACCAGGTTCCCCCTTCCCGCTTGCCGGAACGCAGGGAGCAGTAGCCCCCGCCCAAAATATTCTGCGGGTCAACAGGCCCCAGTTCCATCAGGGCTCTTGCATAGAGGGGCAGCTGAACGGCTTTCCCGTCCTTGATCTGGCTCCCGCTGGGGTGCTGCCCGGTTTTATAGTCCAAAATGGCGTAAGTTGTTCCGTTGGTATCAATCCGGTCAACCTGGCCGGAAAAGTATACGGGCTTGTCGTCCACATACCGGCACAGGGCACGCCAAGGGCTGTCCTTGCGGCCGAAACTCCATTCCAGCTTGGAAGGCAGCAGGCTGCTGGTTTGCTCGTATTCACATTCCTGCTTCAGCCAGTTGCTCAGCCAGCTGCCATAGACCTTGCGCAAATGGGGCAGTAGACTGGATTGGGAAATCTTGCCGCTTTGCACCAGCGCCTCAAATTGGTCCGCAAAAACCTGCTGCAGTTCGTCCCGCAGCTGGGGCAGGTCGCTGAAGCTCAGGGCCTTGCTCAGATGCCGACTCAAGAACTCCGCCAGTACCGCATGGAGCAGGCTTCCCACCACATCAGGACCGGGGTAGCCCGTCTGTTCCTCCCAGGGTTCCATTTTCCACACATTGCCAAACAGATAGGCAAAGGGACACTGAAGATACACATCAAGCCCCGAAGCGCTGAGCCGCAGGGGCTCCTTCAAGATTCCCGGCACCGTGCCGTTCCAGGGACTTTCCGGGTCCTCCCAGCGTTTTTTCCCGGTGGCCGCCCGCTGGGCATAATCGCTGCCCAGCCGCTTAGCCAAAAAGGCCTGTTCCTTGAGAGCCAAAGCTTCCTGCTGCATCAGCAGCTGTTCCAGCAGGGCCTCGCTGGCGCAATTGTCCAGACTGTCGTAAAAAGTCTGGGGCACCAGGGAGCCTTCGGCGTACAAATTCAGCAGTTCCTGGATATAGGGAGAGGGACCCCCTTCCTCGTCCCGGTACCAGCTCAGATACAGGTCCTGGGCAGCAATAGCAGCCGCTGAGGCAAAGAAGAACCGGTCCGCTTCCAGGCTGCGGCCGGACACCGCCAGTTCCACCCCCAGGCCGTTGAGTTCCGTGCGTTCCCCGTCGTTGTACAGCCAGCTTTCCCGCTTTACGGAAGGAAAGAGCCCGTCCCGCAGGCCCATAATGAACACATAGGGATAGGAAACCCCCTGAATATCCCCGGCTTCCATGACGCTAATGCCCTGAGGATTGCCTTCCTTGAGAATCAGGGTGGCTCCCTTTAGGGAATCCTGCCAGAATTCCAGAAGCTGGGCTGGGGTTACGGCGGCAGCCTTTTGACCGCAGTCTTCCCAGGTCCGCTCCAGCATTTCAAAGGTATGCTTCACCAGCTCCACGGCATTTCCCATCAGCTTTACCTGGGCCAGATCCACTTTGCCAGCCTGGTGCAGGCTTCCCCACCGGCCCATCAGGTTCCACCGGTCCAGCAGGTCCTGCATGCCCTCCTGCCATTCTTTGGCCGTATGGTCTGCCTGGAAAAAAGCCAGGTCCGTCCAAAACTCATCATTAATCCGCCGTTCCCGCTTTACATGGGAACGCAGTGCCCCAGCCCGTTCAAAATACAGCTGGGTATAGTCCTGCTCCAGGGCATCCCGCTGGCAGTCCCACAATAGAGGCAGCAGGGTGCAGCGAAACAGGTTCTGCCAGGCTCCCTGGTCCTGAGGTTGGCTGACAGCCTGGAGCAGCTTGGTAATCAGGTCCGGCAGGGGTTGGCTGGCCGCGCCAGTAACCGTAGGCATGGTGGTTTCCAGGCCGTACAGGGCAAAGGCCCGGGCAAGGCCGGGATAATCACTGGTGCTCCGCATCAGGAGCAGGATATCCTGGGGCGCTGTGCCGGACTGAAGTTTTTTCTTGATTTGGGTCAGCACCAGGCGCATTTCCTGCTCTGGAGTCCCTGCCTCTGCCAAATGGATATGCTCTGCTTCCGGCCGGGAGTAGTCGCTGCCCCGCCAGTTCTGGGCAAAAAAGTCCAAATCCGCTGGCCGCTGAATTTGGGGGGCTTCCTTTAGGTCTGCAAAACCTGCTCCCACCAGCTGGGCATGGATATTTTCCGTTACGGCGCTGAGTTCGGGCCGGGAAGGGTCATAAAAGAGCCCTATTTCCACGTCACACAAATCTCCCAACGCTTCAACCAGTTCCAATTGCACAGAGGAAAGCTGGTTGAATTCGCTGATATAGCATTTCTGCCAGGGCACCGTACCTCCCTGCTGCAAAGCTTCTACCGCCAATTGGTAACGGCCGGACAGGTCGGTAACCTGCTGCTCCCGGAGCTTGTTCACAAAAAGCAGGTAGATCAAAGCCATTTCCCGGTCCTTTTTGCCCAGTTTTCCAGGCCGTCCCCAGCTGACCAGAATCTGGTTAAACTGTTCCGGGGCCAGGCTGTTTTGGGCAAATTCGTTGAACAGATTCAAAAGACTGTCCAAAAAGCCTTTTTTCTTCACCAGCTGGGCAAAATAGGACACCTGTCCCCCTTCTACCGCCACTGCCAGGGCTTCTTCCAGAATTTTCTTCTGGGCCTGCCGGGAAATGCGGCGCAGAGGAGTTCCTTGGGTATTTTCTTTCAAGATTTCTCCGGCCAGGGCATCCAGGGACAGGGTTTTCACCACACCCCGGGCCTTTACCAGATGCTCCAAAATCCGGTTGGGCACTAAATACAGTACCTCCCCATAGGGATATTGGGCGGCGTCCGCCAAAAACTGTTCCCGCAGGGTTTCCCCCAGGGACAGCGAATACAAGCGTTTGGTCATAACATTTTCCTTTCTGCTTGAGTGCAAATAAATTCAGATACAGCAGGATCATCAGGTTTCCGTTCTATTGTACCCAAATTAGCCTAGGGGAACAAGTCCGGGGGCAGAATTGTACGTATTGTGTTAACCTCTATTTACGAGGAGTTTACTATTTTGCTATAATCATTCTAAAATTCTCATCAATCAATCTATTTTTACCATGATTCTAAAGGAGGCTTTCTATGCACCATCACCCCAAACCCCATACCGTTTGCAGCGCCGCTGCCCTGCTGACCTGTCTTCTTCTGTCCCCACCGGCCTTTGCCGAGACAGGAGCCCACGTGTACTCCCATGAGCATCGGGAGGTTCGTACCACCACCCAAAGCTCCAGCCGCGAAGTTACCCGGGAGACCACCCGCAGCAGCGGCACCCATACCAGCACCACGGTCCGCAAGGACCGGCTGGGCCCAACTTTGGGCACGATATTGTTCCCCCGTTTGGGGTCTTCAGGAACCAAGGGCCGTTCCTCCGTTCTAGAAAAAATCACCGATACCATTCCTCTGGAGTCCCGGGAAAAGGGCATTTTGGCCGCTTTCCAGGGGGATAACGGCAAATGGGGGCTGTTAGACCTCAAGGGCCAGGAAGCCGTGCCGCCCCAGTACAAAAGCATTGGTCTAGGCAATAACGGCACCTTTGCGGTCACCGGCAAAAAGGCTGTGACCGCCATTACGGCTGACGGCCAGCCCTTAGCGGCAGACAGTCCCGAGCTTCAGCAAACAAAACCTCCTGGACTCTATTCCTTCAAAAAAGACGGCAAATACGGGTTTCAGGATGAAACCGGAAAAACCGTTCTGGCACCGATTTATAAGGACGTAATTGCTGGTTTTCAGGCAGGCATTGCCTTTGTCAAAATGCCCGACGGCAAAAAAGCGGCCATCAATTCCCAGGGCCAGCTATTGTATCTCTTGCCCTACGACCGGGTATTCCCCTTCCAAAATGGACTGGCAGAATACCAGCGGGACGTCAGCGGGTTTAACTGGGCTTCCGTCCTTGGTATTGTCGGCGCCGTTCATTTTGGCCTGGGCTACGACCCCCAGACCAACGGTCCCCTGACCCGGGACGGGGTAAAGCGGGGCTATATCGACCGTTCCGGCCAGATTGTCATTGACAGCCACAACGATTTCGTTTACCCCATGACCCCCTTTGGCACTTTTGTGGAAGACAAGGGCCAAACCATTTTCGTAGACCGGACCGGAAAGCTGCTGTACGGCCCCGGCAAATTCCATATTGCCGAAGATACTGCCTGCCAGACCGAAGCCCTGGCAAATGGCCAATTGTCCCTGGTGGACGAAAAGAGCAAAAAGATGGGGGTGTTGGACCTACGCAGCGGACAGCTGATTATTCCTTACACCTTTGAGGAAGCTTACTTCCTAGGCAGTGACCGGTACCTGATCCGGGATGGGCAAAGCACCCTACTGGTCAGTGGTACGGACGGCAAAGTCCTGGCCTCCTACCCAAAGAAAGCCAAGCTCCTGCCCTACGGCACCAGCCAGGTAACCTGGCTGATTCAGGACAAACAGTACTCCCTGGTGGATGCCAATGGTCAGGTGGTCTACACTGCCCCCAAGGACTCCATCACCACGGCCGGCACCTTTCTGAAGATCTTTTCCCTTGCCAAAAGCGGCGGCCGGTACGGCATAATAGACACGGCTGGAAAATGGCTAGTCCCGCCCCAATACAAAAACCTCACCTGGGTTTGGTAAACCAGTAAATAAAAAAAGGACTGTGAAAAATGAACTTCATCTTTCACAGTCCTTTTTGCAGTTTGTGTCATTCTCTACTGCCGATGGGCCAGCCGCATCAGGGTGCAGCTCAGGGCAATCATACCGACGCCTAAAACCAGCTGCCGGTTCAAAAGGGCCAGGCAGCCAAAGCCCAGGGCCAGCTTGGCCAAATTTTCTACCTTCATAGGACCATCTCCCTCACGGCAAAACCAGACCATATCTCTAAGGTTACTTTTCGCCGTCTGACAGGGGAAATCCTGCTGAAAATCAGTACACGCCCAGTTTTTCCAGGCCCATGCCAATGCCAAACACCACTACCAGGGCAATGATGCACACCTGGGTCAGCTTTTCTTCCCGGGGCGGCGGCAAAAAGAATGCGAAAGTATCTGGACGCTTTTGGGCCAGCAGGTACCAAATGCAGATAATCAGTTCTATTACGCCAATAATTTGGGGTATGCTCATGAAAGTCCCTCCTCCAATTGTTCAGAAGTATACACTAAGCGTATTTCTTCCCGTTGTCAAGGCATTTCTTGGGGCTAGATCAGGATACCCTGGAGATGGTCCAGTTCATGCTGGATAATTTCCGCCGTGAACCCCTGAAAGGTCTTTTTCTTCTTTTTGAACTGAGCATCCCGATAGGTCACTTCCAGGGTTTCGTACCGCTTGCAGGGCCGGACCCCGGACAGGGAAAGGCAGCCCTCTTCTGTGTCGTAGGCCTTGGGGGAATGCTTCACAATTTCCGGATTGTACATGACCACCGTATGGTTCCCCTCCCGAAAAACAATAATGGCCTTATTTACGCCAATCATGTTGGCTGCGAGGCCTACACAGTGGTCCAGATGGGCTTCCAGGGTATCCTTCAGGTCCTGGGCTACAGCTGCGTCTTCCTTGACGGCCGGAACGGCCTTTTGCTGCAAAAAAATAATATCCCGGATAATTTCTCGTACCATAATTTACTCCTTACGCAGAAATGCGGTATTTTTGCCATTTATCATGATATAATAATACTATCAAGATAAACCTGGCAAGTTTCCTCTATTATAAGCTAAGAAAGAAGGTTTGCAAATCATGGCACATATTTTATGCATTGTAGGTCATCCCCATCCGGAACAATCCCTGGCCAATGCCGCCATTTTGGCAGAAGTAGAAAAGGCCGGTCTGGACCTTACCGTAGAAAATCTGGCAGAAACGGGCGGCCAGTGGGACATTGCCGCCGAACAGGAAAAGGTCAAGGCCGCAGACGTACTGGTCTTCCAGTTTCCCTTTTATTGGTACTCCTACCCTGCCCTTTTGAAAAAGTGGGTGGAGGAAGTATTGGCTCACGGGTTTGCCTACGGCAGCACGGGAACGGCCCTAAAGGGAAAGGATTTCTTCCTGTCCTTTACCACCGGCGGCGCCAAGGATACCTACCGCCCCGGAGGCGTCCAAAACCGGCCGGTAGAAGAATATCTGTATAATTTTGATCAGTTGGCGCTCTTTACCGGCATGAAGGCTCACGCTCCCTTTGTGACCTACGGCTGTATGTACGTTCCTGGGGTCAGTGCTGAAGCCGACAAGGAACGGATTCTCAAGGACTGCCAGGCCAGTGCCCAGAAGTTAATTGCCGCCCTGGAAAAATGCTGAAGGAATTTTCTCTTTGACGCCCCTTTGCGGGCGTCTTTTTTTCCAGTTTCTTACCGGCTGCCAATACCCAAAATGTTCCAGCTCTAACGAATTGCCCACAATTTCGGACAAATGTTTGAAATTTCCGGGAAAAAGCAGATTCCTGCTTTACACAGTGCTGGAATCATGTTACATTTTAAATTATACGTTACATAAAACAGTATTCTTTTGCTTAAGGGAGGCAATACTATGATAAAGAAACGTGTTGTAGGTGTAGTTGGGGTGGGCCATGTAGGTGCCCATGTAGCATTCTGTCTGGGCATGATGGGTGTAGCCGACGAAGTTCTGCTGTGTGATGTAGAAGAAAAGAAAGTAGGCGCTGAAGCCAACGACCTGATGGACGCCATGATGTTCATGCCCAACCACACTACCTACCGGGTAGTGGATTATGCCGGCCTGAAAGACTGCGACGTGATTGTCAATGCCGTAGGCGATATTACCATCTGCCGTTCCTTCAACCGGGACGATGAACTCTCCAACAGTGTCCGTCAAGTGGCTGACTATGTACCCAAAGTCATGGCTGCCGGCTTTGATGGGATCTTTGTCAATATCACCAATCCCTGCGATGTAATCACCCGGCTGATTGCCCGGAAATCCGGCCTGCCCAAGGGCAGAGTCCTGGGCACCGGCACCATGCTGGATACCTCCCGCCTGGTTCATCAGCTGTCCGAAATCACCGGTTGGGACAGCAGAGGCTTCTTTGGCTTCATGATGGGCGAACACGGCAATGCCCAGTTCACGCCCTGGTCCCAGGTTACCTTCTTCGGCCAAAGCGTAGATCAAATTGCCGCCACCGAAAAGTTTGCCTTTGACCATGAGAAAATCCAGCACGATGCCATTCAAGGCGGCTGGATTACCATGTCCGGCAAGTGGTGCACCGAATATGGCATCGCTTCTGCAGCGGCCACCCTGGTACGCACCATTTTCCACGATGACAAGCGGATTCTCCCCTGCTCCGTAGAACTGGACGGGGAATACGGTGAACGGGATATCTTCACCGGTGTGCCCGCAGTAATCGGAAAGAACGGCGTAGAAAAGGTGCTGGAATTCCAGCTGCCCGAAGCAGAAATGCAGACCTTCAAGAAATGCGTAGCTACCATCCGGCAAAATATTGCCAAAGGCAACGCCATTTTGGACGAACTGCACTAAATACAGCAACAAACAAGCCCCTGGAGCCTAATGCCTCCAGGGGCTTGTTTGCGTTAAAAAGGACCGCACCAAACGGTACGGTCCTTTTGCAGTTTAGCGGTTGGCTCTTAATAAGCTTTGGTCATGGCGCCATCCAGCAGAATGGTCTGGCCGGATACGTAGCTGTTGGCTTCGCTGCACAGGAAGGCAGCCAGCCGGCCGTATTCGTCCAAATGGCCATAGCGGCCCAGAGGGAAGCTCTTCAGGTCGATTTTTTCGTAATCTTCCACGGATACCCTGCCTTTTCGGCTCTCATTGCATTGAGTTTCAGAATCCGGTCGGTACCAATCCGGCCCGGTCCGATGACGTTGACCAGGATATTGTCGGGACCTACTTCCCGGGCCAGGGTCTTGCTCATGCCCACCACGCCCATACGCATGGTATTGGACAGAATCAGGTTATCCAGGCAGTCCTTGACGGAAGAAGATGTGCTGTTGACAATGCGGCCGCCGCCCAGTTTTTTCATAGAAGGCAGTACCGCACGGATAGTGCGCACATATGACAGCAGGCACATGCCAAAAGCCTTTTCCCAGTCTTCGTCAGAGAAGTTCACGAAGGGGCCGGGTTTGGGGCCGGGGCACATATTCACCAAAGCCCAGATGTCACCCAGGGTGGCGATGGTGTGTGCTACCAGTTTGTCGATATCTTCAGCTTTATTTACATCGCACAGGTAGGCTTCCGGACGGTTGCCGGTTTCCTTTTCAATTTCATCCTGGGCAGCGTACAGCTGTTCCTTAAAGGGTTCTGCGGTGCAGATCATCACCTTGGCGCCTTCCCGGGCCATTTCCGTAGCAATACCCTTGCCCAGGCCGGCAGCAGAAGCCATACACAAAACAACTTTTCCTTTTAATCCTAAATCCATAGTTATCCTCCTATTAATTCAACAGTTCGTTTATTCGTTTCCGTTATTCTTTTTCCGGATGGATTTTCAAGTCCACAACAGGGTTCACCAGGGCTCTCATTGCAAAGCCCTTGGGTCCGTAAATCCGGCATTCTGCCTGATCCCCATCCACAATGTGGAAAGCTCTGGGGGTACCGGTGGACAGCACGTCCCCAGCATACCAGCCCTGAATCTTGCTGTGCAGGGAAATCAGTTCATCCGGCTGATGCATCATATGGTCCACTGTGTTCTTGGCGTGGATTTCGCCATTATGGACGCTTTGGATTTCCAGCTTCAGCACATCGGGTACTTCGTCCGGCGTAACCAGTTCAGGCCCAAAGGAGAAGAACGTAGGGAAGTTTTTCACGATGGTCAGGTAACGGGGGTTGCCTGCCAGGAAATCATTGCCCTTCAAAATGGATTCTTCCGTCATGTCCAAAATGGTGGTGTAGCCCACAATAGCGTCCTGCCAATCGGCCTTTTCCACATCCCGGCAGTCCTTACCCAGGATAATGCCCAGTTCGGCTTCTGCCGTGGTCTTTTGGGCTTCCTTCAGTTTGGGAAGCTTAATCTCATCGGCAGGTCCCACCAGGGTATCTGCCTGTTTGAAGAAGCTGCCAGGGAAACCGGTAGGAGGCGCACTGCCAATATCACCAGCGTGATCCCGATAGTTCAGGCCAATGCCGAAAATCCGTTTGGGATTCCGGTACAGAGGGCCGTACACCACCTGGTCTTGGGGAATGACCCCAGGAATGGTTTCCAGTTCGGCAGCACCGCCGGCATTATACCATTTGGTCAAGCCGGGAATCTGACCGGCCTGAATCAGACCCATCAGATCTTCCTTCCAGGCAGTCCCCTTGGCTGCATTCAATTTAGCAACGGGCAGAACGCCTGTCTTGGTTACAATCCCGGCCACTTCCTGGCCTTTTACTTTCACAGTTGCAAAACGCATGGAAATTCCTCCTTAGTTTTTCTGCAGAGCAGCCACAGCTTCTTTGAGCTTCTGGCAGCCCTCCACAATGGAATCATAACTGGCGGCAAAGGACAGCCGCAGGTACCCTTCCCCGCCGGGGCCGAACACGTCACCGGGAACCAGGGCGATCTTGGCATTTTCCAGCAGATAGGCAGAAAGCTCTGCGGATTTCATGCCCAGAGACTTGCAGTTGATAAAGATGTAGAAAGCGCCTTTAGGGCATTGGCAGCTAATTCCGGGAATGGCATTGATGGCTTTCACCGCATAATCCCGGCGGCGCTTGTACTCTTTCACCATTTCTTCTACTTCGTCTCCTTCCTGATTCAGGGCGGCGGCGCCGGCCACCTGAACGAAGTTGGGGGCACAGGTTGTATTATGTTGATGGAATTTGTTCATGGCAAGAATATATTCTTCCGGGGCGGCCACGTAGCCCAGCCGCCAGCCGTCCATGGCATAGGCCTTGGACATGCCGTTCAGGGTAAAGGTGTGTTCCTTCATGCCCGGCAGGGAAGCAATGCTCACATGTTCGGCGTCATCGTAGAGCAGCCGTTCGTACACTTCATCGGCTACTACCATCAGATCATTTTGGATGGCAATGTCCGCCAGCTGCTGCAGCACATCCCGGGTCAGCACGCCGCCCGTAGGATTGTTGGGAGTAACAATGACAATGGCTTTGGTCTTTGCCGTCACTTTGGAATGGATTTCCTCAATGTCCAGCTGATAGCCATTTTCTTCCTTCAGACTATAGGTTACCGGTTTTGCGCCCAAAAGATTGGGTACGTTGATGTAATTTAACCAAACCGGATCCGGCACCAAAATTTCATCTCCCGGATTCAGCAGGGTGGCCAGCACGGCCATTACGGCCTCGGACAGGCCTACCGTCACCAGCACTTCGGTGGGTTTATAGCTCACCTGGTTTTCCCGAAGCAGCTTGGCTGCAATGGCTTCCCGCAGTTCCATCAGTCCAAAGTTGGACGTATAGTGGACTTTGCCGGCTTCCAGGGCTTCCCAGGCAGCCTTTTTGATATATTCCGGCGTATCAAAATCCGGGCGGCCCAATTCAAAATGGAGCACCCGTTCCCCAGCCCGTTCCATGGCCAGGGCTTTTTCATTTACCTTACGAATTCCGGAAGGAGCCATCCGGTTCATACGTTCTGCAATCTTCACAGTCATCTTGATTCCTCCACTCAAACACCAGATTCGGACAGCTCACAATTGCGCCGGTTTTGGTTTGATGGTATGATTATAAAATTGATGACAGGGTTTTGTGAAATACGTAAATGTATATCAGCCTATAGGTAAATTTGTATAAGGGGGACAAAAATGGCCGATTATAAAGAATATGTACACGCCGTGTACCAGGAAAAAAGTTTTTCCAATGCCGCCAAGAAACTATTTGTTTCCCAGCCCTGGCTTAGCGCCACCGTCAAAAAGGTGGAGCAGGAAATTGGCTTTCCCATCTTCAACCGGAGTACCAATCCCATTTCCCTGACGGAAGAAGGCCGGTATTATATCCGTCATATCGAACAAATTATGGCCCTTGAAAAAGAAATGGCCCAGCATTTCAAGGAGCTGCGGGAGGGGCAGAACCTGCGGCTGCACATTGGCAGCTCCATGTTTTTCTGTACCTATGTGCTCCCCAGCCTGCTGGCCGAATTTCAGGCCCAATATCCCCAGGCAGTGCTGTCCTTTACAGAAGGAACCACTGCCAACCTGGCCAAACGGCTGTTAGACGGGAAACTGGACTTTTTCCTGGAGGCAGAGGATCCGGCCGATCCCCAAATCACCACCCAATCCTGGGCCACGGAAGAAATCGTCCTGGCAGTCCCTGCCCAGAATCCCCTGAACCAGGAGCTGCGGCCTTACGCCTATTCCTTTACGGACTTTCTCCAGCGGGAAAAGCCCCAGGTAAAAAGGCCTCCGGTCCCCCTCCGGGCTTTTCAGAACGAAAGCTTTCTGATGCTGAAATCCGGCCATGACATCCATACCCGCAGCGTGACCCTGTGCCGGAACGCCGGTTTTAACCCAAAGGTATCCATGTACCTGGCCCAGATGATGACTGCCTACTACCTGGTCTGCGAAGGCCAGGGCATTACCTTCCTCCGCTCCACCATCCCGGAATACGTAACACCCACGGACTCCGTGGTATTCTACCAGCTGGAGGACCCGGCTGCCCTTAGGACCATCTATCTGTCCTACCTGTCCCAAGGCACCAGTACCCTTGGCCGAAAACTTATCGATTACGTTTGGAGCCGGAACCTTCTGGGCAAATAAAACTGTCTGCAAAATGAGAAAAGACTTGCCGCCCCGCTTTGGGGGCCGGCAAGTCTTTTTGGTTTCTGAAGCACAAAATAGCTGCGGTTTGCGTTATTGGCCGTAGGCAAGCAGGGACTCTCCTTTGCGTACGCCTAAGGCAACAGTTTGGTACAAAATCACCCCGTCATACTGGGCCCGCACTTCCTGGAGGAGGCTGCCGGTCAGGGTTTCCAGCTTTCCCAACAGTTCTCCCTGGGAGATGGTTGCGCCCGGGCTTTTTACCGGCTGCCAAAAGCCTGGAGCCTCTGCTTCCACATAGGAGGCCCTGCACAATTTTCGCTGAATCTGGGGCTGTACCCTGCCAGGTAAAATAGCCAGGTGCTGCAGCAGTGCCCGTACGTCCCGGCAGGCGTCCTGCACCTCCCCTTCCGACCAGGCTCCCCTGCCGCCCCGTTCCAAAAGCAGGGAAGGGATATTTTGCTGCACGGCCCAGCTGTACAGCCCATTCCGGGCCTGGGAGGGTACTTGGTACGGGACCGCCAACACCTGGGCGGCTTTTTCTGCCGCCTGATTTACAGCTGGCGTTCCTCCGGCCGGAACAAACACCAGGGGTTCCAGTGCTTCGTTCCAGTCTCCTCCGTGCAAATCCAAAAGGAAGTCGGCTGCCGGATACAAAGCGGCCTCCAGGGCCCAGGCCAGCCGGGCTGAAAGGGAGCCCTCCGGATTTCCCGGAAAGGCCCTGTTCAGGTTGAGGCCGTCCTCCGGCACCACCTGCTTGCTGCCTGCATAAAAGGCACTGGGATTCGCCAGCGGCAGCAAAACAACACTGCCGGACAGGGTTTCCGGGTCCAGCTCCTGGGCCAGCCTGCGCAGGGCCTGGATGCCCACATACTCGCAGCCGTGAACTCCGGCTGTTACCACAAGGGTTTTTCCTGGCTTTTTCCCACAAAAGCAAAAAGCGGTTAACGGCGCAGCTCCCGGTACCGGAACCGCCGCTGGTTTCTGCTCTCCGGGCAAAAGTTGGGTTCCGCAAAAAATCATACGGCCTCCTCCGCAGCCCGGTCTTCCAACGGAATAATGGCTTCCAGCAACTTCCTAGCATAGGGGTCCCGGGTACTGCCCAGTTGTTCCACCGACAGATATTCCGTTACCCGGCCCCGGTACAGAAAGAGGACCTCATCGCACAGATAGGTAACGGACGTCAAATCATGGGTAATAAACACATAGGTCAGGCCCAGTTTCCGTTTCAATTTCTGCAGCAGGTCCATTATCTGCACCTGGGTATGGGCATCCAGGGAAGAAATGGCCTCATCAAAGAGAATCACTTCCGGCTGGCAGGCCACAGCCCGGGCAATGCACACTCGCTGCAGCTGTCCCCCAGAAAGCTCATGGGGGAACCGGTCCGCCAGGGCGGCGGGCAGCCCGGCCAGCTCCAGCAGCTTGGCCGTTTCCTCCTCCCGCGCGACCTTATGGCCTTCCCGGCGCTCCCGGACCCTCAAACCTTCCCCGATAATATCTTTTACCCGAAAGCGCGGATTGGCCGAGGTGGTATAATCCTGGAACACTATGCTCAGCTTATTCTGCAAATTTTTCCTCCCTGCCCGGGATTCGTAGACCGACAAATCGTCCCACAGTACTTTTCCCTGATCCGGCTGCAAAAGGCCGCAGAGCACCCGTCCCAGGGTGGATTTCCCGCTTCCGGATTCGCCCAAAATCCCCAGGCAGGTTCCTTTCTGCACCTTTAGGGACACATCAAACAACACCTGCTGCCGGCTATGCCCAAACAGCGTATTTTGCCGTTCCCGGCGAAAACTTACGGATATATTTTTTAGCTCAAGCATATCCCTGCTCCTTTCCTTTACCCTGCAGCACCCTTTGGTACCGTTCCATAACCTCTGCCCTTTTTCCCACCAAAAGCCGCGTGTAGGGATCTTTGGCGTGGTGAAGAATCTGATAGAAACTGCCCCGGTCCACCACCTGGCCCTGGCTGAGCACCACCAGCCGGTCTGCTACCCGGGAAATGGCGTTCAGGTCATGGGAAACAAAGACCAGGGCCGTTCCCTTCTCCTCCTTGATTTTCAGCAGCTCAGCCAAAATTTCCACCTGGGTTATGGCATCAATGGCGGTAGTGGGCTCGTCGGCAATCAGAAGCGCCGGCTCCAGGGCCGCTGCAATGCCGATCATAATCCGCTGCAGCATTCCTCCGGACAGTTGGTGGAGATATTTTTCCAGCACTTCTTCCGGCTGGTGGATGCGCATTTTTTCCAATACTGTCAGGGATCGCTCCCGAATCTCTCCCTTTCTCCAGTTTCCGTGGGCCGCAAAGGTTTCAGCCAGCTGGCTGCCAATCCTGTACAGCGGGTCAAAACAGGTCATGGGGTTTTGCAAAATAATCCCCACCTTGCCGCCCCGCAGACGGCGCAGCTCTTCACTGGACTTGGTAAGCAGCTCTTGCCCCTGAAACTGGACGCTGCCCGTTACCTGAAAGCTGCTGTCCAAAAGGCCCATGGCAGCTTTCAGGGTCAGGGACTTGCCGCTGCCGGATTCCCCCAGAATGCCCAGGCATTCCCCAGGCGCCACAGAAAAGGAAACGTTTCTTACCAAGGGAACCAGCAGCCCCTTCCGGCCTTTTAGCTGCACCTCCAGGTTTTCCACCTGAAATAGGGGTTTCATGATTCCACCTCCTTTGGATCCAGCACATCCCGCAGGGCATCTCCCATGAGATTGAAACAGCATACCAAGGAAACCAGGGCAACGCCCGGCGCCAGCATCTGGATGGGATTCCGAGTCAATACATCTTTGGCCTCATTGAGCATGGCACCCCATTCAGGAACCGGTGCCTGCACTCCCAGCCCTAAAAAGGACAGGGTGGAAATATTGATAATCGCCCAGCCCACGTCCAAGGAAGCCAGCACCGCCAGGTCGGAAGTAATGGAGGGCAGCAGGTGGCGGAAAAGGATAAAACGCTCCGGCATACCCACACAGCGGGAAAACTGCACAAAATTCATATCCCGATACTGCATAACCCCAGTGCGGATCATCCGGGCATACCAGGCCCATTTGATGAAGATATTGGCAATAATCACATTCTGGACGTTAATACCCAAAAGCCCGACCACTGCAAAAACCATAATCTGGCTGGGAAAGGACAGCATCACGTCCACCACCCGCATAATGACCTCTTCCACCACACCCCGGAAATAACCGGCCATAATGCCCAGCACAGCTCCCAAGCTGATGGTTCCCAGCATGGTCAAAAGGGCCAGGCCCAGGGTGGGCCGAATGCCGTAAATCAGCCGGGAGAGGACGCAGCGGCCCAAATGATCGGTACCCAGCGGATAGGTCAGGCTATAGGGCCGAAACTTTTGTAGGATATTGGTGACATAGGGGTCATGGGGCGCCAAAACCGGAGCCAATAAGCCAATCAGGGCAATAAGCAGTACAAAAGCCACGGTCAGCACCGCTGCCCGATTGTTCCAAAACCGTTTTCCCATGGTTAGACCTCCCTTCTGAGTCTGGGATCCGATACCGTTTGCAGCACGTCGAATACCAGATTAAAGACCACAAATAAAATTCCAATAAACAGCACATAGGTTTGAATTACCGGCAAATCCCGGTTAAAGATGGAGCTGATGCACAACGTACCCAGCCCCGGCCAGGAAAACACATTTTCCACCACAATGGTTCCGGCAATCATCTGGGGAATGCTCATTCCCATGGCCACAATGCAGGTATGCATGGAATTTTTCAGGATATGCTTCACCAAAATGGCCCGCTGGGGCAATCCCCGAACCTGGGCATAGAGTACGTAGTCCCGCTTCATATTTTCCAGCATATTGTTGCGAATCAGCCGGATGTAGGTGGAAATATAGCTCAGGGCTACCGTAAAGGCCGGCAGAACCAAATGCTGCCAGGTACCATTCCCATTAGTAGGCAGCAGCCGCAGCTTGACGCTGACGCCCCACATCAGCAGCAGCCCCACCCAATAGGCGGGCATGGCAGTGGAGATAAAGACCAGGGCCCGCATGCCCCGGTCGAACCAGCCATCCTTGTACACCGCACACAGGAACCCAATGGGAATGCTCAGCACCAGTACAATCACAAAAGACGCCGCCGCCAATTGGAGGGTGGCCGGCAGGCAGCGGGCCAGTTCCCCAGCCACCGTCCGGGCCGGGTTTACATAGCTGACGCCAAAGTCCCCTTGCAGGCAGCCCAGTACCCAGTCGGTATAACGCACCAAAAAGGGTTTGTTCAGGCCCAGTTCGGCTTCTGCCTTGGCAATGGCCTCAGGGGTAATGATGGGGGTCTGCTGGATGCGCAGCACCACCTCCGCCGGATTGGAGGGGATCAGGTTGATAAATACGAAACAGACAAAAGAAATGGCCAAAAGCAGCGGAATGGCCATCAGCAGCCTGTGGATTACGTAACGTTTCATGGTATTTTCACTTCTCTTTCTCTCCTTACAGCAAGAAAGCCGCTCCTTGCGAAGCGGCCCCCTGGATTACTCAAAATACATACTGGCAAAATCTACGTCGTATTGGTCGATGCCAAAGTGGACACCCTTCAATTTGGACGTATAGAGTGCCTTGTTGGTTTCATAGGTCAGCGGCAGGTAGACCGCGTCCTCGTGCAGCCGGGTCAGCACAAACTTGTACAATTCCTGCCGCTTGGCTTCATCGGTGGACGTGAGAATATCCGTAATGGCCTGGTCAATCTCTGCCTTATCTGCCAGCCCCTGCTGGGTTGCAAAGTCCCCGTACACCGGAGCCCGCATGGCCGCCAGAGAAGACTGGGGATCATAGGGCATGCCCCAGCAGATATTAAAGACCATATCGAAATTCCCGGCCTTCATATTATCCCGGTAGGACTGTTCTTCCTCCCCATGGATATTAAGAGCAATGCCCAGTTTCCGATACTCACTTTGGAGATACTCGGCAATGGTTTTCTCCGTTACACTGTCACTGTTGTAGAGCAGATCCAGTTCCAGTTTCTGGCCGTCCTTGGCCCGCAGCCCATCGCTGGCCATAACCCAGCCAGCCTGGTCCAGCAGCTGGCCCGCCGCTGCGGTATTATAGGCATAGGGCTCCAGCCCCACATTGCAGTAAGGAACGGTAGGGGAATACAAGGTATCCGCCGCCGGTTCCAGTCCGTAAAAAATACCCTCTGAAATGGCCTTCCGGTTGGTGGCGTGCTGAAGGGCTTTCCGAACCGCACTTTCCCCTAAGATTTCATGGGTGGTATTGAAGACAATGTGCCGGGTAGAGGTGGGATTGGACAGCTGGGTGGTAAATTTATCGCTTTTCACATACTGGCTGATGGCATCTGCATCCAACATATTCTTGCCAAAAATCAGGTCAATTTCCCCATTTTCCAGCGCCATGATCCGGGTTTGGTTATCCGGAATGACCTTTACAGTAATTTTCTTCAGGGCCGGCTTCTTACCCCAGTATTTTTCGTTCCGTTCAAATACAGCGTATTCGTCAGTGACAAAGTCTTTCAGTACATAGGGCCCCGTCCCAATATAACTGGTTACCCCATCCTTGGTGCTGCCGTTTTTCATGCTTTTGGGGGAAATCATGGCAAAGGGCCGGATGCAGGCCAATTCCGTCAGCATGGGATAATAGGGCTCGCTCATTTCAATAACAAAGGTATCCTTGTCCGGAGCAGAAACACTGGTGAGCAAATTCATCATTTCCAGCCAGGTATGCCGTTCCCGGTTTTCCAAAATAGCATTAAAGTTGGCCAAAATGGCGTTGGCATCACAGGGCGTTCCATCGGAGAAGGTAACCCCCGGACGAATCTTAAAGGTGTAGGTCCGCCCGTCCGGACTGATAGTCCAGCTTTCCGCCAGACAGCCCACATACCCCTTTTCCGTATTGGTCACCAGGGTATCGTACAGCATGGACTGGGCGTACATCTCCCCAGCGTACAAATGGGGATTCAGGTTCCGGATATCCCGGTAATTGACGTACACCAATTCATCTTTCTTTCCGCCTGCCGTTTTGCCTGCCCCGCCATCGGCACCACAACCCGTAAATGCGGTCAGCAGCAGGACGCCGCCCAGCAGCGCCACCAAAATTTGTTTTTTCATAAGGACCTCCTGACAAATGTTGCGTACATATCATACTTTGTCAGAATACACTGGTTAGTCGAAACTTACTAGGCCCGAATTTTTTATAGAAATCTATAACGAATCGTTATACCCTATAAAATCTTTGCCAATTCCTGGATCAGCCACTGGGCTTGGGGAGACAAGGGCCGCTCAGGGTCCTGCACATACCCCAGCTGAAGAAAAGGCTCACAGTTCTCGATGGCAAGGGGCTTGATGGCATACTGCTCATAGGGCTCGTGCATAAAATTAAGCCCCAGACTGCAAACATCGGTGTGCAGCAGCATATCAATCAGCAAATGGTCACTATTGGTATAAACCACGTTCTGCAGCAATTTAGGGTCAATGACCCCCATGCTCACATGCTCCAAATGGTGCTCCATGGAGAAAAAGTCCCGCACGCCCCGCATAAACTTCAGCTTGTGCAGGTCCGCAAAATCCACACTGTTTTCCTGGTACAAGGGATGCTTGGGCCCCACATAGACGCAGATGCTTTTTACGCTCAGCGGGATAAATTCCAGCTTCTTGTGGGACAAAATATGCTGGAAGGCCGCTGCCTGCTTTTGGGCCACATAGACAATCCCCACTTCGGAAATCCCCTGCTGTACCTGCTCCGTAATTTCTTCCACCGTTCCTTCGTGGTGTTCAATATGAATGTCCGCCCCCCAGGTTTTGTAGAAATCCACCAAAAGCCGGGCCACCATATTGCTGGGATAGGTGGATACCCTGAGGCTTTCCTGCTCATCAGGAATGGCCAGGGAAGCAATGGTAGCCGTGGTTTTCAAAATCAGCCGGGCATATTCCAGCACGGTCTTGCCATACACCGTAGGCTGCACCCCTTTGCCGCTGCGAATCAGCAGGTTTCTCCCCAGCTCATGCTCCAAAGTACGTATGGTCTTGCTTACATTGGGCTGGGTCGTATACATACAGGCCGCAGCCTGGGATAAACTGCCTCGCTCACAGGCAGTGACAAAAATCTCCAGTTGTTTGATGTCCATAGGTCACGCTCCTTGTATTCCGGGAGTTTGTTTGTGCTAATCCGTTTTACTATACCGTTTCCTATAGATAATTGCAAGTTGCCTAAACGTTATAGGAATGGCCGCAAGCAAAACAGCCCAAAAAAGCCTGACCGCAGGTTCTCCCCCGCAATCAGGCTTGATACTTTCGGCACCTAAAATGGGCTGCCTTATCCTTTCGGACAGGCAGCCCATAGGGTCCCTATTTCTAATTGGAATGTAAGCGCAGCCCAGCCTTTGTCTTTTGAGGTGCCGGTCCATTTCGACCTAATGGGGCCCGGCGTTATAAATCGACTAGATGAAATAATAAAGGAGACTCAAAGCAACAGGGGCATGAACTGCAGGCTATAACACTTGCTGCGTGGGACTTGCAAACGGAATCCGGGGCTTCCTGCTGGAAGTTCCGTTTTCCGAAATTGCCAAGGTGTAGCTATCTTTCTAAAACTAGACCTCGTACGGCGATTACTCCCGGCTTGGTGCCGGTAAAGGATTTCTCCTGACCGCCCACAAAGGTAAAGTAAAACATATGATGTTCGTCAATCATCCAGGTCATATCCTTCAGCGGGATCTCTCCCCCATTGGGATACAGCTGGTAGAGTCTATCTACAAAAGCTGTCACGTCATAGGTTGCCAGCTGACCATTTTCCTGGGTATAGGTCAATTTCCCGTCTTGGATTTTGGCCGGATCCAGAATATATACCCGGCTGTAATCCTTTACCGGAAAGCTGCCTGCATTATAGGCATAACGCAGATGCGTTTGCTGCCGGTTATTGGGCAGGGAAGCCAACAGGCCGGAGGCTTCTACTTCTTTTACCAGCGGATACCGCCAGCTGCCGGGATTTCCTTTCAGATATTCCCAAGCGCTGTAAATCCGGTCGGCCCGCTGGACGGAAATAGCCGGATTGGCCTGGAGCTGGCCGTCCACCAGCATTTGGCCCTGCAGCAGGTTTTCCCGCAGCTGACTATACTGGAGCTGGGCCGGGAAATCAATGGCATTCAGCGGGGTCACTGTAACCAGCAGGGCCAGCACAGCGCCCAGGCCAAAGAGTTTCCGGGGTTTCATTCCCACCAGCCCCGCTGCCAGGATGCAGACCCCGTAGGCACTGCATACCAGGGACAAATACCGCAGGGACGTGGCCCCGTAGGCGCTCCAGCGCATCTGCACCCCGATGCCCTGCACCAGCAGTACAGGAATCAGCAGCAGCCCGCCCAAGAGGAATACCTTGCGAAACCAGCGCTGGGACAAATCTCCAAAGCTGAAGTACAGCAGGGCGTATACCGCCGTGGCAGCGGAAGCAAACCAGTTCATGGTGCCCACAGGCATGGCTCTTACCCAGGCAATCTTTCCCATATACAGATACAGGATCAGCAGCAAAAGTCCAAAAAAGGGGAGCAGGACCCGCCGCCACAGGGTGGTAAACCCCGGCACTTCCGGAATTTCTTCTTCCGGAAGGGGAATGTAGGAAAGAAAGGTGAGAAAGCCCACTACTCCAAAGGCAAAGACGAAGATACAGCCCAGCCATTGGATGCCTACGGGCATGACCAGAAACTGGAAGCCCAGGTAGCAGATGGACAGCAGGACCAGAATCAGCAGCCCTATGCCCAAGCTTTTCACCAGGGACAGGAACAGCCAGGGAAAAACCCGGTCCCTGCCCTCTGGGACATCACAGTAATACAGGGTGGCGGTAGCTGAAGCTGCCAGAATGCCTCCCGCCGCCATAAAGCAGTACGGAGTCAGCGGCAGTCCTTCCAAAAGCCGCCAGCCAATAATAAAGATCAGGAAACCCAGGGCATCCCGCCGGGGACCTACTTTGTCCGCCCGTTCATTGTACAGCCGCCAGGGAATGGACAGGGCAGTCACACAAAGCATCACCAGGATGCCCCGCTGCCAAATGTCCCCCTCCCCGCCAGGAGGCAGGTTCAGCTTGGTTTCCACCAGGCTGGCGGCGAAAATATACAGGCTGCCAAACACGGCCAGTTTAAACCGTCTGCTGCGCTGGAAAAGCGCAGCAGCAAATTCTCGTATGCGCTGCAGCATTTGCATCATCTCCCATGCTATGAACTTACCTGTTCATTATACCATGGAAGCGGAGAAGCGGTTATTTCCCTGGATGGTTTTTGAAGTAGTTGTACAGCAATCTGCCCAGTTCCCGGGCTTCTGCTTCGTTCAGGGTAATCCCCCTGTACATTTTTTCCCGTCTGGGGGCCCATTCCCGCAGATCAAACTTGGCGGGAGTATTGTTGTAAGAAATCCGGTTCAATTCCTTGGTATTACCAGTTTTGGTATTTTCCGACAAGATTCCTAGTTCTTCTTCTACTTCGTAACTGAATTCAGCCATTGTAATCCTCCTTACAAGATGAGCCTTTGGCCATCCGCTTGATGATTTTATTATAACGGATTTTATTTTTTTGCCTACCCCTTTTGGGCCATCGGGTATTTAAAGCGTACCATCGGGTATTTTTTCGTTTAAAGCACCCAGTTTTAGTTCCAAAATCCGTTTTATGGGGACCCATTTCCCACTTTTCAGCAAAATTCTTTTCCGAAAAGTATCCAATTTCACCGCCTGCTCCTGAAGTACCAGCTCCCGCCCGCCTTCCTTATGGGCATCCGGCTGAAAGTACGTAAGCAGCAGCAGGGGCTGCCGGCCCTGCTGCAATTCCAAGCCCACCCATTGGAGCTGCCGGTCCAGCCGTTCCTTTTCAGTCTCGTCCAGCTCCCGCTGGGCCTGGGTAAGCCGGGCCTCCTCGGCCACCAGTTCTTCGTACCCGGTAAGGGCTGCAAAGGGCATAAACTGGGCCGCCCGCTGGGAGCGGGACAGCTTGCGGCGTCTGGGGCTCTCCGGATGGGGCAGCGCAAGCATATCCTGATACCGTTTCATGCCCGATGCCCCCCTACCTGCTGGTTGCGTTCTATGGTCATGCCGCCGGCACACAGATTGCTGCCCTTTAAAATGGAGTTTTTGCCAAACCGCTCCTTTAAAGCCAGTACCGTTTCCTGGAGCCGGTATTCCTTAAAGGGATCCTGCCAGGCGGATTCCTCCTGGGCAAACAAATCCGCTTCCTGGGGCCGGCTGCGCTCCTGGGAAACTGGCAGCACCCGTTCTGCCGTAAGGCTCACCTTGCGGAGCAGCAGCTGGGGATCCACAATTTTCCGATACAGCGCCAGGGCTTCCTGGGTAAGCACCTGCCCGGAGGCCGTGTATTGGAGCAGTGCCTGGGTGCCCCGGGCCGGAAAGGGCACCAGCCGGCCATAATGGTCCTGGGCCACCCGCCCCCGGTAGGAGCGCAGCCTTTCCAAGTCCTCCAGGTTGGACCGGTCATAGCCCAAATGCAGCACCAGCCGGTCCGTTACAAGGCCCTTGCGTACCAGGTCCAGGGCCAACTGATCCGCCATTTCCCAAACAATCAGCCCCGCCTGCTCTGCTGTATAGGCATGCTGGAGCACCTGCCCTGACCCCAGGCTGGAGCTTTGGGGGGTGTATTTTTTGATGTCCTCCAGGGTGCAGGGTTCCCAACCCCAGGCATGGTCAATGAGCAGCTCCCCATTGACCCCAAACAGCCGGTACAGCAGGTCCTCGTCCACAAGGGACATCCTGGCCACATCCCCCAGGGTATACATCCCGTACTGGGCCAGCTTCCGGGCAATCCCCGGACCAATCCGCCAAAAATCGGTAAGCGGCCGATGCTCCCACAGCTTTTCCCGGTAACTTTCCTCCGTCAGGGCCGCAATGCGCACCCCGTCCTTTCCTGCGGGCAGATGCTTGGCTACAATATCCATGGCCACCTTGCACAGGTACAGGTTGGTACCAATGCCGGCCGTAGCCGTAATCCCCGTTTCCTGAAGCACCGCCTGGACCAGCTTCCGGGTCAGCTAATAGGGCGTCAGCCCATAGGTTTCCAAATAAGGGGTCAAGTCCAGCAGCACCTCATCCACCGAATACACGTGGATATCTTCCGGAGCCAAAAAGCGCAGATATACGCCGTAGACCCGGACACTGTACTCCATATAAAGCGCCATCCGGGGCATCGCCGTAATATAGGTCAATTTCTGGGAAGGATCCGCCTTCAGTACCCGGTCGGAAGCCGATTCTCCCTGGAAGTGCCGCCCCGGCGCCATGGCCCGCCGGTCCGCATTGATTTCCCCCACCTGCCGGATTACCTCGAACAAACGGGGCCGTCCAGGTACCCCACGGGCCTTGAGAGCCGGGGAAACCGCCAAGCAGATGGTTTTATCCGTCCGGGACTGATCCGCCACCACCAGGCACGCATCCAAGGGATTCAGCCCCCGTTCCACACATTCCACCGAAGCATAAAAAGATTTTAAGTCAATGGCCGCATAGACCTTTCCTTTCGCCATAGTACTCCCTCACTCTTTGTTCGTTTATTATAACTTATTCGAACATTTGTTCGTTTATACTATAGCATAAACCCCCAGGGTAAGACAAGCCCCCTTTGCAGCTGCTTTCCCGCAGCAGCCCAAAAGGGCACAAAAAAAGAGCCGTGACCTAAGCCACGACCCTTTGTTTTGCGCTTATTGCAGGAGAGCTTTGACAATGGCATTTACCCGCTGGCCAGAAGCCCGGCCTTGGGTCTGGGCCATTACCGTACCCATTACCTTCCCCATATCCTTCATGGATTTGGCACCCGTCTTGGCAATGGCGGCTTGAACGATTTCTTTCAGTTCGTCGTCGCTTAATTGCTGGGGCAGATACTTTTTCAAAATGGCAATTTCCTGCTCATTTTTCTCTACCATTTCAGGACGATTGGCATCCTTGATTTCTTGGATGGTATCTTCTCTCTGCTTAATTTCTTTCATAATGACAGCCATGACAGCGTCATCTTTCAGCTCTGTCTTTTCGTCAATTTCCTTATTCCGAATGGCAGCCCATACCATACGCAGAACGGTCAACTGCAATTTGCCGTTTTCCCGATCCTTCATGGCGTGCTTCATATCGGTTTGTAAGATTTCTCGTAAAGACACCTTAAAGCCCCCAAATCATAAAATGATTATCTGGATTTGCGTTTTCTGGCAGCTTCAGACTTTTTCTTGCGTCTTACGCTGGGCTTTTCGTAGTGTTCGCGCTTTCTTACTTCGGACAGAACGCCAGCTTTCTGCGTAGCACGTTTGAAACGACGCAGTGCGCTGTCCAAAGATTCAGTTTTGCCAACTTTAATCTCAGTCATCTATATCCCTCCCTCCACGATCTCTTTCGGGAAGTGTTTTAACATTAACACCTAGCCATTATACATTAAACCAGGCGTCTCTGTCAACAACATTAGCAGGGAGGCCAGCCTAATTCCTTTCCTCCCAAGACATGGAAATGCAGATGGGGAACCGTTTGTCCGCCTTCTGCGCCAGTGTTCACCACAACACGGAACCCTTTTTCCAAAATACCCAATTTCTTGGTAATCTCAGGAAGAATCTTTTGAACATGAGTCAGCACCTCGGGGGATGCCGTCAAAATGTTTTCCGAATGTTCCTTGGGGATAATCAGGACATGAACGGGCGCACCCGGGTTCAAGTCATTGATTACGATGACCTTGTCATCTTCATAGACCCGCTCGCTGGGAATTTCACCTGCAACAATCTTGCAAAAAATACAATCTGACATAATTTCACCCCCTGCCGACTAAAATTTGGTACTTTTATATTATAACACCGTTCATGCCGTCTTCAAATAGAGAATCCAGCCGAACTGGGGTTATTTTTCCTTCCAGATCCTGGTCACTGTGGGTATACACCCGAATATAACCAGGGGTCAAGCCTTCCCAGTACCCTTCCTTGTTCACCTGCTCCCACAGGACAGAGGATTCCGCCCCCAGCAGGGTTTTCCGGAAGGCTTCGTGACCTTCGGCGTCAATCACTTCCAGCCGGTGCACCCGTTCCTGTTTCTCCTTGTTGGAGAGCTGGCCGGGCATCACCGCTGCCGGCGTTCCCTTTCTTTGGGAATAGGGAAAAATGTGGATCTTGCTGAACTGGCAGCTGCGGATAAAGTCCAAGGAGGCCTGGAAATCTTCTTCCGTTTCTCCCGGGAAGCCTACAATGACGTCGGTGGTAATGGCTACCCCCGGCACCAGGCTGCGAATCCGCTCCAGGAGACCTGCAAAGTCTGCGGTGGTATAGGGACGATGCATCCGTTTTAACGTAGCGTCACAGCCCGCCTGCAAGGGCAGATGGAGATGGGCACACAGCCGGGAATCTTCCTGCATCACCTGAAGCAATGCGTCTTCCACCTCCACGGATTCCAAAGAGCCCAGGCGTACCCGGCGCACCTCCGGTACGGAAAGGGCGGCCTTTACCGCATCGGACAGCCGGTAGCCCTGGCCGTCTTCCTTGCCGTAGCAGCCCAGATGGATGCCCAGCAACACGATTTCCTTAAAGCCCTGATCCACCAGCCGCTGGGTTTCTTCACGGATGCTTTCCAGGGAACGGGAACGGAGATGACCTCTGGCGTAGGGAATGATGCAATAGGAGCAGTATTGGTCGCAGCCTTCCTGGATTTTCAGGAACGCCCGGTCCCGGCTTTCGTCCACGGCCGCTTCCATAGCCTCAAAGCTCCGGCCAATGGGCAGCTCGTGAACAGCGTTTAAGGGTACAGCTTGCTCCGCTTCATCCTCCTGCAGCCGCTGCTGCACCAGCTCCACCACCTTGCTCCGGTCCTGGTTGCCAATGAGCAGGTCCACTCCGTCAATATGGGCTACCTCGTCAGGGGAAGTCTGGGGATAGCAGCCCGTTACCACGATAAGCGGCTTGGGGTCCCGTTTGGCTGCCCGGCGGATCATCTTCCGGGACTTGCTCTGACCCATATTGGTCACCACGCAGGTATTGATCAGATAGATGTCCGCAGGCTGCTCAAAATCCACAATCGTAAAGCCGGCTTCCCGGAACAATTTCTCCATGGATGCAGTATCCGATTGGTTTACCTTGCAGCCCAAGGTATAAAAAGCTATTTTTTTCATCTATCTTATCCTCCCAAATTTCCTGTTTCGTACATGATGGCCGTAAGGGCCGCCAGGGCGGCGGTCTCCGTGCGCATAATCCGGGGCCCCAGGCTGACGGACGCCCAGCCCAGCTTCTGGCTCAGGGCGAACTCGTCCTTGCTGATGCCCCCCTCGGGGCCAATAATCAGGGCCGCCGTCTTGGCCTCCTGCTGTACCTGAAGAGCCTGGCGAATGCCCTGCCCGTCCTCTACTTCGTAAGCAATGATTTTCAGTTCTGCCGTACAGCCCTGGAGTACTTCTTTAAAAGCTCTCACCGGCAGCACCTGGGGAATGATATCCCGCTTGCTTTGTTTGGCCGCTGCCTCGGCAATTTTCTGCCACCGTTCCAGCTTCTTTTCGACCTTAACAGGGTCCAGCTTTACCACCGAATGGTCCATCACAGCCGGCTGGATGGCCGTCACCCCCAGCTCAATGGCCTTTTGGATAACCCATTCCAGCTTGTCCTGCTTGGGCAGGCCCTGGATCAGGGTTACCTGCACCGAGGGTTCGTGGCAGCGTTCAATTTTTTCTACCAGGGACAGCGCCACCTGATGCTCCGTAAAGCCGGTAATTTCCATCAGGGCCGTTACCTGGTCCAGGCTGACAATCTGCACCTGATCCCCAGCCTTCATCCGCAGCACGTGGGAAATGTGGTGGGCATCCTGCCCGTCAATAACCATTTCCGGTGCAAAATTCCGGGGTACAAAAAAACGATACACAGCCTTATGCCTCCCTGCCCATGGTAATGGCGGTCCAGCCAGCTTTCCGGCTGACCTGAAGAATCTGGAAGCCCTGCTCCTTAGCAGCTGCTTCCACATCCGGGAACCGTTCTTCAATGACGCCACTGGCCAGGAACTTACCGCCAGGAGCCAGTTTGGCAGCTACCTCCGGCAGCACCAGAATGATGATGTCCGCAATAATGTTGGCGATGATAATATCCGCCTGACCATTGGTATCGTCCAGCAGGTTCCCCTGCTTTACGTCAATTCTGTCGGAAAGGCCGTTTAGGGCAATATTTTCCTTGGCCACTTCTACAGCCTTGGCGTCGATGTCCACCGCTTCCACAGTTTTGGCACCCAAAAGGGCGGCCGTCATGGCCAAAATCCCGCTGCCGGTACCTACGTCAAATACCGTGCAATCCGGGTTCACCAGCTCTTCCAGCCGCTGGATGCACATACTGGTGGTGGCGTGGGTGCCGGTACCGAAGGCCATCCCCGGATCCAGGGAGATGACCAAATCCCCTTCCTGGGGTTCATAGGTTTCCCAGGTGGGTTTAATCACCGTTCTCTTCCCTACCCGTTTGGTGTGGAAGAATTGCTTCCACTGATTGGCCCAGTCCTTTTCGCTAATCTGCCGGAACAAGGTGGCCCCAAACCGGCACTTGCCCAGCCGAGCTTCAATTTCCTGCATACCGTTTTCAATGGCCTCCAGGCGCTGCTGAAGCTCCTGGTTTTCCGGATAGTAGGCCGTTACCGTCACCACTTCCGTATTTTCCTGGGCAGGAATATCGCACAGTTCCCAGGTGGCGTGTTCCCGCAGCTCATTGAGCAGCAGGGGGTCTTCAATTTCCACGCCATTTCTGGCGCCCACTTCCCGCAGCAGTTCGGCTACCGCTTCCACCGCTTCGTGAGTGACTTTCAAGCTGACTTGCAGCCAAGTTTCCATTTGCATTCTCCTTTGTCTTCCAAACAAACTTCTCAGCAGCTTTCCAGACCTTTCTGGAGCTGCTGTCTATTTATGCGCAATTATTATATTATACCTTATTTTTCCCCGTCCGTCACGGACCCCGCCCCTAAGGGACACGAAAGCCCCCGCACCGCAGATTGCTCCGCAGCCCGAGGGCCTGATTTTACGCTGATTTTTCCTGCATAGCCTGTGCCAGTTTCTCTTCCTTTTTGGTCAGCTGCTTTAACCGCTTGAGGGCCAACAGGAACCAGGGCAGGTTCTTGTCATCCAGGACGTATTCGCTGAGAGAATGCTCCGTCACCTGAAGCCAGCGGGAGTAGATGCCGCTGCCCAGGAGAAGGGGATCCTCTATCTGAAAAATCACCTGTTCCAGGGTTTCCCAATCCTGGTAAGCTCCTTTGGAATACGCCTTGCTAAAGCCCTTTCCCTGGTCCGCTTTGAAGCCCAGGGCAGTGCATTCCTCTCCAAAGACGCTTTCCTCCACCACATCAATGGGGGTCATGGGGTCCTTGTACAGGATCAGATATTTTTTGGCGAATTTATGAATGTCTTTCCGGTTCTTTAAAGCCTTCATGCTGTTCTCCTCCACTGCCGCACTTCCTGGAGAAAAGCAGCAGCGCTATACCTTTTATGCATAAACAAATCCATTTTCCCAGCTTCTAACGTCTTCTAGTATAGCAGAGATTTAACATTTTGCAATGTTTTTCTTTTCACAGTCAATTCTTTACTAACCACAGGCTTTTTGCAAGAAAACATTCCCATTTCGTATCAATTTATACACAAAATAGGGATCCGTACCTGCCTTTGTCCCCCGCTTTGCCAATTGCAAACTTTTGGGCTTCCCTTTTAAAGCAGCGGACCGCATACCCCCAGGACGCCAAAAAGGATGCGCCTTGGCGCATCCTTTTCCCGCACTTATTCTTCTGCAGTTTCCGCAACCGGCTGTTCTTCCGCAGTTTCTTCCACAGTTTCAGCCGCCGCTTCTTCCCCTTCTGCCGGCACTTCCTCTGCTTCTACAGCTTCCGGTTCGGGTTGGGGCTGAACTAGCCTCACCACCACTACATCCACGGCATCTACGGCGTAGTCGGTAATGGCAACCGTTTCCCGCACTACTGCTTCCCGCAGGGCTTCCACCACTTCAGGGATATTGGCCCCGTATTCCACGCTGACCTTCACCTCAAAGCTCACATGGCCTTTTTTCACCGTGCCGCTTTCTTCCACGGACGCATCCGTTTTCTTTACGGCAATCTGGGACGTAATCTTGTCCGTCATCCGTTTGGCCAGGGAAAAGAAAGAGCCGCCTTCATTTAAGGTCAAAGATACGTGCTCCACCTTACCTACAGCAATCCGCACAAGTTCCGTAAAGACTTCTTCACTGATGATGGTTTTGCCTTGAATCATACCAATCCCTCCTTACAATACAGAAAGGGAGAAGGACAATGGTTTGCGTCCTCCTCCCTTCTTACAGCGCCGCAGCGCTTAACGGAATTCCACTTTCAAATGCTGCCGATTGGGCAAACGATTGTATTTATACTTGGGATACCCTACCAAAAGGGTGCCCACCACCACCTGTTTGGCCGGAACGTTCAACAGTTCCCGCAGCGGCTGGTAATCAGCCTGGGCACAGGTCTGAATGAAGCCCATAATGGTGGTACCCAGACCCAGGGTGGGTGCATACAATTCAGCGTAGGCCCATGCCTGTTCGCAGTTGCTGATGCCGGTCATGTTCAGTCTCCGGGCCAGGGCGAAAATCAGCTGCTTGGCATTGCGGCCAATAATGTCGATTTTCCGCTCCCGGTATACTTCCAGCACCTTCAGATAGTACCGGCGCTGGGGAGCTTTTCTGTCGATTTCTTCCTGCATCCAATCAGCCACGCAGTCGGTAATCTTTTGGATCAATTCCCGGTCAGATACCACAATGTAGTACAAACCTTGGGAATTGGCAGCAGTAGGAGCGTACCGGGCAATATCCAGCAGCTCGGTAATCTTTTCTTCGCTGACCAGTTCATCCTTAAAATTCCGGATGCTTCTGCGCATACGCATAAAATCATAGGCGGATTTTTTATCTAGTACTGACGTAGGAACCGGATCCGTTTCCTCGTAGGGGCAGCGGGAGTTGTCCAGGGCGCCCGTAGGGCAAACAGAAACACAATGGCCGCAGGACATACAGGACATATCATTGATGCAAACCGGGCCTTTTTTGCCTTCGCTTTGGTTCATTTCCAAAATGCAGCTGGGGCAAACGTTGGAACATATCCCGCAATTAATGCACTTGTCTTGATCGACCGTTATTATACCAACCAAATATAACACCTCAAATTCTTACTGTCAGCGCGGTACTCATTTAACTATACTGCGAATTGTTTTAAAAATGATTTCAATTTGCTTATAAATCCAAAAAAAGCCGGACATCCGTCCGGCATATTTTTAAATGGCTCCCCGAGTAAGACTCGAACTTACAACAACTCGATTAACAGTCGAGTGCTCTACCATTGAGCTATCGGGGAATCTCTCAACGAAGATTATTCTACACGAAAGTGCCTATCCTGTCAACTACTTTTTTAAAAAAGGATAAGAAAAAAGTTGGAACATACCCTGGTCATGAAGATAGCCGGTATCATTCAAGGCAAAGAGCGTTCTTTCCCCCCATTTATTGATGCCCAACACCGTTAAGGATGCCGGAAGAATATCAAAGGAAATCTGTTTATCGGCCACCTCCTGGATATCCAGGCCCAGCCAATAAAAAATCATGTTCTGGATGGTTCCCTTATGGGATACAATAATCAGGTCCCCAGGCTCCTCCATAAGCTTCTTGAAGCCTTCCACCGTGCGCTGGTAAAACTGCCGGCGGGTTTCTCCACCCTCGTAATTGATATGGTCCAGCTCCCGGCCGGTTACCGGCGGGTGGTAAAAGGCCTTGGATTCCTTGAGAGAAAGGCCAGCTGCCCGGCCATTGTTCTTCTCCCGAAGGAAGGCATAGGACTCCACCCCTGAAGCACCCAGTCTTTCTGCAATCATTTCGCCGCCCATTCGGGCCCGCTTCAGGTCGCTGGTCACAATCCTAGGGGGCGTATGGCCGGCAAAGTCCCGGGCCAGGCAGTCCGCCAGTTTCTTGAACTGGCCGCAGCCTTTTTCAGTCAGGGCCGAGTCGGTCCAGCCCCCGGTCAATGCCTGCACATGATGATCTGCTTCCCCATGCCGAATCAGGATAATCATGGTGTTCCTCCCTCGCTGCTGACGGTTAGATATACCGTTTCAGGGTAATGGCAAAACGGCCCTTCTTGGTGGTGCCCCGTACTTCGGACAGTTCCACCCTGCCCCGGGACCGGAAGGAAATAATATCCCCTTCTTTGACGGTCTGGGACGGACTTTTGGCGTCCTGCCAATTCAGCCGCACATTCTGACCCTTGATTTCATCTGCCATCCGGGAACGGGAAACCCCATAGCCCGCAGCAGCCACGGCGTCCAGCCGCAAAGCGGCTACCGTAGACGAAATCAATTTGATTTTTTGTTCCTTTTCCTGCAAGTCCGCAAAAGCAATTTCCCGGACTTCTACAGTGGCGGCACCGATTTTGGTCAGATTGGTCACCACGAAATTGCTCATGGCCGTATCCACCACTATCTGCCCGCCTTCTTCGTTAAATACAATGTCACCCATGATTTCCCGCTTGCACCCCAGGCCCATAAAGGCGCCCAGCACGTCCCGGTGACCGATATCGTAATACCGCTTGTCCCAGGTGATTTGCAGGGGAGTAATGGCGAAATCCGGCTGGCCGTAGAACTCTTCACTGACAAAAGCAGCCCGCAGGCGTTCCGCATTCTGGAACCCGCCGTTTAATTCCACCCGGATATTGGGAAAGTTGGCAGCAATAATTTCTGCCACATTCTGTTCATGGGGATCCAAAAAGCCGGTTACCTTATAACGGCGGCTTTTCCGGGCCCCCTCAGCCAAATCCAGCAGCTGGCTGGCCAATTCGGCGTCTCCGCCGGCCTTAAAGTAGCGTAAAATTTTCTCTCGATCTGCCATCTTATTTTTTGAGTGCAGCGCTGCGGTCAAGGACGGCCTGCACTGCATCGTAGAACGCTCCTCTCACTCCATGATTTTCCAGTGCCTTGATGCCGGCAATGGTAGTGCCGCCAGGGGACGTTACCTGATCCCGGAGCTGGGCCGGATGCACGCCGGTTTTCAGGGCCATCACCCCGCTGCCTGCCATGGTGGCAGCTGCCAGCTGAATGGACAAAGCCCGGGGCAGCCCTGCCATCACCCCGGCATCTGCCAGGGCATCCATGACCACAAAGAAATAGCCGGGGCCGCAGCCGCTGATGGCCGTAATGGCCTCCATGGCTTTTTCGTCCACCCGGACCACCTGGCCGCAGGAGGCAAAAATAGCTTCCGTCAGCTCCAAGTCCTCTGCCGAAGCCTTGTCATCGCCGGTAATGGCAGTCATACCCATGCCCACCGCAAGGGGCGTATTGGGCATACAGCGGATTACCCGGTGGCCGGGCACCAGGTCGTGGAGCATGGCAATATCATAGCTGCCCATAATGGACACCACCAGGGCCTCCGGGGCCATTGCCTTGCGCAGGTCGTCCGTTACAGCCGCTTTTGCCATTTGGGGCTTTACGGCCAGGATCACCAAATCCGCCCCCTGGACAGCTGCTGCATTATCCCCTACAGCCGTAATACCGTAGGTGTTTTGCAGATATTCCTGACGGGCTGCCGTAGGTACGCCAGCCGCCACTTGTCCCTTCTTTACCAAACCGCCCTGGAGCAGCCCCTTTAAAATAGCCTCACCCATGGCGCCGCAGCCAATAAAGGCAATTTTGGCGATAGTATTTATTGTTCCCAAGGAGAATTCCCTTCTTCCTCTACGTAATTGGTATTTTCCGTATCGATGTCAATATTAGGAGGCGCGCAGACCAGGATATTCCGGCCAATTTTCTTGACGGTGCCGTCCAAGGCATAAATGGTGCCGCTGACAAAGTCCACAATGCGCTTGCGCACGTCGGGATCCGTATCTTCGAAATTGATGACCACCGGCTGGTTTTTGCACAGATAGTCCGCCATTTTTTGGGAATCATTGAAGTCAATGGGTTCAATTACCACCACACTGACCGGATTGCGGTTTACAGGCATGGACATGACCTTGTCCGCATCGTTATTGCGATTTTCCACAGGGGGTACCTCCCGTCTGCTTTCTTCATAACTGGTTTCCGGCTGGCTGTGTCTGCCAAAAATGGGAACCACCTTGCTGTCCTCATCCCGCAGTTCTTCCCCGCCGTCCATTTCCGGTTTGTCTTCTTCCTTATAAAAGCCAAGGGATTCCGTAATTTTTCTCATAAAGTCGAAATTCATGCAGTCCACCGCTCCATCTTAAAATTTTAGTGAGTAATCCCGGGCGCCAAACAGTGCGGAACCTACCCGGATTTCATTGGCTCCTTCTTCGATTGCTACCCAGTAGTCGTGGGTCATGCCCATGGACAAGGTGTCACAGGCAGGGGATTGCAGCTGGTTTTTCAGGTACAGGAAATCCTGATAGCCTGCCGCAAAGACAGGACGGGTTTCTTCCACCTGGTCCGTTGCCTGGGCAATCACCATAACGCCCCGGACCCGGAGGTGGGGATAGTTCCCCAGCTTGGGAATAACGGCCCGGAATTCCTCCGGTGCAAAGCCGCTCTTTTGTTCTTCCCCAGCTTCGTTGATCTGGAGCAGCACATCCTGAACCTTGCCCAGGGCGGCCGCTTCCTTATCCAGATGCTGCATAATCTTTTCGCTGTCCACCGATTCAATGATGGCAAAATGCTCCACCGCATGCTTGGCCTTGTTGGTCTGCAGGTGGCCGATCAAATGCCAAACACCACCAGGAGGCAGTACCTCCTGCTTGTGCATGGCTTCCTGGACCCGGTTTTCCCCCACATCCGTCAGCCCTGCCGCCAGTGCTTCCGTTACAATCTCCGGAGGATGATTTTTGGTCACCGCCAAAATGGTCACCTTATCCCCCGTTGCTTTCTTTTCCTTGCGATTGGCAAGAGCCTCCTGAACCTTGGCCTGTACCTTCGCCAAATTTTCCTGTAACATAGGCTCTCTCTCCCTTCCTATTTTCTAAACAAAATGCCCGCCAGTCTCCCGGTCTTGCCATGCTCGCCACGGTAGGAGAAAAAGTCTCCCTGATGGCAGCAGGTACAATAATCGGACCGGAAAATCATCTCCTGAGGCACGCCGGCCTCCAGCAGCTGCAGGGTATTCATTTTCCACAGATCCAGCTGGTAGTGTCCTTCCCGACCCGGTGTAAAACAGGAGGCATAGGCTTCTGCCTGGGACCGTACGGCCTCGTCCACTTCGTAGCAGCAGGGACCGATGGAAGGCCCGATGCCCACAGCTAGATTATGGGGCTGGCAGCCAAAGGCTTCTGCCAGCTGTTCTACTGCTTTCTTAGCAATACCTGCCACGCTGCCCCGCCACCCGGCATGAACTAGGCCGATGGCATTGCTGCAGGTATCCACCAGTAGAATAGGGACACAGTCGGCAAATACCAATAAAAGAGGCAGGTTCCGGCAGTCCGTAATGAGACCGTCCGTTTGGGGCAAGGTATCTTCATAGGTAAACGCCCCTTTGCCTGCATCCGCCTCTGTCACACGCACAATGTGGGTGCTGTGCACCTGGTTGCAGGTGACCGTCCGGTTCAGGTCAAAGCCCAGTGCCTTGGCCACTTTCTGCCGGTTGCGGACCACCTTCTCCGGGTTATCCCCTGAGTGCAGGCCCATATTCAAAATGCCTTCCAAATTATCGCTTTCCCCGCCTGTACGGCAGGTAAAAGCATGGCCAACGCCCAGTTTTTCCCAGGCTGGGAAATAGCTAAAGCGCAAGCCGTCTTTTTCTCGTATTGCAAATGGAGCCACGCTCCCACCTCGTTTCCCCTTGGAGTTATATAAAAATGGAAGTTACCGAAAACTTGCTTTCAGTAACTTCCATTGTACTGTTTTTTTTGGCGTTTGTAAAACGAAAAGCCAGAAAATCCCGTCCAAAACCACGGGGTTCCAAAGAAATTTACGCCTTTTGTCCCGCCTTGGCCAGAGCCGCTTCCATCCGGGCAATCACCGTTTCCAACACCTTGATCCGGGCGTACAGTTTGTTGTTGGCTTCCACCACCGTCCAGGGTGCCTCAGGGGTATCCGTCCGGTAGATCATTTCGTTTACCGCATCCACGTAGACATCCCATTTGGACCGGTTCCGCCAATCGTCCGGGGTAATCTTCCAGGTCTTGTTGGGATCATTCTCCCGGTCCTGGAACCGCTTTAACTGCTCATCCTGGTCAATGTGCATCCAAAATTTCTGCACAATAATGCCCTGCTTCACCCATTGGGCTTCCATGTCCTGGATTTCCCCATAGGCCCGGCGCCATTCTGGATTGGTGGCAAAATGCTCAATTCTCTCCACCAGCACCCGACCATACCAGGTACGGTCAAAGATGGCAATCTCGCCTGGGCGGGGAATCTTGGTCCAGAACCGCCACAGATAGTGGAACTGGTTCTCCCACTCGTTGGGAGCGCTTACAGGATTCACCTGGTAGCCCAGGGGATCAAAGGATTCCGACAAGCGCTTGATGGCGCCGCCCTTGCCGCCGGCATCCTGCCCTTCAAAGGCAATAATGGTGCTGATTTTCCGTTTGGCCAGCTCCACCTGCAATTCACCCAGACGCTTGTGGCATTTCTTCAGTTTCTTGTCATATTCGTCCGAATCCATGGGCTGGTTGGGATCAAAAGTAGCCAAAATATCCGGCACCGAAGGATCCTTCACCGGGGCAATATCCCGCTGCACCTTCAGCTGGCTCTGCCGCAGGGCCTTTTCCATACAAGCAATCAGCACCTGGAATACAGCTTCCGTCCCGGTCTTTTTGTCTTCCATGGGAATAATGTGCCAAGGAGCCACGCTGGTATCCGTAGCCGCCAGCATCTTCTCGTATACCTCCCGGTAGGCATTGTAGTCGATGCCCTCAATGCCGGAAGGCGTCAGCTTTTCCCACAAGCTGCTATCGGAAGGTCCCTTTTCCAGGTTTTCCTTCTGCTGCTTTTTGGAGATATGGGTAAATATCTTGATGATGGTATAACCGCCATCGGTAAGTTCTTTTTCAAAGGTATTGATTTCCTCGTAGGAAACATTGTACCAGGAAGCCGCTTCGTCCGGGTCCCCTACCAAATGCTCATTGCACAGAAAATACCAGGCCCTGTGATGAATGGCAATATGCCCCTTGGCCGGCAGTTCATTCCAGAATTGGGTAAAGAAAGGACTTTCCTTTTGGGCGTCCGTGGTCTTAGAAGCAGAAAATACCCGAAAACCACGAGGGTCCAATGCAGAAATCACCTTGCTGATCAGCTCGCTGCGGAAGGTCCCCCGAAAGCCTTCGAACAGAATAATCACAGGTACCCCTGCATCCCGCAGAGACCGCTGCAAAAACCCCAGCCGATTGGTTTCTTCCTCCATTTTATCCGTATACTCTTTTTTAGAAACCTTAGTGTCCAAATCAATCTTGTCCAGCATGAGCATTCCTCCCTCCGGCAGGGAATCAGGCGGTGCGTGTAATTCCTATGCCATGTATCTTTATATTATACCATGCTTTTGGTTTTTCAGGACCAAACTTTATTACAAATACTTCCATGTTTCTTCCTATTTACTCCGAAATTGTACGGTTTTCTATGGAAAGTGAGCAGGAATTTTTCTGGGTTCCATAAAAAAGGAGCCGTGAAAAATGATTGCTCATTTTTCGCAGCTCCTTTAAGCGAGGCAAAATTATTTGATTTTGTTCTTGCAATCGCCAGTTTCCACGTAATCTTTCAGGTTCTGATAGCTGGTTTCCACCATGTTCTTCACGGCTTCATCAGTGTAGGAACCCAGATGCGGGGAGATCAGGACTTTCGGGTACAGGCTTACCAGTTTGGCAAATTGCGCATTGGGGATTTCTTTGTCGCCAAAGTTCTTGCCGAACAGTTCAGCTTCGCCATCCAGGGTATCAGCAGCAAAGCCGCCCAGTTTACCGCTTTCAATGGCTTCGATGACAGCATCGGTATCTACCAGCTGGCCGCGGGCTGCGTTAACCAGGATAGCGCCGTCTTTCATCTTGCTGATGAATTCTTTGGTAACAACCTTGCCGTTTTCCTTGATGTAAGGAGCATGCAGGGAAATGATATCGGATTTAGCCAACAGTTCGTCCATGGAAACCTGGGTAGCATAGTCATCGATGCCTTTGATTTGGAAGACATCTTCGCCGATTACGGTAGCACCCATGCCGTGGAAAATCTGAGCGCAGACACGGCCGATACGGCCCAGGCCTACGATACCAACGGTGCAGTTGCGGATTTCCTTGGAGAACATTTCGCTGTCAACAACGAAGTTCTTTTTGGCGGATTGGCTGGTAGTGTATGCCAGATGTCTCAGCAGCATCATAGCATGGGTAACGGCCAATTCAGCAATGGCGTTGGGGGAATAGCCAGGAACAAAGGCCATCTTGAAGCCCAGTTCTTTAGCATAGGGAATATCGATATGATCGGTACCAACAGTTCTGGTCAGAAGATATTTAACACCCAGTTCTTTGTAGATGTCCAGGTTCTGTTTGTTGGCAAAGCAGTTGCCGCGCAGGATAACAGCTTCGTAGCCCTTAGCTTTTTCAGCAGATTCTTTCGTATTCAGATATTCAGGAATACAAGTGATTTCATAATTGAAATCTTTGTTGCAAGCCTCAAAAATCGGTAATTCTACGTCTCTAACTCCATAACATAAAACTTTCATACCATTACCTCCTGTAGATGCACTTATTGCTGGACTGTTTTACCAGTCCGCCCCTCAGTATCATTTTATCATGGAAAAATTTATTTTCAATATAATTTCCGTATTTTGTATACATTTATAGAAAAGTTAAATAATTACTTTTGATTATGTATACTTTATTAGCCAAAAAGGGTCTGTACCATAAACAGGTCAGCAGACTGCTGCTCTGCTGAAAAAAGAAGCTGTGCAAAATGGATTTCCTTTTTGCACAGCTTCTCCAATTACACGGTCTTAGGCTTTCCACAGACCATGCAGGTTGCAGTAAGCGTAAACGCCTTCGACTTCATCCCCTGCTACCAGAGCAAAAGCTGCTTTCGGAGCATCGCCCGGTTTCAGGTCTTTTCTTTGTACGCCATTCTTGGTGGCCAAAACGATGAATTCAATATAATGTTCTGCAGTCATAGGATGTTCCACAGAGCCAACGGTAACATTCACTACGCCGTCCTTCACTTCATAAACAGGTACGTGTTTTTCTTTGGCAGCGTCAACCGTATTGGGGACCAATTCACCCATTTTTTCGCCGCAGCAGATTACGGGAACACCGGTAGCTTTTACCAAAGTAATGATTTGACCACAATGGGCACATTTAAAGAATTTAGGTTCCATAATAAAGCCTCCTCATAGATAACCATAACCAATTGAATGTCTGTCTTCAACATCTATTGATGTTACCTATATAGTAACACAAAATGAAGGTTTTTACCACAGATTTCTATTTCTTAATAAATGTTCTTATTTATACACAACTATATATTACCGGTTCCGATCCTTCATGGCCCGGTCAATATCCCGCTTGGCAGCCCGCTCCGCCATGTCCCGGCGCTTGTCATAGATTTTTTTACCGGTAGCCAGGGCCAGCTTGCATTTCACCAGGCCATGGGAAAAGTACAGCTGCAGGGGGACCAAGGTAAACCCTCTTTCCTTGGTCTTGCCAATGAGCTTTTGGATTTCCCGCTTGTGCATGAGCAGCTTCCGGTCCCGCAGGGGTTCATGGTTAAAGATGTTCCCGTGGTCATAGGGGCTAATATGCAGATTATACAAATAGACCTCGCAGGTTTTGGTAATGGCCGCGTAAGCGTCCTTCAGATTGGCTTTCCCCTGGCGCAGGGATTTCACCTCTGTGCCGGTCAGGACAATGCCTGTTTCATAGGTCTCGTGGATATTGTAATCATGCCTTGCTTTTCTGTTTTCGGCTATGACCTTCACCGTTTTTTCCATGTCGATTCCTCCGTCTTCTTCTGCCGCCGTTGGTGGATTTACCCTGCTCTAGCGGGGCCTTGGTACTGGTGGGGCTATTGGACGTATTTTGACCCTGGGCTGCATTGCCGCCCTTCTTCTTGCGTCTTCTCTTTCTCTTGTGCTTCTTGTCTCCGGCGGGAGCCTCTCCGGCAATCAGGTCCTTCTTATCCAGCGCACCGCCGGTCTGGCGTTTTTCCTTCTTCTTGCTCTGCCGGGTCAGGTCCTGACGCATCCGGGACAGCTGGTATTCCGGCATCCCGGCCAGTACAAAGTCGATTTTCCGTTCGGCCACGTTCACCTGGAGCACCTGAATCTTTACAGTATCCCCCAAACGGTACCGATGGCCCAAATGCTCACCAATCAGGGCATACTGCCCTTCCAGATATTCATAGTAATCATCGGTCAGACTGGAAATATGCACCAGTCCTTCCACCCCATTGGCCAATTCCACAAAGAAGCCAAAGGAGGAAACCCCGGAAATGGTTCCTTCAAATTCCTGGTCCACAAACTGGAGCATATATTCCGCCATTTTAAGATCTACCGTCTGGCGTTCCGCTTCAATGGCCGCCCGCTCCCGGGTGGAGCAATGGGTGGAAATCAGCGCCAGCTTGGCCGTTCTTTCTTCCGCTTCTTCCCGGGACAGACGCTTGCCGGACAGCTGCTCCCGCAGCAGCCGGTGCACCATCAAGTCCGGATAACGGCGGATGGGCGAAGTAAAGTGGGTATAGTAGGTAGCAGCCAGGCCAAAGTGCCCAATGTTTTCCGGCTGGTACACGGCCTGTTTCATGCTCCGGAGAGCTACCGTAGAAATCAGCCGTTCTTCCGGCTTGCCTGCCACCTTTTCCAAAGCCTTGGCCAAGGTCTTGGGTTTGATATCGTCTTCGTCAATTTTCAGGGTGACCCCAAAGACGCTCATCAGCTTGGCCAGGTCCGTAATCTTGTCCCGGTCCGGCACATCGTGCACCCGGTAGATAAAAGGCCGTTTCTTTTTGGCCATATGGGCAGCCACCGTTTCGTTGGCCGCCAGCATGAATTCCTCAATCATCATTTCCGCAATGGAGCGGATCCGCTGCTTGATTTCAATGGGGTGCTTCTTTTCGTCCAGGATCACCTTTTGTTCCGGCAGCTCAAAGTTGATGGAGCCCCGTTTTTCCCGGCGCTTCTTGAGTACCTTGCTGAGTTCTGCCATGGTTTCCAGCATGGGAACGATATCCTGGTACTTTTTCCGCAGTTCAGGATCCTGTTCCACCAGAATATCCCGGACATCATCGTAGTTCATCCGGTGCAGGGAATTGATGACCGCAGGGGCAATCTCATAGCTCAGAAGCTTACCGGTTTTCCCGTCCAGGAGCATTTCGCAGCTCATGGTCAGCCGGTCTTCCCCTTCGTTCAGGCTGCAAATGCCATTGGAAAGTTCCACCGGCAGCATGGGCAGTACCCGGTCCACCAGGTATACGCTGGTACCCCGCTCGTAGGCTTCGTTGTCCAGGGCCGTATGGGGATGAACGTAATAGCTGACGTCGGCAATGTAGACCCCCAGGAAGTAGTTGTCCCCCTGTTTTTCCACGTACACAGCGTCATCCAGGTCCTTGGCATCTACCCCGTCAATGGTGATGATGCTCCAGTCTCGGCGGTCCTTCCGGTTTTCAATTTCCTTGGGTTTGATTTTCTTTTCCACCTGCTGGGCGGCTTCCTGGACCTTGGCTGGGAATTCCGTGGGCAGGTCGTTGTCCTTGATAATGGACAGGATTTCCAGCCCGATGTCCCCCTGCTTGCCCAGGATTTCTACAATCTTACCCTCAGCATTCCGACGTTCATCCGGCCAGGTAGTAATTTCCACCACTACTTTTTCCTTATCCTTGGCACCGTTAAAATCTCTCCGGCGCACATAGATATCCCGGGAAATCCGTTTGTTGTCCGGAATTACAAAGGCAAATTCCTTGGACTTGGAGAAGGTTCCTACCAGCTTGTGGTGGGCCCGCTTCAAAATCCGGATAACCTTCCCTTCCAGGCGTCCGTCAAAGCTGCTTTTGGACACCCGGGCCATGACCGTATCGCCGTCCATGGCCCCGGACAGGGAATTGGCCGGAACAAACAGGTCCGGGTCCCCATTTTTCACCAGGGGCACCACAAAGCCAAAGCCCTTGCTGGTAACCTGGCAGCGGCCCGTAACCAGGCCCATAGCCTGAGGCAGCCCGAAGGTATCAAAACGGGTGCGTACAATTACCCCGTTTTCTTCCAGGTCCTTCATGACCTCCTCATACAGGTCCTGATCCTTGTCCGAAAGGGCAATGGCACCTTGCAGGTCGTCCGCCGACAGGGGGGCAGGGTTAGCGGTCATATACGCAGTAATTTGTTCTTCCAGTTCTTTTCTATTCATGCTTCTCCTCATACATCAGCTTGGCATCAGCCTCGGCGGCAATGGTCCCGTCCTCCCGGACCACCTGCCCCGTCATTTCCAGCAGAATGCCCTTGCGCTTCTTGACTTTGGTGATGATGGAGATTTTTTCCCCAATCAGAACCGGCTGACGGAAGCGCACCTCCAGCCGTGCCGTATAGGCCACCCGATGTTCATATAAATAAGGGTAATTCCCCATGGTTTCGTCCAGCAGCGTGGAAATAAGGCCTCCATGCATCCGGCCATCATAGCTTTGGTGCACCGGCTGGGGAACAAAGCTGGCATAGCAGCCTTCCTCGTCCACCTTGAAATGCATATGCAGGCCAATGGGGTTGTCCTTGCCGCAGCCAAAACACAGGGTATCACGATCTGCGAGATTCATATTTTTTATCCTCCAAAAAATGCAAAATGCTTTGATAAATTTTTTCCCGGCCCTTGTAGAGGGTCATTACGTGCCGGGCCTTGGGCACCCACAGCAGCTTTTTCTTCCGGGAAGAAACGTGTGCATACAGGTAGCGGGCACTCTCCGGCCGCACCGTGTGGTCCGTGCGGGACTGGATAATGAGCAGCGGCACCTGGACCTTCCGGAGCCAGCGCCCCTTGCACAGGAGCAGCAGCCATTCCAGCTGGTGAATGCCAAAAAGGGGCATACAGGAATAGGCCACATTGTACCGTTCCGGGGCATCAATTTCCCGAGGGTGCTTGGGCAACGCCCAGGCCTTCTGCCGGTCCGCCAGCCACAAAAAGTGGATGCGCCAGTCGTAGAGATAAATAGGGGTGGAAATCAGCACCAGCCGGTCCACCTGGGGCAGGGTACCGGCGTACACAGCCAAAAGCCCGCCCATGGACAGTCCAATGACCGTTACCTCCCGGCATTGGTGCTTCAGCTTTTCTACTGCTTCCCGCACCTGGTCCAGCCACTCCGGATACGTTACTTTTGTCAGCTCCCGGGGATCCGTACCATGGCCGGCCAGCCGCAGGCCATACACCGTATAGCCGTGCTGGTGCAGGGTCTCTCCCAGTTCCCGCAGCTCCGCAGGGGTTCCGGTAAACCCATGGACCAAAAGTACGGCCCGCTGGTTATTTCCTTCCCAGTAGTAGCTTTCTGCTCCGGGCATCACCATGCCGCCACACCTCCCGTTCCCTATTTTGGTACGCAAAAAGGGCATTACCTGCAAAAGGCAATGCCACAGTGCGCTCTCATATACAAATTCAGTCGCCGTAAATTACTGGATACGGGCAATGACCACATTGATAATGGCAAAAGCCAAACCCAGACCTACTGTAAAACGGGACAGTGCTTCGTCCATGTCTGTCGGTTTGCCGCCAAACAGGGATTCGCCGCCGCCCAGGCCGCTGAAACCTGCACTTTTCCCAGACTGCAATAAAATAGAAATCATCATAAGAACGCTGACGATGACATCCAGTACCATCAAAATATTTAAAGCCACAGGTATTCCCTCCACACTCTAGATTGTATTATTGTAACATAAAGGAGCACCAGTGACAACCATTCCCGGCACATTTACCCAAGCTTTACCTAAAAAAGCTTCTCGTTAGGAGAATTGCACCGTGAAGGTAATGACGCCCTTGTCAAAGGTCACCTTCAGTTGGCCGCCCAACAGATTCATCACTTCTTCTGCCATGGAAAGCCCAATGCCGTAGCCGGCCTTCTTGGAATTATGGGACTCGTCTCCCCGGTAGAACCGCTCGAAGAAATGGTTGTAGTCCACCCCTTCTCCTTCCTTGTAACTGTTGGAAACAGCGGCCTTAAAGCCATGCTTGCCGTTTCGGGTCAGCACAGCCCAAATGGTCCCCTCATCATCACAGTACTTGGCCGCGTTGTCCATGAGAATGGTGAACACCTCATAGAGATATTTTTCCTCTGAGAGGGCCCGAATATCCGGGGGGATATCCAGCACCAGCTTTTTCTTTTCCCCTTCCACCAGGGGCGAAAAGGCCTTCACTGCATCTGTAAAAAGGGCGGACACGTCCACATCTTTCAGGGTCAAACTGGACTGGCTCTTTTCCCCCATTTTGGCCAGCATGATCAGCTCGTTGATCAGCCGGGTCAGCCGCTTGACCTGCATCAGGATGTTGTCCGTCCACTGGCTTTTCCCGTTGAGCAGTTCCATGGCCTCTGCATTGGCAGAAATAATGGCAATGGGGGTTTTTAGCTCATGCCCGGCATTGGTGATAAACCGCTTTTGGTTCTCCATATTTTCCACAAAGGGCTGAATGGCAAAATTGCACAAAAAGCTCAGCACCAAGATGTACAGCAGCACGCAGATAAGCCCAAAGCGCACCGAGTAGCGCATAAAGGCTTCCACCGCAGCCACATCCCGGGTGCAGTCCATCACTACTACCATATAGTCCCCGCCAGGCTGGGGGGAAACCAAAGAGGCATAGCTGGCCCGTTCTTTTTTAAACACGCCCTGCTTTTGTTGGTTCTCCAGCACCTTGTCAATGACTTCCAGGGCTTCCTGCTGGTCAAAGGCAGAAATGTTGGTCAGGTTCAGCTGGGTGACCTTGCCGTTGGTTTCATCCACAAAGGCGCTGAAATATCGGGTCTGGTGGGCAAATTCCGGGGTATTGTTGTACCATTCCGGGTCATTGAGCCAGCTGCTCCAGCTTTCCGAAGGCAGCGGAATCTGGTGGGCCGGCATCATACCGCCGTTTTGGGCAATGACGTTCAGGAGGGTGGTCACTTCTGATTCCATCTTCATATAGCTGATGACGTTGATGAGGCCCAGAGCTCCTGTCAGGATAATCACCACGGCAATCAGCGCCATGAGAATGAATTTCCGCCGCAGCCGGTGCACCATATTCATTGCAGCACCTCCTTAGCTGGCCTGGGACACGGGTTTCAGGGTAAAGGAGCCGCCCTGACTTCCGTCAATTTTCAAATTGCCCCCAATGGCCTTCAGTTTTTCCCGCAGATAGGAAATGTAGATCCACACAATCCCCGGATCTTCCTGCTTTTCTTCTTGCCACACGTGCTCCAGCAGCTGCTGGGTGGGACAGGGCTTTCCCGCATGGACCATCAGGTACCGCATCAGCTGGGTTTCCTTGGGTGACAGCCGGACCGCACTGCGGCTGGACAGTTCCCCTTCCCCGCAGTTTAGGGTCACGGACCCAGCAGTTAGTTTTTCCGGATTGAATTCACTCTGGCGGCGGGTCAAAGAACGGATCCGGGCCAGCAGTTCGCCCATAGCAAAGGGTTTCGTCAGATAATCATCTGCCCCGGCATCCAGGCCCAGAATCTTGTCGTCCACTTCCGCCTTGGCCGTCAGCATAATTACCGGGGTGGTATCCCCCGTGGCCCGGATTTCCTCCAGGGCCGTAATGCCATCTTTTACCGGCATCATAATATCAAAAACCATGCAATCGTATAAATTTTTGCTGGCCTTGTCCACCGCTTCCTGTCCGTTGGCCGCCAAATCCACCTCATGACCCTGATGGGTCAAAATGGCCTGGACCGCCATGGACATGGCCTTCTCGTCTTCTGCCAATAAGATTTTGCTCACTGGTTTTCTTCCTCTCCTTCCGGTTCTTCCTGAAGCAGGTTCCGGATGGTCTGCATGGCCAGGTCGCAGGCCGCCAGTTCATCCGCGCAGCGCTTCAGTTCTTGTCCAATCAGGGCTGCATTTTTAATGTGATGCTTGTATTTCATCTGGTGTTCCAGGCTGGCCCAGGAATCCATGGCAATGGTGCGCAGCTGGATTTCCGCATAAAACTTCCCAGGCTGGTTGCCGTCCACATCCCGGAACGGCTCCTCCAATTCCAGAATCATATGGTAGGACCGGTATCCATTGGGTTTTACATTGTGGATATAATCCTTTTCCTGGATCACCTTGCAGCCAGGAATCTGCTTGATGTAGTCAATATTTAACTTGATATCGTGCAAAAAGCGGCACACAATCCGGAGCCCAATGGCATCCCGAAGCTCCACCAGGGCAGAATGCGCATTCACCGGCAGCCCTTTCCGCCGGCATTTTTCTTCCATACTGTCCACGCTTTTGATCCGGTAGATCAGGTGCTCATAGGCCATCTCTCCGCTGCGCTGCTTTTCCACTTGGTTATACTTTTCAATCTGGTGAACCAAGTCCGTCTGGACCGTTTCCAGGACAGGAAGCCAGTCCCCGTAGGCATCTCCACTTGCTGTGATCACCTTTCGTTTCCTCCTTCAGGGGTACAAACCGTAACCTATTCTTTTACTATTGTAACATATTTGCCATGAAGGAAAAATGAAAAATCCGTGTGTGGGAAGAGGAAGCGTCAAGGGGCGTTTGGTTTCTTCAACACTAACGTTCAGGTCCCCACCCATTCCCCAGATTTCACACAAAAAAGCATTTCTCCAGAACCTGTCTGATCTGGAGAAATGCTTTTTTCACCTTAGTTCACATTTACATACGTCTTGTAATCGTTACTCCATATGTGAAGCCCTGCTTTACCCCGTGCCAGCCCGTAACGCGTACGTCGGCGCCCCAGGGATTCTCTTTGGTCACTTTGCTCTGCCAGCCGAGCTCCAGGAATTCGCTGGAGCCTTTCATGCTGGCGTCGGGGGTGGTGTAGTCTCTGTACCGTGCCGTGGCTTTGCCGTCAAATTCGTAATCCCAGCCAAGGCCTGCATAGAAGGTGGTGGTAGCTTCGTCCAGGTGTTTGGTCCATCTAAAGCCCAAACGGGTCCAGATGGAATCCACCCCATCCAAATCGTAGTCAGCGCTGCCCAAACTGCTGTGCAGAGTCACGCTGTCACCGCCCAAATGGGAATAGAAGAATTTGCCGTAGACATTATAGTCGTTGGTAGCCTGACGGTAAATCCGCCCCAGACCGGCGTGGGCAGCAATATAACCAGCCCCAGAGTTATAGGTGGTACGGTAGCCGGCAATGCGTCCAGCATAGTCACCGTTTAGGCGGCCGGCCCGTACCAGGCCTTCGTAGTGGACGCCGTTGACCTGGTCTCTGCGGAGCAGGATACCAGCGCCTACATACCGCTGACTGCCGTCGCCCCGGGTGCCGTTCTTATAGCTGGTATAGTTTCCGGTACCGTATTCGATGAAAGGCATAATGGTGTCGGCGTAGTCTTTCTTAAAAACCCGCTTTACGAAGCCCAATTCACCATTGAACCCATTGGTATCCACCGTGGAACTGCTGTTATAGCGGAGGTTGTGGCCGCCCAGCATGACATAGGGGGTAAACTTGGCCTCCACTTCCCGTTCTTTCCTTTGGGCAATTTCTTCTGCACTAAGGGTCACATTCGCGTTCTTGGCATCTGCGGCGTCAAGAGGAGAAGCAGCTGCCATAACGGGTCCCTGTCTCAGGCTCATGCCGGCAGGGGAAGAAATATAGGGAGTGCCCAGCATATCCATAACGTTATGGTCATCATCCCGGAGCCGGGCCGCCTCATGGCTTTCGGCCCAGGCGGTTAGAGCTGCCTGGAGGCCATCGGTGACGGCTGCGTCGGAGCCGTTGGCTACCGTGCTGGCAGCATTGGCTTGGCCGTCGGCGATAACCTCCGTATCCGGGTGCAGGATGGGTTGGCTGTCGATGGGCACGTAGAGAACGATGGTATTGGCGTCCTGGGGCTTAATGTAGACCTTGCGCTGGAGGAGGGCTGCGTCGGTGACGATATCCTTACCGTCCATCATGGCGTAGCTGGTACCTGTGGTGTTGATTTCGTTGTTGGCGTCGTGGATCAGGTTGATCACTTCACCCGGATTCAGCTGGGTGGTATCCTCCACCCCGGCGTTAATGGCTGCCCCATGGACATCCGCAGTATCCGTCACTTCCAGCATGGTATCCCCGGCCTTGGCATCCGCCGGCACGTAGAAATTCAGGTTCTGGAAATAACCCAGGTTCTTAACTGTATTGCCCTTGGTGGAAAGATTCAGGGTGTTGCCGGTGCTCTCGGTGGTGCTATAGCCGCCGTAGAGGCTCATCATGGAGCCCAGTAGGCCGCCGGTAATGTTCACCGTGTTGTCTGTAGCCGGGCCCTCCTCGTTCACCCCGGCAGCAATCAGGTTCCCGCTCATAAGGGGGTTCTCTTCTTCGTCCGCAGCAATCGTGGTACCAATAGTACCGCCCTTGATATTCAGGATGTTGCCAGAAGCAATTCCTCCTGTGGTTTGACCGCCCACCAGATTCTTCTAGATTGTGCCGCCCTCAACGGTCACCGTATTGCGTTGTGCGTAACTGCGCAGCGGGCTATAGGCGCCATAGACGTTTCCTGCAGTCACCCCGCTGCCAAGCGTTACCTGGTTGTCATACATCGGACAAGAGGAATCCTTCAGCAGGTCGTCTGACGTGGCAATGGTGGTCAAATACCCGCCATAAATGGCGTCTGCCGTGACGTTGCCGCCGCTGATGGCCACTTGGTTGGCATAAGCGCCGGGATTGCTTAGAAGTTTTAACTGATAAAACGTATCGTACGTCCGATAATAGGTTGTACCGTTGGATTTCCCGCCTGCGATAACCGAAGCCCCGGAAATCGTGGCATCCTGAAGCTTCAGGATATTCTCTAGAGCTTGGTTGGCACCAGCCCCTGCATAGATTTCCTGGGCTCCGTTTACCTTGACATTCGTAAGTGCAAGGCTGTTTTTATAGGCTGAAGCACCTGCATAGGCTGCTGCCAGCGTAGGTTTGCTTGGATAACCACCATCAGAGTCCAGGACCCCATCGGTGAAGCTAAGGGAACCACCTGTAATAGCTGCAGTATTACCAACTGCTTTCCCACTTACCGTATCCTCGCCCATAGCCTGCACGCCAATCAGGCAGCTTAACCCACTTACTTCCGCATTCGTCAACTGCAGCTGGTTCTCGGAAGCATTCTGCTCAGCTTTTACCCCTTCCAATACGCTCAGGTTATACACCTTGCTATTTTCCACCGTAAGGCTGTTGCCCTGGGCAAGTCCCGTTGCGTCGGCCCCTATTAGACTGGTGCCGCTTACTGGGAGAAAAGTGATTTCACTATTTCCGGTAATCTTCAGCTGGTTCTCACGGGTAAGAGTTGTATAAACTGCATCATCGTCTCCCTCATAAACCGTACCATAAACTCCACGCACTTCGGCCAGATTATCTATTTTGGTGTCTTCAATAGACATTGTATTTTTATACGGAGCTACGCCATATGCACCAACGATATACGAGGCATTGCCAGAAATGGTAGAAGCAGTAAAAGTTACCTTATTCTCAGAAACACGGCCATAGGGAGAATAACCACCCCATAAATAACGAAGACCTGAAACCGTACTCTGATTTAGTTTCACAGCATTAGCTGCAACCGTTCCCTTTTCACTTAACCCACCACAAATCATATAAGCACCGTCAGCAGCTGCCTGATTCAATTCTAGAGAATTGTTTGAAGCACTGACTAACCCTAATCCGCCAAAAATCGTAGTTCCGTCCTCATTCGAATCCTGTGTCGTATAGCTTACTTTGGCACCCGTAATGGAAACCTGGTTCTGGTCTGCACAGCCCGCATCGTTTGAATCATCGCCCGAGGCCCAAGCAAGTCCACCGCCAATTGCCGCTGCATTTTGCAGCTCCGTCTTCTGGCCGCTGATACTCACCTGGTTTCCAGAGGCCGGTCCTTCATTTGCTACCCCGCCAAGGATCCAGCCCCCTGATCCAGTTTCAGCCTCTCCAAACATGCTGGAATTTCCCAGGGTCACTGCCGTATTGTCCAGAGTTACCTTGTTGTCCTTGGCACTGGTAGTACCCAAACCGCCATAGATATCCGTAATCCCGTTCTTGATGGTGCTTTGGTAAATCTGCACTTCATTGGAATCTGCAGCGCTTGCCAAACCAGATTCCGACACATGGCGATGATTATAGCCCCCAGCCAATACACCTACAGGAAGGTCATATACATTTAGGCCCAGTAAATCAACATATGTATCCTGACTTGCCTCGTTTCCCAAGGTCGCGCCATAAGCGGTCACCTTATTTCCCACGGCACTGCCATATTCAGAAAAGCCTCCCAGTAGGGAATTGCCCAGGACAGGCTGGGTGGAATAATCTTCCTTTCCCAGGGTAACCGTATTATCGTTTGCGTCATAATAAGCGTAACCACCGCCCACCTTAGCTGCATACCCGCTGAGGAACTGCACTTCGTTCTGGCTGGCATATTTGTGGGCTGCGCCTCCGTAAACCCCTCCGCTGATAGTGGTAGCACCGGATGAGGTTTCTCTAATATACACCTTGTTGCCAATGGCACTGGCTGGAAGGAAACTGTGTTGGAAGTCAAAAATATGGAAGGAGCTGGTACGTGAATAATCCAGCAGTCCATCCTCCATATCGCCAGCAATGCCGCCTGCTGCCGTGGCAAGTCTGCTGTCAGTGATATAGACCGTATTATAGGAAGCATCCCCCTCTTCCTGGGTGGAAAGCGTTCCTCCTGTCAAACCCCCTGCCACATCAACATGTCTGTCACTTTCTATTTCGTTGACCCGGGTCAAGGTCAACGTATTATAGCAAGCTCCATTATGCAGGCTGAAACCGCCCACCAGATCCAGTTCGTCATCATAGTAGTCTGCAGTCTTGGCACTCACCGTAATATCGGACAGCGTCACCTGGTTTTCATTGGCATCCAATTTTGCCGTGTAGCCGCCGGCAGCCAGCAGGGTAAGCGTGCTGTTCCGGACCACCACCTGGTTGTTCGAGGTAGTGCCTTTGCCGGAGTAGCCCCCTATCACCGCGGTGTAGGTTCCCTGATTTTCGGAGTCTGGCTGCGTACCGCTGGCCTCTGCCTCTGCACTGGTGCCAATGTATACGCGGTTATTGCTGGCATCAGCTGTGGCCGTCACATCTAGAGGAGACAGATATGACCAGTCGGTATAATTGCCTGCCTCATCACGATAAACGCCATAATAATCACTATATCCCTTTACATTGGCAGCTCCGCCATACACAGCAACAGGAGTTCCGTCATGCACAGTGACCTTTTCCAGCGTCACTGTATTGCCGGACACGTCAAACTGCTCAGTGGATACTAAATGGTTCTCATTCTCTTCCTCCGAGCCCAAATACTCTTTTGTATAGTCATATAAATAGCCGCCAAAAATGGATACCCCATCGTACTCTGTGGCACCAGAACCCAGGGTGGTGCTGCCAAGGGTCACCGTGTTGCCATTTACCTGATCTTCTGTGGAGGTTGTAGTATTGTCCTCATGAATGATCACGCCCCCAAAAATATTGGAACCGGGATTTTCTGACGTTACCGTCCCTCCTGTAACCTGCAAGGTGTTACCGGAAGCGGTTCCGGTATCCTTGTTGCCAATGGCTCCATTTGATAAATTGATAGATTCTTCCGTGTTCAAGCCGCTCCCATACTCGTTCCCTTCCTCAGCCTTCACATCTTCCCCGCTAATGGTGATTGGTTCCGCCTGAGCCCTGGGGACATACGCCCCCAGTCCCAAAATGCTGGTGAGCACCAATACTGTCAATAATTGCTTCTGTTGTCCATTCCTGGTTTCCTTCTGATGCTTGTGTTTCCCCATAACTTGTGCCAGCGCCTCCCGCAGCCGCCAGCTTCCCCCTTTCGTCAAACAGGCAAAGGCCTTTAAGTACATTAAGTTTTATGTTATTATTATTCAAACATCTCTACGAATATATTATAGCGTTGTTTGTTTATAAAGTCTAAGAAATCGTTTATAAAAATAGTTTCACAACTATTAGCCGCAGCCAACTGTATAAATGGATACAAACGTTATTTCAGAAGAAAACAAGTTTATTTGAAAGCTGTTTTTCATTCAGCAACAGTGCCAATTCACCGTGAATAGTTTGTAACATATTCTTGTTCTTGTAGTATTTTAAATACGTTTATGTTATGTTTTTTACGATTCTTATCAATAATTATCCCAAGTTTGGTTCCACTTTTAGCAGTAAATAATTATGTTTATTTTTGCAATTCAAAATAATCTATTTTTTAGTTGCATTATTTACCGTTGATATGCTATACTATCGATGTTCATCAACCGTATACATTGTATTTTGTATACGAAATTATCCAGATTGGAGGCACATCCTATGTTTCGCATAGCTATTTGCGACGAAGATTCTCTCAGTACTGAAAACATTATCGCCTGTATCCAGGCCATGCCCAGCCCTTTCGACATTCCAGAAATTTCTGTGTTTGCCGATTTGCGGTCTCTCCTAGTCAAGTGTACAAGCAATACACGTTACGAACTGATCATCCTGGATCCGGCAAATGTCTTTCGCGATAACCTGGAAGCCGGCCGCGTTTTACGTGAGCTGGACAAAACTGTCCCCATTATGTTTACATCCAAAGACAAAAATTGTTTCTCTGGCAAGAAAACCCTGCCCAATCAGCAATATTTTCTGCCCAAACCCGTTATTCCAGAGGTTCTGTATAAGCTGATGGACAACCTGATGCGAAATACTCTGTATGACCAGCACTACCGGTTTCCCATGGTCTGTGAAGAAAGCCGCTTTGATTTGGGCATTGATAAAATTTTATATGTAGAGGCTAAGGGCCCCCAGGTTCTGGTGCATACCAGAAAAAAGTCCTACCCTAAAAGCGCAACCATGAAATCCATGGAGCGCTGGCTGTGCCGGCACCAGTTTGTCAGAATCCATAAGAGCTTCCTGGTCAACGTGCATCAGATTGAAACTTTTAAGCGGTATAAGGCCGTTTTGAAAAACAAGGTGGAATTGGATATCTCCAAAAACCGTTATAAAGAAATCGCTGACAAAATTGAAGCCCTGCTCCGCCCCTAATGAGAATAGGGACCAGCTTGTGCTGTCCCTGCAATGAAAAGGTGGTGTGAAATAATACTTATCCCCGAAAAAAACGGCTTGCGAACTCAAAAAAGTTCGCAAGCCGTTTTCTGTTTTTTATAACAGTATCTAATAAACTTCCTCAGTCAGTCCTACGGACTGCCAGCCCCTACAACGCTTTGCGGCCGCATCCAAACATCCACAAGTTTTCCTATGGATGTTTGGTCAATAAGGCCCATGCGATAGCTGCCTGCAAAGCAAGTCCGGAGGACGCAGCTGCGCAGCTAGCAGCGAACCGCTCAGGGGCTGGTCTTAGGCCTATGCGAGTCATGTGCAAAACGGGTATAGGAAAGGAATCTATGGCATGTAGATAAATTTCTACTTCTATTACCCTCTAGAACTTGACCAGTATCGGCATAGAATGCTTCCTGAGTGGTTCGCCGTGTTCCGTTCCCCTTCACCCTGCGGGTTCGGCTCACGGACGGCTATCACATAGGTCGCATAATACCAAATGTCCTCGGGGAACTGCATTGACATTTGGATGCGACCGTAAAGCGTGTAGGAAGTGTCGCCGAAGGCGACGATAGAAGTTTCATTATTTCACACCCCCTTTTTGCTGCGCCAATATTCCTCCAAAATACATTGAACAGCAGCGCCCAGTGCAAGACGCTGTGCAGCCACTTCAGGTCTGTTTCCCTGCCTATTTCGTCATTTCTTCCAAACGCTGAAAAAGCAGGAGAAAACACTGTTGACTGTTTTCTGACCAAGAAACGCTGCCATCAAAGGACTCCCAATGGGTTTTATACCGCCACAGGGAATAGATGGCGGACCCCAGGAGTTCGATATCAATGACCGTGGGAAGCACTTTCGCAAAAGCCTCACTTCTCATGGCTGCACATTCTGGATAGCGTTTGACAAATCCAGTCCCCGAGTCCATACGGAAGCCAAGCTTCGAGCAGGCATCGCCCAGTTTGTCAAACTGAAGCCAAAATTTTTCCGGGTCCTTTTCCCTCTGAAGGAGCAACTTGACCCACTTTGCCGCAAATTGGTGCATCCGTTTCTTCCCGTTCCGCTTAGGAAGCTGTTGGCACCTGCCAAAAGCCCAGATATCGTCAAAGGGAAGAACCCGCTGGTACATTTCCGTCAAATCCACTTTCCCAGTGCCGGGGAAATCCACATAAACGCCCGTCTGCTGCCCAACAACAACCGCAGCTCCCGCGGCCTCCTCATACCGTATCAGCCTATAGGAACCAGTTCCCGCAATCCTTTCTTTTTTCTGTTTTACCCGGTCTGTGAGAGAAAGAAGCAGCTCTGCCTTCTCTTCCCCAATGTTCGCCAGCTTTGCTTCATGATAACTTCTTCCTGTTTTTCTCTGCCGGGCCGTGCGGGTGACAAGACTGGCAAGGCCGCTAGCCGCCAGCTTTAAGGTCTGTTCCACAATAGCTCCGGGTTTCCCGTGCACGGAAGGCTTCTCCGAAACCAGGACGAAATACGCTTTCTCTTTATCCATTCTCCTACCTCCGCTGGAAATTCAGACTTGTTCATATCTGAATTCTAATAAAAAATAAAGCAAAGGACAATTAAAGCATGGGAAAACAGAAAAGTCCTGCAAGCCGCTGAAGCTGAAGAAACTCTTGCGGTCTTGCGGGCCCGGCAGCCCCCAAACGCATTCTTGCCCATAATCGAAAAAGGGATTTCCCGCCAAAAGCGGAAAATCCCTTTGCCTAAGCGTATTGCCAGTCCAGAGCTGCGATTATTTACGCAGGCCCAGTCTTTCAACGATGCTTCTGTATCTTTCGATGTTTTTCTTCATCAGGTAGTTCAGCAGGCCACGACGTTGACCAACCATTTTCAGCAGACCACGGCGAGAATGATGGTCCTTCTTGTTGGCCTTCAGATGTTCAGTCAAATAGGTGATCCGTTCAGTCAGGATGGCAATCTGAACTTCCGGAGATCCGGTATCAGCTTCGTTGATGCGGTAGGTTTCGATCAGTTCTTTCTTTCTTGCAGGTGTTAACATAGTTTTTTCCTCCTTAGTCATGGAAAAGCCATAGCTGTAGCCGGCGTCGGAGTGTCGCACAGCAACGCTAAGGTTTAGTTTCTTGGCCCTTTAGGCACTGAGAAAGTATATCATAGATTGGTCCAAATGACCAGGCAAATCCGGTCATTTGCCAAGATTTTTCTTGTAAAAACAAAACAGCCCGGTTCCTTAGAGGAAGTTCCGGACTGTTTTTTCATCTTCCTGGATTTGCTTGAGCAGCGCTTCCAGGGAGTCAAATTTAAGTTCTTCCCGAATCCGATGCAGCAGCCGTACCCGGATTTCCTGCCCATACAAATCGCCGGAAAAGGCAAACAGGTAGGCTTCCAGCCGGAAATCTGCATCGGTAAAGGTGGGATTATCCCCCACATTGATCATGGAGCCGTAGAGGTTCTTTTCCACCACTACCTGCCCGGCGTACACGCCGCTCTTAGGCATGGCGATGTTCCGGCCCAGGAGCTGGACGTTGGCCGTAGGATAGCCCAGCAGCCGCCCCCTGCCCTCACCGTGGATAACCTTGCCCCGGATTTCGTAGGGCCGTCCCAGCATCTTATTGGCCAGGTCCAGGTCGCCCCGGTTAATGGCCCGGCGGATATTGGTGCTGCTGACAATCTGCCCGTCCAGGGTCAGGAGCGGCCGGGCAAGCACGGTAAGCCCATACTTTTCGTGCTGAGCCCGCAGGTATTGGGCATTACCCTTGCCGCCGGCCCCAAAGCTGAAATTGTCCCCAATGCCCACGGCCTTGACCCCGGCGGCCGTCAGCAGCTGCAAAAAGTCTTCTGCGCTGATTTGGGCCAGCTCAGGGGTAAAAGGCAGGTTTACCAGGATATCCACACCCAGGCTCTGCATAATCTGGATTTTCGAACGGTTGTCCAAAAGCCGCTGGGGTTCCAATTCCGGCATCAGGCTGGCCATGGGATGGGTACTGAAGGTAAAAACCATCAGCTTTAGCCCATAGGCCTTGGCATAACGGCCGGTGGCCGCTATGACTTCCTGGTGGCCCAAATGGACCCCGTCAAAGGTGCCCAGGGCCGCTGCCGAAGGAACCGGCGTCATTTTTTTCAGTTCGCTAAGATTCTCAATCAGCTTCATAACTATTCCCTGTCCTGTACTTCCGGAATGCGGATAATTTTATGGGCGTACAGCCTTTGGTCCTTGACCTTGGCCAGGCCCACCAAAAGGCCCTCCCCGGTAAACACCTGTACCAGCTGCCCTTCGTAGGGTTTTGCATGGGGCACCGTAGTAGCCACTCCCTGGGCAATCCGCCGCCCTTGCAGGGCGTTGACCTCTACCCGGGGAAACTGAGCCAGCACGCAGTCCACATCCAGGCAGTACCGAGCCGGAGCTTCTGCAATTTCTTCCAGGGTATGGGCGTCTTCCAGGGTAAATACCCCGGCCTGCCGGCGGAGGAGGAAACTCATGGTTCCCTTCATCCCCAGCTTATCCGCCAGGTCTTCCGTCAAGGTCCGGATAAAGGTTCCCTTGGAGCAAGTCACGTCAAACACCAGGGTCCGGCCGGTGTAGGCCACCCGACGCAGCTGCCGGATGGTAATGGGCCGGGGCTCCCGTTTGATTTCGATGCCCTGCCGGGCCAGCTTGTACAGCTTGGTCCCTTTTACACTAATGGCCGAATACATGGGCGGAATCTGAAAGCCGTCCCCCAAAAAGGATTCCAGGGCCCGGTCGATTTCTTCTTCCGTTAGGCGCAGTACAGGACTTTCGGCAATGATTTTGCCTTCCGTATCCCCCGTATCCGTCTGAAACCCGAAGGTCATTTCGGCCCGATAGGTCTTTTCCTCATGGCTGGCGTATTCCAAAAACCGGGTAGCCTGGCCAGTAAATACCGGCAGCACCCCAGCCGCCGAGGGATCCAGGGTTCCCCCATGGCCAATTTTCTTCATGTTGAGGATTTTCCGCATCGCGCCCACCACATCGTGGCTGGTCATCCCCGGGGGTTTGAGTACGTTGAAAATCCCATCCATTACAATTCCTCCAGCGCCTTTTCCAGCGCTTCCACCACCTGCTTTTTGGCGTCTTCCAGGCTGGCACCCACGGTGCAGCCTGCGGCTTTAGCATGGCCGCCGCCGTTAAACAGCAGGGCTACCTTGCTGACGTCCACATGCTTGGAGCGCATGCTGACCCGTACCTGATTCTTTTCCACAGCCTTAAACATCACGGCCACCTCTACCCCATCAATGTAACGGGGATAGTAGATGAAGCTTTCCGTGGAAACGTTCTTGTTGTACAGCTCGTGGGGCACTTCCAGGGTGGCAATCCGGTTATCGGCGTAGAAGGTCATGCCGGGCAGTACCTTGCCCAACAGTTCCACGGACTCCCGGGATTTCATTTCCAAAAGGTCAGAAATCTCGTTGGGGTCCACGCCGATTTCCACCAGGTCCGCTGCTGCACGCATACAGCTGGGAGTGGTATTGGCATATTTGAAATACCCGCAGTCGGTAACAATGGCCGTATACAGGCACACTGCCGTCTTTTCCGAAATGGGTACCTGATTGGCCTGGAGCATCCGGTACATGATTTCCCCGGTGGCTGCGGCCTGGGTATCCAGGAGCAGGGTATCTGCATAATGGGTATTGGAAATATGATGGTCAATATTCAAGATAGGTGCGGAAAGGCACTGCTCTGCAGCACCCATTCTGTCCTTGGAGCTGGCATCCACCACTACCGTCAGGTCACAGGCAAGCTTTTCCTCCGCCTTCGGGTGCTGATAGTCCGTTAGGCCCGGCAGGAAATGGTACAGCCGGGGCAGCTGGTCGTCCACCAGAAGAATCACCTTTTTGCCGGCTTCCCGGAGAGCGTGACAGAGCCCCAGTGCCGACCCCAGCGTATCACCGTCAGGGCCCACATGACTGACCAATGCCAGGGTATTCGCCCCCATCATCAGCTGCCAGGCACCGCGATAATCCACTTCTTTACTCATGCTTGCCTTCTTCCTTTTTCAGGTCCCGAATCAGGGATTCAATATGGGCACTGTATTCCATGGACGTGTCCTTATGGAAGCTGATCTGGGGTGCCACCCTAAGGTCAATGCGTTTGGCAATTTCACTGCGGAAAAAGCCCACAGCACGCTGCAGGCCCGTCCAGGCCTGCTCCTGCTGTTCCTGGCTGCCGTACAGGCTCACATACACCTTGGCATAGCTTAAATCGTTGCTTACTTCCACCCCGGTGATGGTCACAAACTTCACTCGGGGATCTTTTACATCATGAATCAGCATATTGCTTAGTTCATGCTGAATCAAAGCCTGCAATTTTTCTGCACGCAGTTTGGTCATAGTTTCTCCTTATTCAGGGGCAACTTCTTCCATTACGTAAACTTCCAGCTGATCGCCTACTTTGATATCCCGGTAGTCGGCCAGAGTCAGCCCGCATTCGAAGTTGGCTGCCACTTCTTTCACATCATCTTTGAACCGGCGCAGGGAGTCCAGTTCCCCTTCGTGGATGACAATGCCATCCCGAACCAGGCGAACCTTGGAACTGCGGGTAATCTTGCCGTCCTTTACATAGGCACCGGCAATCAGAACCTTGTTGATGGGGATTACCTGACGGATTTCCACATGGCCGATAATCTTTTCTTTGAATTTCGGTGCCAGCATACCCTTGATGGCAGCTTCCACATCGTTGACGGCATCGTAGATGACGCGGTAGGTGCGGATATCCACCTTTTCGGTATCGGCGGCCTTCCGGGCGTTGGCATCCGGACGGACGTTGAAGCCGATAATCAGGGCGTTGGCAGCAGAAGCCAGCATAACGTCGGATTCGTTGATGGCACCCACGCCGGAGTGCACCACAACCACCTTCACTTCGCTGTTCTTGATGTTGCCCAGGGCGTGTTCCAAAGCCTGGATGGTGCCCTGTACGTCTGCCTTGACTACAATGTTCAGTTCCTTCAGTTCCCCTTCCTGAATCCGGTTGAAGATATCGTCCAGGGATACTTTGGCCTGCTTTTGTTCTTCCATCTTCATTTTGGCCAGACGTTTTTCTGCAACGCTTCTGGCAGTATGCTCATCAGTGGCATCCATGATATCACCGGCGGCAGGCACATCATTAAGGCCCAGTACTTCTACAGGGGTGGAAGGCAGTGCTTTCTTTACCTTTTCGCCCCGGTCGTTGACCATGGCCCGGACCTTGCCGTAGGTAGTGCCGGCCAGGATGCAGTCCCCAATATGCAGGGTGCCCCGGTCAATCAGCACAGTGGCTACAGGGCCTCTGCCCTTATCCAGTTTGGCTTCGATCACAGTACCGTGAGCCGGCAGTTTGGGGTTGGCCTTCAGTTCCAGCATATCAGCTACCAGCAGAATCATTTCCAGAATATCGGAAATACCGGTCTTCTGACGGGCAGAAACGGGAACCATAATGGTGTCGCCGCCCCAGGCTTCAGGAATCAGCCCGTGCTCGGACAGCTGCTGCATAACGAATTCCGGGTTAGCCCCTTCTTTATCGATTTTGTTGATGGCCACAATAATGGGCACCTTGGCAGCTTTGGCGTGGTTGATGGCTTCCAGGGTCTGGGGCATCACACCATCGTCGGCAGCCACTACCAGAACGGCAATATCCGTTACCTGGGCGCCTCTGGCACGCATAGCTGTAAAGGCTTCGTGGCCCGGCGTATCCAGGAAGACAATAGGACGGCCCTGGCAGATTACCCGGTAAGCACCGATGTGCTGGGTAATACCGCCGGCTTCCCGTGCCGTTACGTTGGTTTTCCGGATGGCATCCAAAAGGGAAGTCTTGCCGTGGTCAACGTGGCCCATAACCGTTACAACAGGCGGTCTGGGTACCCGCAGAGCCGGATCGTCCTCCACTTCGGGCACTTCCGTAGGATCGGCCTCAGGCGGCGGTTCCTTTACTTCGCAATTGTAGTCCAGGGCAACCAGTTCAGCCGTTTCATGGTCGATTTCCTGGTTGATGGTTACCATCTTGCCCAGCATAAACAGCTTCTTGATAATTTCGCTGGCTTCGCGGCCCAATTGGGCGGCAAATTCTTTCACGCTGATGCTTTCCCCTACTTCAATACTGGTAGGTCTTACCACTTCAGCGGCTTTCTTCGGCGCATTATTATTGTTGTTGTTTTTATGTTTATGGTTATGCATCATATGATCGGCGCTGCGCGTAGGCCGGTTTTCCCGGGTCGCGTACGAACCCTTAATCTTATCCTTTTTCTCGTGTTGATGGAAGTTGGAATTCCGTTTGCCCATTTCCTTGCCGGCATGGGCACTGTTCATTCCCACCGGAGCTGCCGGTTTAGCTGCATGATCCTTGGGACCATTGCCCGGTTTCCGGTGCTGGTTATTGCCGTTCTTGTTGTAACCGCCCTCCCGGTCGTTCTTTTGGAAGCCCCGGTTATTGCCGCCAGTATGGCCATTGCTGCCCTGACGGTCGTTAAAACGGGAACCATTGCTGGGACGGGAGCCATTATTTTGGCCCGGACGGTTATCCCGATTGCCCCCAGCCGTATGCTGGCGGGGTGCACCCGTACGATCGCTGTGGGAGCGGTCGTTATTCCGGTCATTGTTGCGGAAACCGCCCCGGTTTCCGTCACTGCGGTTTTGGGAGCCGGCAGGACGGTTGTTGTTATGGTGGTCCTGACGGTTTCCCCGGTCCACGGTGGACGCATCCCGCTTGACTTCAGCGGCGGGAGCGGCCGGTCTCGGGTTCTGGGCGGGTCTTACAGCAGCCGGTTTTACCGGAGCTGCACTCTTTTCTGCGGGTTTCGGGGCTGCCGTTTTGGCAGCGTGGTCTTTCAAATTATTAATGATCAATGAATGTACATCCTCTTCTACGGAGCTCAATTGACTTTTCACGGTAATCTTATGCTCCGATAAGAAGTTCATGACTTTTTTACTATCCGTGTTCAGTTCTTTAGCAATCTCGTATATTCTATATTTTGCCATCCGCACACCTCCATGCTGCTATAACATCAGTTTCAAAAAGTGGCTGTCCAGAATGGCCACAGCGGCCCGGGGAGACTTACCAATTGCAGCCCCCAAGGTGGCCATATCCGGCCCATTTCCATAGGGGACGTGGCTGCTTTGGCATCCAAATTCCAGTTTTTCCCTGGAACGGGGGGAGGTATCAGCGGCAATCAGCACATAACGGACCTTCCCCTTTTTCAGGCCGTCCGAGATGCCCTGATCGCCGGATACCAGTTTCCCAGCCTTCTGTGCCAATCCCAAGGCGAAGCAAATCTGCTCAGTGCTTTTCATGTGACAGCTCCACCAACAAGGTATCTTTCATTTCCGGGCTGATTTTCACCTGCAAAGCCTTTTCCAGACTTTTGCTCTGGATGGCCTTGGTAATGCAGGCAGCCTCAGGGCACACATAGGCGCCCCTGCCCGGCTTTTTCCCAGAACGGTCCAGGCTCACCGCTCCCTCCGGGGAGCGGACGATCCGGATCAGTTCTTTTTTATCTTTCACCTGTCCGCAGCCGATACAGGTCCGCTGCGGAATCTTCTTCATTTTCATGCTCATTCTCCTGCTTCTTCAGCAGCTTTCTTTTCTGCCCGCAGTTGGGCAGCTTGGGTTTCACTCTTGATATCGATTTTCCAGCCGGTCAGCTTGGCAGCCAGACGGGCGTTCTGTCCTTCCTTGCCAATGGCCAGGCTCAGCTTGTCATCCGGTACGATAACCCGGCAGATTTTTTCTGCGGGATCGGCAATGGCTTCCACCACCTTGGAAGGAGACAGGGCATTGGCCACGTATTCTTCCGGATTTTCGCTGTATTTTACAATATCAATCTTTTCGCCCCGGAGCTCGTCCACAATATTGCGTACCCGCAGGCCCTTGGGACCTACGCAGGCACCCACCGGATCCACGCTGGGATTGGTGCTGTGCACGGCAATTTTGGAACGCATCCCCGGTTCCCGGGCAACACTGTCGATGATGACAGTACCATCCTGGATTTCAGAAACCTCCAGTTCGAACAGTCTCTTCAACAGGCCGGGATGGGTCCGGGACAGAATAATCTGAGGGCCTTTGGTGGTTTTCTTGACTTCCACCACATAGCATTTCAGACGATCATGATAATCATAGGTTTCCCCAGGAATCTGTTCGTTGGGCAGCAGCAGACCTTCTGCCGTTCCCAGGTTTACGAACACGTTGTGGCCTTCAATCCGCTGGATGGTACCGGTTACAATGTCGTTTTCCCGGTCGGAATACCGTTCATAGACCATGCCCCGTTCTGCTTCCCGAATCCGCTGCACAATCACCTGCTTGGCATTTTGGGCAGCAATCCGGCCAAAATTCTTGGGAGTCACTTCTTCTTCCATAATATCGCCGGCCTGGTACTTGTGGTCAATTTTCTGAGCCGTTTCCAGGTCCAGCTCCGTTGCCGGATCCGTAACCTCATCTACGATATTTTTCCGGGCATACACATGAATCTCACCCGTTTCCTTGTTCAGGGAAACCCGTACATTTTGCGCAGAACCAAAATTTTTCTTATAGGCGCTGATCATGGCTTCCTCCACTGCACTGTAAAGGATATCGGGAGCAATCCCCTTCTCCTTTGCCAGTTCTGCAATGGCTTTTACGAAATCCGCATTCACTTCTTGACTCCTCCTTAAACTCGTTAAAAATCAATATGGGGCCGAACCGAAGCCACAAGCTTCCGTTCGATGGTCATAGGTTTGTTTTTGGCATCCGTCACCTGCAAATTGTCTGCATCGTGACCCGTCAGGACAACGGTCAGCTGCTTGGACCCGTTAAAGGGTACGTAGAAGGCCAGGTCCACCTTGGTGCCATAGTGGGCTTCCAGTTCCTTATCCTTTTTCAGGGGCCGGTCAATGCCGGGGGAAGAAACCTCCAGATAGTACTGATCCTTGATGAAGTCCTTTTCATCAAGAAGTTTGGCCAGGGCATTGCTGACCGCCGAGCAGTCATCAATGTCGATGCCGCCCTCCTTGTCGATGAAGACCCGCAGGAACCAATCCCGTTCCCGCACGTATTCTACATCCACCAGTTCCAGACCGGCTGCTTCCACAATGGGCAGCACCAGTTCGGTAACCTGCTCTGTGATCTTTTTCTTGTCCATTCGTAAGACACCTGCTTCTTTCCTAGTAAACGAAAGAGCGGGTATAAATACCCACTCTCTAAAGTCTGCCTCAGTTTTCTTAAACCATTATAACACTGGAACACGGTTTTATCAACACAAGGCGATAAGTATTTTACACTTTGGCCTAAATCGGATGGAAACTTCCGGCCCGGATCAGAACAGTTCAATCTGGTCCGTAGCCGGCATTCCTTCCAAAATCCCCAGGTCCGCCAGCACTTCCACATTGGATTTGCTGATTTTGGCCCGGTTCTTCAGGTCTTCCTGGGAGATGAACTCGCCCTTCTTGCGGGCCTCCACAATGTCTTCGGCCGCTACCCCGCCGATGCCCCCAATGGAGCCCAGGGGCGGCAAAAGGCCCTTTTCCGTAACAATAAATTTATGGGCGTCGGACCGGTACAGGTCCACATCCTCAAACACAAAGCCCCGTTCCAGCATCTCTACGCACATTTCCATATACGTGGCCGTATCCTTGTCGTTGACCTTGGCCTTGTTGCCCTGGGCGTACACGTCCTTGATGAATTTCTTCATGTATTCTTCGCCTTTATGGACCTGGGCATAGTCAAACTTGGGCGCCCGGATGGAAAAATAAGCGGCGTAGAATTCCTTGGGATGGTGCACCTTGCAGTAGGCAATCCGGTAGGCCGACAATACGTAGGCCACGGCATGGGCCTTAGGGAACAGGTACTGCACCGTCCGGCAGGACCGGATGTAGAAGTCCGGAATATTGGCCTTCTGCAAAGCTTCCGCCTGCTTGTCGGAAAAGCCGTTCTTGTGGGCCTTCCCTTTCCGGCAGGTTTCCATAATGCTGAAGGCAATGCTGGGCTCCACCCCTTTGTTGATCAGGTAGGTCATGATATCGTCACGGGTGGAAATGGTTTCGTCCGTGGGGTGACCTTCCTTAATCAGGTCCTGGGCATTTTCCAGCCACACGCCGGTACCATGGGAATACCCGGAAATACGCAATAGGTCGGAGAAGTTCTTGGGCTTTACGTCCGCAATCATCTGCCGCACAAAATGGGTGCCGCATTCCGGAACCCCCAGGGTCCCTACTTCACTGCCAATGGCCTCCGGAGTTACCCCCAGGGACTTGGTGCTCAGGTACAGTTCCATGGTCTCCGGATCGCCAATGGGAATGGACTTGCAGTAGCCGTCCTGCCCCATCAGGGTATCCAGCATCTTGATCATGGTGGGATCATCGTGACCCAGAATATCCAGCTTCACCAACCGGTCGTTGATGGAGTGGTAATCGTAGTGGGTGGTAATGGTGCCGCAGTTTTCGTCATCTGCCGGGTACTGGACGGGCGTAATATAGTGCACATCCAGGTCCCGGGGGATAACCATGATGCCGCCCGGATGCTGGCCGGTGGTCCGCTTGACCCCAGCCAGTTTGGGAATCAGCCCTTCCACAAAGGCGTTCCGTTTGGGCTCTCCCCGGCTTTCGTAATACTTTTTGATGTAGCCGTAGGCCGTCTTGTCCGCAATGGTACCCAAGGTACCAGCCCGGAATACGTTATCCCGGCCAAACAGTTCTTCCGTATATTTATGGGCCCGGGGCTGGTATTCCCCGGAGAAGTTCAGATCGATATCGGGCACCTTGTCCCCGTGGAAACCCAAGAATACGGCAAAAGGAATATTGTGTCCGTCCCGGATCATCATGGTGCCGCATTCCGGGCAGGCCTTTTCCGGCAGGTCAAAGCCGGAACCCACGGAACCGTCCTCAAAGAACTCCGTATGGAAGCAGTGGGGACAGCGGTAATGGGGCACCAGGGGATTTACTTCCGTAATGTCCAGCATGGTGGCCACAAAGGAGGAACCAACACTGCCCCGGGAGCCTACCATGTACCCATCGTCGTTGGATTTCTTTACCAGCAGATGGGCAATGTAGTACAGCACGGAGAAGCCGTTGCCGATAATGGAAGACAATTCCAGATTCAGCCGGTCCTCTACAATCTTGGGCAGGTTGGGGCCGTACAGCTCGTGGGCCTTGGCGTAGGACATGGATTCCACTTTTTCCTTGGCCCCAGGAATGGTGGGAGAATACAGTTGGTCCCGGTCGGGAACCGGCTTAAAGGTTTCCACCTGTTCACTGATCTTGTTGGAGTTGGTCACCACCACCTCGTAGGCCCGTTCCTTGCCCAGGTAGGAGAATTCTTCCAGCATTTCATCGGTGGTCCGCAGGTATAGCGGCGGCTGCTCCTCATCGGGATACCCTATGCCGGCCTGGAGGATTCTCCGGGCCAGGGCATCTTCCGGATTCAGGAAGTGGACGTCGCAGGTAGCCACCGTCAGTTTCCCCAGTTCGTCAGCCAGGGCCAGAATCTTCTTGTTGACGGCCTGCAAATCTTCCACCGTGGTAATTTCCGGGAACCGTTCGTCCCGGATCAGGTAATTATTGTTGCCCGTGGGCTGAATTTCCAGGTAATCATAGTAGGACGCAATGTCTAACAGTTCCTGATGGTCCGCCCCGGCCAGCACCGCCCGGTACACTTCCCCGGCAGCGCAGGCGGAGCCAATAATCAGCCCTTCCCGGTATTGGTCCAAAAGGCCCTTGGTCATCCGGGGCCGTTTGGGCCGGCCGCCAAAGTACTGCAAATGGGACAGGGAAACCAGCCGGTACAGGTTCCGCAGCCCCTCTGCATTTTTGGCCAGCAGGATAATATGGTAATTCTTCTTATCTTTCAGGTGATGGCACAGATAGCCTTCCAGCCCGAAAATCAGCTTCAGGTCCGACCCTGCGGCCGCATCGTAGGCAAAGGGAAAGGCCTGGACCACCCCGTGGTCCGTAATGGCCAGGGCCTTGTGCCCCCAGCGGATGGCAGTCTTTACCAGTTCTTCAATGGGGGTCAGGCCGTCCATCTTGCTCATTTTCGTATGGCAGTGGAGTTCCACCCGCTTGACTTCCGCCTTGTCTTCCCGCTTTTGCGCAGGCTCCATCATGATGTTCTTGACCCGGAGCATAACGATTTCGAAGTTCTCGTATTTGTCCGGTGCCACATCTCCCTGGATTTTCACCCGGCAGCCCACCGGCAGTTTGGCCTTCAGGTCTGCACATTCCTTCTGGTTCTTTTTCAGGTCATTTTTGCCGCCAGGATCCGCAAAGCGCATTTTGCAGGTCAGACCATCGGTCTCATCGGCCACCAAAATGCTCAGTATGATGGCATCGGTTTTCAGCTCCCGTTCATTAAAGCCCATGAGCTGGCCTTCCACCACCACGTTGTTTTCTTCCTCCAGCACCTCCGCCATGGGGCGGGCCGCCTTTTTGATTTTGCGGCCCAGCACCACCCCATCTTCCCGGCTGGAAGAGCCGCCCCCCTGGATTGCCCGGAGAGCGGCTTGGTAATCTTCACTAGCAAAAATTTCCTGGTTGGGGTCAAAAGCATTTACCTCAGGTTCAGGTTCGCAGGGAGCCTCTTCCGGCCAGCCTGCGTCCGGTTCTTCCGGCCACCAGGTGGGCGGTTCCTGGTCCTGGGCCAGATCCCGGTCCTCCTGACAGGGAGGCAGCACCGGGTTCTGGTCGCATTTCACAAAGACCACCTGGCCCACGGAACAGGCGTCCGCCACCTTATGGCCAACTTCCGCCAGTTCCTGTTCTTCCAGAGGGGTGCATTTTCCTTCGTAAGCAATCTCCCACAGGTTCCGCTGCTCGTATACTTCCACCGTGGCAGCGGAAATTCGCTGGACACAGGCCAGCTGTTCCGGAGATAGCTCCAGGGAAGAAAGGAAGCTCAAAAAAACCTTTGGATCAGGTATGATTTTATAACATTCAGATTGCATGCCAACCTCTTACTTTTCTACCATCGTGACACTCTCCACTTCAGGACGCTTTTTCAGTCCTTCCAGGAGGGCTCCGGCGTCCAGATGCTTGCCGATTTTCACCGACAGGTTCACCTGAATCACGCTTTTGGCCGGATCGTTTTTGATGCCCAAAATCCGGGTCTTCACATTCCGCTGCTGCAGGTAGTCCATGACCTCCATCATGCTTTCCGGATGCTTGTCCAGGGTTACCTGGAGTCGGCATTTCAGGGACTTCCCGGCAGGAATTACCTTTTTCTCCAGGCCCCGGATCATAATCAGGGTGACCAGGGTCAAAAGGGTCACCAGAATGCTGAGATACAGCATCCCGCAGCCCACCGCCAGACCAATGGCTGAAACAATCCACAGGCTGGCTGCCGTGGTGAGCCCCTTCACCGTCAGGCCCTCATGGAGAATAGTGCCGGCACCCAGAAACCCGATGCCGCTGACCACCTGGGAGGCAATCCGGGAAGGATCCCGGTACTGGGTATAGCCATCGGCGCCGTAAATGGAGACAATCATCAGAAGGGCCGAACCGGTAGCCACCAGAATGTGGGTACGCAGCCCTGCCGGCCGGTCCCCTGCACTCCGCTCCAGACCGATGAGCCCGCCCAAAATGGCGGCCACCAGAATCCGCAGCATCAGTCTCAGCACTTGTTCATCCCACAACATGACAATCCCTCCTAACGCCGTTTTACTGCCTAACTGCTTCTTATAAAGCCTTTGCCAAGAGAGCCTTGATGGCCTCTACGTAATTTCCTTCCAGGGAGATATCCGTCATTTCGCCCGTAGCACGCAGCTTGGCTTCCAGTGCATTTCTCTTTAAGGTCTTGGGACCTACTACAATACGCAGGGGAATCCCAATCAGGTCGGCATCCTTGAATTTTACCCCAGCCCGTTCGTCCCGGTCATCAATCAGGGTTTCAATGCCGGCAGCATTCAGGGCAGCATACACTTCTTCGGCCTTGCCGTTGGATTCCGCATCTTGGGTATTCACCGGCAGCACAATTACCTGATAAGGAGCAATGGCTTTGGGCATAATGATGCCGTCCTTGTCGTGGTGCTGTTCGATAACAGCAGCCAGGGTCCGGCCTACGCCGATACCGTAGCAACCCATGTACATGGGTTGTTCCTTGCCGTCCGCATCCAGATAGGTGGCGTGCAGGGCGGCGCTGTATTTGGTGTTCAGCTTGAAGACCTGGCCCACTTCAATGCCCCGGGCTTCCAGCAAGTGGCCGCCGCAGTGGGGGCATTTATCCCCTGCTACCGCGGTGCTGATATCCGTTACCAGGGTATACACAAAATCCCGGCTGGGTTCTGCGTTTACATAGTGGAGGTCCTTCTGGTTGGCGCCGCAGCAGATGTTGTGCATATTCATCACCGTTTGGTCGATGATGATGGTGCATTTATTGGTATCCAGGCCAATGGGGCCCATATAGCCAGGCACAGTGCCGGCTGCCCGAATCATATCATCGGGAGCCATTTCCACTTCCGGTACGCCGACCGCATTGGCCACCTTGGTTTCGTTGACAGTTTTGTCACCCCGGACAAAGCACAGGATCAGCTTGCCCTGTTCAGAGGTAAAGGCCACTGCCTTGACGCTTTTAAGAATGGGCGCCTTTAAGAATTCGCACACAGCTTCAATGGTGTTGCAGCCAGGGGTTTCCCGGGTTTCCAGGGGCAGCGCTTCTTCTGCAGGAGCTTCCAGGGCAGCACATTCTGCCTTTTCCACGTCCGCAGCATAATCGCAGGTATCGCAGTACACAATGCCGGCTTCACCACTTTCTGCCAGGCCCATAAATTCGTGGGTGGCATTGCCGCCGATGGCACCGCTGTCTGCTTCCACCGGCCGGTATTCCAGCCCGCAGCGGGTAAAGATGGCGCTGTAGGCATCGTACATTTTCTGATAAGCCACATCCAGCCCAGCCGGATCGGCATCAAAGGAATAGGCATCTTTCATGATAAATTCCCGGCTGCGCATCAGGCCAAAACGGGGTCTCTTTTCATCCCGGAATTTGCTTTGGATCTGGTACAGGTTCACCGGCAGCTGGCGGTAGGAACGCAGGTCGTCCCGCACCAGCGTAGTAATCAGTTCTTCGTGGGTAGGTCCCAGGCAGAATTGACGGCCATGACGGTCTTTGATCCGGAACATTTCTTCGCCGTAGACGGACCAGCGGCCGCTTTCTTCCCAGATTTCAGCAGGCTGCAGAATGGGCATCATAATTTCCTGGGCACCCTTTCCGTCCATTTCCTCCCGGATAATGGTTTCAATCTTTTTGATGCTTCTCCAGGCCAGGGGCAGGTAGGTATACAAACCGCCGGCAGCCTTGCGCAGATAACCGGCCCGGAGCATCAATTTGTGGCTCTCGATAACCGCCTCCGCAGGAACCTCTCTTAAAGTGGGTGCATACAATTGGGAAACGCGCATTCTATTTACTTCCTTTCTGCCAATATTTTTTGGATTTCCAGCATTAATTGGTCGACCAGTTGGTCTTCCGGAACTTTACGAATAATTTCTCCCTTGCGGAAGATCAGTCCCTCATTCTTGCCTCCGGCAATGCCCACGTCAGCTTCCCGGGCTTCTCCCGGGCCGTTGACCACGCAGCCCATAACGGCTACGGAAATGGGTTCCTTGATGTCCCGGAGTTTTGCTTCCACCTGGGAGGCCATGTTGTCCAGGCACACACTGGTCCGCCCGCAGGTGGGACAGGAAATCAGGGTGGGACCGTACTCCCGAAGGCCCAGGGACTTTAGGATTTCAAAACCGGCGTCAATTTCCGGCAGCGGGTCCCCGGTAAGGGATACCCTGATGGTATCCCCAATGCCTTCGGCCAAGAGGGTGCCAATCCCCACTGCGGACTTGATGAGCCCGGTGTGGAGGGTGCCTGCCTCAGTAATTCCCACATGCAGGGGATAATCGCACTCCTGCGCCATCAGCCGATAGGCTTCCAGGGTCAGGGGCACATCGTGGGCTTTCAGGGAAATCACAATATCCCGGAAGTCCATTTCCTCCAAAATCCGGATATGCCGCCAGGCCGCTTCCACCAACCCTTGGGCAGTAGGATGACCGTATTTGGCCAGCAGGTCCTTGGGCAGGGAGCCTGCATTCACCCCAATCCGAATGGGTACCCGGTGCTCCTTGGCGGCCTTCACCACCGCTTCTACCCGGTCCCGGCCCCCAATATTTCCCGGGTTGAGCCGCAGGGCGTCCACCCCGGAATTGATGGCCTCCAGGGCCAGTCTGTAATCAAAATGGATATCTGCCACCAGGGGAATATGGATTTTTGCCTTGATGGTCTTTAATGCCTTGGCCGCTTCCAGAGTGGGAACGGCACAGCGGATAATTTCACAGCCTGCCGCCGTCAGCTGGTAAATCTGCTTTACAGTGGCTTCTATATCTTCGGTTTTCGTGTTGGTCATGGACTGGACAGCCACCGGGTAACTGCCGCCGATAGAAACGCTGCCAATCTGCACCACACGGGCATTTCTGCGTTTTAGCACAGTACGACCTCCTTTAGTGAATCAAATCGTGGAGCGTTGCGTAAATGGTCAAAAACAGGATGCAGCCTACACCAATCATCTGAATAATACCCTTGGCCCGGGGTGCCAGCGGCTTGCCCCGCAGGCCTTCCACCACAAGGACCAGGAATTGTCCTCCGTCCAGGGCAGGAATGGGCAGCAGGTTTAAAACCGCCAGATTGATGCTGAGAAACGCCATAAAGCCCAAATAAGGAATGGCGCCCTGGGCAGCTACGTCCCCAGCCATTTGGGCTACCCCAATAGGTCCGGAAAGCTCTGCCGATACCTTGCGGGTGACCATCAGCTTGATGCCCTGCAGCATTCCCACGGTAATCCGGCTCACTGCCTTCACCGCCGTAGAAGCACTTTGTACAAGGCCCAGGTCCTTATGGTTCAGTTTGGGGGTAATACCAATCAGATACCGGTTGGTTTCGCTTTCGTATTGGGGCTTCAGGGTCAGGTTCTGTACCTTGCCGCCCCGTTCCACCACCAGCTTGCTGGGCACCGGCCCGCTGGCCTGCACCTGCTCACTGATTTCCTTCCACTGGGTAAGCTTGACGCCATTAATGGACACAATGCGGTCCCCAGGCACGACGCCGGCCTGCTCAGCAGGATACCCGGCCATGGTGGAGCCCACAATGGGCTGGTCCACGGGAATATCAATGCCGGAGAGGGCATACATGCCAAAGAAAATCACCACTGGCAGCAGAAAATTCATAAAGGGTCCTGCCAAGATGGTAATCATCCGGGCCCACAGGGGACGGCTGCCAAAGCCCCGGGGCAAGTCTTCCTCCCCAGGCTCCATACCGGCAATCCGGTTATAGCCCCCGAAAGGAATGATCCGCAGAGAATACAGGGTCTCCCCCACCTGACGCTGGTAAAGCAGCGGGCCAAAGCCCACGGAAAACTCCGTCACCAGCATGCCCGTGGCCTTGGCTGCCAAAAAGTGGCCCAGTTCATGCACGGTAATTAGTACACCAAACAGCACAATGGCTGCCAAAACTGTCAGCAAGGGATTCCCTCCCGGCCTTTCCGGGCCACCCAGGCTTCGGCGGTTTCCCGGGCTTTCCGGTCCGCTTCCACAATGGTTTCATAGGACTGAACCGACTGCTGGGGAGTCTTTTCCAGCACCTGTTCAATCAGGTCGGCGATTTCCAGGAAGGAAATCTGCCCCTTCAGGAAAGCAGCTACTGCCACCTCGTTGGCAGCGTTAAAGGCGCAGGGCAGGATGCCCCCGGCCTTCCCTGCCGAAATGGCAAGGGGCAGAGCCCGAAACACCGTCGTATCCGGCGCTTCAAAGGTCAGGTTCCCGGCCTTCACCAGGTCAAGCTGGTCAAAGGCCACGGGCCACCGGTCCGGATAACTCAGAGCATATTGGATGGGCAGCTTCATGTCCGCTGCTCCCAGTTGGGCAATCACAGCCCCGTCGCAGTATTCCACCAGAGAATGGACAATGCTTTGGGGATGGATGACCGGCACAATTTTGTCGTAAGCCGTATCAAACAGCCAATGGGCTTCAATCACTTCCAGGCCCTTGTTGGCCAGGGTGGAGGAATCAATGGTCACCTTGGTGCCCATACTCCAGGTAGGATGGTTCAGACACTGGCTGACCGTGACCTGTTCCAGTTCTTTCCGGCTTTTCCCCCGGAAGGGTCCGCCGGAAGCCGTCAGGAGAATCCGTTTGATATCCTTATGCTGGTTCCCCTGAAGGGATTGGAAAATGGCGCTGTGCTCACTGTCCACCGGGGTAAGCCCTACCCCCTGCTGCTTTACCGCAGCCATTACCAGGCTGCCAGCCGCCACCAGGGTTTCCTTGTTGGCCAGGGCAATGTTCTTGCCGGCAGCGATGGCGGCAAGGGTCGGTTTCAGCCCTGCGTAGCCCACCATGGCCCCCAGCACCGTATCGGCACCGCTGTAGGTAGCCACGGCCATGAGCCCCTCCTGACCTGAGAGGATTTCCGTTTTGCCCACGTCCAGCTTGGCCAGCTGAGCCGCCGCTTCCGGATCCGTCAGGCAGGCCAGGGCCGGCTGGAACAGGCGAATCTGTTCGGCCGTTAAAATCACGTTACTATGGGCAGCCAGAGCCACTACTTTCAGGCGCTCAGGATTGGCTGCCACTACCTCCAGGGTCTGGGTTCCAATAGAACCCGTGGACCCTAAAATTGCAATATTCTTCATAGGCGACTCCTTTTACCCTAGCAGCAGCTGGGTAATAAAATAGTAGGCCAAGGGAACGGAGAAAATCAGGCTGTCGCACCGGTCCAGCACGCCCCCGTGTCCGGGAAAGAAGTTCCCAGAATCCTTGATGCCGCAGGAGCGTTTCAAGATGGATTCCACCAGGTCTCCCAAAGGAGCGAAAATCCCGATGCCGACGCCCAGTACCAGCATGGGCAGCAGCCCATACCCCAGCCACAGGCAGCCCATGAGCAGCACCGTAGCCACGCAGCCGATAAAGCCGCACAGGGCCCCTTCCCGGGTCTTCTTGGGACTGATTTTGGGAGCCAATTTTGTCTTGCCCCAAAGCCGTCCTCCAAAATAGGCAAAGGTATCGCTGGCCCAGGTGGCAAACATCACCACCCACAAAAGGGCTTCTCCCAGGCTCATGGCGCCCCACACAGGAATGGTATGCACCGGTCCTGTAATTTCCCTCAGCAGGATAAAATGGGCAAAAGGAAGGCCCAAATAGACCAGGGACATGCAGGTAAGTCCTACCTTCTCCGGCCAATGGCCTTCCTCATAGAAATAAAGACCTTCCAGCATTACCAAAAGGGAAAACAGGGTCACCAGGGGCAGCAGCAATGCTTTAATTCCCAGGCCGGCCGCCAGTATCAGGAGAGCCGTACCCAGGCAGCCCGTCAGGGCATAGACCTTAAAGCCAGCCGCCTGGAGCATCCGGGCAAATTCCCGCCAGCCCACCAGGCCCAGCAGCAGCACCCCGGCCGCAAAAAACAAACCACCCATTTTAATCAAAAACAAAGCAATGGGAATGGCCACAATCGCAGTTCGTATTCTTTGTCCCATGTTCGCCTCTTATGCCTTGGTTAAGCCGCCAAATCGGCGGTCCCTTTTTTGAAAGCTGCCCACTGCCTCTACCAGCATCTCCTCGGAAAAATCCGGCCAATAGGCAGGAGTCGTCCAAAGTTCAGCATAGGCAATCTGCCACAGCATAAAATTGCTGACCCGCAGATCTCCCCCCGTCCGGATTAAAAGGTCCGGAGCAGGCAGGCCATGGGTGTTCAAATAGTCTTCAACCGTTTTTTCATTTATATCATCCGGCTGGAGGGTACCGTCTTTTACCAGTGCGGCAATTTCCCGCACAGCGCTGACGATTTCCCGCTGCCCGCCGTAATTGATTGCAATATTCAAGATGATGCCCGTATTGTTCTTGGTCACTTCCAGGGCATGATCCATTTTTTCCAGCACCACCGGCGGCAAGCCTTCACGGCTTCCCATAAAACGAATCCGCACGTTGTAGCGATGGAACTCCTCCAGTTCAATGGTCAGATACCGGCTGAGCAGCTCCATAATGAAGCGAACCTCCGTAACCGGCCGTTTCCAATTTTCCGTGGAAAAGGCATACACACTTAAAATCTCAATGCCCAGCTTATCGGCAAATTTTACAATTTTGCGCAGGGTCTTGGCCCCTGCCGCATGGCCGAAGGTACGGGGCTGGCCTTGGGCTTTGGCCCATCTGCCATTGCCATCCATGATGATGGCTACATGCCGGGGGATTCTTTTTCCGTCCAGCTTGGACAGGTCTACAGACCCGTAGTCGGGCAGTTCCGGCAGAGTATTCGTTTTTCCGAAGAATTTTTTCAGCATACCGTTTCCCCCTATAAAAAAATTTGCGCAGCCTGCATAACGCGGGCTGCGCAATCCGCTATCAGCTTATTCAGCAGAAATAGCGCCTACCGGGCAAGCGCCGGTGCAAGCATCGCAGTCGATGCAGCTAGCTTCATCAACTTTATACTTGCCGTTGTCTTCAGAAATTGCACCAACGGGGCAAGTTCCTGCGCAGGAACCGCAACCGATGCAATCGTCTTGGTTAATCTTGTGTGCCATCTTGAGTACACCTCCCTTCAAATTTGCAACCAACAATTAATTGTAATGTATGGTCAGACAGTATGCACTGCTTCAACACATAAGCGTGATCATCCTGCCAGACTTGCGAAGCACGGTGAAAATAGGGCTCTGCCCGCACCACCTGTACCTGCCAGCCCTGCTGCTCCAAAACCTCCAGAGCATACGGGAGAGGACGGGCCAGAAGATCCGGGACTTCCTTGGAGAGTTCCATCACACCGACATAACTTCTTTCTCTTTTTTGGCCAAAATATCATCAATTTTCTTGATGTACTTGTCCGTAAGTTTTTGGGAAGTTTCCGTTGCGTCCTTGGCGTCATCTTCGGTAATGGTTTTGGCCTTTACCTGTTTCTTGATGGCGTCATTGAAGTCGCGGCGGATGTTGCGGATTTCAACCCGGCTGGCTTCCCCTTTTTTATTGACTACCTTCACCAGATCCTTCCGGCGTTCTTCCGTCAGAATGGGCAGGTTCAGGCGAATTACAGTACCATCGTTGCTGGGGTTCAGACCCAAATCAGAGGTCATAATGGCCTTTTCAATATCTTTCAGCAGGCCTCTGTCCCAGGGTTTGATTTCAATCATTCTGGGTTCGGGCACGGAAACGTTGGCTACCTGGTTCACAGGGGTTGCCGTTCCATAATAATCCACCCTTACCTGATCCAGCAAAGAAGGAGTAGCACGGCCAGTACGAATAGCGGCCAGCTCAGTCAGCAGAGCTTGAATGGCTCTGTCCATTTTTCCTTCGGTCTCTTTTTGCAGTTCCTCAATCGTTGCCATCAAAATCCTCCTACCAGGGTTCCGATTTCTTCGCCGGCAGCTGCTTTCAGGATATTGCCTTCCTTGTCGATGTTGAACACAACGATGGGAATGTGGTTATCCATGCACAGGCTGATAGCGGTAGAATCCATGACACCCAAATTTTTCTGAATCACTTCAATGTATTCCAGATGGTCAAATTTTTTGGCATTGGGATTTTTGGCAGGATCGCTGTCATAGACACCATCCACACCCTTCTTGGCCATCAAAATGGCGTCTGCTTCGATTTCAGCAGCCCGCAGGGCAGCTGTAGTATCGGTGGAGAAATAAGGGTTCCCGGTGCCTGCCGCAAAAATGACGACCCGGTTCTTTTCCAAATGACGAACGGCTTTGCGCCGGATGTACGGTTCTGCAATGGCTCTCATTTCAATGGCCGTCTGCACCCGGGTAGCAACCCCGCGGTTTTCCAGAGCATCCTGGAGTGCCAGGGAATTGATGACCGTAGCCAGCATGCCCATATAGTCGGCCGTTGCCCGATCCATGCCTTCAGAAGCGCCGGAGAGACCTCTCCAGATGTTGCCGCCGCCGTTAACGACTGCCACATCCAATCCGCTTTCCCGTACAGCCTGAATCTGTGCTGCAATGTTGTCAACCGTAACAGGATCAATCCCGTAGCCTTTAGGGCCTGCCAGGGCTTCACCACTGAGTTTCAAAATTACGCGCTTGAACTTTCTATTTGCCGACACTGAACGTTACCTCCTACAGAACTCCGTTGTCTATTTGCTATTATATTTGAATTTGCCGCTTCATGCAAGCTTAATAAATAAGAGAACACCATTAAGTGTTCTCTTATAGGTCGTTATTTTACGAAGCTCATTACTTCAGAAGCGAAATCTTCCTGTTTCTTTTCAATGCCTTCGCCCAATTGATAACGAACGAATCTCTTGGCTTTGGCATTGTGTTCCTTCAGCAGGCCGGCAATGGATTTATCCGGATCCTTGATGAATTCCTGGTCAACCAGGCAAACTTCCTTGTAGTACTTCTGAATGCGGCCCAGAACCATTTTTTCAATGATTTTTTCAGGCTTGCCTTCGTTTTTAGCTTGTTCGGACAGAACTTCCTTTTCGTGATCCAGTTCAGCTTCAGGAACTTGGGTACGATCCAGGTAAGCAGGGTTGGCTGCAGCAATGTGCATAGCCACGTCCTTGGCAACTTCAGCGTCGCCGCCTTCCAGTTCAACCAGAACGCCGATTTTGCCGCCGCCATGGATGTAATGGCCAACGGTGTCATTGCCATATTCGTAAACGGTGAAACGACGGATGTCGATTTTTTCGCCGATTTTGGCAATGGCTTCGGTGATTACGTCGCTGACTTTCTTGTCAGTGCCCAGGAAGGTTTGGTTTGCCAGTTCAGCCACATCAGCCGGTTTGTTGGCAGCGATGTGTTTGGCCACGGACAGAACCAGGTTTTTATAGTCATCGGTGTTGGCCACGAAGTCAGTTTCGCAGTTGACTTCCAGCAGGACAGCGATTTTGTTAGCTTCGTCAACGTAAGCGTCAACAATGCCTTCAGCAGCTACGCGGCTGGCTTTCTTGGCAGCCTTGGACAGACCTTTTTCTCTCAGGTAGTCGATTGCCTTGTCCATATCACCATCGGTAGCGGTCAGGGCTTTTTTGCAGTCCATCATGCCGGCACCGGTACGTTCACGCAGTTCTTTTACTAAGCTTGCGGTAATTGCCATCAGTATTCCTCCTGTATAATGGATGTATTTATCTTAGTTTTCTTGAGCAGCTTCTTCAGCAGCGTTTTCTTCTTCAGCAGCAACGGCTTCTTCATCCACAGCGCTGGCTTTGCCTTCCAGAACGGCATCAGCCATTTTGCTGGTCAGCAGGCGTACGGCACGGATAGCGTCGTCGTTGGCAGGCATCAGGTAGTCAACTTCATCCGGATCGCAGTTGGTGTCAACGGTAGCTACGATAGGAATGTGCAGTTTACGGGCTTCCAGAATAGCGTTATGTTCTTTGCGGGGATCGATAACGAACAGAGCGCTGGGGAGCTTCTTCATGTTCTTGATACCGCCCAGGTATTTTTCCAATTTTTCCATTTCATGGCGCAGAACGATAACTTCTTTCTTCGGCAGAACGTCGAAGGTGCCTTCTTCTTCCATTTTTTCCAGATCATGCAGCCGTTTGATACGGGTTTGGATGGTCTTGAAGTTGGTCAGCATGCCGCCCAGCCATCTTTCGTTTACATAGAATTGGCCAGCACGTTCAGCTTCTTCTTTGATAGCGCCTTGGGCTTGTTTCTTGGTACCTACGAACAGAACGGTACCGCCATTGGCAGCCAGTTCACGCAGGAAGTTGTAGCATTCTTCTACCTTCTTAACGGTCTTTTGCAGGTCGATGATGTAGATGCCGTTTCTTTCGGTGAAGATGTAGGGAGCCATCTTAGGGTTCCAACGTCTGGTCTGATGACCAAAATGCACACCTGCTTCTAAAAGTTGTTTCATGGATACAATTGCCATTTTTCTTTCCTCCTGTTTTTCCTCCGCAGCTCATTTTTCGCTTAACCCCTTCCGAGGACAGCCGCGTTCTGACGCTGCGTGTGTGTTTAATGGGGCTGTGAATTCACAACCGCTCTAGATTATACCATAAGTGTTCCAAAAGTTGCAAGAGTGTTTTCGGCCTTCATTAGGCCTGCACTGCCTGCAAAATTTCCTGCTTCAGGGTTTCCGCCTTGTCCAGCCAGTCCTCGCCGGCTTCGCCCCCGCCCTGGGCAGATTGGGCCTTGCCCCCGCCCCGGCCTCCAAACAGCTGGTTGGCCATTTGGCAATAAGCCTTGCAGTCCCCGGAGCCACCCGGGCTCACGGCAAACTGGTACATCACCCGGGCGCCGTCCTTTACCAAAATGCAGCACAGGACATTTTCCAGGGAGGACAACTTCTTCAGGGCATTCTTCCCGTCGGCACTGGAGCCTTCCAGGGTCATAAACAGCAGCCTGGTGCCAGCCCCAAATACCGGTGCCTTTGCAAGCAGGGCCGGCAGCTGCAGCTCCAGCAGCTCCTGGTTTTTGCTGCGCAGGGCCCCCTTCAGGTCAACAATTTCCTGATGCAGCTTTTGCACCGCCGGCAGCACTTCCTCCGTCTTCACCGACAGAAAATTGCTGGTTTCTTCCAGAATGCAATTTCTCTGGTGCATAGCCGCAAGTGCCCGCTTGCCGCAGAGGAATTCGATCCGGGAGCCCCCCTTATGCTTGGCAAAGCGGATAATCTTGATAACGCCTACCATTCCCGTATAGGGCGGATGGGTGCCGCAGCAGGTGCAGATATCCCCGTTTTTGATGTCCACCAGCCGGATGGTGCCCCGGAGCTTTTCGTTCTTTTTCCGCAGGGGGTATTGATCCAGTTCCGTATGCTGCAAATAATGGACCGTTATAGGATCATTTTCCCAAATGCCCTGGTTGGCAAAAAGTTCCGCCTTGGCGGCCTTTTCCTCGTCAATTTCCTGGTCCAGGTCGATGAAAACACTTTCTTCGTTCATATGGAAGCCCACATTGTTGGCCCCGCAGGTTTTCCAAAAAGCATAGGACAGCATATGCTCGCCGCAATGCTGCTGCATCCGGTCAAGCCGCAGGTCCCAGTTGAGAACCACATGGACCTTCTGTCCAGCTTCCAGCGGGCTGTGGGTATAATGCCGCACTTCCCCAGCTGCATCAGAGGCGTAGTAAACCGGAACACCCTTAATCGTGCCCTGATCGGACAGCTGACCGCCGCCTTCGGGGAAAATCACCGTTTTGTCCAGGACCACTTCGTAATGGTCGTCCTTGGGTTCACAGGAGATGACCACCGCATCACATGCTTTTAACAGGGAATCCGTTTCATACAGTTTCTCGGTCATAGAACCTCACCTCTAATTTTTCTCCTGTCTCCAGAGTTACTGGCAGGCCCAGCTCCTCCTGAAAATACCGGAGATTGGACCGGTGCTGGCCCCTGACCATGGATTCCAGCCCTTTGGGACAGGTAATAACCATATTATAGTTTCCTGGGGGCAGAGATGCAATCTGCCGGAGAATTTTCAGACGAATGGAGTAGGACTTCACCAGTTCCCCAAAGGCCGGGTGGAAGGGCCCTGCCAGAATATGCCCGGGAGCGCACAGTTCCCTGTCCGGCTGAAGGCCCAAGCGGATTACCTGAATGCCGGCCCCAGTAAAGGCGTCGTAAAGCAGGGTGCTCTCCTCCACTGCGTCCTCCAGACTCTGGGGCTGATAGCTGCCCTGCCGGTACGCCGCAGCCAGAGGCGTGCCCTGGATTACCAGCACCGGATAAATCCGTACCAGTTCCGGGTGAATCGCCAGCACCTGGTCCCGGGTCTGGAGCAGACTTTCCCGGTCCTGCCCCGGCAGCCCCGTCATCAGCTGAAGCCCCAGGGTAAAGCCCGCTGCCTGGATAAGCCGGGAGGCTTCCCATACGTCCCTGGCGCTGTGCCCCCGTTCCGTTAGGGCCAGCACCCGGTCGTCCAGGGACTGGGCCCCCAATTCCACCACTGTGACCCCATGGGTTTTTAGCAAAGCCAGTTCCTGGTTATCAATAGCGTCCGGCCGGGTGGAAAGCCTGAGGCTGCCAAAAAGACCCTGGGCCCGATATGTTTCGGCCAGCTCCAAAAGGGCCTGCTGCAGCTTCAGGTCAAGGGCCGTAAAGGAACCCCCGTAAAAGGCCAGCTGGTTTTCCAGGCTGGGCCGCACCCAGGTACTGAGCTCCGCCAGCTGCCGTTGGGCCCCCCCCAGGCCGCTTTCCGTTTCCCCGCTGATGGTCCTCTGGTTGCAAAACACACATTGGTGGGGACAGCCCAGGTGGGGAATGAATACGGGCAGTATCATGTTAACGCCTTCTTCCTAAAAGAAAAGGTGCTCCAACCGAAATTGGAACACCTTCAGCCTATTTTTTTAATGCTTCGTGGGCAGCCCGCTGCTCGGCTTCCTTTTTGGTCCGGCCGCGGCCCCGTCCCCGCTCTACCTGGTTCACCAGCACCCGCATGACAAACGTGCGGTTATGGCTGGGACCATCGGCGGAAACCTGTTCGTACACAATATCCACCGGTCCATGTTCCTGAACCACTTCCTGGAACCGGGTCTTGTAGTCCCGGTCAATTCCGTTGGCCGTCAGTTCGGGAATCCGCTGGATCAGCAGACGGTTTAACAGCTCTGTGGCCTGGGCAAAACCCTGGTCCAGATAATAGGCACCCAGTACTGATTCAAAGGCGTCTGCCAGAATGGAAGGATTTTCCTCCCCATCCAGGTTCAGTTCCCCTTTGCCCAGCAGCAGGTGCTTACCCAGCTGCATTTCCGTAGCCAGCTGTGCCAGAGTTTCCTCACAGACCAGAAAGGCCCGGAATTTGGAAAGCTCCCCTTCATCCAGCTGGGGATAGTGGCGGTACAGATGGGTGCTGACCACCAGACTGAGAACGGAATCCCCCAGGAATTCCAGACGCTGGTTATGCTCTGGCCGGGGTTTTACCTTGGCCTCATACGCATAGGAGGTATGGGTCAAAGCCGTATTGAGTAAGCCCAGGTCCTGCATGGTCATACCCAAACCCTGACAGAACTCCTCAAGCTCCTTACGCCGTTTTTCTTCCATCACAGGAACCCTTAGTCCTGGTATTTGCGGAAGCAGATGCAGGCATTGTGACCGCCAAAACCAAAGTTGTTGGACAGTACCACATTGACTTCTGCTTTACGGGCCGTATTGGGCACGTAGTCCAGATCCAGGCCTTCTTCCGTATCCACATCTTCATAGTTGATGGTGGGAGGAAGAATGCCGTTTTCAATGGTCAGTACAGAAGCCACAGCTTCCACACCGCCGGCAGCACCCAGCAGGTGACCGGTCATGGATTTGTTGGAGCTCATGGGAACGTCTTTGGCCCGGTCGCCGAAGATTTTCTTGCAGCACAGGGTTTCGTTCAGGTCGTTCCGATGGGTGGAAGTACCGTGGGCGTTGACGTAGTCCACATCATCCGGAGTGAGGCCCGCATCTTTGATGGCAGCCAGCATGCATTCAGCAGGCATTTCGCCGCTGGGATCCGGAGCGGTAATATGGTAAGCATCGCAGTTGTAGCCATAGCCCACCAGTTCGGCGTAGATATGGGCACCGCGCTTCTTGGCATGTTCCAGTTCTTCCAGAACAATAATGCCGGCGCCTTCACCCATAACGAAACCGTCTCTCTTCTTGTCGAAGGGGCAGGAGGCTTTTTCCGGATGTTCATTGTTCCGGGACAGCGCTTTCATATTGTCGAAACCAGCCACGGCAATGGGAGAAATAGCAGCTTCCGTACCGCCGGCCAGCATAATGTCGGCATCGCCGTATTGGATAATGCGCAGGGCATCACCAATGCAGTTGGAACCCGTAGCACAGGCCGTTACAATGGCCGTGTTGGGGCCCTTGACACCCAGGTCAATGGCAATCTGGGCAGCCGGCATATTGGGGATTTCCATAGGAATAAAGAACGGGCTGATCTTGCTGGGGCCCTTGGTTACATATTTGTTGGCTGCATCCAGGAAAGTATGGATACCGCCAATACCCGTGCCAACGCAGACACCTACCCGGACAGCGTCTTCCTTGCTCAGGTCCAGGTCAGCATCCTTTACAGCCATTTTGCCGCAGGCAACAGCGAACTGGGTAACCCGGTCCATTCTCTTGCCTTCCTTGCGGTCGCCGTATTCGGAGAAATCAAAGCCCTTAACTTCCCCGGCAATTTTGCAGGAAAAGTCAGTGGTATCAAATTGCGTGATCAGGCCGATCCCGGATTTGCCTGCAATCAGGTTATTCCAGAATTCATCCTTACCAATACCAATGGGAGTAATGGCGCTAACACCGGTCACAACCACTCTACGTTTCAAAAGGATCACCTCTTATTTAGAATTGTTCAGTTCTTCCCGTAATCTTCTGAAGATCTCGTGGACGGGAAGAATTTCCTTAATTTTCCACATATTTGCACCGGTAAACACCAGGCCTGTTTCCAGATCTCCCTGCTGCGCCCGGGTCAGAGCCTTAATAATGCAGAAACTCCGGGAGCAATGTTTCAGACAGCTGTCACAGCTAAATGGCTTGGTTGGATGACCTTCCAATACCGCCTTGGAGAACGGATTCAATAAGGCTCTGCCTTTAAATCCCACCGGGCTATCTATCTGAACCACATCATCTTTGGTCATTTTCAAATAAAATTGTTTCAGCATGGGCGCACTATTGGATTCTTCACTGGCAGCAAACCGGCTGCCCATCTGAACCCCGCTGGCTCCCATTTGCAGCAATTCTGCCACATCATAGCCATCCACAGCACCACCGGCTGCAATGACGGGAATCTTCACTACCGAAAGGATTTCCGGCAAAATATCTTTAATCGAACGCTGAGTTCCCAGATGGCCACCGGCCTCCGTTCCTTCCACCACTACAGCGGAAGCGCCCAGACGCTCTGCTATTTTCGCTAATTTGGCATAAGAAACTATCGGCACAATAGGAACATCATATTCCTTGCCGACAGAAAACATATCTCTGGAAAAACCAGCCCCAGCCACAATCAAGTCGACTTTTTCCTGGGCTGCAGTCGTTATCAGCCCTTTAAATTCACGGGCGGCAACCATTGCATTGATACCAATCATTCCCTTGCCATTGGATAACTTTCTGGCAAGACGGATTTCTTTACGCAGCTCATCAAAGGGCAGACCAGAAGCAGCGATCAGTCCCACACCGCCCTCATTGGCCACCGAAGCCGCCAACCGCGCCGTGGACAAGCGGATAGCCATACCGCCTTGAACGATAGGCATAGTTGCTACTTTTTCACCAATCTTCAGCACTGGCACTTTCAACAACAATCCCCCATTTCAGATCAAAAAGATCATGGATAAAGCTCGGAAAGTCCCGTAAGGGACCTTCCGAAAATAATGGGATATTATTTTTTGTCTTCTTTATCCAACAGTTCTACTGCGTCTCTTACAGTGCGGATTTTTTCAGCAACTTCATCAGGGATTTCAGTGTTGAATTCTTCCTCAAAAGCCATGATCAATTCCACAATGTCCAGAGAATCAGCTCCCAAGTCATCAATAAAAGTAGAATCCATCTTTACGTCTTCAGGAGCTACGCTCAGCTGATCAACCGTAATAGCCTTTACTTTTTCAAAAGTACTTTGTTCGCTCATTCCTATTCACCTCCTTCCAGCTCTCTAACACATAATCATACTACATTACCATGCCACCGTCCACGTTTAAAACCTGGCCGGTTATATAAGCAGCTTCATCAGATACTAGAAATAAAACTGCGTTGGCAACATCTTGAGGCTCTCCTGCCCGTCCCAGAGGGATGGTGCAAGCCATTTCAGCTTTTTGCTCATCAGTGAGCACGCTGGTCATATCGGTTGCGATAAAGCCGGGAGCCACCGCATTCACGGTGATATTCCGGGAGGCCACTTCCTTGGCCAGGGACTTGGTAAAACCGATAACACCGGCTTTGGCAGAAGCATAGTTTGCCTGCCCTGCATTGCCCATTTCCCCAACTACAGAAGCCATATTTACAATACGGCCGCCTTTTTGCTTCATCATGGTTCTCAGTACTGCTTTGGAACAGTTGAACACACCCTTCAGGTTGGTGTTCATCACATCGTCCCAGTCGGCTTCCTTCATTCTCATGAGAAGGCCGTCCCGGGTAATCCCTGCGTTGTTCACCAGGATGTCCAGTCTGCCCAGTTCCTTTACCACACGGCCAACGATATCCGCAACCCCGTTGGTATCGGCAACACTGCCTTGTACCAGCAGCGCCTTGCGGCCCAGCTTTTCAATGGCAGCGGCTACTTCTTCAGCAGCAGCGGTGTTCCCAGCATAGTTGATGGCCACATCTGCGCCATGTTCTGCCAGGGTCAGGGCGATGGCACGGCCAATGCCCCGGGAGCCGCCTGTTACCAAAGCTACTTTGCCAGCTAAATTCATTTTATCTGACCTCCTTTAAATAAGCAAGAGTTTTTTCCAAACTAGCCAGGTCTTCTACGTTCTGGCCGCTAAAGGAGCGATCAATTTTCTTCACAAAGCCCGTCAGGACTTTGCCCGGGCCCACTTCGATAAAGGTGGTAACCCCAGCCTGGATCATGTAGCGTACGCTGTCTTCCCACAGTACCGGGCTGGCAGCCTGCTTAACCAGGATTTTGCGGATTTCGTCGCCTTTTTGTTCCGGCTGGGCCGTTACGTTGGCAATCACCGGAATCTTGGCGTCGGCAATTTTCACCTGGTCCAGCACTTCTGCCAAACGGTCGGCAGCAGGCTGCATCAGGGTGCTGTGGAAAGGTGCGCTGACCGGCAGGACAATGGCGCGCTTGGCACCAGCTGCCTTCAGGGCTTCCGAGGCTTCCCGCACTGCATCCGTGGCACCGGCGATAACTACCTGGCCCGGGCAGTTGAAGTTTACAGGCTGTACAGCAAGACCCGTACGGTCCTGTACTTCCTTGCAGATTTCCTTAATCTTTTCCGTATCCAGGGCAATAATGGCAGCCATGGCGCCTTGGCCCACAGGAACAGCTTCCTGCATGAATTGGCCTCTCTTGCGTACAACCCGTACGGCATCGGCAAATTTCAGGGAACCAGCAGCCACCAGAGCGGAATATTCACCCAAGCTGTGGCCGGCAGCCACGTCCGGGAATACTTCGTGTTCTTCCAGCACCTTCAGGGCAGCCACACTGCAAGTCAGAATGGCCGGCTGGGTGTTGTAGGTCAGCCGCAGCTGTTCTTCCGGGCCCTTAAAGCACAGGTCCGTCATGGAAAAGCCCAGGGCTTCGTCCGCTTCCTTGAAAACGTCCTTGACGCAGGCGTAATTGTCGTACAGTTCCTTCATCATGCCCACGGTCTGGGAACCCTGACCCGGGAATACAAAAGCAATCTTACTCATCCTTTAGCCTCCTCGTCCTTTTGCCATTTTACCACCAGCGAACCGTAGGTCAAGCCGGCCCCAAAGCCCACCATCACTACATTGTCGCCCTTATGGATGCGTCCCTGATCCCGTGCTTCACACAGTGCAATGGGAATGGAGGCACCGGAGGTGTTGGCGTATTTATCCAAATCAACCATAATTTTTTCTTCAGGCAGGTGCAGCCGTTTGGCAGCGGAAGCAATGATCCGCACATTGGCCTGATGGGGTACCAGCAAATCGATATCCCCCTTGGTCATGCCGGCCTTTTCCAGGGCCTTCAGGGTACTGTGCCCCATGACCTTTACGGCAAACTTAAAGACCTCGGACCCCACCATATGGATGGAGTGTTCCTTGTTGGCCACCGTTTCGTAGCTGGCAGGTTTCCGGGAACCGCCAGCAGGCATGTTCAGAAAATCTCCCCCAGCCCCGTTGGCGCCCAGGTCCACGGACAAAATCCCGTAGCCGTCTTCCACCTGGCCCAGTACTGCCGCACCGGCCCCATCACCAAAGATGATGCAGGTGTTGCGGTCTTCCCAGTTGAGAATCCGAGACAGGGTTTCTGCCCCTACCACCAGGACCTTCTTGTACAGCCCGGAGGCGATGGTCTGGCTGGCGATGCCGCAGGCATACACAAAACCGGAGCAGCCGGCCGCCAGGTCAAAGGCAGCCGCATGGGTGGCGTGAAGCTTGTCCTGCAAAATGCAGGCCACTGAAGGGAATTTCATATCCGGAGATTCGGTGCCTACCACAATCAGGTCCAGCTCCTCTGCCGCAACGCCGGCATCTTCCAGCGCCCGCTGGGCAGCAATCAGGGCCAAATCAGAGGTCGCCTGTTCCGGTGCTGCAATATGCCGCTCCCGGATACCCGTTCTCTCCACAATCCAGTCGTTGCTGGTGTCCACCATTTTTTCCAAATCAAAGTTGGTCAGTACTTTTTCAGGCACATAATAGCCCATGCCTAAAAAGCCAACACTGGGTTTATTGCTCATATTTACAGTTCACCACTTTCTTCGTCCTGCATAATGGTCTGACGAATATGCCCTACCACATCTTTCTCCGTCAGTTCCATGGCCACCCGCACTGCATTTTTGATGGCCTTGGCCTTGGAGCTGCCGTGGCAGATGATAAAGGGGGCACGGACACCCAGGAGCAGAGCACCGCCGTATTCCGAAGCATCCATCTGCTTCATCATGCTGTAAAGCGCCGGTTTCATCATCAGGGCTCCCAGCTTGGCCAGCACGCTGCTGCGCTTCAGGGTATTCTTGAAAATATCCACAATGGCAGAGCCCAGGCCTTCCATGGTCTTTAATACCACGTTGCCCACAAACCCGTCACAAACCACTACGTCTACGGAACCCTTGTTGATGTCCCGTCCTTCTACATTGCCAATAAAATTGATATGCGGGTCCGCTTTCATCAAAGGGTAGGTGGCCAGGCACTGCTCGTTGCCCTTGGTCTCCTCTTCCCCAATGTTTAGCAGCCCTACCCGGGGATTGGGAAGGCCCAGCTGCAGTTCTGCGTACACAGAACCCATTACAGCACTTTTCACCAGGTTTTCCGGCTTGGCGTCCACCATGGCGCCGGAGTCAACCAGAACCGTAGCCCCGGTAATGCTGGGAATCACCGTAGCAATGGCCGGACGGTCAATGCCTTTGATCCGGCCCAGGCCAAACAGGGCAGAAGCCACTGCAGCCCCGGTACTGCCGGAGGAAACCAGTGCGTCACATTCCCCTTCCTTCAGGAGGCGGGTTGCCACCACAATGGAAGCGTCCTTCTTTTTCTTCACGCTGATGCCGGGATGATCTTTCATCTCGATAACTTGGCTGGCGTGATGAATGGTAATCTTAGGATTCTTTTCCTGATGCTCCTGCATCAGTGCCTGGCGGATGGTTTCTTCATCTCCTACCAGTACTACCTCGCAGCCATATTCGTTGACAGCCTGAAGTACACCCTTGATAATTTCCTGAGGGCCATAGTCAGTACCCATTACATCAACTGCGATTTTCATCTTCTTGGTTCCTCTTTTCCGGAATGGCAACAATCAGAAATTTAGCCCGGAACACTTCCTTATGGTTGTTTCTGATTTTCACCCAAATCGTATATTTATCTTCCTGCTTCCGAACCACTTCGGCCCGGGCCACCAGAATGGCACCCGTATACACAGGAATCTTGTATTTCACATTTGCCACACCGGTCAACGCTGCCGGTGCGTCAATTACTGCCAAGGCCAGGGAATTGGCCTGGGCAAACATGTATTGCCCTCTTGCTACGCCTGTTTTCTCCAGAACCATCTCTTTGTCCACGGTCATCATGGAAATACCGCTGTGACCGATGTCCAGGTCAATCAGTTCGCCTACAATATCGGCACTGGTGATGGCCTGCAATTTTTCCTGGGCGTTTTCCGCCATGTGACGGGTCCGTTCCCGAAGTTCGGGAATCCCCAGGGCCAACCGATCCAGTCGGATGGTTTGGATACTGACTTGAAAGGTTTCGGCCAGATGCTCGTCGGTCAAGAAAGGATTCTTGTCCAAAAGCTGCTGAAGCCTCTGTTGGCGTGCCTTCTTCTGTGCTGCAGAACCCATTCTATCACCTACTTTTAGTACCTAGTCATAACACTAGAGCCTATTATACCAAAGAACGGGCAAAATACAATAGCTCGCACAAAAAACCTACAATAATTTACAGCTTCTTCATAGATTTTGCAGCATCCCTCCCCACTTGTCAGAAAGGTTAGGCCCGCCAGAAGAAATTCCGGCAGACAGCCAGGGATATTTTGCCTAAGCCAAATATCTCCAGCATCTATTATAATGCAAAACTTCGAAAGAAGAAACCTTATCCCTTTAGAAAGCACGCAGCGGCATTCACTGCAAAAAAAGAACGCCGCCCCATAGAGCGACGTTCATTTTTTCAGGTCTCCCGCAGGATTCCTTATTCAGCTTCTTTCACTACTTCCTTACCATCGTAATAGCCACATTCAGGGCAAACATGGTGAGGGCGCTTCAGCTCATGGCATTGAGGGCATTCAACCAAGCCAGGAGCAGCCAGTTTCCAATTAGCGCGACGGGAATCGCGGCGAGCTTTCGACATTTTTCTCTTTGGTACTGCCATTATCGTACACCTCCTAAACTCAACCTATTTCTCTAACAATGCCTCAAGAGCCTGCAGCCTGGGATCGATGGACCGAGTATCACAATGACATTCCGTCACGTTGCGATCCGCTCCACAGACAGGGCAAATCCCTTTGCAGTCCGGTTTGCACAGCATTCTGGCAGGTATGGCCAGCAGCAGGGACTCCCTTAAAGCATCTGTAACATCAACCACATCAAACTTATAGGTAAAGGCATCCTCTTCCAGCCCCGGGGTTCCTTCCGGATAGTACCGTTCGTCCACCTTGGCGGTGAGGTCCAGTACCACATCCTTCAGGCAGCGGGCACAGGTTCCCCGCACCGTGAAGTTCTCCGTGGCCGTCAGCAGCAGCACATCGCCGCCGTTGGCTAGGGTACCTTCTATGGTAATGGGACCTTGCAGTTCCGCATCTTCCGGCAGGATATTTAACTCTTTGCCGGTCAGGGTATACTGAAAAGATTCAGACCCTACGAGTTTCTTTTTGATTTCTGCTACATTGATTTTGATCATATTATCAACCGTTACATTATATCTAGGCTTTCACCCTTTGTCAAGCAAAAGCCCGAAAACATTTTCTTATTTGCAGAGTCTATTGGTATCCCGAGCGATAACCAATTCTTCGTTGGTGGGGATCAGAAATACCTTTACCTTGGAATCAGCAGCGCTGATTTCGGTGTCTTTGCCGCGTACATTGTTGCGGTCAGCATCAATCTTCACGCCCAGGAATTCCAGGCCAGCGCATACTTTGGCACGGGTGGTGATGTCGTTTTCGCCTACACCAGCAGTGAAGACGATGGCATCAACGCCGCCCATAGCAGCAGCATAAGCGCCGATGTAGCGTTTTACCTGATAGCAGAACATATCCAGGGCCAGTTGGGCCTTATCGTTGCCTTTGGCAGCAGCATCTTCAAGGTCACGGAAGTCGCTGGAAACGCCGGATACACCCAAAACGCCGCATTCCTTGTTCATGTATTTGTCCATGGCAGCAGCATCCAGGCCTTTTTTGCTCATCAGAATGGGCACTACAGCAGGATCGATGGAACCAGTACGGGTACCCATCAGAACGCCGTCCAGCGGAGTGAAGCCCATGGAAGTATCCACGGATTTGCCGCCGTCTACAGCGGTGATGCTGGAGCCGTTGCCCAGATGGCAGGTGATGATTTTGGTATCGGCAATGTCCTTGCCCAGCATTTCAGCAGCCCGAGCAGCTACGAATCTGTGGGAAGTACCATGGAAACCGTATTTACGGATGCCGTACTTTTCGTATTCTTCGTATTTAACGCCGAACATATAAGCCACAGGAGGCATGGTTTGATGGAAAGCCGTATCAAATACAGCCACTTGCGGGGTGTTGGGCATCAGTTTTTGGCAGGCACGGATACCAGCTACGTTAGGCGGCTGATGCAGAGGTGCCATATCGCTCAGGCCTTCAATCTTGGCCAGTACTTCGTCGTTAATGACAACGGATTCGCTGAAGATTTCGCCGCCATGTACCACTCTGTGGCCCACAGCATCGATTTCGTCCATGGATTTGATAACGCCATGGTTGGGATCAACCAGAGCAGCCAGTACTTTTTTGATACCGTCTACATGATCGGGGATCTCGCTTTCCAGTCTTACTTTGTCCTTACCGGCAGGCGTATGCGTCAAAACAGAGCCTTCAATACCGATACGTTCAACCAAACCTTTAGCAATGACAGATTCATCATTCATATCAATCAGCTGATATTTGATGGAAGAGCTGCCGCAGTTAACAACAAAAATCTTCATTCCCTTGCCTCCTGATCAACTACTGAGTTTTCAAGCAGTATTACGCATTTTCTATAATACCTAACTATTTTAGCAAAGTTAGCCCAGAATGTCTAGAAAAGAATTGTTTCCGGGCTGAATTCAGTCTCTTTTCCCCGGCCTCCGCCCTTGCGTGCCGCCCCTCCTGCCGCTACAATAGAAAGGAATACAAGGCAGGGGCAAAAAGTGATTTTCGCCCCGGGCCCAAACTTTTCTTTAAGGAGGCCCCTATGAACCCAGCTGCCGTCATCGGCATTATCGCAGAATATAACCCCTTCCACAAGGGGCATCAATACCAGCTTTCCCAGGTCCGGCAAAAATTTCCTGACGCACCTGTCATCGCCGTTAGCAGCGGCAGCCTGACCCAGCGGGGTGAGGCTCCTATTTGGGACAAATGGAAACGGACCCGGCTGGCCCTTTTGGGCGGCGTGGACCTGGTGCTGGAGCTGCCAGTGGTCTACAGCCTCCAAAGCGCCCGGGAATTTGCCCGGGGTGCCGTTGCCTGCCTTCAGGCTACAGGCGTAGTCACCCACCTGTCCTTTGGCTGTGAGACTCCGAATTTGGCCCTCTTGGAGCGCCTGGCCAAGGAACAGCCGGCCAAGGTACAGTGGGAAGCTGCCCTTTCCCAGGGACTATCCTATGCCAAGGCGGCGGAGCAGGTCTACGGTAGGCTGAATCCCCGCTACCCCGCCCTGCTCCAGGGCTCCAACAACCTTTTGGCCCTGGAATACCTGCGGGCAATTGGCAGCCTGGCACCCCAGCTTCAGCCCCTGCCCGTCCTGCGCCAGGGCAGCGCCTACGGCAGCACCACCCTGGAGGATACCCTGGCCAGCGCCTCCGCCCTGCGCAAAGCGCTGAAACGTGACGGGTTAACCCCAAGGGCCGCCCAGCAATTTCCCGAGGCCGAACTGCCCTGGATCAGGACCTGGTTAGCCCAGGGGCTTTGCGGTCTGCCGGAAGACCGCCTGTCCCTGCTGCTCTCCTACACCCTGGAATGCTCCTCCCCAGCGGCCATCCGCACGGCCTGCCTTACCAGCGAGGGCCTGGAAGACCTGGTGTACAAGCACCGCCGGGCCGGCTCCTTTACTGCCCTGGTAGAAGCGTGCGCCACCCGGCGCTACTCCCCTTCCCGGATTCGCCGGCTGCTGTGGCAGCTGCTGCTCTCCCAGCCAGACTGTACTTTTAGCCAGGGCGCCAACGCTGCTCCCACCTACCTGCGGGTATTGGGCTTTAGCCCCAGGGGCCAGGAGCTGCTTCGCCAGCTCAAGCAGAAGGCCCAGCTGCCCCTGGTGCTCCAGGTAAACAAAAACACCCTGGCAAAGGCCCCTTCCGCCGCCTTTGCCGCCCAGCTTGCCCTGGACCTTAGGGCCGCCAACCTGTACCAGCTGCTGCAAACAGGCACGATCACGGACCTGGACTACCGCCTGCCGCCAGTGCGCCTGTAGCTGCCAATTTTACCCATAAAAATAAGGACTGGGGATTTTCCTCAGTCCTTTGTTTTACCTATTATTTTCTGTCAGTACCGGATTCAATCCGATGATCTTCCGGATAGGAGGCCTTCAGGGCATCTCCATTTTCCTGAACAGCTTTCAGGGTCTTGTTCAGGTTTTCTTCCAGGTAGCTGAAGACATCTACCGCATACTGCATGGATTCACTATGCAGCTTATTGGCATAAGCTTCCGCAGCAGCCCGCATATCGTGGTCATACTGCTGGCCTTCAGCCAGAATCTGGTTGGCCTTGTTTTCCGCAGCTTTTACCACTTCTTCCTGGCGTACCAGGCGGTCAGCTTCAGCCTTGGCCAAATCCACAATCCGGTTGCCTTCGGCATGAGCCTGTTCCACAATGTGGTCCGCTTCCGTACGGGATTTTTCGATAATGCTCTTTTGTTCTTCCAGCAGGTCGTGGGCTCTCTTGATTTCCTGAGGTACAGCAGCCCGCAGCTTATCCATTACCATGGTAAGTTCATTTTCGTTGACAATCAATCTGCTGGTTAAGGGAATCCGAAATCCCTCTTGCAGAATACTTTCCATTTCGTCCAAGATTTTGTCTAATTCCATGACCATCTATCCCTTCCCTTAATGTAATAGAGAAAATCATTAGCGAGCTTTTCCGCGCTGCATGACTTCATTTTGAATACATTCCGGTACAAAACCGGTGATGTTGCCGCCGAAATACACCATTTCCCGCACCCCTGAAGAACTGAGATACGAATATTTCGCGTTGGTCATAATAAAGACCGTTTCCAAATTCTTATCGATTTCCTTCATCAGCAGGGCGCGCTGGAATTCGTACTCAAAATCAGTGAATGTCCGCAAGCCACGTACAATAAACTTGGCCCCTTCCTGTTCGCAGAACTCGTTCAAAAGCCCTGAAAAACTGGTAACCCGGATATTCGGGATGTGGGCGGTCGCTTTCTCGATCATGGCTACCCGCTCTTCCATGGAAAACATGGCTTTGTCCTTGGCGGGGTTGACGAATACGCTGACAATCAGCTCGTCAAACATTTTGCTGGCTCGTTCAAAAATATCCAAATGGCCCATGGTAACCGGGTCAAAACTACCCGGACAAACGGCTTTCCGCACGTTAAACCTCCAATAGCAGCAAGATTTGCTAAATCTCATTATAACAAAAACAGCTTACGATTTCCACCTAATTAAAGATATTTTCGTGTCTCCGTACTTTTCTGTTCGGATTTCTGTCCCTTCCTCCACATATTGGGCTGGATCCTCTTCCAGGGAATGTTCCAACACCAAAAGGCCGCCGGGTTTCAGCACCGGACGCTTTAGCAGTGCCTTGTACACCAGCTCGTTAAGGCCCTTGTTGTAGGGCGGGTCCGAAAAAATCAGGTCAAACTGCTGGTGTTCCTGCTCCAATATAGCCAGGCCATTGACGGCGTCCGTATGAATCAGCCGCACCGCCTCCTGGGCCCGGGCCTTTTCCACATTGGCCTTCACCAGTTTCAGGCTCTCCCGGCTCTTGTCAAAATACACCACACTGGCTGCACCCCGGCTCCAGGCTTCCAGGCCCAGATTGCCGGTTCCCGCAAAGGCATCCAGCACCACTGCTCCAGGAAGCCGGGACTGGATAATGCTAAACAGGGCTTCCTTTACCCTATCGGAAGTGGGGCGTACCAGATAATTTTTGGGAGTAACCAGTTTCAGGCCCCTGGCCTTGCCGGTAATAATGCGCATCTGCGCCACTTCCTTTCGTGAGATATCAAATCAATTATAAACTGTACCCGTTCCTGGTGCAAGAAAAAACCTGGGTGTACACAAATTGTGCGGAATTTTTTGCACCCCTCCCCCCGTTTTCCCGGGGAAGTGTAGTCATTTTCTGGCACTTACGATATAATGATACCATTCTATAAGAAAAGGAGCCTTCCCCGTGAAACGAAAACCCCTGCTTGCCCTGGCAGTGCTTTGCACCGCAGCCGGCCTTCTGCTCCACGGCCGCCTTGCGCCCCGGGGGGAGAACTATACACCGCCGCCCATACCAGCTACAGCCCATTGGGCCCTGCTGCCCATTGACAACCGGCCGCCCTGCCGGGACTTTACCGTGGAACTGGGTGCCCTGGCAGGGATTTCCGTTACCGCACCTCCGGACAATATCATGGACTGGTACGAAAAGCCGGCCAATATTCCTGCCCTGAAAACCTGGCTGGAAGCCCAGCTGCCCCAGCAGCAGGGAGCTATCATTTCCACGGACCTGCTCCTGTTCGGCGGTCTTCTCCACTCCCGGATTCACCAGGTAGATGAAGAAAAGGCCGGGGAACTGTTCACCTACCTGTCCGATTTAAAAGAAACCTATCCGGACAAGCAGTACTACCTGTACAGCATCATCCCCCGGCTGCTGATCAGCGACCATGTGCTCCCTGACCGGTGGTACCAGTGGCATCTCATGACCTGGACCATCAACATGGACAAAAAGCTCCAGGGCCTGCCCTATGACCATGCCCTGTACGAAGAAGTCAAGGCCCTGATTCCCATGGATTTGAAGTGGAAATACATTACCCTGTACCAGAACAACGACCGGCTGAACCAGGAACTGATCCAGTTCGTTACAGAAGAAAACCTCACGGACCTGGTCATCGGTCAGGACGACGCCCAGCCCTACGGCCTGCCCAACCATAACCGGCACAACGCTACAGCCTACCTCAAGGAATACGACGAACATCCCCCCATCTATACCTCCCAGGGAGCCGATGAGCTGGGGGCCCTGGCCATTTCTCGGATCTACACCCGCAGCAATCACTGGCAGCCCAAAATCAAGGTAATGTACGGCACCCCCGAAATGCGGGACTACACCCTCCACTTTGTGCCCCAGACCCTGGGCCAGATTGCTTCGGACAAGATTCAGCTGGCAGGCGGCGTGGAAACGGATTCCCTGGACCAGGCGGATTTTGTGCTGTTCATCCACTGCGGCAGCGAAAAGAAGGAAAACTACACCCAAATTGCTGAGAATATCAAACTGCTCATGACCCAAAAACCCGTAGCCCTGGTGGACCTGTCCACCCGCTTTGCAGCCGGGGACTGCATCCTGCCCCACCTGGCGGCCAATGGCACGCCCCTGCCCCAGCTGCTGTCCTATTCCGGCTGGAATACGGCTTCCAATTCCATTGGCACCGCCGCAGCCCAGGGCACCATTGTCACCGGCCAGGCAAAGCGCCTGCCCAAGGACCAGCTGCCCGGCCTGTACAGCGCCAACTTCCGCTTCAACTACGCCCGGTTCCTGGACGACTGGGCCTACCAGAAGCTGATTCGCCCCCACATGGCCGAGCTCCAGGACCTTAACGGAGTAAATCCCCAGGACGCCGACCCCTACGCCCGGCAGACCCTGTTCTACATTGCCCGGGAACTGGGCATCTACAACAAGCTGCTGCTGTGGTACTGCCGGAAATATCCCTACTACCAGGACGGAACCGACGCCTACTACCTGCAAAACGCGGACTTTACCGTAGGCCTCCCCTGGGAGAGGCCCTTTGAAATCCGCTTAAAAATTTATCAAGATTTTGGCAAATACCAATTGACAAATTAAGGAATAGCCTTTATAATCTATTAATGTGTTGTCGGGGCGTAGCGCAGTTTGGTAGCGCGCCTGGTTCGGGACTAGGAGGCCGCAGGTTCGAATCCTGTCGCCCCGACCATCTTAAAAAATAAGACAGTAACTTCGGTTGCTGTCTTTTTTGTTTGCCCTGAATCTCCTATAAAGCAACGAAAAAAATCCGGCTCTCCCAAAGGAAAGCCGGATTTTCTTTTTCGTTGCTTTACAGCATCTTGGCCCGCAGTTCTTCGCCGCTGAGAGGGCTCAAATAAGCAGGAGCAATATCGAATACAGTCTTGCAGCCCGTTGCCCCTTCCTTGGCCAGCCGTGCCAGGGCTCTTACATAGGCAATCACTGCATGAGCGGTGAATTCCGGGTTGGAATCCAAGGTCAGCCGGTATTCGATCACGTGGTTGTTTTCCTTGTTCACGCCAGTTTTGCCGGAACGGAATACGAAACCGCCATGGGCAAAGCCCTGGTGATTTTTGTTGAATTCTTCTTCCGAGATGAAGTGTACCGTAGTATCGTAATCGGAGAAGTAGTTGGGCATGGTTTTGATTTCCTCTTCCACCTTGGCAGCATCAGCGCCTTCTTCCAGCACCACGAAGCATTCCCGGGTATGTTTCTGCCGGGTGGTCAGTTCCGGATTCTTGCCGGCTCTTACCGCTTCCAGGGCTGCCTCCACAGGAATGGTGTATTGTTTGCCGTTCTTTACCCCTTTAATCCGGCGAATGGCATCAGAGTGGCCTTGGGATACGCCCTTGCCCCAGAAGGTATAATCCTTGCCGTCCGGCAGCAGTACGTTGCCATACAACCGTGCCAGGGAAAACAGGCCCGGATCCCAGCCTACAGAAATCATAGCCACCTTGCCGGCAGCCTTGGCAGCTGCATCTACTGCAGCAAAATGCTGAGGAATATGGGCATGGGTGTCAAAGGTATCGATGACATTAAACAAGGAAGCGTATTTAGGAGTTTGTACAGGCAGATCGGTAGCAGAACCACCGGCCAGGACCAGCACGTCGATTTTGTCCGTCCATTGGGCAATGTCGTTAACAGAAACTACAGGCACCCCTGCCGTAGCAATTTTCACCTGAGCCGGGTCACGCCGGGTAAATACCGCAGCCAGCTTTACATCCGGGTTATCCAAGAGAGCTGTTTCCACCCCTCTGCCAATATTACCATAACCTAAAATACCGATTTGCACTGTCATATGATCAACCTTCCTTTTGTATAATCTAGTGAACACGTTTTGCATTATACACGTATTGCGTTTATTTGTAAATATTTTAAACCGATTGTAACGCAAATAATACTGTATACTTTTTAAAAGATACGAAGTACTTAAAATACTGTATACAGTGTACGCTCAGGGTATCCTACCCTGCTCCCTTCCAGACAAAAAAGACTGCATCCCAGGCGTACCCCAGAATGCAGTCTTCGCAACGTTTACAGCAATTTTTCGATATCGGCAGCGATGGCAGAAGGAACCGTGGTGGGTTCATACCGTTCCACCACATTGCCGCTGCGGTCAATCAGGAACTTGGTGAAGTTCCATTTGATGCCGTCCCCTTCCAGGTAGGACGGGAAGTGGTTCTTCAGGGCATCCACCAGGCCGGCAGCCACAGGATGGCTCATATCAAAGCCCTTGAAGCCCTTTTGCTGGGTCAGGTACTTGAACAGCGGCTGGGCATTTTCGCCCCGCACATCGCCTTTGGCAAAAATCTTGAAGGTAACCCCGTAGTTTACCCGGCAGAAATGTTCAATTTCATCATTGGTGCCAGGATCCTGTTCGGCAAACTGGTTGCAGGGAAAGCCCAGGATTTCCAAGCCCTTGTCCTGATACTTCTTGTACAGTTCTTCCAGTTCCTTAAATTGGGGCGTAAAACCGCATTTGCTGGCAGTGTTCACAATCAGCAGCACCTTGCCCTGGTAATCCTTCAAAGAAACGTCTTCACCTTTTTTATTTTTAACAACAAAATCATATACGTTCATTACAAATCCTCCTTACAGGTTCCGGCAGCTGCGCACCGCAGCTCCGCTTTTTGTTTGGCTGACTTTCTGCTAATCACTTTCTGTCTTTATTATAACGTGTTATTTAATTTTGTCAAATACTATTTTTTAAAATTTAATTTGACGTGATAAATTTTATCCGTTACAATAATTCTAAACAACGAAAGGATGCAAGGTGATTGCCATGACCTCAGAAAACGAATACGCCGGCCTGCTGCTGCAAAACCAGCTGTGCTTCCCCCTCTACGCCGCAGCCCGAAAAATTGTGGCGGCCTACCATCCCCTGCTCAAAGCCCTGGACCTGACCTACGCCCAGTACGTGACGCTGATGGTCCTGTGGGAAGAAAAGGAGATTTCCATGCACCAGCTGGGAAAACGCCTGTACCTGGATTCCGGTACTCTGACCCCAGTGTTAAAAAAGCTGGAGGCCGCCGGTTATATCCGCCGCTATCGGGACCCCCAGGACGAACGGAACCTTATTGCCGCCCTTACGGACCAGGGCCTGGCGCTCCGGGACAAGGCCAAAACCATTCCCCACGCCATGACCTGCAAATTGAACCAAAAGGGAACCCTCTTTTCCCCGGAGGAAATGGCCCAACTGAAAAAAGAACTCTATGCCCTGATTGCTGCCCTGGATTCCTAAGTTGACCGGCAGCAAAAAAGGGGCTGTGAAAAAATGGCTTGCGAACTAGTTTGAGTTCGCAAGCCATTTTTATTGTTCGTTTTAGCCGTATCCAAACCTCAAAACTTTCTCCGAGGCCCTGCGGTCCCCACCTCCTTCACGCTGGTATGCTATGAATAAAGTAGACTGGCATATAGTTAAACCTCCTGGATTCGTTGAAAGGAGAG